>JAEEGG010000591.1_pt1 | contig 112681 bp, 65 predicted proteins | sample 9134161 | NCBI WGS metagenome assembly JAEEGG01 (sample SAMN16246543, study PRJNA631951) | gut metagenome | biome: gut microbiome; feature: rumen; material: CR-attached | host: Bos | place: Iran: Karaj | collected 2018-10
AAGATGGGATTGGAAAACCCCAGCGTGGTGTATTACAGGGAACTGACGCCCGGTTTCACTTTCGTCAACTGCTACGGTAGTTGCACGCACACCGTCGACTATTCGACCATCTATGTGCCGAAGGTGGAATCCACGACGATGGACATGTACGAGACCGACAAGTACATCAAGGAGAACATCGGCCGCAAGATTGTCATCGTTGGCGCCTCGACGGGTACCGACGCCCACACCGTGGGTATCGACGCCATCATGAACATGAAGGGCTATGCCGGCCACTACGGCTTGGAGCGCTATGAGATGATAGAGGCCTACAACCTCGGCTCGCAGGTGCCCAACGAGGAGTTCATCGCCAAGGGCATCGAACTCCATGCCGACGCCTTGCTGGTGTCGCAGACCGTGACCCAGAAGGATGTCCACATCCACAACATGATCAACTTCATCGAGTTGATGGAGGCCGAGGGCCTGCGCGACAAGATGATCTGCTGCTGTGGCGGCGCCCGTATCACGCACGAACTGGCCAAGGAACTCGGTTTCGACGCCGGTTTTGGCATGAATACGTATGCCGACGATGTGGCTTCCTTCGTCGTACAAGAGATGGTAAAACGAGGAATGAAATAGATATGAAAAGAAACTACGAATTATACGAATTAAACGAATTTCGATTTGTGAATTTGGCAGCTAAAGCTGCGGATTGTACGAATTCGTACACATTCGCAACGAAGTTGCAAAATTCTATCGGAAACAATTCGTACCATTCGTGAAATTCGTAGTTAAATAATAGGAATCATCAAATCATAAATCTTTAAATCTTTAAATTATAAGTTATGGACAAAAATGAAATGAGAGAAGTGATCGCCAAACGCGCAGCCAAGGAACTGCACGACGGCGATGTTGTCAATCTTGGCATTGGCATTCCGACTTTGATCCCCAACTACCTTCCTGAAGGTGTCACCGTGACCCTCCAAACCGAGAACGGCGCCATGGGCATGGGCCCGACCCCCGAAGAAGGCAAAGAAGACAAGAACCTCATCAACGCTGGCGGTGGTGCCATCACGCTGCTGCCTGGTGCCTGCACCTTCGACTCGGCCACTTCGTTCGCCATTATCCGTGGCGGCCATGTGAACGTGTCGTTCCTCGGCGCCCTGCAAGTGGATGAGAAGGGCAACCTCGCCAACTGGATTATTCCTGGCAAGATGGCTCCCGGTATGGGCGGTGCCATGGACCTCGTGGTCGGTGCCAAGCGCGTGATTCTCACCATGGAACACACCCAGAAAGGTGCTCCCAAGATCCTGAAGGAGTGCACGCTGCCCCTGACCGCTGCCGGACAGGTGAACATGATCATCACTGAGATGGGTGTCATGGACATCACGCCCGAAGGCATCGTGGTGCGCGAAATCCACCCCGAGTTCACCTTTGAGCAGATGCAAGCAGCCACCGAGGCCAAGCTCATCCTTGACCCCAACTGGAAACCCATGGACATCTAATCCCTGCGGACATGGACTATAGTTTCTTGAAGATTGAGCAGCACGACCAGATCACCGTCATGAAAGTGTCGGCACCCAAGTCGTTGAACGCGCTCAACTCGACAGTCCTGAAGGAAATCGACGACTTCGTGAGTCACCTCGATACTGCCCAGACGCGCGTCCTCATCATCACGGGCGACGGCGAGAAGGCCTTCGTGGCTGGTGCCGACATCTCCGAGATGGTGCACCTCTATGAGAAGGAAGGCTACGAGTTCAGCAAACTCGGCGCCATCGCGTTCCGCAAGATCGAGACCTTGCCGATACCCGTCATCGCTGCCGTCAATGGATTCTGCCTCGGCGGCGGCTGCGAGTTGGCCATGGCTTGCGACTTCCGTTACGCCTCCTCGAAGGCCAAGTTCGGTCAGCCCGAAGTGGGACTGGGCATCACGCCCGGTTTCAGCGGCACCTACCGTCTGGCCAAGCTCGTCGGACAAGGCTACGCCAAGGAGATGATCTACACAGGCAAGGCCATCCGTGCCGACGAAGCCCTGCGCATCGGCTTGGTGAATGCTGTCTATGAGCCGGAGGAACTGATGGACAAGGTGATGGAGACCGCCCAAAAGATGGTCGCCAACGCGCCTCTGGCCATCCAATACGCCAAGCAGTGCATCAACGAGAGTTACGACCTCTGTGCCGCCGACGCCATCGAGTTGGAGAACACCGCCTTCGGCAAGTGCTTCGCCACCGAGGACCAGAAGGAGGGCATGACGGCGTTTCTCGAGAAGAGGCCTGCGAAGTTTGTAGGAAAATGATGCTATCAGCCATCAGCAGTCAGCTTCAGCCAATGCTGAAAGCTGGCTGCTGGAGAGGCTGGAAAGTGACTTGTTTTGTAATCGGAATGGATAAATAATTGGCACTATGAATGATGTTGCACCCAATCAGCAGAATCTCATCATCTACAACACCTTGGATGGCAAGGTGAGTGTTACGATGATGGCTCGAGACGGCAATGTCTGGATGAACCAGAAGCAGATGGCAGAACTTTTTGCCACCTCGGTTCTTAATGTCAATATTCATATATCCAATATACTGAAAGAAAATGAGTTAGATAAAAATTCAGTTATTAAGGATTATTTAATAACTGCCACCTTGAAGCAAGGTGTGGGTTATTATAGAACCAATACGCTGAAAAATAATGAGTTAGAGCTGTATCCAGTTGTAAAGAAAAACTTTATAACTGTCGTAGACGGCCAAAAATAAAAGGAATAGCCCATTAAAATGGCAACAAAAACGAAGAAAATATCATTGGTAGATTTCCCCGAAGAGGTGGACGAGGAGAATGGTGTCAAGTTGTATGGTGAAACCTCCTACGAGAATCAGATGGCGGTGTTGAGTCATTTCCTTCACAATCACAGAAATGAGATTGATAGGGAGGAACAGGCTGAAATCATCGCTGCTATCCGCGAGTTTCTTTCAAGAAAAGAAGCCCGCCAACCGATTGATATTGACGAGATGTCCGATGAGCAGGTTTGGATGGTTGCCGAAGACCCTGCCCAATACGGCTTGTTCTCTGACTTCTTCGATGTGCCGTTCCCTGCACCCGAGAATCCAAAATTTACATTTATAGATTTGTTTGCTGGAATCGGTGGAATACGGATTCCTTTCGATGAAATGGGCTATCAATGTGTTTTCAGTAGTGAGTGGGATGCAAAAGCTTGTAAGACATACTTTGCCAACTTCGGAACTCTTCCTTTCGGTGATATTGCCAAAATTCCCGCCGAACGCATACCCAAGCACGATGTACTGTTGGCAGGATTTCCTTGTCAGGCGTTCTCTATTATGGGCAAGATGCAGGGGTTTGCTGATACGCGAGGCACGATGTTTTTTGAGATTGAACGTATTCTAAAACATCACCATACACCTTATATTCTGTTGGAAAATGTCAAACAGCTGGTTGGACATGATGGAGGGCGTACATTCAAAGTTATTCTTGAACGATTGAATCAATTGGGATATTACGTGAAATGGCAGATACTCAACGCCCTTGATTTCGGGTTGCCCCAAAAGCGAGAGCGTGTCATTATCGTTGGCTTTTTAGATAAAGACGATTGTGATGCTTTTTCGTTCGACATCCCGCATACGCCATATAATCTAACTGACATTCTCGAACCCGATAAAGATGTTGATCCAACACTGTTCGCATCCGACCACATCATTGCTAAACGACGGGAAAAGACCGCTGATAAGCAAGTGTTCTTCCCCTCAATATGGCATGAGAATAAGGCTGGCAACATTAGTGTGCTTGATTACTCTTGTGCTCTTCGTACAGGAGCCTCATACAATTACCTTCTAGTCAACGGTGTGCGCCGTCCGACTTCTCGCGAATTGTTGCGCTTGCAGGGATTTCCCGAAAAGTTCAAGATAGCTGTTTCTCATCAAGACATCCGCCGACAAACAGGTAATTCGGTGGCAGTGCCTATGATAAGAATGGTGGCACAGAAAATAAATGAAATCATTAGTAATAAAAATGAATATGGAACACCCGAAATTAAGAGATTCGAAACGGTTGCTTACGCATGAGCCATACCTTATAAACGAAATACCCGAGGAGATAATCAAACTTATCGGTAAGAAGTTCGTTTACATGCTCTGTGTTGGTTACAAAGATTTGACTGGTGACGATTGGGGCAATGTCTTTGCTGAAGCAATCGGCGGCGAGCATTTGCAATCGCCTGTTGGAATTGCCGATGTCGTTTTAGATAAAATGGCATGGTCAATGAAAACTGTTAAGACACCTAATCCTCACCGCAGCGAGGCATCTGTAAGACTTATCAGTGGACGTTGTTCTCCCGATTACTCATATGGCATCACCGACCCACACGAAGATATTGACAAGACAGGACGTGCGGTGCTAAACATCTGGAATGAGCGTGTAAATATTGCACAGGACTATTACAATCCAATCCGCACATCAATATTGGTGAGAAGCAACGATTTGTTGACATATTCCCTTTTCGAAGAGGAGAATCACCGTTATGTGGCCAACCAATATCGCTGGGAGGAGAACCGAAATGGTAACCTCATTGGTATCGACATTGAAACAGGAGAGACTCGGTTCACTTGGCAGCCTCATGGGTCGCAATTTACTATCCATACCCGTGTGCCCCAGAATGCCATAAAATTCAAAATCAAACAGCCGCCAACACTTGACATTGAGGAAACTTTACGTCAAATCAAGTACGATGATAGTTGGGTGGAGATACTGTAAATACGAACAAAACAAATATCATTATTGAAATCATTTATAAAATTCAAAACATCAACAATTAAACAAATCAACATTTAAACAATCAAATCATGAAAATCTGTGTTATTGGTACCGGTACCATGGCCAAAGGCATTGTGAAGGCTTTCGCCGCCAAGATGCCCGTCGTCATGAAGAGCCGCACCCAAGCCAGCCTTGATAAGGCTATGGCTTCCATCGCCAAAGGTTATGGCAAATTGGTGGAAAAAGGCAAGATGACCCAAGAGGCTGTTGACGCCCTTTTGAAGAACATCACCACTACTACCGACTACGCCACCTTTGCTGACGCCGACCTCGTCATCGAAGCCGCCGTCGAAGAGATGCAACTGAAGAAAGATGTGTTCATGGAGCTTGACAAGATCTGCAAGCCCGAGACCATCTTCGCCACCAACTCGTCCTCGCTGTCGATTACCGAAATCGCCGCCTGCACGAGTCGCCCCGCCCAATTCATCGGCATGCACTTCTTTAATCCCGCCGACCGTATGGCCCTTGTTGAAGTTATCAAGGGACAACTCACCAGCGACGAGGTGACCAAGTGCATCGTTGAATTGGCCACGTCCATCGGCAAACAGCCCGTGGAGGTGAAGGAAGCCCCTGGCTTCGTCGTCAATCGCATCCTCATCCCGATGATTAACGAGGCAGTTGGCATTCTCGCTGACGGTATCGCATCCGCTGAGGATATCGACAAGTGCATGATGCTGGGCGCCAACCACCCGATGGGTCCCCTTGCTTTGGCCGACCTCATTGGCAACGATGTCAACCTCGCCATCATGGAAGTGCTTTATAAAGAATTTGGCGATCCCAAGTACCGTCCTCATCCCTTGCTTCGCAAGATGGTGAGAGCCGGTTTGCTTGGCCGTAAAACTGGAGAAGGATTCTATAAATATTAATCAGTTGAGAGTTGATAGTTTATAGTTGATAGTTATTTGCAATTTGCGTGAAGCCTCAACTTTCAACTCTCAACTCTAAACTCTAAACTAATAAAAATGGATTTTAGCTATTCAAAGACAGAACAGCTGTTCTTGCAGATGATTAGATCGTTTGCGGAGAATGAAGTAAAGCCTTTGGCCGCCGAAGTCGATGATCAGGAACGTTTCCCTGTCGAGACCGTCCAAAAGATGGGTAAACTCGGCATCATGGGTATCCCGATCCCGAAACAATACGGTGGACAGGGCGGTACCGTCCAGATGTACATCATGGCGGTCGAAGAACTCTCGAGAGTGTGCGCCACTACCGGCGTCATCGTCTCAGCCCACACCTCACTGTGCATGGCCCCTATCTTGGAGAACGGCACTGAGGAACAGAAAATGAAATACCTGCCCAAGTTGGCTTCAGGTGAATGGATTGGTGCTTTCGGTCTGACCGAGCCCAATGCTGGTACCGATGCCGCCATGCAACAGACCACGGCTGTGGACGCTGGCGACAAGTGGATTCTTAACGGAACCAAGATTTTCATCACCAACGCCTCTTATGCCAACGTGTTTATCGTCATGGCTATGACTGACAAGTCGAAGGGCACGAAGGGCATCTCTGCTTTCATCGTAGAGAAGGGTATGCCTGGCTTCAGCATCGGAAAGAAGGAACTCAAGATGGGTATCCGCGGCAGCGCTACCTGCGAGCTGATTTTCGAAAACTGCGAAGTACCGAAAGAAAACCTCCTCGGACCTCTTGGTAAGGGCTTCACTATTGCCATGAAGACTTTGGACGGTGGCCGTATCGGTATCGCCTCCCAAGCCTTAGGTATCGCCCAAGGTGCTATGGATGAGACTGTGAAGTACACCAAGGAACGCAAGCAGTTCGGCAAGTCGATTGCCCAGTTCCAGAACACCCAGTTCCAGATGGCCGACCTTACGACCAAGGTCGAGGCTGCCCGTCTGTTGGTGCGCAGCGCCGCCTGGAAGAAGGATATGGGTCTCCCGTATTCACCCGATGCAGCAATGGCTAAGCTGTTTGCCGCTGAAACCGCTATGGAAGTGACCACCAAGGCCGTCCAGTTCCACGGTGGCTACGGTTACACTCGTGAGTATCCTGTTGAGCGCATGATGCGTGACGCCAAGATTACCGAGATCTACGAAGGTACTTCGGAAGTCCAGCGCATGGTCATCGCCGGTCAATTGTTCAAGAAATAATAGGAGGGAAGCAGTATGAATATTATCGTTTGTATCAAACAAGTTCCGGATACCACTGAAATCAAGATTGATCCGGTAAAGGGCACCTTGATCCGCGACGGCGTGCCGAGCATCATGAACCCTGACGACAAGGGCGGTCTCGAACTCGCTCTTCGCCTGAAAGACCAGTTTGGCGCCAACGTCACCGTCGTCTCGATGGGACCTCCGCAGGCCGATGTCATCATGCGCGAAGCCTTCGCCATGGGTGCCGACCGCGCCATCCTGCTCTCCGACCGTAAGTTCGCAGGCTCCGACACGCTGGCTACCTCTTATGCCATCGCCGGTCTCTGCCGCTCGTTGGACTATGATTTAATCATCGCCGGCCGTCAGGCTATCGATGGCGATACCGCACAAGTGGGTCCTGAAATGGCCGAGCACCTCGGTCTACCTCAGGTCACCTATGTCTGCGACGCCAAACTGTTGCCCAACGGCAACCTGCAAGTCCACAAAGAGAATGAGGACAGCGTCCAGGTTCTCGAAGTGGAAGGCAAGTGCTTGCTGACCGTGTTGGCTTCTGCATTTGAGCCCCGTTACATGACCGTCAGCGGTATCGTCGAGGCCTACAACCGCGAGGTTGAGGTTTGGGGTGCCGATAAGATCGACTACGATGAGACCAAGCTCGGACTGAGCGGTTCTCCCACCAAGGTGTTCCAGAGCTTCCCGAAGGCCATGAAGGCCCCGGGCGAGGTGCATGAAGTGAGCGAGGAAGAAGCCGTTGAGCTGATTGTCAACAAACTGAAAGAAAAACACATCATCTAAAAGTTACAGCCATGGAATTGAAAGATTATAAGAACGTATTCGTTTTCGCAGAACAGCGTGAAGGTAACATCCAATCCGTTGCTTTCGAACTTTTAGGAAAGGCTCGCGACCTGGCCGATGCCCTCGGCGAGAAGGTTGTGGCCATGTTGCTGGGTTACAATGTGAAAGACCAAGCCCAGAAGCTGATTGAATTCGGTGCTGACGAGGTTATCGTCGCTGATGTGCCTGAGCTGAAAGACTACTTGAGCGAGCAGTATTCGCAAGTGGTTGACCAGATCATCAAGGAGCGCAAGCCTAACATTGTGCTGTATGGTGCCACCACCATCGGCCGTGATATGGCTCCGCGTATTGCTGCCCGTCTGAAGACCGGTCTGACGGCCGACTGCACCAAGCTCGAGGTGGTTACTGACGAAAAGAGCAACAACGAGCTGCAGTTCCGCATGACCCGTCCCGCTTTCGGCGGCAACCTGATGGCCACCATCATCTGCCCGAACAACCGTCCTCAGATGTCGACTGTGCGTCCCGGCGTGATGCAGAAGCGTCAGCGTCAGGAAGGCCGTCAAGGCATTGTCACCAGTTTCGTCCCGAAATTTGACACTAGCAAGTTCAAGGTGAAACTCGTTGAGACCATCAAGGAAGACAAGACCGTGGTCGACATTGCCGATGCCAAGATTTTGGTTTCCGGTGGCCGTGGTGTCCAGAACAAGGAAGGCTTCGACAAGCTTCAAGCCTTGGCCGACGTCATCGGCGGCGTGGTGTCATCCAGTCGTGCCATGGTCGACAATGGCGTGATGCCTCACGACCGTCAGGTGGGTCAGACCGGTAAGACCGTCCGCCCGAACCTCTACATGGCTTGCGGTATCAGCGGAGCCATCCAGCACTTGGCCGGTATGGAAGAGTCCGACTTCATCATCGCCATCAACAAGGACAAGTTCGCGCCCATCTTCAGTGTCGCCGACCTCGGCATCGTCGGAGATCTGCACAAGATTGTCCCCATGCTGACGGAGAGACTGAAGAAGGAAGTGGAGAAGTAATTCTCGGAATGATTTGCCGTTCTTTGTAGAGACTCAAAGTTTTGCGTCTCTACGAGAACGGCATTTTTTGAGATAGGATTTCTAGATGTTCTAGAGCATCTAGAAAATCTAGATTGGGAAGTTCGAAAATGTAACATCAATGGCAAATCAACTAGAAGCTGCTGAAAGAATTGAGTCTGTGCTTAGAAAACAGACTAATTGGAAGAATCTATGGTTCTACCAAAAGACGGTAGTCTTATATCAGATGACTTATGTCTTTACAAGACGGTTCCTGCCTGCATATGGGGATAGAACAGTTGACCAAATGGTACAAGCGGCTCGTTCTGGAAAGCAGAACATTGTTGAAGGTTCAGCAGATGGTGTGACCTCCATGGAGATGGAACTAAAACTGTTGAATGTTGCCAGAGCAAGCATACAAGAACTGCTTGAGGATTACCAAGATTATATCAAAAGCCATAAACTGACTCAATGGGTACAGGGGCATACTCGTTTTGATGCCATGCTGTCATATTGTAGAAAGCACAATCAACTTGAAGATTATGAAGTCTTCTTCGAACGCTGGGATGATGAGGAAATGTCCAATACAGCCATAACTCTATGTCGAATGGTGGACAAGATGATGGTGAGTTACCAAAAGAGAAAGGAAGACGAATTCATTAAGGAAGGTGGTCTTCGTGAGCGAATGACTGCCGCTCGCCTCGGTTTTCGAGGTAGTCAAAAAGAAGCATTGGAAACAGCTCTGAAGGAGATAGAAACTCTCCGTAGGGAAAATGCGGAGCTCAAATCAAAACTCAATTTTTTATCTAGTAATAATTGATTTGAATGGAATTTACCCTAATCCCATGGCAGCATCAAATTCCCCCAACCCCCTAGACCTAGCCTACGAAGCCGGTTCCATCCTCTTGGAAAACGGCGCCGAGATTTCGCGCGTGGAGGAGACTATACGGCGCATCGCCAGCCATTATGGCGTGGAGGACGAAGACCTCTTTGTGCTCAGTAATGGCATCATAGCCACGGACAAGAACTATGCCCGTTCCAAGTTCATTCCTATCAAGGGAGCGAGCCTTGATAAGGTGGTGGCCGTTAATCAGCTCTCGCGCAAGGTGGAACAAGGCGAGTACTCGTTGGAGCAGCTTGAGTATAGACTGAAGCAAATCCGCGCCATGAAAGCCAAGCCTGCTTGGGAACAGATCCTGGCTTCTGCTGTAGGTAGTGCGGCCTTCTGCATCATCTTCGGCGGTGGCTTCATGGATTGCATTGCCTCATTTGTTGCAGGGATGGTGCTATGGGTGTATATGCTTTTTGTTGCCTCCAAGCGACTCTCACGAATCGTTGGAACGGCCTCAGGCGGACTGATAGCCACTTTGATTTGCTTTGGCATGTACCGTCTCGGTCTCGGTAACCATCTGAGCAACATGATCATCGGTGCCATCATCCCCTTGATTCCTGGAGTGCCTTTCACAAACGGCATCCGCGATATGGCCAACGAGGACTATATCGCTGGAGTCACGCGCCTCTTGGATGCCATGCTGACCTTCTTCTGCATTGCCTTGGGTGTGGCTTTAGCATTTATGTTCGATGAGAACATTTTCGGTGAAATGCATAGATTGGAAGGTCTCGTTGCCGACCCACAGACATCGAGTTTCGCAGTACAACTCATCGCGGCTTTCTTGGGCACGGTCTCTTTTGCCGCACTTTTTGGCGTGCCACGCAAGTATTATTTCGATGCTGGTTTCTGTGGAACGATAGGATGGCTGCTTTATCTTGTCCTTAGCCGTTACACCGCCATGTCGCCTGTCGAAGTCATCTTCTGTGCCACGGCCTTGGTGACACTGACAGCCTTATTGCAGTCGATAGGGCGGAAGTGCCCCATCACGGTGTTTCTCATTTGCGGCATTTTCCCCTTGGTGCCAGGTGCGGGTATCTTTTGGACGAGTTACAACATCGTCTCTGACCAGCTTCCCGATGCCTTACATACGGGTTTTGCCGCACTAAAGGCCACTGTTGCCATTGCTTTCGGCATCTTTGCCGTGATGGAACTTAATGGGAAGGGTAGGATAGGGAAGTGGATGAGAAAAAAGAAATAAAGTTCATCAATGAAAAATCATTATTTTTGCACTTGCATTTTGTATAATTAAACTATGGACTCCAACAAATTAACAACATTTACACTTGACAGGTTTAAAGTCCTCAGCAGCAGTGCATTAAAACTCATTGCTTGCACTGCGATGTTGTCAGGTCACATTACTAAGTTTTATTTTTATCACTTCACAAGAACTGCGGCAACATGGCCGACTGCAACGCTGTTTACCATTGCAGGAAGAGCCATATCATTTCATCAACTGTTGTTGATGTTTGGGAAATTCGCCTTTCCTATTTTTGCGTTTTTGTTGGTTGTCGGTTTTGAGAAGACCAGAAATAGGAAAAAATATGGAATCAGTTTGTTTATTTTGGCTTTGCTTTCTGAGATTCCATTTGACTTGATGTTAAGGCATCAATGTTTTTCCTTTTTGCGGCAAAACGTGATTTTCACATTGTTTTTTGGCTATTTGGCCATGTGTGCTCTGGAATATTTCAAAGGAAAACCCATATTGTGCCTTTTATCCGTAGTGGGGTTGTTTTTGGCTTGTCGAATCTTACGAGTTGATTTTGGTACTGTAGGTTATTGTTTTATATTGATAATGTATGGCTTACGTAATCAAAAAGCTATACAATGCGTTGTGGGTTCATCTATAATGCCTATGAAATTCATGGTATTTCTTTCTTTTATGGTTATGTATATGTTTAATGGCGAAAAAGGGTTCATCAAGACCAAATTCTGGAAATATTTTTTCTATGCCTTTTATCCTGCACACATGCTGCTAATCTATCTTTTAGCAAGATGATTAAGCTGGCACATAAGGTTAAACATAAATATGAAATAAACGTTACTGATTATGAAAGAGTTAAAATGCCCGAAATGTGGGAGCGTGTTCACTGTCGACGAAGCCGACTATGCTTCCATTGTCAGTCAGGTGAAAAATGCTGAATTTAACGATGAGTTGAACCGTCGGCTTCAGGAGTTGCACGAACGCCACAAGACCGAGGAACGGCTTGCCATCGCCCAAGTGGAAAAGGACTACCAAGAGGCTTTGAGCAAGAAAGAACTGGAAATCAAGGAGAAAGAAGCGAAAATCGGTCAACTTAGCGGCAAGCTTAGCGAAGCTGAACAGGTAAAAAAGACTGAAATTTCCTTAGCCTTGGCCGAAAAGGACAAGGTGATTTTCGATTTGAAATCAAATGTCAGTGAGAGCGAGAACAAGCTGAAACTGGCAGTAATGGAGGAGCAGCGTAAGGCCCTTGAAAGTCTTCAAAACAAGGACAAAGAAATCGCCGAATTGAAGGCTTCGGCAGAGATTTCGCGGCAGAAGGCGGTCAATTACGTGAACACGCAAAAGGAGCAGTACGAGACCAAGCTGAAGATGATGCAGGAGCAGGTGGATTACTATAAAGACCTGAAAACCAAGATGTCGACCAAGATGATTGGGGAGACCTTGGAAATCCATTGCTCCACACAGTACAACCAGATGATGCGTCCTCTGTTGCCCAACGCCTATTTCGAGAAGGACAACGATGCCTCGGGCGGCTCGAAGGGCGATTTCATCTTCCGCGACTATGGTGCCGATGGTACGGAATACGTCTCCATCATGTTTGAGATGAAGAACGAAGCCGACGAGACGGCTACCAAGCATAAGAACGAGGACTTCTTCAAGAAACTCGATGCCGACCGTAAGGCGAAAAACTGCGAGTTTGCCGTGTTGGTATCACTTTTGGAACCTGACAATGAGCTGTATAACGGCGGCATCGTGGACGTATCGTATCGCTATGACAAGATGTATGTCATCCGTCCGCAGTTCTTCCTGCCCATCATTTCGTTGTTGGTGCAAACCTCAAAGAAGAGCCTGGAATACAAGCAACAACTGGCCATCGCGAGAAACCAATCTATCGACGTTACGAATTTCGAAAACCAGCTGCTTGACTTCCGCGACAAGTTCGGCAGAAACTATCGCCTTGCGAGCGAGAAGTTCCAAACTGCCATTGATGAGATTGACAAATCCATCACGCACTTGCAGAAAATCAAAGATGCGCTCATTGGCAGCGAGAACAATTTGCGCTTGGCCAACGACAAGGCAGAGGCGCTGACGATTCAGAAGCTGACACGAGGCAATCCCACCATGACAGAGTTGTTCGATAAGGCAAGGGAAGCGAATCGAGCGATGGATGAAACAGAATGAAGTGATTATCATTCTTTAGCTGGCAATTCAAATTTCAAATGCGCAGCTTTGTGAATAATGACAATGATGAGCAACTCAATAAGGTATGCTATAAGGTAGCTGTACCAGAGGAGAGAGGGTGCGAAATGTGCCACAATCCAGAGTACAGGGATGACCATCAAGGAAAGCATGAACGAGATTAACAGCGACATCTTATGATAGTTGTAGAGCTTATAAACCACCATCAGTGTGTCGATGTAGCACCACAATGCCAAACTCAGGGCGAAGGCACGCAAGGCTGAGACAGTCTCGCTGATCGTGGCTTCGCTGTCTGCACCGAAACCACGGGCGATGGACTGAGGGAAAACAAACACAACGATACAGATAATGAGCATACTGACGGTGATGAAGCGGAACGACTTGCGCAGAATCAGATGGAAAGCCTCGTTATCGCCGCGTCCCACCTCAATGGAGCCGAGGGATTGGATGGTACGTTCTACACCTGCCAGAAAGAGGTTATAGATCTGCAATAGGTTCATACAGACTGCTAAGGCGAAGAGTCCTACTTTACCCTGAACTAATGCCACGGCATGATTGCATGCGACATAAAGCAGCGCCAACGTACCGCAGGCCACGGCCAAAGGTGCACCCTGGTTAATGATCTTACCTAATGAGGAGCGAAGGGTAACGGATGAAAAATCATCTTGCATCGCCGGGCGAAGCGTAAGATGCAGGTGGTTGTCCTTGTAATAGAAGTGGCGACATATAATGGCGATGCCCACCAAGTGTCCTATAACGGTGGCCGTTGAGGAGCCTTCGATGCCCCATCCAAGCACTTTGATAAAGACGAGGTCAAGACTGAGGTTAACTGCATTGTCTATCAGGATAGCGATGGAGGCTAAGCGCGGACTTCCATCGACACTAGTCATCGTGGTGAGTGCCCACATCACCATATAGGCCGGAGCACCGATCATCATCACCCGCAGATAATCATGCGTGAATGGACGGAGCTCCTCTTGGGTGCAGAGCCATTTCGTGATGACATCGGGAATGGCGATTCCACAGGCTGTAAACAACAGTCCTACAGCCAGACATGCAGCCATGGCGAGGGTGTAGTAATAAGCCACACCCCGATGGTTTTTCCTACCTAGCTCTATGCCGACCAACATACCGGCACCTGTGGCTAAGAGCATGTTCAGTGTGAACATCACTTGCACCACAGGTTTCGTCAGGTTGATGGCACTCACACCTTCCTCACCAATCAGATTGCCCACAATGATGGCATCCACCACATTACCCAAGCAGCCTGACAGGGCGATGAGGATGCTCGACCACAGAAATCGCCAATACGTGCGGTTAAACGTTGCCTTTTCTTCTTGATTCATCATCCCATTTCTTATTATACCGTAAAGTAGTCGAAACCTATGATGGTATCTACGAAACGATGGACATAGTCAGCGGCAGTAGGTGGCCACTGGAATCCCATCCGATAAAGCACCTGTGTGGTATAATCGTTAGTGGACTCTATCCAGCGCATGGTGTGTTTGCTGCTCACATTGTAGGCCATCAGCGGACGCAGCAACGTAACGAGGTCAGGATTCTCCATCATCCGCCCAAGAGCCTGCTGGAACTCTTCGGTCTCGACACGACGCAGCTCGAGGCCAGAGAGGGCGAAGCCCATGAGGATGTCTGAGAGGAACTGGCGATGGGTGTTGCAGGGATGGAACACGATGCATTCCTTGGGTGTCTGTGCCAATAGCATGATGGCACAGGCCACCTCGTCAATGGGTGAGAACTCAAAACGACGGTCAAGGTCTTCGTAAGGCACCATGCCAATCACGACGTAGGCACGCAGACGAGCCAAGAAGTTGTTGGTATTGAAGTTGATCTGGAACTCGCCGTCTTTTTGGCGTGCCGAGAGGTTACCCACACGCATAATCTTGGCATTGAGCCCGTGATGGGCAATAGCTTCGAGCACCAATTCCTCAGCCTTATACTTCGAATAGACGTACTTGTTGGCATTGATATCCTGCCCAATATTGAACGTGTGTTCCGTTAGCTTCACTTCAGGTCCTGGCTTGCCGTCAATGCTCATGCCGGCAATACTGTTGGTAGAGATATGGATGAGACGGGAGCCTGTACGCAGACAGAACGCAATCAGGTGACGCACGGACTCTATGTTGACCATCTCAATGTCATTGCCAGCGGAGAAGTGCTTCACGTTGGCCACGCAATTGATGACAGTAAGCCCCTGCTGGGTTATTTTGTCAAGACCATCTGGGTTGGTGACCTCAGCTGTGAACGCCTTGACACGCTGCTCATTGAAATCATTGAAAGTCCCAAAGTAGTAGAAGTACAGCGATTTGAGACGATTGAGTGCTTTTTCATCGTTTTCCGCGCGGATGGGACAAAGTATCCGTCCATTGTAATGGGAAAGCAATTCTTTAAGGATATGAATTCCGAGATAGCCCGTCGCTCCCGTCAGCAAGACATCGCCAATAATCTGACGTTTGTTCTGAAGGAAAGCGTCTAACGTGTTGGCGGAAAGGATGGGCATATATGGATCGTTAACCTGGCTGACAGTTGCGCTCTCTACCTCAGGTACTGTTGTGGTTTCCTCTGCTTCGCTTCCATTCACGAAGGCTGCCAAGGCTCTTGGTGTCTTCTGGTTAAACAAATCGTTAAACACAATCTGAACACCATGTTTGCTAGCCTCTACAATCACTTTGATGGCATTGATGCTGGTGCCGCCAATCTCAAAGAAGTTGTCGGTGGCACCCACCTCTTGAATCTTCAGCACTTCGGAGAAAATATTGCAGAAAAGCTCTTCCGTTTCACCCACTGGGGCCACATACTCGGTGGCACGCTTCAACTCGGGTGTGGGCAGTGCCTTGCGGTTGATCTTCAGGTTAGGCGTCATCGGCATCACATCTAACTGCATATAGACATCGGGCACCATATAGTCGGCTAACGACGAGGCTGCCAATGCCTGATGAATCTCTTCTTCACTGTGTGCAGCTCCTTCGGCCAAGGTATAATAGAGTACCAAATGCTCGTTACCCATCACCTTGCGCACCTCGGCAGCTGCCTGACTGACACCTTCAATGTTCAGGGCCTTGTTCTCGATTTCGCCCAACTCGATACGGAAACCGCGCAACTTCACCTGCGTGTCGATGCGACCTAAATACTCGATTTGTCCGTCCTCATTCCAACGACAGAGGTCGCCAGTATGGTACATGCGGACAGGACGGCCCCAACGGTCTTCCTTGACAAACGGACAATCCACGAACGATTTGGCTGTGCGCTCGGGCAGCCGCCAATAGCCTCGTCCCACTTGTATACCTGCAAAGCAGAGTTCGCCTGCCACGCCTTGCGGCACAAGGTTTCCAGCCGTATCGACAATGAAATTCCAGTTGTTGGCCACGCTCTCTCCAATGGGAATATTGTCGATGCGCTGTCTAGGCTTGATGGCGTAGTAAGAGGTATCATCGGTACACTCCGTAGGACCATACACGTTGATAATCTCGATGTGGTCGCTATACACGCCGCTCATCTTCTCGCCGCCACCCGTGGTGAAGCGGATGGGCAGGTCGTCGAAGGCATTGAGGAGCAGACAGGTCATCGCCGTCGAATAGCCGCCACCGGTAATCTGATGGTCGATAAGGAACTGACGGATGAGAGCCAGATCCTTGCGTATCTCAGTCGGCATGATGTGGAACGAGCCGCCCAAAGTTAGCACAGGGTACATATCTTCGATGTGGGCATCGAACGAGAAGGAACGGTGTCCGCTGATACGGTCGGCGGCGGTGAGTTGCTCCATGTCAATGACAACAGCGATGAAGTTACGCAGTCCGGCCTGATGGAGCATCGCGCCTTTGGGCTTACCTGTCGAACCGGAAGTATAAATCATGTAAGCAAGACCATCAGGATTGGACAAATCGATAGGTTCAGCATCGGGCACATCAGCCATAAAGTCATCGATGAAGAAGGTCTTGGCAGCGGCGGTACTGAAATCGCCCTCAGCCTGTTTAGCCTTCAGCACGTCGTGCGAGGTGATGAGCACCTTCGATTCGGAGTTTTCCAGCATATAACTCAGTCGCTCGTTCGGATATTCGAAATCCAATGGGGTGTAGGCAGCACCAGCCTTGTGGATAGCCAACACGGAAAGTGGGAACTCCTTGAAGCGGTCAAGCATGACGCAAACGAAGTCGTTAGGCTTCACGCCAAAGTCAATCAGTTGATGGGCCAGTGCATTTGAGTAGCGGTCCATTTCGCCATAGGTCAGCTGGCTATCCCTGTCGACCACTGCCGGAGCATCGGGCGTGCGCTTGGCCTGCTCGGTAAAGAGGTTGGCGAAGGTCTTGCCCAAATCCACCTCTAAATCCTTGCCCGTACCAATCTTGATGATACGCTCGGCCTCCTCATCGTCTACAATGCTGATGCTGTTGAGTGCGTTGTCAGGAGCGGCAATCATACGATCTATCACGACACGGATGCCATCGGCCAAACTCTGCATCAATCGGGCAGAATACTTGCCGTTGTCATACTCCACACAAATGGTAGGTTTTCCTTCATAGTTCTTGATGAAGAAAGTGATGGGGAATTTCGGCACATTCAGCTCCAGATTCTCCAGCTCTAACGGTGTACCCTGACATACGTACTGGCTCATCACGCCCAACTGATAGACAAACTGGATTTCAGCCGTCAATCCGTAGTCGGCGGCTATCTGGGCAAACGGATAGTTTTCGTGTCGCAGCGTCTCGTCGAAGTTGTTGCTCACTTCCTGCAGGAACTCCTTCACTTTCTGTTGACCAATGTGGGCACTCAGCGCCAACGTGTTGACAAACATACCCACCGTATTGCGAATCTTCAGATTGCTGCGTCCACCCGAGACGGTAGTGATGCACAATTGGTCGTTGTTGGCAAAGCGCGATAATACATAGTAAATAGCGCATAGCGTCAGGTGCGCTGGCGTGATGTTGTTGGTACGACAGAAGTTGTCAATAACCTCCATGTCAAACTGGGCACGAGCTGTACTAATGGTTCCCTTGGTGGGGTTTTCCAAATCAGGCTGCACCTCGGTAGCTGCTTCCACTTCTGCCAACCGGTTCTTAAAGAACTCCTTGGCGGCATTATATTCTTCTCCGTGCTCGTTGTTCTTCTCGGCTATCACGTATGCAGCATAGTTCTGGTCTTCTTCCTCGATGGCATCTCCATTCATCAGACTACACAACTGGGAATAGAAGAGGTCGAACGAGCCACCATCGAAGACCAGGTGATGGACATCTGCCAACAGACAAACCTGCTTCTCGGTTGTCACAATCTCAAAACGATAGAGTGGACCCGTACTGAGGTCGAACGGACGCACAAAGTCGTGCTTGTATTGCGAAAGCTCTTCCTCGCTCATCTGCTTCTGTGGAATCTCCACCACCTGCTCCAAATCCACGGTCTGCACGATATCAGATCCGTCGTTCCCGAAATGAGCAGTCAATTGCGGATGGTGTTTGATGAGTTCTTTCAGCACATCAGCCAGAGCTTGTGCGTCTGTGCCTTGCGGGAAGCCAATACGATATGGAATATTATAGAGGGTGGTAGAAGGATTCTTCAGGCAGTCGAAGTAAACGCCTGTTTGGGCGTAACTTAGAGGTACTGATGTCAGATGGTCGGAGACTGATGGTTGAGGTTGGACATCTACCGTCTTACTTCTGTCATTATTTATCAGACTTCTCCATATCTCGTTCTCAATGCTCTGTAATGTGCCAGTCTTGACTAGTGCCTTTGCATCGAGGGCAACATTATAGCGTTTCTGCACCTGCACAGCCAACTTGATGGCAGAGATGGAGGTCAGTCCGGCATATCCCAAGACCGTTGTTACACCAAAGTCCTTGTTGTTCAAGATATTGGAAATCATTTCGTGCAATTCCTGTTCCAACAAATTCATCGGCACGTTGCTTTCCTCTATTGCCACAGCCTTCTTCTCGGGTACTGGCAGTGCCTTCTTATTCACTTTCTGATTCTGGTTCAAGGGGATAGCCTCAATCTGCATCGTCACGGCAGGCACCATGTATGGTGGTTTCTGGTCGAGGATGAAGCTGTTCAATGCCTCGATATCCACCTGTTCATCGCTGACGATGTAGGCAGCAATAAACTTTCCTCCGCCTTCCTCGTCGAAAGCCTGCACGGTAGCGTCCTTGATGCCGGGGTATTCGCGAATCACTGCTTCCACCTCTTTCAGTTCGATGCGGAAACCACGGATCTTCACTTGACCATCGCGACGACCGATGAACTGGATGTTGCCGTCGGGCAGGTAACGAACTATGTCGCCCGTACGATAGACAGGAGACCATTTCTTTTCATCCGTAAACGGATTCGTAATAAACACTTCCGCCTGTTTTTCTGGACGGTTCAGATAGCCACGAGCTACCTGTGGACCGCTGAGCCACAACTCGCCAAGGGCGCCCACGGGAAGACGGCGTCCGTACGTATCAGTGACGTATGTACGTACATTCTCCAACGGTTTGCCGATGGGAATATCGGTGTATTTTTGATCCACCTCAAAAGCTGTCACAATGATGGTGGACTCAGTCGGGCCATAGCCGTTGTGTAGCTTGTATCCCTTCGGGGGCGTGAGCGGTGCCAGTTTCTCGCCAGCCACAGAGAGGTGCAGTAACGAGTGGTTTTCGATGTTCGTCGCAAACTGGTAGCCCACCTGAGTAGTGATGAATGTGTGGGTGATGTGCTCGCGCTCGAAATATTCATTGAGTGCCATCAGGTCGAGGCGCAGTTCTTCGGGGATAATATGCACGGTGGCTCCGCCAGTCAGCGGCGGATAGATGCCCTCCTGATGCACGTCGAAGCCATAGCTGGCGTATTCGGCCACGTTATGCTCTGGCTTTATGTCGTAGTATTTCCAATACCAATGGCAGTAGCACACCAAATTGGCATGGGTAAGCTGGCAGCCCTTGGGAACGCCCGTAGAGCCTGAGGTGTATAGTAGAATGAAAAGGCTCTCTGGTTTCGGGCCTTCGGGCAGTTGGTCAATAACCAATGGTAACTGGGCAATGTCTTTCGTCAGCAACACGTCGCCATCGTATTCGTCGAGCAGATCACGCAGCTCCTCATCGGCAATGAGCAAGCGCGCTCCAGCATCCTTTACCATGAAGTTCAACCGCTCCTTCGGATAGGTCGGGTCAAGGGGCTGGTAGGCACAGCCTGCTTTCAGGATGCCTATTGATGCAATGGCCATCCATTCTGAACGGTTGATGAGCACCGAAACGGCATCCTCACGTCCCAGACCTTTGCTGGCAATATAGCATGCAATGCGGTCGGAGATTTCATCTACTTGCGCATAGGTATAGCGGTGGTCCTTGAAGACCACGGCCATCGCATCGGGATTTGCTTTTGCCTGTTTACGGAAGAGGGAAACGACGGTCTCGGTCGTGTCGTAGTCAGTACCCTGCGGATTGAAGCTGTCTAGTCGGGCCGTCTGTTCTGCGGTAGTAATCTCTACATCGCGCAACAGTGACTGTGTCAACATGCCACCGACCACGGCTTCATAGCTTTCAAGGAACTGTGCCACCAGCGTATCGGAATACTTGCCAGGATTATACTCCGCCTCGACAACATACTTCCCGTCTTGGATATATGCCTTGACGTAAAGAGCCACTTCAAGCGTATTGTTGTTGAGGCGTTTCACCTGCATCGGCAGTCCGGCGAAGGTCTGTTTGTTGAACAGCGTACCGTGCCAAGCAAACATCGTGGCCATTTGCAGTCCCAAATCATTCACCACATCGCTATAGGAGTATGCCTCGTGCTGCCTGCAACCACTCATTTGCTCTTGACCAGCTTTCAGGAAGTCGAGCACCGTTGTCTCGTCATCCCATTTGACATACACAGGCAGCGTCCTGACCAGCATGGCCACCGATTGTGCCAACTGCTTGTCAGCACGACCGTTATGAATCGTGCTGAACAGCGCTTGTTGCTCGTTGTTGTATTTCGCTAACAGATAACCGTAAGCAGCCGTGAAGAAAGTGCTCTTGTAGATGCCGTGGTTTTTGCAGTAGGCTTCCACCTCAGCTACCTCTATCCTCGTCTGCCGCGTCAGTTTGGCCTCACCGCTTGTCTTTTTTTCTTCAGCAAGTATGTCGCCCAACAGCGGACTATATACGTCACCACAGTCAAAGTTCTCCGCATACCATTTTTTGTCTGCCTCGAAATCGACCGATTTGCTCTTGACATCCTCCGCCATCGCTACCTCCGCCATCGTTTTTTCCTCAGGCTGAAGCGGTTCTCCTTTGTATGCCTTCTCAATGCAGGCCAGCATCACTTTTCGCGATTCACCGTCACTGATAATGTGGTGAATGTCCTGCAAGAGGTAATAATGCTCTACGTCTTTCAGCATTTGGAGGCGGAACAGCCGGTCACCCACAATATTGAACGGCTGAACGAACTTCGACTTTTCACTCTCAATGTCGGCACAAGTTGAAATCTGAATCTTGAACCCTGAAACCTCTGAATCATCGATGATTTGCATAGGCTCGCCATCATCGCCCAGTTCTATCCGTGTGAACAGCGTAGGATGTGCCATCACTGCAGCCTCGATAGCTTGGCAAAGCCGTTGCTCATCCAGATTGCCGTCGAATGTATAGAGATAAGGTATATTATAGCAAGCCTCTCCCTTGTGTGCCATACACTCCACATAGAGGCCGTATTGTGTTTTTGTCAAAGGTGCGATAGTTTTCATATCTATATCTAGATTGTGATAAAACAGCAATAATAATAACCCTATTCTATATCATCGAAATACCCGAATCCGGCAATGGCCTTCAGCATCTGATCCACGTAATCCCACGAAGTGCTCGACCAGCGGAATCCGAGACGATACAACACTTGTGTCGTGTATTGGTTGTCAGAAGGAATCATCACAGCTTTTTGTCCATGTGCCATGTCTTGGTAGGCAATGAGACTGGAAAGGCGCTTGGCCTTTTCGGGGTCTTGCTTGGCGACTTCCATAGCCTCGTTGAAGGCTTCAGCCTCCACCTGACGTGGACCCCGCGCGACTTTAGAAAGTTCCTCCAAAACATCACCGAAGTGTACATAGTGGTTGTTGTAAGGATGGAATAGACAGCACTGTTGCGGCGTCTCCGAAAGCGTCACGATGGCCTTGGCCACCTCGTTGATGGGGGAGAACTCCATCGGCGTATCGGTCAACTCGTAAGGATAGCAGCCCAGCATTTGATAAACACGGATGCGGCCCATCGCGCTGTTGGTTTGGAAGTTGATCTGGAACTCGCCATCGGTGGAACGCGGTGCAAGGTTGCCCACACGCATCACCTTCGCATTCAGCTTGTGTAATGCTACGGCATCGAGCACAACGCGTTCGGATATGAACTTCGAGTGGACATATTGGTTGCCAAGGTTCTGGCCGAAATAAAGTTTTTGCTCGGTGTATACCGTATCCTCAGGCGGCATCTCATTGATGGACATACCAGCAGTGCTGTAAGTCGAAATATGTATCAGCCTTGCGTTGTTGAGCAGACAGAAACGCACACAATGCGCTGCGCCGCCCACGTTGACATCCTCAATCTCGGTGCCTTTGGAGAAGTGCTTCACCACGGCAGCACAATTGAAAACGGTGTCGACTTTGCCATCCACCTTGATATCTTGGGTCACATCGCCGTTGATGATACGCAAACGACTGCCAAACAACTCCTTATAGTTGTTACTGAAGTAGTAATACAGCATTCCTTTCAGTCGGCGTTCAGCCTTTTCTTCGTTCTCGGCTCTCACCATGCACCAAATGGTCGGCACATCTTCGCGGTCAATGAGCTCCTTGAGAACATGGATGCCCAAGAAGCCTGTGGCTCCTGTAAGCAACACATTTCCAATAGTTTGATGCTCGCCATTACGGAAAGCATCGAGGGTGTTGCCTTCAAGAATATGGTTGATGGGGCCGTAGTTGTACTTGCGGGCCTCTTCGTCCTCATCGACGGTGTCGCCCGTGAGGAAGTTGGCCAACATTCGCGGTGTCGGGTTGGCGAACACATCACCATAAGCGATATGATGACCAGCCTTGTCGGCCTCGATGATGACGCGGGTCACCATGAGCGAGGTGCCGCCTAACTCGAAGAAGTTGTCCGTCGCACCAATCTTGTCCATAGACAGAATGTCGCTGTAAATCTTGCAGAACAGTTTCTCGACTTCATTGGTAGGTTCCACATATTCGTGGTCTGCCGCCTGGATGACGGGAGCCGGAAGTGCCTTACGGTTCACTTTCTGGTTCTGGTTCAGCGGGATGCTGTCGATTTGCATGGTGGCCGCTGGAATCATGTAAGGCGGTTTCTGCTGTCCGATGAAGGCGTTCAGTTCCTTGATGTCCACCTTCTGGTCGCTGACGATGTAGGCAGCAATGTACTTACCACCGTTCTCATACTCAAAGGCTTGCACGGTGACGTCCTTGATGCCCGGGAACTGGCGAATCACGGCCTCTACCTCCTTCAATTCGATGCGGAAACCGCGAATCTTCACCTGACCGTCCTTACGGCCCGCAAACTGGATGTTGCCGTCGGGCAGATAGCGCACAATGTCTCCAGTGCGATAGATGCGAGAGAAATTCGGGTCGTCGCTGAACGGGTTGTCGATATAGACCTCGGCGGTCTTTTCGGGGCGGTTGAGGTAGCTTCTCGTGACGTGTGCACCGCTAATCCACAGTTCACCCATTGCCCCTGGAGGCAAGCGATTGAATTGCTTGTCCACAACATAGAGGCGCGAGTTGTCGAGCGGCTTACCCACGGGAATATCCTTCAGCTCCTTGTCAACTTCGTACTCCGTGATGAGGATGGTACCCTCCGTTGGGCCATAGCCGTTGTGAAGTTTGAAGTTCGTCGGAGGCGCCAACGAAGCCAACTTTTCGCCCGCGGCAATCAAGTGCAGCAGCGAGTGGTTGTCCATGTTGGTGGCAAACTGATAGGCCACCTGCGTGGTCATGAACGAGTGGGTGATGTGGTTCTCGTTGAAGTAATCGTTCACCTCTGGCAAGGTCAGACGGATGTCGTCACCAATAATATATACGCAAGCGCCGCAAGTCAGCGCGGGATACATATCCATCATGCAGCAGTCGAAGCCATAGCTGGCGTAGCACGACACATGATGCTCGGCCTTCAGTTCGAAACGACGTTGGTACCAATGGCAGAAAGCGGCCAAGTTGCGATGCTCCAACTGACAGCCCTTAGGCGTGCCGGTCGAACCAGAAGTGTAGAGCAAGATGAAGAGGTCAGCTGGATTGACGGTGACATTGACAGGCTCGCTAACTTTCGGCAATTGCTTGATGTCTTTCGTCAGCAGTACGTCACCTTCGTATTCATTCACGATATCGCGTAACGACTCATCAGCGATGAGGAGTTTGGCAGAGGCATCTTTGATCATGAAATTCAGACGCTCGGCGGGATAACTCGGGTCGAGCGGCTGATAGGCGCAACCGGCCTTCAGCACACCGAGGGCGGCAATGGGCATCCATTCGCAGCGCGGAATGAGAATCGACACAACATCCTCTCTTCCAAGACCTTTCGCAACGAGATAGGCTGCCATGCGCTCCGTGATGTCATCCACTTCGCGGTAGGTGTATTTGTTTTCATGATACACCACCGCCATATTGTCGGGTGTCAATTCCACCTGACGGCGGAACAGCGAAACGATGGTCTGCGTGTCGTCGTAAGGCACATCGGTCTGGTTGAAACTATCGAGGATGGTGATTTGTTCGGCATCCAACAGCGACACTTGCTGCAACTTCATCTCTGGCTGACGAATGAATACCTTCGCAGCGTTGCAAATCGACTGAGCCAAACTTTGCATAAGGTCATGACTGTAACGGCCATTGTCGTATTCAACACACACACTCGGCTTACCCTTCTTGTCGTTCATGATATAGAAAGCGATGCGGAACTTGGGTGTGTCTGACTCTAAATTGTCAATGGCAAGCGTCTGACCTTTGAACTTATGCTCGTCAATAACACCCATTTGATAGGCAAACAAGATTTCGGCGGAAAGGTCATAGTCGGCAGCGATTTGTGCGAAAGGATATTTCTCATGCCGCAACGTCTCATCGAACTGTTTGCTGGTCTCTTTAAGGAACTCAAGCACAGTCTGTTCGCCGATGGTGGCGCTCAATGCCAGCGTGTTGACGAACATACCGGTAGTATTGCTGATGCGCAAGTCGGAACGTCCGTTGCTGATGGTGGTGATGCAGAGCTGCTCGTTGTTGGTGAAACGCGAAAGTGCATAGAAGGTGGCGGCGAGAGTGAGATGTGCCGGAGTGATGTTGTGCTGACGGCAGAAACTCTCTATGGCTTCAAAGTCCAACTGGCTCGACAAGGTCTCTATGACGCCTTGCTCTTTGGGGTTGGTCAGGTCTGACGGTACCTCGGTCACGCCTTCCACGTTGCCCAAACGTTCTTGGAAGAAGTCTTTTGCAGCCGCATATTCTGCGCCGCTTTCAGCGGCTTTCTCTGCTGCCACGAAATCGGCGTAGGTGAATGATTCAGGTTCAATCTCATGACCGTTGAGCAAGTCGAATAGTTGGGTCAAAAACAGGTCGAAAGAGCCGCCGTCCATGACGAGGTGATGGAAATCGAGCATAAGATAGACCCATTGCTCGGTAGTGACAATCTCTATACGGTAGAGCGGGCCTTGCCTCAAATTGAACGGCTTGACGAATTCCCGTTTGTATTGGTCCATCTCTGCCTCGTTATGCTGGCTGTGCAGAATCTCAATGGGTTGATCGAAATCAATAATTTGAATAATATCGGAACCCGAACTTCCAAAATGCGCCCGCATTTGAGGATGCGCCTTGACGAGGGTTTCCAATGCAGTGGTAAGCAGGGTGATGTCCACATCCTTGGGGAAACGGACTGCCATCGGGATATTATATACGGTGGCCTCAGGCTGCTTTACGCAATCCACATAGACACCCATCTGCGCGTATGACAACGGAACATTGTTCGTGTCGGCATGTGTCTCTGTCTTCACCGCCTCTTCTCCAGTGTCCTCGCTCATCATCTTGGCCAGAATCTCGTTCTCGATGCTTTGCAAAGTACCTGTCTTGGCCAAGGATTTTGAATCAAGGGTGACACCGAAACGCTTGTTGATTTGAATGGCTAACTTGATGGCCATGATGGAGGTCAGGCCGACATAGCCCAACACCGTCGTCACGCCAAAGTCTTCGGTGTTGATGATCTTCGCGATGATGCCATGGATTTCCTGCTCCAACAGGTTCATCGGGACGTTGCTCTCCACCACCGCCTCAGATTTCTTTTCGGGTTTCGGAAGGGCTTTCTTGTTCACCTTCTGGTTCTGGTTGAGCGGGATGCGGTCGATTTGCATCGTCACTGCAGGTACCATATACGGTGGCTTTTGCTCAAGGATAAAGTCGTTCAATGCCTTGATGTCAATGGTTTCATCAGAAACGATGTAGGCAGCGATGAACTTTCCGCCACCTTCTTCGTCGAAGGCCTGCACGGTGGCATCCTTGATGCCCGGGAATTGAAGGATAACGCCTTCGACTTCCTTGAGCTCGATGCGGAAACCACGAATCTTGACCTGTCCGTCCTTGCGACCTACGAACTGGATGTTGCCATCAGGGAGATAGCGAACGATGTCGCCGGTGCGATAGATGTGGGCATATTTCTCTTTGGTTTCGAAGGGATTGGCGATATAGACCTCAGCGGTCTTTTCGGGACGGTTGAGGTAGCCACGGCTCACTTGCGGTCCGGCAACCCACAACTCTCCAGCTGCGCCCACAGGCAGACGACGCCCCACTTTATCTACTATATAAAGTTTGGTGTTGTCCAATGCCGCACCAATCGGAATGTCTTTCATGGGCTTCGTCACATCGAAGGAAGTAATGCAGACGGTGCTTTCAGTCGGGCCGTAAAGGTTGGCCAAAATGTAGTTCGTAGGTGGAGTCAGCGGCGCCAACTTCTCGCCGCCTGTCAACAGATAGCGTAGGCTGTGGTTCTCCACGGATGTGGCAAACTGATAGGCCACCTGCGTGGTCATGAATCCGTGAGTGATTTGTTCTTGTTCGAAGTATTCGTTCAATGCCAGCAAATCCAAGCGCAGTTCTTCAGGGATAATATAGAGTGTGGCGCCACTGGTGAGACATGGATACGTTTCCATCATATTGGCATCGAAACCAAAACTGGCGTAGGCCGTAACTTTGCAGCCGGGAGCGAGGCTAAATCTGCGGTGATACCACTTACAGAACGCGACGAGGTTACGATGCACCAACTGACAGCCTTTGGGCGTGCCTGTAGTACCGGAAGTGTAAAGCATGATGAATAAATCCTCTGGTTTTACAGTTGGCAGTTGGCAGTTGACAGTGGGCAGTTGGTTGATGTCTTTCGTCAGCAGAACGTCGCCTTGGTATTCGTTCACGATGTCGCGCAACGATTCATCGGCGATGAGCAACTTGACGGAAGCATCTTGCATCATGAAGTTGAGGCGCTCCGAGGGATAAGTCGGGTCGAGGGGCTGATAGGCGCAGCCGGCCTTCAACACGCCCATAGAGACAATAGGCATCCACTCGCAACGGGGAATCAATATGGAGACGACATCCTCTTCATGTAAGCCTTTGCCATGGATATAGGCAGCGATGCGGTCGGAAATCTCATCCAACTCGCGGTAGGTGAAATATTTGTCCTTATACACCACGGCGATGTTGTCAGGGGTTTTCGTCACCTGCTCACGGAACATGGAAACGATAGTTGCGGTCGTATCCAAGTCAGTATCGGTTTGGTTGAAACTGTCAAGCAAAGCGCATTGGCTCTTCGTGGTGATGTCGATGTCGCGCAGATAGGTTTGACTCAGGAAGCCTTCCAAGGTAGCCTCGTAACTCTCCATGAATTGGGCAATCAGCGTCTCGGAGTATTCGTTGGCATTGTATTCCGCCCTGATATGATATTGTTTGCCGACATAGAAGGCCATCAGATAGAACGATACATCTTCATTGTGTTTGCGGAGTTGTATGGCCTGCATGGGTTTACCCATCAGTTCGGTGTAATCAAGCAAGAGTCCGTGCCACACAAAGATGGAGTTGCTTTGCAGGTTGAGGTCGGCCATCAGGTCGGTATAGGAATAGAGGTCATGCTTGCGGCTGCCGTCCATCTGTTCTTGATTGGCTTTCATGAAGTCAAGCACGGTGGTCTCGTCAGTAAACTTGGAGTAAACGGGCAGCGTCTTCACCGTCATGCCAACGGAATGTTGGAACTTCGGTTCGGTACGGCCGTTGTAAACCGTGTTGAACAACGATTCCTGCTCGTTGTTGTATTTGGCCAACAGGTAGGCATACGCCGCTGTGAAAAGGGTGCTCTTTTTGATGTCGTTGTCCTTGCAGAAGGCATTCACCCGATCCATGTCGATATTGAGGATGCGAACCAGATGGGCATCCGATTGTCCAGGAATTTCGCGGTCGGGGAGGAGTTGGGTGAACGTGTCGCCGCAGTCGAAGTTTTGGGCGTACCATTGTTTGCCTTCCTCGAAGGCAGGCGTTTTGCGCATTTCAGCTTCAGCAAGGGCCAGTTCCCGCATCGACATATCCTCGGGAGCAAGCGTGCCGCCGTTATAGGCCGTCTCCACATCGCTAATGATAATGTTGTAAGAGGTGCCGTCGCTGATAATATGGTGCATGTCGAAGAGCCAATAGATATGATTCGCGTCGCGCATCACTTTGGTGTGAAACAGCCTACCGCCATAGAGTTTGAACGGCTCGATGAATTTCTGTTTCTCGGCTTCAAGGTCCAAGACCTGTTCGACGGAAAGGCTGAAATTCTCCTTTTCCATATCGACGGACTGGAAGGGTTCGCCTTCGTCGGTCACTCCAATCCGCGTGAAGAAAGTGGGGTGCGCCTTTATCGTCGTCTCGATGGCGCGGCACAAACGGTCGGCATCAAGGCTGCCGTCAAAGACAAAGAGAAATGGCAGGTTGTAAAAAACCTCGTTTTCATGGCTTACGCATTCCGCATAGATACCATATTGGGATCTTGTTAAAGGAGCAATAGAATTATTAGTTGTGCTCATATTGTGTGTGTTTTGTTATGATGAAATCGTTGGAATATTATTAAGGTGCAAAAATAATAAAAAATGGGAAAAGCAAGGGAACAGTGAGAGAAATTACATTTTGTTTGTTGAGGCCGATTAATCCTTTATCTGTCAAAAGCCCTTATTCCTTCGGATTTGTTGTCTGAACGTTTAGAATAAGTAACTATTCAATAATAAACTGCATAAATACAATTTTTGGAATTATTTAGTTTGAATCAGAATATTTTCAATTAAAACGGAAAATAATTGGATAAAATAATTTTTATTTCAAATAAGTGCAAATTATTTCATTTTGACACACAATGGCTTAGACCGTATGATGAACAATAGTTGGAAAAATATCTTGACAAAATTTTTTCAGATTGTATATTTGCATTGTGAAACATTAAAAACGTAAAATAAAGCGGAATATTATCAATTAAAGAAAAGAATTAAATCGAGGTTTAGACCTATAAAATGACAACATGAAACATTATTGACAATAAATGAATTCAGAGTTAAAAAATAACTATTAAAACCAGGAATAATGATGACAAAGATAAAAGAAACAATAAAAGACAAGAAAGATTTCATCCTTTTGTGTGTAACTCTTATACTTTTTGCTGGATGGTTGTGTATATCGAAAATACATGATTTTTTGATTCACCAACGGAAGGAAAGTGAAAATGAAGTCTAATGTAACTATATTACAGTCACAAGACAATTTGACTTTTCGGCAGTTTTATGTGTCTGTATTTGAGTTTTTTGTATTTTTGCGACATAATACCATCAAAACAACAACACAATGACTAAAAGCACTATCGTTATGGCACTCATTTGCATGGTCGGAATGACCTCATGTAACGCACAAAACTATCAACCTGCTCCGCCAACGACCGAAGGCGAGGCGGCAACGGTCTATATGACCACCGACATCAGTCCCGAGGGGCTGGTGCACATCTATGAAGCCTTGGGCGTGGAGGCGCATGGTCGCGTGGCGGTGAAAATCTCCACAGGTGAGTCGGAGAAGAGCAATCACCTGCGCCCTGCACTGATCAAAAACTTGGTGCAAAAGGTGAATGGCACCCTTGTGGAGAGCAACACGGCCTACGGCGGCAACCGAGGCAACACCGAGAAACATCGCAAGGCTATTGCTGAGCGCGGTTACAACGACATCGCCACCGTTGACATCATGGACGAGGAAGGTGAGATTCAAATCCCTGTCACCGACACCAAGCACCTGCAATACGACATCGTCGGCTCGCACTTGCAAAACTACGATTTTATGATCAATCTGGCTCACTTCAAGGGTCACGCCATGGGCGGTTTTGGCGGCGTGCTGAAGAACCAGTCGATAGGTGTGGCGTCGAGTGCCGGAAAGCTTTACATCCACTCCGCCGGCAAGAGCCAAAAGCATTGGACGATTGCCGACCAAGACGATTTCCTTGAGTCGATGGCTGCTGCCGCACAAGCCGTACACGACTACTTCAAGCAGGAAGGCAAGAACATCATCTATATCAATGTGATGAACAACATGTCGGTGGACTGCGACTGCGACGGACATCCTGCCGCACCGCGCATCAAGGACATCGGCATCTTGGCCTCCACCGACCCCGTAGCCCTCGACCAAGCTTGCCTCGACCTTGTGTTCAACCACGTCAGCAGCCAAGGCGATGACGCCAAACCTTTGCAGGAACGCATCAACAAGAAACACGGCACCCATACCGTGGAATATGCCGAACAGATTGGCCTTGGAACGAGAAAGTATACTATCGTCAACATAGATGATAAGTAAATGAGCAAATTGAGTTTACATAAAAGACGCGAGACGGAGGACGGAAGACAGAGGACAGAGGACAGTCCCAAGTCCCAAGTCACAAGTCCTAAGTCTTAAGTCCTAAGTCCTAAGTCAAAAGATATTGCAGTTTAATTTTGAACATTTACTTACTTGAAAGATGGACAGACGAAATTTTTTGAAGACAACGGCAGTTGCAGCTGCCGCCACAGCCATAGCCGCCACACCTTTGGCCGCTTGCGACAACATCTTTTCTAACTTAACTGGCAAAAAAATGAAAGTATTGATGATTAACGGAAGCCCGAGAGCCGACGGCAACACCTTCACCGCTCTCGGCGAGATAGCGAAACAACTGAACAAGCATGGTGTGGAGACCGAACTGGTGCAGCTCGGCACCAAGCCGCTGCATTGCTGCATCGCTTGTGGTCATTGCCGCAACGGTAAGCATTGTGTGTTTGACGATGACCCGTGCAACGAAATCATCGACAAAATAGCCACCTCTGATGCCCTTATCGTTGGCACTCCGACCTATTACGGTCAGCCTAACGGCGGTGTGTTGTCGGTGATGCAGCGTGTCTTCTATGCCGGCAACGACTTCACCCAAAACAAGCCCGCCGCAGGCGTGGCCGTGTGCCGTCGCGGTGGTGCCACAGCGGCACTCAACAGCCTGAACATGATGTTCCAACTGAGCAACATGCCGATGGTGACCTCGCAATATTGGAACATTGTCTATGGTCGTGCTAAAGGCGAGGCGGCACTCGACACCGAGGGCATGCAGACCATGCGTACCTTGGCCGACAACATGGCCTGGATGCTTGCCAAGATTCACGCCGGCGACAACCCCGACTATCCACAGCGTGAAAGCGAGTGGCAGGTGATGAATTTTATTAGGTAGCAAACGTAGAAAGCTTACTGGATTATCGTATTATGAAAACCCGAAACTGCGTATCGGGGTGAGTTGGGGGCATCGTCTTTGTACTGCATGAGCTGCGCTCAAATAGATATTTTTCTAACATTTATATTTATTATAGGTATTATGATGGGTGATTAGAAAACATTCACTATCTTTGCACCAATCAAAATGATGGTGTTTTATGCCCAAAACGAAGAGCGCAGAACTAAGGATTAAGGTCATCGACGAATGCTTGAGCGACCGTAAGCGGAAGTATTCAACTGCCAAGATATTTGAGCGTTGCAATGAGGAGTTGCTAAAACGAGATTTCATTCCTATCACGGCAATGAACTCTGTGCGCGATGATATCGAGCAGATCCAACGGATTTATCCAGGGGCTGATGTGGAATCGTACCGAGAGGGAAGGAATATCTACTACAGGTATGCCGACCCCAACTTTTCGATTTTCAAGACCCCGATGAAGCCGGATGAAATCATCCAGCTGACACAAACACTGCGATTGCTGCGTCGCTTCAAGGGGATGCCTCAATTTGATTGGGTAGATGAGATAGCGGAACGCTTGGGCGCATCACTTAAGCTGGACGAATCGACTGACGAGATAGTTGGCTTCGACGAGAATCTTGACTTGCAGGGAATGGACAACTTCACGCCTTTGTTTAACGCCATCGTTGACAAACAGCCCCTGAAGCTGACTTACCAAAGTTTCAAGCAAGACAGCAAGGAAACCATCATCGTGCATCCGTACTACCTGAAACAGTACAACAAGCGTTGGTTCCTGATTGCGTGGAACGACGAATTTAACTTCATGGCCAACTATGCGTTTGACCGCATCAAGGGCATAGAGAACGCGGATGTGGCCTATAAGCCTACGGATGTGAACTGGCTTGATTACTTCGATGAAATGATAGGTGTGTCGAAGGACACGAGGACTGAGCCGCAGAAGGTGCTTCTGTGGGTGTCGAATGCCTCATGGCCATACGTGAAGACCAAGCCGCTGCATGGCGCGACTCAACGGCTGGTGAATATGGACGAGACTGGTGCCTATATCACCATCGAAGTGTATCTGAACTATGAACTGGAACAACAAATTTTGAGCTTTGGCGAAAACATGAAAGTGATAGAGCCGGAGACCTTGAGGGAAAGGATGAAACAACGAATAAGTGATGCTTTGAAACTGTATGAAAAATAGGTGCAATATAACTGAACATAAATTGCCTATCTTTGCGGCGGAAAACTAAATGGTATGACTTTTAAAAATATGCATGAGTAAATAATATGGATAAAGAAAAGAATAAACTAGTTCAGAATGACTGAACCAATAGTGTGTACTTTTGCAAACGAAAAAGAATGAGTAACTAATGCTTTTGAGATATGGATATGTATGATCATAATAAAGAACTTGCGCAGAATTTAGTTGACAGAATATGGGACTTGTTTAGGCAATCCCCTTGTAACATTTTTGATTTGTATTTTTGCGTTCTATATGTTCTTTACGGGATTCACAAGAACTATCCGATGGAAGTGCGCAGTGATAATTATGATGAGATTGTTATCCATGGAGAAAATGATGCGCTTCTAAACGACCTTCACAGGTATGTTTCGGAGAAAAATAGCTTTTATGAATCACGTGAGTTTTCAAAGTTTTCTCATGACGTTTTAAAAGTTCTATTAGACGGCAACCGCGAGAGCTTTGAGGCTTGCTATTTTGATGTTTTGTACCAGCTGAATTATAAGTTGGTGATGAATGGCCCTAGCATGGGCGAGTTTCTAACGCCTGATGCGATTAATAGACTTATTGCCTATATCGTGAATAAAGAGGGGTGCAGCTCTGTGTATGATCCATTTTGTGGTTCGGCTTCTATCGTTCATTTTCTCCATAAAGAAAACAGGCATTTGTCTTTCGTGGGGCAAGATGGTTCAGAAATGGCATCTTTGGTAGCGAGATTAAATGCAGAAGTGTATTTGAATACCAGTATTAGCCGTAAGGATTCTATAGTGAAATGGGATGAGTCTCATTTTGATGCTGTCATTTCGTGCCCGCCATTTGGAATACGTTTTTCTGAGCCCCAGCGACAGATGCTTGCTTATGAATACGGCGGTTTGAACAATAATGTGGAAGAAGTTTTTTTCTCCAGGGCATTCCAAAGAAATGCTGCAAATCTTGTTGTAGCCTTATTGCCTTTGAGCTTTTGCCAATCACAACAGTATAAAAACTTGCGTACCTATCTTGTCAAAGATAACTATCTCGATACAATCATATTTTTACCAGACAGGTTACTGTTTAATACAAGTATGCCTTGTGTTCTGGTTGTTTGTAAAAGACATAGAAAAGTTACGGCGCCTATTAAACTAATTGATGCTCAGTCCTTTTTTACTGGAGATAGTTCGAGAACACGAGAATTTGACTTGGACACATTCATTGGGGATTACGAAATGGATGTCGAAAAGATATGTTCGTTGGCTAGCTTCCAAGATGTGGTTGAGTGTGAATTCAATCTCAATCTTTATCTTTACAGCCAAAGAAAGATAGAATTGTTGGAAGGACAAAAAATGGTGACTTTTGGGTCGTTGATGACTGAGGCTCAAAGGGAACGTGTTCCTGCTTCTGATACCCACAAGGTTTTTCCATCCAAGAACTTTTCTCAGGACTTTATTGAGGTTCTGTTGAAAAAAAACAGTTTGGTTCCCTTTTCTGAAGAAAGGAGCACGAGCCCAAGGAAGCTCGTAAAAGTTGAAAAGGGTAAGAAGTATTTGCTATCAACTGGTGTAGTGCGTTCATCAAAGCCTAAATATGCTATATATACAGATAATGAAGATTTTTCTTGCACGTCTGATATTGTAGTGTTTGAGGTAAATGAGGAGTTGGTTAGTGTGGAGTATTTGGCATATCTCCTCATTAATAGCCCTGTGTTGAAAACGGGCAATTTTCCATTAACAAATGTAGCAAAGCTGCATACTGCTATTGATAGCCCGGACAATCAGAGAGAGATTGTAGGGAAGCTTAAGCAAGAACACGCGGCAAGGGAAAAAGCCGAACAGGAAGCGGATGCTAAACGGTTAGGTGTGAAAACTAACATTTCCGACCTTGAACACATGCTGGGTACAACCTATGCCAACATGGACGATGTTATATATAGGCTTGGAAAGATTAGTTCTGAAGATGATGTACTTAAGTCACTTGTGAAAGAATTGAAGGATAATGTTGACTACTTGAAACGAGTGATTAGATACGATAATGCCAGTATTTCTGCAGAGGAATTCAGTTTTAAGGAGCAGGACATGGAAGCCTTTATACAAAGCTATTGTGAAAGCTGGAAAAACTATAGTGGCAAGTATTTTAAGCTGTCGCTTCAGGTCAATCTTGGCGAGCATAAAATGGTGGTTTTTGACAAGACGCTTATGAAAGTCATGCTTGACTCCATTCTTTCTAATGCTGAACGTCATGGATTTGACAAGCGCAGAAATGAGGCTAATCAAGTGGAGATAACTCTATCTCTCGAAAAGTACGAGGAAAAGCCTTTCGTCGTAATTAGAGTAGCCAATAATGGAGCACCCTTTAAAGACTTCAAAATCAATGATTACATAACACGAGGCCGATATTCATCCAAATCTGGACGTTCAGGGCTGGGTGGCTACCATGTTTATCAAATAGTAAAAGGGCACAGGGGCTTTTTGTATTTGGATTCCAATAAGATTTGGAATGTCATCGTAGAAGTCTTGTTGCCTATTAATAATGTTGAATCAGATAATTTAGTTGAGTATGAACACGAATGTATATAACATCGTTTGGGCAGACGACGAAATTGATGCCCTTGTTGATCGTTACGAAGAGAGATTTTTGGATAACGGTTTTCAGATTATTGGCAAAGCGCATGATGGCAAAGAATTAAAAGCAGTGCTATCGGAAATGACGCATAAAACTGATGCTGTCATTATTGATGCCAATTTTCAGGCAGCTTCTTCAGACGGAGAATTAAGTGAGCGAGATATTCCTGGTCTTGATTATGCATATTCTTTGTATGCATTCGCATATGACCGTGAGATTCCTTTCTTTTTGTTCACACAACGTTCGGATGAGATGTTGCGAGAGCAATTGGTCAACAAGCCCGATTTTTTCGAGGATTTCAAAAGACATGAACACTGGTTTAAGAAAAACGACGAGGATGAGCTTTATGAAATGTTTCAATCCATCAAAAAGGATGTAGACTATAAGAGGACCGATGCGTTTCTTGTTCGCAATAAGTATAGGAAGGAATTTGAGGCGGCGAAGATGATTGATGATGCGGAAACAAATCTTGAAAAGGGGCTGCTGTTTCTGTATGACGATAATACTTGGAAAGATACTCAGGATTATTTTAATCCGGCAAGAAAGATTGTTGAACGCATTGTGACAAAATGTGTGGCGATGAACATACTTCCACCTAAAATCACCCTCAACAATGCTTCAAAACTCTTCTCGGGTTTTGAGACTGATAATCACGAGGCTTTAAAGGTAGAGGTGATGCCAAGGGCGTTGGCTGAATCACTTCATCATTTCTTGAAAATAACGCAAGATGGTTCGCATGATGCTAATGATATGGGGTTGGGTGTTGACAAGTATGTGAGAGATACGAAGAATATAAACCTGTATCGCTCCATTCTGTATATTGCGATGGATTTGCTGTTGTGGTATAAAGGTGTAGCAGAGAAATATAAAGGAAACATAAATCCCGTATGGGGGGAGAAGTTTATTCACGAAGGTAAGGTAAGCAGGGGCTTGGATAGTTATAATAGGGAGTACTTTTATGTTGGTAATTATGAGTTGGCCCAATCTAATGACCCAAAGATAAGGTCAGGCGTTACCGTTAGGATTTATGGTTCTGAAACAAATAGGCATCCTAAAGGGAATCAAACGGAGTTTGTGAAAAAGGATATGTTTAGGATTTTATAAATTGCTTCAAAATGACTGAACCTATAATATATACCTTTGCACCCGAAAATATACAATAGCGTTATGACAGACACTCAAAACCTACACCCCCAGCCTCGTGACATCATGCACTACGAGAGCGATATTTGGGCAATCGCCGATTTGCTGCTGGCGGCCAGCGTGAAACAGAGCGACTTCCCGGCTTATATGATGCCGTTCTTCGCATTGATGATGCTCGAAGGACGTATGCTGAACGCCATGAAACGTGTGGAGGAAGAAGAGGGACTGACCGTAAAGGATGACCCTGAGGACTTCAAGGAAGCCTTCATTGATATGGACTGCGGCTACAACGAATATATCGTGATGCAAGGCAAGACGCTAAAGAACATCTGCAATAACGACAAGACGTTTGAACAGGATTTTGTCAGCTATCTCAGCGAATTTGACCCTACACTGAAGAAGTTGCTGGGCATTGAGCGCGGTAAAGACGAGAAAAAGTATCTCAATATGGACTACTATGTGGCAGAGCTTCGTAGCAAGAAAATCCTTCTGTCTGTCATTACGGCTTGGTCGAAGATAGACCTTTCGCCCTACGATAACTCTGCCATCACAACGTTGGAGGAACATATCAAGCGCAAGTGGGCTGACATCAGCGCATCTACTGCTGGAGAGCAATATACCCCCGACGATATTATCTCGCTGATTGCCGACATCGTGGCTACGAAAGTAACGAAGCCTAAGAATCAAAATATCCATGTCTATGACCCTACATGTGGCGGTGCCAACCTTCTGTTCGGTGTGGCTGACCGTCTGCACTCTCAGGCTGGGTACCAGAACATCCACACTTGGGGTAGCGAATACAACGATGCGCTCTATGCTTTGGCGGCCATTGAGAGCCGCTTCCGCGGCCATTCGCATATCCACTATGGCAACACTTTGACAACCGCCCCATTCATCGATAAGGATTTCGATGTGATTGTGGCCAACCCGCCATACGGCACCAAATGGAGCGGCTATGAGAAGGAAATCAAGAACGACCAGAAGGGGCAGTTCCCAGGCGGCCTGCCTGCCGTGAGTGACGGTCAGTTGCTCTTTATGCAGCACATTCTTTGGAAACTAGCCGAAGGTGGTATTGCCGTTGAGGTGCATAATGGCTCTACGCTGTTCAGCGGTGATGCAGGCAGTGGCGAAAGCAATATTCGCAAATATATCTTTGACCACGACTGGGTTGAAGCCATCATTCAGATGCCGCAGAACGAATTTTTCAACACGGGCATCTACACCTATCTGTGGATTATGAACAAGCAGAAGCCCTTCGAGCGCAAGAACAAGGTGGCTCTTATTGATGGCAGTCGTTTGTGGCGACTATTGAAAAAGGCCAAAGGAGACAAGCGCCGTGAGATGACAGCGGAGCATCGCCAACAGATTGTGGATGCCTTGACGAACTTCGTCCCCAGCGACATTTGCAAAATCTTCGACCGAGAGCATTTCTATTACAACAAACAGTCGCTCACATTAACTGACCTCGATAGTGAAGGACGAAGCGTTTTGGATACCATCTGTCCGGAAGGAAAGCTGAAAGTGAAAGACGACGAGTATCGCTTCGATGAAGACCGCAACACCATGATTCGCGTGGCAGATGACGAAGCTGTGGGGTGTGGCAAGTTCACTTACAAGAACAAGAAAGACAGAAAGACTGGTACAACAATTGTTGAGACTTACATTGAGCCATCTTACATCAACGACTACGAGATTATTCCCCACCATTTCGATGCTTATGAAAACAAAAGGGAAATAGATGCTTTCATGGAGCGATATATTTTCAAGCCCTACGAGTTAGGGAAGAATGTTATTGGTGTTGAGCTGAACTTCAACAAGGAGTTCTATGTGCCAGAAAAGTTGGACAGCGTAGAGGATGTACTTTTGGAGTTGAAAGAACTGAACGACAAGCTGAAAGACATTGAATTATGAAAGAGATACAAGAAACGAAAAAAGTAGAGGCTTTGTTTGAGCAAATCTCCGCCCTCATTGAACAAGGCAGACAGCATGTGGCTACAGCAGTAAACATTGCCGAGGTCTATACGAAATATGCTATTGGCCGATATATCGTGGAATACGAGCAGCAAGGAAATGTTCGTGCTGAATACGGCAAGCAGGTATTGAAAGACTTGTCTGTCAAGCTGACTGAACGTTTTGGCGATGGCTGGTCATACCCGTCCATGAAGAATATCAGACAGTTTTACATGATATATTCCAAAAGGCTAAACACTGTTTACCCAATTGATCCAGAAAAGGCTAAACACTGTTTAGCCAATTCGGACCCCAGGAACTATACTGCTGAAATTGACAAACAGGGTCTGTCAGAACCAACTTTTACACTTTCTTGGTCACACTATCTTGTGTTGATGCGTATTGAGAATCCAGATGCCCGCAACTTCTATGAGATAGAATGTTCTCAGCAGCAATGGAGTGTTCGCCAACTGAGTCGCCAGGTTGGTAGTAGTCTATACGAACGGTTGGCACTAAGCCGCGATAAGGACGAGGTGATGCGCCTGGCTCGTGAGGGACAGACCGTAGAGAAACCGTCCGACATCATCAAGAATCCGCTCACCTTGGAATTTCTGGGACTGAAACCAGAAGCGGTTTACACTGAAAGTAAATTGGAGAATGCCATTATCAACAAACTACAAATGTTCCTACTGGAATTAGGAAAGGGCTTCCTGTTTGAAAAACGACAGAAGCGGTTCACCTTCGACGAGGAAAACTATTATGTTGACCTGGTGTTCTACAATCGTTTGCTACAGTGCTATGTGTTGATTGATTTGAAGACAGACAAACTGACACATCAGGACATCGGACAGATGCAGATGTACGTTAACTACTACGACCGCTATGTGCGGCAAGAGTTTGAGAAGCCCACCATCGGCATACTCCTTTGTGAGAGCAAAAAAGACTCGCTGGTGGAGTTGACCCTGCCGAAAGATGCCAACATCTATGCAACAGCTTATCAGCTCTATCTGCCCGACAAGGCTTTGCTGCAAAGCAAGTTGAAGGAATGGATTGATGAGTTCAACGAAATGAAAGGTGGTGAGGAATGACTGAGTGGAAAGAAACCAGATTGAAGAATCTGTTGGCAATACCTTTGTCATACGGACTGAATGTGTCTTCTGAAGATGACAGAGAGGATTGGCCTCGTTATATAAGAATTACCGACTTTGACGATTTCGACCTTTTAAGCGATGAGACATTTAAGTCTCTGCCAATGTCCATCGCCGAACCAGCGTTACTAAAAGACGGAGATTTATTATTTGCTAGAAGTGGTGCAACGGCAGGCAAAACTTTTTTGTATTCATCCTTGCCAAATGGGGCTTGCTATGCAGGTTATCTGATAAGAGCTCGTTTTAAGAAGAACCTAGTTAATCCAAAGTTCGTCAGCTACTTTACGAAAGGTACGGAATATTGTAATTGGAAAAATCGATATTGCATACAAACCACAATACAAAATATCAGTGCCGACAAATACAATCAACTGCCTATTAGTATTCCTTCTCTTTCAGTGCAGCAGCGTATAGTGGATTATCTGGATGAGAAACTAGCCAAGATAGACGAGCGGATTGCAGTTTTGGAAAAGCAACAGGATGCGTATGTGCGACTGAAAAAGAGCGTCATTCATCAAGCAGTTACCCGAGGTCTTAATCCTAATGTTCCCCTCAAAGACTCAGGCGTCGATTGGATTGGAATGATTCCTGAACATTGGGAAGTTAAGCGGATAAAAGATGTCATGTCAATTAATACACAAGTTCTTCCTGAGAATACTCCATATGATTACATGTTCAAATATATAGACATAGGTAACGTATCAAGCGATGGAAAAATAACTATTGGGGAAGATGTTTCTTTTTATGAGGCTCCTTCACGAGCAAGAAGAATTATAAAAAGAGGAGATGTATTAGTTTCTACTGTACGAACATATTTACGGGCAATAGCCCGAGTTGACTTTGAAGCAAACGATATAATTGCATCTACTGGTTTTGCGGTTTTAAGCCCCAAAACAAGAGTTGATTCTGCATTTGTTGTAAATGCTATTAGGGATATTTATATAGTGGATGCAATATGCAGCTTATCTACTGGTGTAAGCTATCCAGCTATATCCGCATTGCGTCTGTCTTCGATATCCTTTGCAATTCCTCCCCTTACAGAGCAGCAAGCCATTGCTAACTATCTCGATGATAAATGTACTAAGATAGACGCTGTTATTGAGAACATCGGAAAGCAGATTGATGCCTCAAAGCGTCTGAAGAGAGCGTTGATAAACGAAGTAATTACAGGCCAACGCGCCGTTTAAAAATACCAGCGTATGAACGAACTGAAGATACAGCATGACTATGTGATGGAGTTCCTCTGCCGCCAGGAAGAAAAAGGTGGTCTGGGTTATCGCAGCGAGAGCAATATCGTGGTGAGCAACGATTTGTTTATCCCCTTTGTAATGGGCGAGTTTGTCAAGAATAGTCAGCCAGAAACATGGAACAGGCTGTTAAGAAAGTTCGATAATGACGAACAGACCCTCCAAACAGCCTTGAAGGACAAAGTGAAAGAGACACTTCTGGATGCCCAGAATGTGGCTATCTATATCAATGGTCACAAGTCCATCACCTTTGAGGGTGAAAAGGTATGGCTTTTCTACGTCTCTGGAACGGAACTGAAAGGAGACGAAGAGTTCAAACAAAACATCTTCTGTGTCGTGGAAGAGTCCAGTCATACGCTTAAAGCAGGCGACACAAAGCTTTATACCATCCGCCCGGATATTATGTTCTTTGTCAATGGCATCTACATTGGCTACATGGAACTGAAATCGTCCACTAAAGGACAGACGGCGCGTGTAAATGGACGTCAGAAGGTGGCGAAAGACTATCTGGCAACGGTGAAGGCATTGACGAAATTGGAGAAACGTGACGCAAAGGCCATGAAACAACGCAAAGAGGTGATGGCCATCTACGAGAAAGCCATACACCTGACGGCCAGTGATTGCAACGAGACCTACGTGATGCGAGGCATCAGCCAGTTCTTCGACATTGCTCACCAAGGTTTTTACAGCGAACCAGCAAAGACAGTGGACCAATTGACCCCTACCGTATTGGAACCATTCAAAGTATATCCTGTTACTGTTTCTGCACAGACCGAGACGGAGCGGTTCGAGGAGGTGATGCGTGCATTGTATAGTAAGAAAATGATAGAGAAAGAGATACTCTATTACAACTTCATCGAATACAAGTATGTAAAAAAAGAGGGTGTAAAAGAACGCACATCAAATACTGGCCGATTGATTGCACCACGTCCAAAACAGAAATTTGGATGTGACAAGATTATGGGGCGCATTACGGAAATGCTGGACCACGAGAATGAGCCCGGCTACTATATCAACAAACTCCGCAATTATCTCGAGACACAGGGGATTACGCCTCAAAAGATTGAGGAAATAATTCTCTTGCGAGAGCGCTATTTCAACAACAAATACGTCTATTCTCTCTTGCTGCAGTATGCCGCAGGATTTGGAAAGAGTAATATTATTGGATGGACTGCTTTGCAACTGAAAGACTATCGCTATGAAGGCGTGTATGCCTATGACAAAATAATGATAGTGGTTGACCGCTTGCAGTTGCGCGACCAGTTGGATACCATGATGATGAACATGAACATTGACAAGTCGATGTTCGTGGAGGCAACAGACCGAGACACCTTCATCAATGCTTTAGATAGCAAATTGCGCATTATTGTCGTGAACATCCAGAAGTTCCTCGACCTGCAAGATGCACTTTCTGCAGCAGGGAAGAAACTGAAGAAAATGCGTGTGGCTTTCCTTATTGATGAGATTCATCGTAGCAATTCGGGCGAGAACAATCAGGAAATGATTGACCTCTTCGCTCGTCTGCAAGAAACATTCAATGTGGGTGGTCAGACTGTGGTGAAGAAAAACCTCCTGATTGGTTTCACCGCCACTCCAAGCGAAGAAACGCTGGCAAGGTTTGGTGAGTTCCGTAGCGCATTGACCAAGCCGATGTGGATTCCTTTTGACTGCTACACCATGCGCGAAGCCATTGAGGATGGTTATATCCTTGACCCCACAAAGGCCATTATACCATACGCAGTACCTGTTGATTTCCAACTGCCTGAAGAGCTGGAAAATAGTGATGAAGATGATATAGACATCGTTCTCCGCAAGGATAGGGTCTATTCTTTCGAGCCTCGTATGCGCAAGATTGCAGAATTCATTGTGCATCGTCTCGTTAGTCTGGTCTATAAGAAGATTCGCGGAGAAGGAAAGGCCATGTTGGCTGTGAGAAGCATTCCCAATGCCATCAAGTATTTCAACATCATTAGGTCGCTCTATGCCGAGAAATGTCAAGAACCTGCATACGAGAAATACAAGGATGCTCCTATCGTCATCATCTATAGTGATGATCAAAAGAATGAATCATGTGCTACGCTTAATGGTGGTGTGAGCGAAGAGAAGGTTATACAGAACTTCCGCCAAGCCAAAAACGGTTTGATTATCGTAGTGGATAAACTACAGACAGGATTTGATGAGCCTAAATTGCATACGCTTTTCCTTGACAAGGAAATCAGCGACATTAATGCCATACAGACCATCAGCCGTGTGAATCGCATCTGCAAGTACAAGGAAGATTGCCATATCGTTGATTGCTCCTGGCATAACGTGAATGTAGAGAACATCAGGTGGGCTTTCGAAAAGTTCTGCGATATGGCCATCTCTGATTTCAATCCGGAATTTGAAGCCAAAAGTGTGGCTCGCACTTACAAGCTGCTTCAGGCCAGTGAACCTTATCTGCAATGGTACTCTCGTTATCAGCATGAGTGCGAAGACACACATTTCGTATTGGAAATGGAGGATGGAATCCGGAAGTGGATAGAACAATGCTTTTATCAAGAGTCTCTTGCCAAGAAATATAATGAAGACAACGGATTGAAGCCATCGGATGCAGACTACCATGCAGTTATTAATCCTGCTCGCGACTTGCGGAATTTGGTAGGTCATTACTTTTCCGGCATTCGGCTGTTGGATGGCGTTTTCGTTATCGACAGAAAGTACTATGACGAAGTGTTTCTAATGTTCTGGCAGATATATTGCCATATCTATCGCGAGGTGACTTATCAAATAGAGGAGGAACCATACGAGTATGAGGTGATTGACAGTGATGAAGAACCAGGCATAACCCTCGTAGATGGCGAAGGCAATGGCGATGGTGGTGGTGGACAAAGAGGCCCACAAGGAGGTTCTGGTCCACAGCCTCCAAAGGGCAAAAGTATGGACGAAGTGCTGGCCATCTTGCAAAGGTTACACGAAACAGAACAGTTGACAGCCGAACAAGCGCAAGTCTGGTTGAGGGAAATCGGCTTGATGTTTGAGTATATCAAGGGAGATAGCGAGTTTTGTGCCTTTGCGCAAGATGACAACTACACAGAAGAGGAAAAGCTGGCAGAATACAAGAAAGTCCAAGGAAGGTATCGTCGTAGCTTGAAAAACCGTCCCGATTTCGCACAGGTGGAGCGCTTCAAGCAAATGATAATTGAAAATGTTGAGCAATTGTTTTCCATCTTCATGGCAGATTTGCGCAATGTTGAAAACGGAGATTCGGACTTTGACTATGATACCACAAATCAAGAACAACCCAAGGAAGGATTCTCCATGGAAGATTTGATGGAGATGGCACGTCGCAAGATTCGTCCGGATTATAATGAGACAGCCCTGAAAGAACGGATAGTTGCTTCTTATGCAACTCATTTCAATGGGTTGTCAAAATACATGCCTTCATTCGATGAAACCGTTGACAGCATGTTTAAGGTCTTGAATACGCCATCGTTGCCAGGTTTGGATGGTGTGGACAGCGTAGTGAAAGAGTCGCTTAATATGGTATGTATGGCCGAGGGCCTTTCTTTGTCTGACAAGCGAATGCATCTTGATATGCTGTTGTTGCGTTACGAGGTATATTTGAAGAAACTCTATTACCTCATTCATGGTGAGGAGCTGCCTGCGAGAGAAGAAGGACAAGGCGCTACGCTATCAAACGCCATTTTTGCTTTCCCTGCACTCAGAGGTTTAAAGAACAATCCGAAGCCTGAATATCAGGAGTTCTCACAGAGGTTGTCAATGCTGCGTCAACTGCGAAACCATGAGTCGCACGGAAGCCTTGAAATATCAGAGCAGGAAGTAGATGCAGCAATACGTATCGTCATCGACATGTATCTATTTGTGACGGGTATGAATGTGGATAATTTGAGCGATGAAAATGAAGCGACCAAAACTCCTTTGCATTCTGTCAACTATGAAGTGCGTGAAGATAGTGATTTGCCTATGGCTGCTGAAAATATCTTTGTTTACGGTAGCATACCCGTTGATTTGCCGAAAATCAACAGGAATGATTTGGTAGAGAACAAACTTGATTTGGTTCTTATGTATGCCATTGGAAATCCAGTAGCACGAAAGAAAACGGAAGCAGTAGGAAAAATCGCTTTGGGTATTAAAGAAAAGGTCTTGAACGAGATACAAAAGACTTCTTACAAAAGTGTGAAGTATTTGATGTTCCATTATTGGAAAGACCCTAAAACTTTCCAGCTCACAAAAGTCCCTCTTCTTGTTGAAGTAGAAGACGTTCCCGCCGACTTTTTGGTTAGGCAGCCCAATGATGCTGTTAAATACCTGCTACTTGAGTATAATCCTAATGAGCCTATAAACATGGATGACATCAACATTTTAAGGACCCAGCGTAGAGGTGAAATCAGATACATGCCATTCGTAACTACAATCGAGAGTGTCACGGAAGAAAAATGAATGATATGGGGGTGATTAACTCCGTGAAGCTTTACGCTTTGCCTATCGACAAAATGGCATCAAGGTTGTAAATTTTGATGGAATAAGCTTGTTTTCCATCGTTACCCATAAGTTCCAAATCGGAACATGTGCTACTTTCGTCGAGTTTTCCGCTGGAATAGAATTTCTATTCGTTCTGTTGGAACGTGATTGACACGACGACATAAGAAAACCCTAACCATAAGTCAGTTAGGGTTTCCTTTTCCATAATATCCCGAACAAAAGCGAACCTGCACACCTCTCGATAGACGCACCTGAAATGTACGCGTTATAATGTGTGGCGTGGTATGTTCGGATTACTGGTTGATTTGCCTGATTTGGCTCGGCTTCAACACATTAAGCAGGAAATAGCCTGAGTAATCTTTGATGTTGTTGGTGGTATTGACAAAAATGCGGTTGCTGTCCATCATGCGATGATTTCGTGGTATTTCTTCATCTCAGCAGGTGTGAGCAAATCCAGGTTCTTTGAGGCCCAGGACTTCATGGCCGTGTTGTAAATATCCTCTTCCTTCAGCCCTGCTCTCTTTAGCAAAAGGGCTATAAGCTCAAGATACAAAGCCTTCATTTCCTTGGCCTTTTGGGTTTCTTCCTTTTTTGTCATTATTATGTTATTTGTATTGTTTCGCACCGCAAAGATAACTTATTTTTGAGTCATTTAGGCAAAAAGTTGGCAAAACCAAAAAAGAAAAACCCTAACAGACTGATAATCAGTTAGGGTTCCTTCTCCATAATATCCCGAACAAAGCCGAGCCTACATCTTTTACAGTTCAAAATAACCGAAGCCCGCGATGGCGGCCAGCATCTGGTCCACATAGTCCCATGAGGTGCTCGACCAACGGAACCCAAGGCGGTACAGCACTTGTGAAGTATATTGGTTGTCGGCGGGAATCATCACGGCTTTTTGTCCATGCGCCATGTCTTGGTAGGCAATCAGGCTGGAGAGGCGCTTGGCCTTTTCGGGGTCTTGCTTGGCGGCTTCCAAAGCCTCGCCGAAAGCCTCGGCCTCCACCTGGCGCGGCGCATCGCCGATTTTCGACAACTCTGCCAACACATCGCCGAAATGCACATAGTGGTCGTTGAAGGGATGGAACAGACAGCACTGTTGTGGCGTTTCCGAAAGCAGCACGATGGCCTTCGCCACCTCGTTGATGGGGGAGAACTCCATCGGGGTACTGGTCAATTCGTAAGGATAGCAGCCTAACATTTGATATACACGGATGCGACCCATTGAGCTGTTGGTCTGGAAGTTGATTTGGAACTCACCGTCGGTGGAACGCGGCGCAAGGTTGCCCACACGCATCACCTTGGCGTTCAACTTGTGTAAGGCCACGGCATCGAGCACGACGCGCTCAGAGAGGAACTTGGAATGGACATATTGGTTGTTGAGGCTCTGTCCGAAATAAAGTTTCTGCTCCGTGTAAACCGTATTCTCCGGCGGCATCCCATTGATGGACATTCCAGCAGTGCTGTAGGTGGAAACATGAATGAGGCGAGCATTGTTCAGCAGGCAGAAACGCACACAATGTGCCGCGCCGCCCACGTTGACATCCTCAATCTCGGTGCCCTTGGAGAAGTGCTTCACCACAGCGGCACAGTTGAACACAGTGTCAACCTTGCCGTCTACCTTGATGTCTTGGGTCACGTCGCCGTTGATGACACGCAAACGACTGCCAAACAGCTCGTTATAGTTGTTGCTGAAGTAGTAATACAACATCCCTTTCAGGCGGCGTTCGGCTTTCTCTTCGCTTTCTGCTCTCACCATGCACCAAATGGTAGGCACATCGTCACGGTCAATGAGTTCCTTGATGATATGGATGCCCAAGAAGCCTGTGGCTCCCGTAACAAGCACGTTGCCAATAGGTTGCTTCTCGCCATTGCGGAAGGCGTCAAGGGTGTTGCCTTGCAGGACTTTTTCGATGGGGCCGTAATTATAATTACGTGCCTCTTCATCCTCCTCGGCAACTCCTCCCTTGAGGAAGTTGGCCAGCTGACGCGGTGTCGGGTTGGCAAACACGTCACCGTAGGCGATATGATGGCCTGCCTTGTCGGCCTCAATGATGACACGCGTCACCATGAGCGAGGTGCCGCCCAACTCGAAGAAGTTGTCCGTCGCACCAATCTTGTCCATGGTCAAGATGTCACCAAAGATCTTGCAGAAGAGGCACTCAACTTCGTTGGCGGGCTCCACATATTCGTGGTCGGCAGCTTGAATGACAGGTGCGGGCAGAGCCTTACGGTTCACCTTCTGGTTCTGGTTCAGCGGAATGCTGTCAATCTGCATCGTAGCCGCCGGAATCATGTAGGGCGGCTTCTGCTTTCCGATGAAGGCATTCAGTTCCTTGATGTCTACCTTCTCATCGCTGACGATGTAGGCCGCGATGAACTTGCCACCATTCTCATATTCAAAAGCTTGTACAGTAACATCCTTGATACCCGGATATTGGCGAATCACAGCCTCCACCTCCTTCAATTCGATGCGGAAACCGCGAATCTTCACCTGACCGTCCTTACGGCCCGCAAACTGGATGTTGCCATCGGGAAGGTAGCGCACAATATCGCCGGTGCGATAGATGCGGGCGAATTTCGGGTCGTCAGTAAATGGGTTATCGAGATATACCTCAGCGGTCTTTTCGGGACGGTTGAGGTAACTTCTCGTGACGTGTGCACCGCTAATCCACAGTTCACCCATTGCCCCTGGAGGCAAGCGATTGAATTGCTTGTCCACAACATAGAGGCGTGAATTGTCAAGTGGCTTACCCACGGGAATATCCTTCAGCTCCTTGTCCACTTCATACTCCGTGATGAGGATGGTACCCTCCGTGGGGCCATAGCCGTTGTGAAGTTTGAAGTTTGTCGGAGGCACCAACGAAGCCAACTTTTCACCTGCCGCAATCAAGTGTAGCAGCGAGTGGTTGTCCATGTTGGTGGCAAACTGGTAGGCCACCTGCGTGGTCATGAACGAGTGAGTAATGTGGTTTTCGTTGAAGTAATCGTTTACTTCCGGCAGGGTCAGGCGAATGTCGTCGCCGATGATATACACACAAGCGCCGCAGGTCAGGGCAGGGTAGAGGTCCATCATGCAGCAGTCGAAGCCATAGCTGGCGTAGCACGACACATGATGCTCGGCCTTGAGTTCGAAACGGCGTTGGTACCAATGGCAGAATGCAGCCAAATTGCGATGTTCCAACTGGCAGCCTTTGGGCAGACCTGTTGATCCAGAGGTGTAAAGCAATATGAACAAATCAGCCGGATTGACGGTAACATCCACAGGTTGGCTGACCGCCGGCAACTGCTTGATGTCTTTCGTCAGCAACACCTCGCCTTTGTATTCGTTCACAATGTTGCGCAACGACTCATCGGCGATGAGCAGTTTGGCGGAGGCATCCTTGATCATGAAGTTCAGACGCTCAGCGGGATAACTTGGGTCTAAGGGCTGATAGGCGCAACCGGCTTTCAGTACTCCAAGTGCCGCAATGGGCATCCACTCGCAACGCGGAATGAGAATCGATACAACGTCTTCTTTTCCAAGACCTTTCGCAACGAGATAGGCTGCCATGCGCTCCGTGATGTCATCCACCTCGCGATAGGTGTATTTGTTGTCGTGATACACCACCGCCATGTTGTCGGGTGTTTCTGCCACTTGCTTACGGAACAGCGAGACGATGGTCTGTGTGTCGTCGTAAGGCACCTCAGTTTGGTTGAAACTGTCGAGGATGGCGGTTTGTTCGGCATCCAGCAGCGACACCTGCTGTAACTTCATCTCCGGCTGACGGATGAAAATCTCCACTGCATTGCTGACCGATTGGGCCAAATGCTGCATCAGGTCGCGGCTGTAGCGACCGTTGTCGTATTGTATGCAGACACAAGGCGTTCCTGTCTCATCATTGATGATGTAAAAGGCGATGCGGAACTTCGGCACATCCAATTCAAGGTTCTCAACCTCAAGCGTTTGGCCTTTGCAAACATACTTGCTGACCACACCCACTTGGTAGGCGAACATGATTTCAGCCGAGAGGTCGTAGTCGTTGGCGATTTGCGCGAAGGGATAGTATTCGTGCCGTAAGGTCTCATCGAAGTTCTTGCTGGTCTCGTTCAGGAACTCCATCACGCTTTGTTCGCCAATCTCGGCACTCAATGCCAACGTGTTGACAAACATGCCAACGGTGTTGCTGATGCGGAGGTCGGAACGGCCGTTGCTGAGGGTAGTGATGCACAATTGCTCGTTATTGGTGAAGCGCGAAAGTGCATAGAATGTTGCGGCCAAGGTAAGGTGTGCCGGCGAGAGGTTGTGCTGACGGCAGAAATGCTCAGCCACATCGAAATCCAATTTACCAATGACCGTTTCAATGATGCCCTGTTCCTTAGGATTGGTCAAGTCTGACGGGATTTCCGTCACGCCCTCCACGTTGCCCAGACGTTCTTGGAAGAAGTCTTTGGCGGCAGCGTGTTCTGCACTGCTTTCAGCGGCTTTCTCGGCGGCGACGAAATCGGCGTAACTATAGGCTTCGGCTTCTATCTCCTTGCCGTCCATCAAGTCGCACAACTGGTTCATGAACAGGTCAAAGGAGCCTCCGTCGAAGACGAGGTGATGCACATCGTGCAAAAGGTAAACCCACTGCTCGGTGGTCACGATTTCCATGCGGTACAACGGTCCTTGCCTCAAATTGTACGGCTTGACGAACTCACGCTTGTACTGCTCCATCTCCACCTCGCTTCGCTGACTTTGTACAACTTCAATAGGCTGCTCAAAATCAACGATTTGAATAATTTCTGAGCCTGCACTCCCGAAATGTGCCCTCATCTGCGGATGCGCCTTGATGACGGTTTCCACAGCCTGCGCGAGCTGGGTAGTGTCGGTGTCCTTGGGGAAACGAATCAACGAGGGGATATTATACAAGGTGGATTCGGGCTGCTTCATGCACTCCACATAAACGCCCATCTGCGCGTAGGACAGCGGAATGTTGCTCATGTCGGCATGTACCTCCTCGGCAGCCTCTTGTTTTACCACCTCTCCGCTCAGTATCTTGGTCAAAATCTCGTTTTCGATGCTTTGGATGGTGCCCGTCTTGGCCAATGACTTGGAATTCAAGGTCACGCCAAAACGTTTGTTGATTTGGACCGCCAACTTGATGGCCATGATGGAGGTGAGGCCAGCATAGCCTAGTACGGTGGTCAAGCCAAAGTCTTCGTTTCCTATAATTTCCGCGATGATGTCATGGAGTTCCTGCTCCAACACATTCATTGGCACATGGACATCGTCTTGTGCGGAAGTACCAGATGGCTTTTCGGGTTTTGGCAAGGCCTTCTTGTCCACTTTCTGGTTCTGATTCAGCGGGATACGCTCAATCTGCATCGTCACGGCAGGCACCATGTAAGGCGGCTTTTCGTCCATGATGAAGTTGTTCAGCGCCTTGATGTCAACGGTATCATCGGAAACGATGTAGGCGGCGATGAACTTGCCACCATTAGTATCGTCGAAAGCTTGCACCGTCACGTCCTTGATGCCAGGGAATTGGCGGATCACGCTTTCCACTTCCTTAAGCTCGACGCGGAAGCCACGGATTTTCACCTGACCGTCCTTGCGGCCCACAAACTCGATGTCGCCCGAAGGCAGGTAACGCACGATGTCCCCAGAACGATAAATGCGGTCGTATTTCTCGCCCTGGTCGAATGGATTGGGCAGATACACTTCGGCGGTCTTTTCGGGACGGTTGAGGTATCCGCGAGTCACCTGAGGACTGGCCACCCACAACTCACCGGCAGCACCCACAGGAAGCCTATGGCCGAATTTGTCCACGATATAGCACTTCACATTGCGTTGCGCCTTGCCAATCGGGATGTTCTTGCGTTCTTCGGTCACGTCAAAGTTGGTCACATAACAGATGGCCTCTGACGGGCCATAGCCGTTGGCGACGACAAAATTCTTCGGTGGAATGAATGATGCTAACTTTTCACCGCCAGTCAGCAGGCGCTGCAGCGACTTACATTCAAAATTGGTGGCAAACTGATAGGCCACCTGTGTCGTCATGAAGGAGTGAGTGATACCGTTTTTCTCGAAGTAGTCGTTCAATGCCATCAGGTCGAGGCGCATTTCCTCTGGAATGATGTGCAACTCGGCACCGATGGTGAGCGCGCCAAACAGTTCCTCAATGGAAGCATCAAAGCCAAAACTGGCGTAAGCGGCTATGCAACTCTGCTCCGTAATGTTGTGGCAATGCTGGTGCATGTGGCAGAAAGCCACCACGTTACGATGCTCAATCTGGCATCCTTTCGGTACTCCCGTTGTGCCCGAAGTATAAATCATAGTCATCAGACTGTGCGGCTCGGGGCCGACAAGTTCCACAGGATTGGCCAGGCTCGGGGTGATGTCTTTGGTCAGCAACACCTCACCTTGATAGAACTCCACAAGGGGAAGCAAGGCTTCGTCAGCGATAAGTAGTTTGGTGCCTGAGTCTTGCAGCATGAATTCAAGACGCTCCTTGGGATAGGACGGGTCAAGGGGCTGATAGGCACAACCGGCTTTCATCACACCGAGGGAAGCGATGGCCATCCACTCGCAGCGCGGAATCAAGATGGCAATGACATCTTCGCGACCCAAGCCTTTGGAAGTCAAATAGTAGGCGAGGTCGTCGCTTATCGTGTCAACTTCGCGATAGGTGTATTTTTTGTCTTGATATACTACTGCCACCTTGTCAGGGCGCAATTCCACTTGTTTCTTGAACAATGAAATGATGGTCTGACTTTCATCGTACTCGGAATCAGTATCGTTGAAACTATCCAAAAGGTGTTGCTGCTCCTCCGAAACGACTTGGATTTCCTTCAAAGGCTTGTCCAAATCCAACATCTGGCCGATAACAGTTTCATAACTCTGCATCAGCTGCTCGACGAAAGCCTCTGAATAAAGGTGTGCGTAGTGCGAAAGTATGGCTATGTATTGTTCTTCCGTTTGGAAAACCTGAACTTCAAGTGGATTACTGGTGCTGTTGTCGGTTAATTGCTCAATAATTACAGGCTTATTATCCAACTTTAAGTCACTAAATAGTTTTCCTTGATACACAAACATTTGGTGTGTTTCAATACCTTGCTCGCTGCAGAAGTCGGCGTAGGAGTAGAGGCTATGCTTGCGTGCTTCTGTATCGAGGTCGCCTTGCTTGAACAAATCGCCCGCAGTCATGTCGTCTTTGACGCTGAAGAAGGCTGGCACTGTGCTCACAAACATTCCGAAGCTTCGGGTCAAATGGAAGTCACTGCGACCGTGCCAAATGGTGGAGAACAGCACCTGTTCGTCGCCCGTGTAACGTGACATCAGTAAGGCGTAGGCCGAGGTGAAGAAACTGCTCAAATTGACTTTGTTTTCCTTGCAGAAACGGTTGATGGCGGCTGTATCCACCTTCAACGGCCTGAAGATGGTATGGCTGCGAAACACTTTCTCGTCAAGGTCGGGCTGCAAGAGGGTGTCCACATCGTCGCAAACGTAGTGCTCCCGATACCATTGTTGGTCGTTTTTCCATAGTTCACCTTGGCGTTGCTCAAACTCCTTAAGGGCGTAATCAATGGACGAAATCGGCTCGATATCCACTTTCTTTCCTTGATAGGCGCTATCGATGTCGCGCAACAAGACTCTCAGCGAAGCCCCATCGAAGATGATGTGGTGGAACTGGAAATAGAGATAGTTGGCTTCAGGTCCACTCATTAGCTTGAAATAGAGCAGTTGGCTGCCATCCAGGGCCATCTTCTTGAAAAGATGCGGTTTCTCGGCTTCGATGTCCGTGATTTCCTCTATTTGGATGTCAAAAGGTGCTTCTTCGATGTATTGTTCGGCGACACCTTCCTCGTTTACTTTCACGCGACAGTTGGCGTAGAGATGTGCCTCCAAAGCCTTGAGAATAGCCAATTTAAGCCGTTCTAAATCAATATCTTTCCCAAAGGTAAGAAGATTCAAAGGTTGGTATATGTTACTTCCGGGGTTTTGCATACACTCTGCAAAAACGCCGACTTGTGATTGGGTTAATGGAGCTGTCTTGTTCATATTCTTTGGCATATTTATGGCACAAAAATAAAATAATTGGCAGTGATGGCAATAAGTTTTGTTATCTGACGACTATTTTTTGCACTTTGTCGTTCAATTTGAGGATATAGACCCCGGGGGCTACGTCAATGGCCTTGCTGACGCTGCCGCTGATGGTCTCGCTGCTGAGGATGCGTCCGTTGATGTCAATCACCTGCAAGGTGGCTTCGCCTTCGTTGCTGATGATCCAGTTACCATTGCTATTGAAGGCAAAGGTCTCATTGTCGCCGTCTGCGTCCTCGCAGACGGAAGCAAACACCAGTTTGAAACGGCTCTCATAATCGGTGGTCTTTGCGGTGAAGGTGTAGGAGGCTGGCCCTTCGACAGGCTCAGAGACCAGTAAGTCCACATCCGCACCCGTCATATTATCAATAAGGTGGAGGTAGGCCATATCCACGCCTTCGGGATTGACTGTAATCGTGTAGGTGCCGTTCTCGTTAGCCTTGAAATTGACTGGCACCTCTGTCGTAGAGACGGTGTGCACACCGTCTCTACCAGCGGATACGCTGGCGATGGCGTAGTCCTTGCCGCCTTGCGGGATGTAGATCTTGGCATGGTTGCCGAAATAGAATTTCTCCAAAGCATTGCCTTCGTTGAAGCTCACGATGGCATTGTCAATCTTGGCGTTGCTGCGCGTGTTGGCTTGGGTCAATGTGATTTGCAGGCTACCGTTATTAGGCTGCGAAGCTTGTGCTGGAGTGACTTTGGTGAAAGTGACCGTTCCAGCTGCATCGGCATTGACGATGATGCCAGTGATAGGTGCGATAGGTGTTGAGCTGTAGTTTTCGACGGCCTCCACGCCCGTGCCGCCATCGTTCATCCTATAAAACACCCTGTCGGCATTAACGTTGCATGCAAATGGGTTGCCTATCAAGTTCCATCCTTGGTTGACATCCACCTGATTGGCGCCTTCCAACTCACTGTAAGGCTTGAGTTCGCCGTTGAGTTTAAGCATAACACTATCGCTGTTGGCGTAGAGATAGCCTGCGCCGTTGTTGAGCGTGATGAAATCGGGATGATCTTCGGTGTTTTTGAAGTTCTCCCAAGTGGTGTTGTTCAGACGATAGAGGTCGTAAGTATTGCTACGCATGATTGTATCTGGCGTATATTCTTCGCTCAATGGCGATGCGATGAAATACCAGCCGTCGGTCAGGATGTCGTCGTGGTTTTGCTGCACAGTCCAAGGCATGACGACTTTCTCCGCCTGGGCATTCACACCTGAGTTGCTATGGATGAGCTGTCCGCCGTCTTTGATGAAGATGGTGTCGTAATAGGGGACGCTGATGGTGTCTGCTTTCGCGACATAGTCGGCGGGAACCTCGCAGTGAGCGCAAATGACAACATCGTTGCCGTCGATCGGCACATGGCCGCTGCTCCATTTGTCGGCATCGTTCCAGGCGCCATCCTCGGAGAAGGTATGGGGCAGTGTTTGCACCCCCCCTATGCTGCAATAATGACAACTTTCTGTTGGGTTGAAAGTGGTGTAAGTGCCGTCTCCGTTGTCTTGGTAGAGAGCTGCACCCTTGTGGCCACAAGGCTTAATAACGGCGAAAAGGTTGTCTCGACAGGCGGATTCACGGTTGGCAGCGAGCACAGCCGTATGGTGCTTCTCGTCACTGCCTGCCGACACCATGGCACCATCGTAGATACTCAAGGTTCCTTCGTTTTCGCTCATATTGCCATGCCCAATGGCTTGGCTTCCCGAAATTCCACCATGGGCCACCACATATCCTCCTAGGATGCGGATCGTCCAATCATATTGATTACGGTAACCACCACCGATACCTGCACCGCCAGCTTCAACCTCTGACAGTTCATAATTCAGGAATTGGCCCAAGGCGTTGGCGCCAGTCGCCAATATACCCATTACCATGGGACTTGACAAACTGCTTGCCTTAAATCTGAGCAAGTGGGTCACGATATGTTTTATGAGAAATCCGGCATCAAAGGGATGATTATCCAGGTGTGTGGGAGGTTTTACAAACTTATGGGCCCCACCAATTGCCATGACCTCACCGCCCGTGATTTCGATGACGCCGTCGTAACCATATGCTCCACCACCGATGCCCGCACCGGATATCATGGACACGGCCAACACACTACCACCATTGATATAGATGACGCTACCATTGTGTTCATCTCTTCCGCCACCAATGGCAGCAGCCTCATCACTGGTAGCAATAACGATACCATCGTTGATGGTGATGACGCCTCCAGCGCCTTCCATTCCTCCGCCGATACCGGCAGCTTTTGAAGGATAATCTTTGTCATGTGAGAAAGCCATCACAATTCCACCGTTGATGGTGATAATGCCTCCGGTGCCGCCCACTAGGGGAGAAAAAGTCCACTCTTGGTCGGCAGCCCCGCCGCCGATAGCAGCGCCATACGAGCTTCCGTAGGCCAACACGACACCGCCGTCGATAGTAATATAACCACCTGAAGCACCGTGTCCACCGCCAATGCCAGCTGACAAATATCCACCCGTAGCAGTGATAACACCTCCATGGATGATAATAGGTGATTCCTCTTTCTGATAGCCATGATCACCAGTGCCGATGCCCGCTCCGCCACCATGGCCATCTGTTCCAGTGCCTGAGGCTACTATCGTGCCGCCAAAGATTTCGATACGGCCGCCTTCGCCACCACCACCTCCAGTGTATTCTCCACCTCCAATGCCTGCGCCGTAATCACCTCCAGTGGCTTCGATCTCGCCACCATAAATGTAAGTACATGTGCCGCTGCCGCCTTCGCCTCCACCGATACCTGCTGCATCAGTGCCTCCCGTGGCTTCAATCTTGCCATCCCAAATGGTGATGGTGCCCGACGAACGGTCTTCACATCCGCCGATACCTGCCGCATAAGAGCCTCCAGTAGCTCTGATGTTGCCACCATGGATGTCGATATTACCAGCGAAGCTGTCATCATGTTTTGGACCTATACCAGGCTGGCTGTTATCACCGATGCAGATGAGCTTGCCCATCCTGTCGCCATACGACTGGGAATAGACATGGAGCGTGGTGTGTTCGTTTACGAAGAATCCCCCATAGATTCTGTACTCGGCATCATCGCATAAGATGAGGTGAACATTACTGCCACTGCAAGTAAGCCCACATAAAGGGGTTGCGTCTGTACCTTCTGCAATGAACCAGTAGTCATTACCAGACAACACATAATCTTCAGTACTACCTTCAATATCACAGACATTTGCAATCTGTACATTGTCGGGAATGGTTTTCGCCGTGTGCACCACCTGTTTGTTTTCGCTGTCCCAAGAACATTCATAGTAGCCATAGCGCATCTTCGCCTCGCCGTTCACCAAGACGATGTCATTGGGGATGATATCGGAGAAAAAGTGATCGGTTTCGCTGTTATGGGCCGCATAGCCTTGAGTAAACACCCCGATGCTATTCATTCTGACACCGATGCTGCCAGGACCTCCCGTGAGGGTGTCGGTGACGGTAATCTTACTACCAGTAGGCAAATAGATGTCGTCGTCGGCATTGTCTTTAATCTGCACATTACCCTGAATGTTGAGCGTGGTATCATTCCAAATGCCGCTGCCGTTTGCCATGCAGGTATTGCCGGTGATGTTGCAGCCGTTGATGTTGAGCGTGCCGTGGTTATAGATGCCTCCGCCGTCGTATACTGGAAGTATTGATTCGTTAGAGCACTCGTTATCAGCGACGGTGCAGTCTGTCATGGTAAGGGTACCTTCGTTGCGGATGCCGCCTCCAAATAGGTAAGCCAAGTTGTTGCTGATGGTACAACCCTCCATGTTCAACGTACCTCTATTACAGAGACCACCGCCATATAAGGCATTGTTACCGTCAATGGTGACATTGGTGAGCGTTGCCGTGCAATTCGCGTAATTGATGAGGCCGCCACCACCTATATTTTCCAAATTGTCGCGGCTGGTGTTGCCACTGAGGGTACAGTCCGTCATGGTCAGCGTGCCGCTGTTCGCGATGCCGCCGCCACGGTCATCAGCATAGTTGCCGGTGACAATAACATCCGTCAGGTTCACGGTAGTACCAGTTTCAATGTCTAAGGCTCCGCCGTTGCCGCCCCAGCCGCCGGTCAGGGTGCCGTTACTCAGATTCAGCGTGGAACCGGTGCGAACCACAATGACCTGACTGCCACGGGAGGTACATCCGCGGTCCAGCGTGAAGCCATTCATATCAATGGTTACCGTCCTGTTTCCTGTGATTTCCAATAGATTGGCAATATCAATATCTTTGCCAAACTGGATTTGTGCATTGTTAGTTTGCACCGCAGTCCGCAGTTCATTTTCGTTCGTGACGGTGGTAGGGGTTTGTGCCCAACTTGTTGTGGTGCAAATCAGCACCGCAAGCAGAGTGAATAGTTTAATTGTTTTCATAGTGCTTGTTTATAAGTATTGTTTTGACGCGGGACACGGGACTTTGGGACACGGGACTTTCATTCCGCGAAAACGGAAGTCTCGCGTCTATTATGTAAACTAATTATGCTCATCTACTTATTCTTGTCTTGCCAGATAGTGTGGAACAGGGTAGGCTTCACGGAAAGCATCAGCCAGCCCCAATGCAAATTGCGTTGTTCGGTCACTTCTTGGATTTGCTGGAGTATGACCATAGTCTCTGTGCCATGCATGTAAGTATAACCTGCCGAAACCGAAACGGCATTGCTGAAGGCGTATGATGCTGAAAAATCAACTTCATGCCCTAAGGTCTTGCTGTCCAAATAATCGAGGTCGGTCGCGATGGCATAGTAATGGTATGCGGCATTGAGACTCAGGGCATCCACAGGATTTACATTGCCACCAATATAGAGGTTTTGGAGACCGGGGGTGAAGCCGCGGTAATAGTTTTTCATATAGAAGAAGTCCATCGCGCCGTAAAACTCGTGGTGCGAGCCGAAAACAGCATTGAAACCTCTAATTTTGTCGTGTTGAACCATGCCCAAGTTTCCATCAGTCGGCACGGCAAAATACTTGTCGCCGCTCAAATAGTCGTATCCGGCAAAGATATTGTATTTCTCGCTGGGTTTCACGGTGGCTTTCACGCTGGCCATGAAAGCATCTAAGGGCAAGCTACTTTCATGTTTACCCATTTGGTAGTAGAACTCGCCTTCCAACGACCAATATTTGGGACGGAAGGCCATATAGGTGCCCACCAACTGTTGGTAGTAGGTGACATCGGTTTCCCCTTCCCTGGTACTTTGCATCCCGATGTTCATGCCCAACAACGAAACGCCAAACATTTTCTTGGGCGTGTCATAGTGATACCAAAGGGTTTGCATCGTCTTGTAAGGTTGCAGGCCGCCTGAATAGTATTGGGTTCCGTTATCTATGTTGGCTGCGTCCTGGTTGTAGGCCGCCATCAGATGTACCTTGTGGCTTTCGCCATCATAGCCCAATTTCACCACATCATGGGTGGGTGCGGTCATCGTCCAGTCGTCGTTGCCGATGATACGTCCGTTGTCATAGTTCAGTTCCTGACGGCCGATCTGGGTAAAGAAGCCCTTTTTGGACTGCAACTTGGCCCAACCTTCATAAAGGTTCAAACCAGCGCTACCCTGACCCCAAATGCCAGAAAACTGCGGCGACAGTTTCACTTCCATCCACGAACGTTTGTAGTCTGCGGTGACACGGTATTTGCCCAGAATAAAATGGGACCTGCGATACTTGTCGAGGCTGTCGGCCTTGAAACCGCCTGCACGCAACTCGCCACGGGTCACTATTTGGGCATTCAGAGTAAACTCATTATCGGCTTCCTGAGCTTTCAATCCGAAGGAAAACAATAATACGAAAAACATGCAAATCCACTTTGCATGTCGGTTGTGATAGTTTTTCATAAGTTATTGATTTTATTGATTTTATTTATTTTATTTCGAAAAGATCGATAAAGCCCGTCATTTTGAAAACATCCTTGATTTCGTCGTTCAGGTTGCTTAAAACGACCTTGTTGCCATTGGCTTTGGCACTTTTCAGCAAGGCCAAGAGGATGCGCAAGCCGCTGGAGGCGATGTATTCCAGTTGGGTGCAGTCGATGGTGATTTCTTTCCCGCTCAGATCATGGAGGGGCTGCATGGCTTGTTCGACTTCAAGGGCGTGGGCGGTATCAAGTTCGCCTTCGAGGGCAACGATGTATTTGCCGTCTTTTTCTGTGATGTTGGTATTCATTGCTAATGATTTTTATTGTTAAGGTTGCAAAGGTAAAAAAAAACTTTTGTTCCGTGCCTAAATTGGAAAAATCCGCCAAAATTTGACGGATTCTATTTTTGAGGGATAGATGTTGGTTCGGGTCTTCGGAATCCCTACTGCCCTTCAGGGCTGATGGCAGCCATGTCATCCCTGCGCTGGCCTGAGCGATGGCTGGGATCTATGGCTGCGGCGTGTGTCGCAAGGGTTCCGCTGCGCTTCACCGCCTGCTTAATGTCCTGCGCCCCTATGAGGCTTTGCTCTCACTGTCGCTTCGCGTCATTGCGAGGAGGAACGACGAAGCAATCCAGAAACTTCATAAGTTGAGGTTTTTATACAGGCGCAAAAGTATGGAAAAAGAGGATTGTCAAGGATAAAAACAATTTTTTTGCCTTAAGAAAAGAGTTGCGGTATGTGGAAAAGTTTGTAATTTTGCAGTCTAGTAAATAAACCAGTTACGATATGACCGTATTAGCACAAAAAGTCATGGAAACACCGTTAGCACCTTACTTTGGTCTGTTGCAGGCCATGAGCCGTGAGGACAAACGGATTGTGGTCTTGTTCCTGATGGAAGCCTTGGAAGAGCCTAAAACCGTTAGGCAGGTTCCGGCCTCGTTCAAGAAACTGAGAGGCATGGTATCGATTACCGATGAAGAGATTGCCCAAGATGAACACTTAGCCCATATCATGGAACGATGAAACGGATTTTTCTTGACACCAATGTTCTGATAGACTACATCGACAACCGTCAGGGTGCCGATGAGGCTGAACTGATTTTTGCCTGTGGTTTTTCGGGCGAGGCTCTCCTGTTTGCTTCTTCGCTCACCTTTGCTAATATGGCATACATCATTAAAGGCCGCACACAAGAGGAAAAGTATGACGCACTGAAGCAGATGGCTGCCGTTGTGGAGATTCTGCCTTTAAGCAAAGAGGAGGTATTGGCGGCTATTGCATTGCCCGCTCCCGACTTTGAGGACATGCTACAATACCAGTGTGCCAAGACTGCTGGTTGCGACTACATTGTGACCAACGACCGCCGCCACTATGACTTCTCCGACATTCCTCATTTCACTTCGGCGGCTTTTGTCGAGCAGTTAGACCTTTTGCTTTGATATATTTATAATAAGATGATTTTCAGGGCGGGAAAACATTTTTTCGCCGAAAAGCTTGCGGAATGGGAAAAAGGTTGTATTTGGACGTGATGGAATGAAGCCCATTCACGCAAACCGTTTTTCCAAGCGCAGAACATTCTTCCCATCGGTGCGCTCGTAGTTGATGCTGTCCATCAGGTTGCGGACGAGGAAAACACCCAAGCCGCCTATGGGACGATCGTCCACCGAGAGGGTGGTGTCGGCCTTGCTCACACCAGTTGGGTCAAACTCGGCACCTGAATCGGTGATAATGAAGCGTATTCGGTTCTCGTCAGCCTCAATGGTGATGTCTATACTGCCCTCAGTACCATTCGGATAGGCATAATCAATTATATTGGTGACAGCTTCCTCAACAGCCAACTTGATTCGGTTGGCAAGCCCTTTTTCCATGTTCAGGGCAGCCGTGGCCGACTGCACAAAGGCATTGAGTTTCGATATTTCGCTCACCTTATTATTCAGGGTCAAGTTCTCACGAAAAACGAGGGGTTTCTCCTGTGGCGTGTATTGGATGGCCAGCAAGGTGAGGTCGTCGCTCTGCTCGGCACCGTCAACAAAAGCATTCACCCTGTTGGTCATGGTTTGAATGAGTTTTTCGGGTGCAATGGACTCGTTTTTGATGCAATCCTGCAAACCTTTTTCAATTCGCTTCACCCCGAAAAGTTCGTGGCTTTCGTTCATGGCTTCAGTCAGACCGTCGGTGTAAAGAAACAGGCTCTCACCTGGCTGCAACAGCGTTTCCTGCGCGGTGTAAATCAAGTCGTCCATCACGCCCAAGGGCAAATGCGGCTTGGCAGGCAATGGCCTGACTTCCTTGCCGATAACGAAAGGCTTTTCGTGGCCGGCGTTGCAATAGCGCAACTTACCTGTGGGCAAGTCGAGCACACCGATAATGGAGGTGACGAACATATTCTGTTCGTTGCGTTGGCAACCAATCTCGTTCAAGGCTTGCATGATACGCGCCGGATTGCTCTCGTGTGCTGATACGGAACGGAATAGAGCGTTTGCCACCGCCATCACCAAGGCAGCGGGGACGCCTTTGCCGCTCACGTCGCCGATGCAGAAAAATAGTTTCTCGTCGCGGATGAGGTAGGAATAAAGGTCGCCGCCCACCAGCTTGGCGGGTTCAAGCAAACCTACAATGTTGCAGTCATCGCGCAGGGCTGTCTCGTCACTCTTGGGCAACATGGACATTTGTAAGTTTCGCGCGATATTCAACTCACTGTCAATGTGTTCCCGCTCCAAATTGGCTTGTTGCAGTTTGGCGAGGTTCTTGGCGGAACGCTGGATAATGAAGGCGAGAATCAGCAGACCGACCAAGGTCAGCAGCAAGTTTCTCCATTGCATTTTTATCAAAGACCCAAACACTTCATCATCGTAATTGACGACGGCAATACGCCAAGGGTGGATGGAATTTGGAGTAGAATAATACACCGATCCTTTGGTATGGTCTTCCCAGTCGACGAATGAAAATATGGTGACACGCCCTGAAGCACCTACTGTGTGTTTAGCGGTGCTGTCATTAATCAAGTCCATGATTTGATCTACATCCTTATACTTTGTCATGCCTTTAAGAGTATAGATCAACCTGCCCTCACCTGACAACAAAAGGTTGTAAGAGGAAGGAAACATGTGTCTCGAATTCAGTAATTTGCCAATCCATTCCGTGTTTAAGTCAATACCGACAACAGCAGCCATGTCCCCGTATGAATCGTATATGGGGAAAGTATAAGTGATGAGCGTCACATTCGGGTCGTCTTCGTCATGATAGGGTTCGCTCCAAAAAGAACTATCGTTTTCAGCCGCTAAAATGAAATTCGGGTTTTTGCTATAGTCATGTTCCTCTTCTGAAGCAAGTTGAAAGGTTTCGATCACCTCGCCGCGACGCAGGGTGTAAGGCTCGAAAAGTCGGCCTTTTTCAGGATAGTAGTTGGGTACCATAGCGATGCAGCAACCGGCAAAATTGGGGTTCTCTTCCACGATGCGGCGCGTGACGGCAAACAGGGAATCAGGATAGGGGAGGAACTGCTCGAATTCCCAACTGCGGTTTCGCAGCGCAAGGGCCACATCCTCAAGTGAATGTTTGACATTTATAGACTTGATAATCAATTCCATTTCGGCATTGTGCTCCAAGTTTTTGCGGATTTCCTTACGTGCATAATTCTGCTGGATGCCTGAAATCAGGAGCATGAGCACCGCCGCCGTGATGAGGATGGCGAGGTTGGACTTATTGCGAACGCTTTTGGAGGTGTTATTGGGCTTATCCATAATCAATTATTTACCGATGCAAAAACGAGAAAAGATGGTGCCAAGTACCTCGTTCGTGGTAATCTCGCCTGTAATCGTGCCAAGGTAATGAATTGCCTCACGTAAGTCTTGCGAAACCAGATCGGTAGGAATATTCGTTTCAAGTCCTTCTTTAACATGAAGAAGTGCCTCGTTAGCGTGAAGCAAAGCCTCGTAATGTCGCACATTGGTAACCAAAATAGTGTCCGCATTCACCGTAGGGTCGCTGCTGTAAAAAGCAATGTCGTTTTTCAATTCCTCGACGTCTTCAGCGTCTTTTGCCGAAATGTAGTCGAATTTAATCAAGTTGCGAATATCATGCAGGTCTTGTCCGGTGATGCTGTATTGGTATTCGTCGGTCATGTAGCCGCCATGCGCCTCGATGTTCTTTTCATAGCTGCTTTGCATCGCATCCACAAAGTCATCATTCAAGCAACACATCTTAGTATAATCCATCAAATCGCTTTTGTTGATTAACAGTAAGAGTTTCTGTTTCAACACATTGACGCGATTGACAATGGCTTTTGCAGCTTTTTTGATTTCAGGGTAGGGTAGGGTACCGTCAATCATGCCTAAGACGATGTCGGCTTCAGAAATTTTCCTGAAAGTGCGCTCGATGCCGATTTTCTCGATGGTTTCGTCGGTTTCGCGGATGCCTGCCGTGTCGATGAAGCGGAACAGTGTGCCGTCGATATTCAATGTTTCCTCGATAGTATCGCGGGTGGTGCCGGCAATGTCGCTCACAATGGCGCGGTCTTCACCCAAAAGGGCATTCAACAAGGTGCTTTTTCCTGTATTCGTCTGACCCACAATAGCCACAGGAATGCCGTTTTTGATGGCGTTGCCCAAACGGAACGAGTCTTTCAATCGGTTCACATGCGCCAAAGTCTCTTGCAATAAAGCCTTGAGTTGGCTGCGGTCAGCGAACTCAACATCTTCCTCAGAGAAGTCCAATTCCAATTCCATCAACGATGTCATTTCCAATAACTTGGAGCGTAGTACTTGAAGTTCTTTGGAAAATCCGCCTTTCAGTTGGTTGATGGCAATGTGGTGGGCGGCTTCACTTTCTGAATTGATGAGGTCGGCGATGGCTTCGGCTTGGGCAAGATCGAATTTCCGGTTGACGAAAGCGCGGCGCGTAAACTCACCGGCTTCCGCCATGCGGCAGCCATGAGCAATGAGGACTTGCAGGAGTTTCTGTTGCACAAACACCGAGCCATGCACACCGATTTCCGCCGAATCTTCGCCTGTGAAGGAATGCGGGGCTTTGAAGAAAGTCACTAAAACTTCATCTAAAAGCTCGCCTTTATTAATAAGGTGGCCGTGATACGCCTTGTGGGAAACGATTTTGCTCATTTCCAACGACTTGCCGTTTTGTTGGAACAATGAGGCCACAATGGGAATGGCTTGCGGTCCGCTGACGCGTACAACCGCGATGGCACCCATGCCATGCGGAGTGGCGATGGCGCAAATCGTGTCGTTATTGAAAAAGCCTAATTGCATGGCGTTTTGTGAATCAAGGCCACCCATGTCATTCCGACGGGAATCTATGGGTGGCCGTCTTTGAATTTAACATAATGTCAGAAGGGCAGGTCATCCACGCTGTCTTCCGCAGGCGGATAGTATTCCGTAACAGGTTGTGCCACTGGTGGCGTTTGGTGCATGACAGGCTGCTGATAAGGCTGTTGCATGGGTTGTGCAGGAGCAGCGGCGGGAGCAGCTGTAGCACCGACGGGGTCGAAACGCCACACGCGCACGTCCGTGTACCATTTTCCATTGAATTCGCGTGATGACAAATCAATCTGCGCCTTGATGGTCTGTCCAGGCGCGAATTTCTGAATCTCGTCGATTTGGTTCGTCCAACAAATCAAACAGACTGTGCGCGGATATTGTTCTTCGGTCTCGATGATGAGTTCCTGTTTGCGCCATGGGCCGCGGGCGCTTGTACCTTCGGTCAGATTGCCGAGTCTGACCACTTTTCCGATAATTTCCATAGTGTAGTTATTTAATGATTTAAAATTGACTTCGTCGAATGCTTTGCATTTCAAAGATTTAAAGATTCAAAATTTGAAGGGATGAACCAACAAATTTTGAACTGCAAATGTAATCATGATTTTGGTATTGGCAAGCGAAAAACTGTGTTAAATGTCAAATTTTGGAGTTGTTTTTGATTTTCCCCTTTTTGGAAATAATCAACATTATGTTAAATTGAATCATTTAAACATGTAAACATACATCTTCACCCCATTCCCCGCAGGGGAATCTCAGAAAATATTCATCGCAATCACCGCACAAGCCTCCGCATCAGCCACGGCATTATGATGGTTCTTTGCCAAATCGTAGCCGAAATGCTTCGCCACAGTTTGCAATTTATGATTCTCCAACTCCGACACCAATTGTTGCGACCCAAGATGCGTGCAGTAAAATTTGAAATTCGGATAAGGAATGTGGTAAAGTTGATGCAATGCCTTCAGCACGCGCTCGTCAAACGAAATGCCATGCGCCACCATCGGCAAGCCTTTCACCTCGTCCTTGACTTTGTCCCAAACCTCAGGAAACAACGGCGCGTGATTCGTGTCCTTATAAGTAATGCCGTGTACCTTGGTCGTAAAGAAATCATATCTGTTGGGCACAGGCTTGATGAGGCTATAGAAACGGTCGACAATTGCATCGTCTCTCACGATGACCAAACCCATGCTGCATGCGCTCGTCACTTCGCCGTTGGCCCCCTCAAAATCGATGGCGGCGAAGTCACGCAAATGATACTTAGGAATATAGGAAGGCCATTCGGCATCAGGCCAGTCAGCCCCTTTTATCTTTTGTCTATCGCGATTCCAAAACATAATGGCTGCAAAATTACGGAATTTGTGCTGCAATTCAGAAAAATAATGCTACCTTTGCCCCGAAAAGGAGGTTTAGTCCCCTACCCTTTTGAAATCTGAAATTCTATAACTAATTCAAAATCAACAATAAAACTATTTACCATGGAATTGAAAGGTTCAAAAACCGAAGCCAACCTGATGGCTGCCTTTGCCGGCGAATCACAAGCCCGCAACAAGTACACTTATTACGCTTCAAAAGCCCGCAAGGAGGGCTACAACCAAATCGCTGACCTCTTTGAGGAAACGGCCAACAACGAGAAGGAACACGCCAAAATCTGGTTCAAACTCCTTCATAATGACGACGTTCCGGACACCATGACCAACCTCAAAGATGCCGCCGACGGCGAAAACTACGAGTGGACCGACATGTACGCCGGTATGGCCAAGACCGCCCGCGAGGAAGGCTTCACCAAGATTGCCAAGCTGTTTGAGATGGTCGCCGCCATCGAGAAGGAACACGAGGAACGCTACCGCAAGCTTCTGAAGAACATCGAGGACGGTATCGTGTTCTCACGCGAAGGCGACACCGTTTGGCAATGCGCCAATTGCGGTCATATCGTCATCGGAAAGAAAGCCCCGCAAATTTGCCCTGTGTGCAACCATCCTCAGGCTTTCTTCCAAATCAAGGCTGAAAATTATTGAATAGGACGGCGTTTCGACAGGCTCAACGACCTTAGGTCCCAGAGCTTGTCGAAGGGCCAATAATGATTATTAAACATCAATTAAACAACTAATAACTAAATAATAACGACTATGAAAAAGTATGTTTGCGACGTCTGCGGTTATATTTATGACCCAGAAAAAGGCGATCCCGACAGTGGCATTGCCCCCGGCACCCCCTTTGAAGCCATTCCCGACAGTTGGTCTTGCCCGCTTTGCGGCATCGGCAAGGACAGTTTCTCTGTCATGGAATAAACATCGGACACGAGACTACGAGACATGGGACATGAGACCTGCAGTCGTCCCGTGTCTCGTGTCACGCAGTCTCGCGTCATAATGTAAACAAATCATGGATACCAAAGCATTATTCAACATAGGTTACGGTCTTTATGTCCTGACCACCAATTACGACAACATCGATAACGGCTGCATCGTGAACACGGTGACACAGGTCACCAGCAACCCTTTGCAAATTGCCGTGACGGTCAATAAGGGCAACTACACCCACGACCTCATCAAGGATTCTTGTGTGTTCAATGTCAGCATGTTGACTACCGAGACACCGATGAAGGTCTTTGAGCATTTCGGGTTCCAGTCGGGGCGCGAGGTGAACAAGTTCACCGACTGCGATGCCGAGTACCGCGCCGTGAACCATGTGCTCTACATCCCGAAATACACCAACGCCTATTTGGCCTGTCGTGTCAACAAGAGCATCGATTTTGGCACACACACCATGTTCATCGCCGATGTCCTTGATGCCCAGGTGCTTTCCGACAAGCCTTCTGTGACCTACGACTATTACCAAAAGAACATCAAACCCCAACCCCAACCTGCCGAGAAACCCAAGGACGGCAAACGCCGCTGGGTGTGCAAGGTGTGCGGTTACGTCTACGAGGGCGATTTCCTGCCTGACGACATCGAATGCCCGTTATGCAAACATGGCAAGGAGGATTTTGAGGAGGTTTTTTAGGTAGAGACGGTGCATGCACCGTCTCTACAAACCAGAACGAAACAATATCAATTATGCAACAAATACAATTAACCGAAAACATTTATTACGTCGGCGTGAACGACCGCCACACCGACCTTTTTGAAAACCATATCGAGCTGCCCAACGGCGTCTCATACAATTCATATCTCATTGTGGACGAGAAGGTTGCTCTGATTGACCCTGTGGAAGCCAACTTCTTGGAGGAATATCTTTTCAAGGTGAAGTCGGTGCTGCAAGGCCGAAAAGTCGATTACCTTATTATTAATCACGACGAGCCTGACCACAGCAGCACGGTGGCTGCCGTTTTGCGTGAATATCCTGATGTGCAAGTCGTGGGCAATGCCAAGACCTTTGCCCCTTTGGAGGCTTTCTATGGCCCCATTGAGAACAAGAAGGTTGTAGCTGAAGGCGAAACCTTGTGCCTTGGTTGCCACACCTTGCAGTTCTTCATGGCACCGATGGTACACTGGCCTGAATCGATGGTGACCTACGAACAACGTAGCGGCATTGTTTTCAGCAACGATGCCTTTGGCGGCTTCGGTGCCTTGAACGGTGGCATTTTCGATGACCAAGTCAATTTGGCCTTCTATGAGGATGACATGCGTCGCTACTACGCCAACATCGTCGGCAAGGTGGCCATGCAAGCCTTGAAAGCCATCGAGAAACTCAGTGCTTTGGAAATCAAGATGATTGCCCCTTCACATGGTCTTGTTTGGCGCAGTAATCTCGCTTGGGTCTTGGGCAAATACACACAATGGAGCAAGCAGGAGTCGGAAGAAGGCGTGGTCATTGTCTATGGTTCCATGCACGGCAACACGGCTCGCATGGCCGAGATTGTAGCCCGTGGTGCCGCCGAGGCTGGCATCAAGGAAGTGAAGGTCTATGATGTGGCCAAAACTGAGGTCAGCTTCATTATGAGCGACATCTGGAAGTACAAAGGTGTCATCATCGGTGCCTGCGCCCACTACGGCAGTATGTTCCCCAACATGACCCTGCTCGTCCACGAAATCAACGAGTTCAAACCGAAGGACAAATGTTATGCAACCTTTGGTGGCATGAGCTGGAGTGGCGGCGGCGTGAAGACCCTCGCCAAATACGCCGAGGAAGGCAAGTGGAACCTCGTCACAGAAAGTGTCGAGGTGAAAGGCGCACCCATCCGTGAAGAGGATTGGGATAAGCTATACAACCTTGGAAAGGCTGTGGCTGAGGCGGTTAAAGGGTAAGCTACTTCCCTATTACTAAAAAAACTCCATCTGCATAGGTGGAGTTTTTTTGTGTCAAAAATCGTGGAGTTATAGTTTCTTCCAAAACTTCAATACGGCTTTTTCAACACCTGAAAGCTTGTTGAAAGTGTATGAAGGATATTTTGTTTCTGTCCCACCGAATCCCAAATAAAAACGAGCCAGATTTTCATCGTCGGAGCCTTCAAAGTCAAAGGTAATGGGCTGGCCTGCATACTTTTGGATGACTTGATCCAACAGATAGGTCATGGCTTGCTTCTCCTTGCCTTTTTCGTTGAGGCCGGAGAAAAGGAAGGTGATACGACCGTTGGCTTTCATAAACAAGGCGGCACTGAGTATTTCGCCGTCGCCTTTTTCGTTCACCCCAAGGACAAAGGCAGCCTTGCGGTTTTGGGCGGTCTTTCCCAAACCTGTCAAAATACCATATTCGGCATCGCCCCATTTGTCCAAAAGTGCGCCACGGTTGTCCCTAAACAAAGCCACCACATGATAAGGAATCACGTTAGTCAGAATCTGTAAATTGTTGTTTTCCGCCTTGGCAAGATTGCGCTTGGTGTTGGTGTGGTAATTCTCCCTGATGGACTTGTAATCCTGATTCAAGTCAAGAATTACATTACGGTGATATTCAACGCCTTCCAGCTTATCATCCAAAACGTTGTTTTCATTCAATCTAATCTCGGCAAAACGATGCTTTTTTGGGATGGCATTCAAGAAAGCGGTTACTTTTTCCGATGTCAGATGCTGCTTTGAAAACACGCCTAACTGTTGCACAAAATAAGGCTGATAGAGGTAGTTGACACCGAATTTCTTGCCGCCTGTCAGGGGCATAACGGACTGATAGTCATCTTCTACCAAGGCTTCCCAGTCGGGATGGACAATGTCTAAGTACCAGGAATAAGCATAGATGTTGCCACATTCAGCAATGGTGGCATCCCATTTCTGCTTGTCAATGTCTTTATGTTGCAGGTATTGTATCATTTTTGAATTAATGTGTTATTGACGGCCCTTCGACCCTTCGGCCCTGCTCAGGGACCGCAGGCTCAGGGGCCTGCATTATGTATTCTAATAATTGGCGGTACATTTCGGGCCAGCCGACCCAACGCTGTTCACCGCCAAGGGTTTCATTATGTGTGAGATAGATAAACGTCCCTCCTACCGCCTTCACCTCGTCGACGAGTTGTTTGGCGAGTTGGAAAGAAGCCTCCAAATCAAGGTTGAGGTAGTCGCGCATGGTACCGTCCATGAGGGCAAAGGGATGCACACGAAGGTTGGTCACCATGTCGTTTTCGAGATCGTAGAAACGGAAAGTGTCTGCAATGCCCGCACGGAATCCGGCTTGCGAGGCAAAGCCCATGGTATAATCGTCGCTGATGTCCAACTCGATGAGTTTCTGGTAGCTACGCGGCAAGTTCATCCTCAGGAAATGCTGTCGGCTCTTGGTCAGGGGACGGTGCAGTACCTCGGAAAGGTTGTCGATTTCCAGCCTCATCTTGTCGATGTCAAGATAGGACGAAAACGAAGGATGGATGCCCACATCAGCATAGTCGCCGAGGTGCTTGATGAGGTTGCGGAAGGCTTCCTTGCGAAGCGAGATGTTCTTGTCGTTGGTGTCGTATTCGCCGCAGAGGATGAAATATATCGGCTTGAGTTTGAACTCTTTCTGTAACTCAAACTGGAAATCGAAAGAGTCGAAGGGGTCTTTGCGTTTCCCGCGCAACACCTGATGTCGTTCTCTTATCCGTTCCTTGTCGCCAGCCGCCAAATCCTTGAGGAAACCGCCCACGGTACGATAAACTCCTTTATGCTTGTACGCCCATGCCGCATCGACATCGTAAGTCGGCACGAAAGTGAATTTCGGCTTTTTGATGGGCAGGTCGGGATAAATGGCTTGCAAGCGTTTGCCCAAGGCCAAGGTCCAAATGTTGACCAAAGGTTTTTGGAGCATATCATTCTCGTACATCCACGTTGATTCTGCGCGGAAACGGCCATATTTGTCACGCACCTGCGATAGATATTCCTCATAACGTGAAACCAAGAAAAACGAGGCGGCAAAGACATCGAAAGGCATGAGGTTGCCTTGTCCAAAAACCGCATACGGAGCCACCGTGCCTTCAAAATCGGTGCAACGGAAACTCTGTTCATGGACGTGACGTTCAAAAAGCAAATCGAAAGCTTTTATAAACGGCTCATCTCCAATGCGTTCCATACCGTAATGCAACTTTGGCCCATCGAATGCCTTGAACTTCTCGGCATCAGTGGTCAGGTCAAAATCAAGACCCAGCAACTGACCTATCAGCAGCTCAGAGACATACATCACGCGCCCCGTGATTTTCGGTACAAGAATCAACAGTTTCATTGGCACAAAAATAAAAGGAATTTCAATGCCAATGACATAAACCACAAAAAATTATCATTTATTCGATCATCCAAGTTTTATCTATGACACGAATTATCAGGAATTTATCACGAATTGTTTCATGAATTAAATTTTTGATCATTCGTGTATAATTACATGGTAATAAGTTGTATTTTTGTCGTTTTAAACAAGAAGGGATCCTTTCATGGAAAATTTCGTCGTATCTGCCAGAAAATACAGGCCGATGACCTTCGACACTGTTGTGGGTCAAGGCTCCATCACCAATACCTTGAAAAACGCCATCCGCAACAACACATTGGCGCAAGCCTTTCTGTTTTGCGGTCCGCGAGGCGTGGGCAAGACCACCTGCGCCCGCATCATGGCCAAGACCATCAACTGCCTTAATCCCACCGAGAACATGGAGGCCTGCAATGAATGCGAGTCGTGCCGTGCCTTCAACAACAACGCCTCATTTAACATCTATGAACTTGACGCTGCGTCAAATAACTCCGTTGAGGACATCCGCAGTCTAGTCGACCAAGTGAGGATTCCGCCACAAATCGGGCAGTATAAGGTCTACATCATCGACGAGGTTCACATGCTTTCGGCGGCGGCTTTCAACGCTTTCCTGAAGACCTTGGAGGAACCGCCCGCGTATGCCAAATTTATCCTTGCCACGACGGAGAAGCACAAAATCATCCCGACCATCCTTTCGCGTTGCCAAATCTTTGATTTCAAGCGGATTACTGTTGACGATATTGCAAAACATTTGGCTTTTGTCGCCCAAAGTGAAGGTGTCAATGCAGAGCCTGAGGCTTTGAACATCATCGCCCAAAAAGCTGATGGTGCCCTTCGAGACGCCCTTTCCATCTTCGATCAGATGGTCAGTTTTTCAGGCAAAAACATCACCTACAAGGATGTTATTGACAACCTGAACGTTTTGGATTACGACTATTATTTCCAAATCGTTGACCACATCCTGCACGGCAACACAAGCGACATCCTCCTCATTCTTAATGACATTATTAGCAAAGGCTTTGAGCCGCAGCATTTTATCAGCGGCATGGGCAACCATTTGAGAAGCCTTATGGTGTGCAAAGACCCGATTACGGTGCAACTTTTGGAGGTCAGCGAGCAACTGAGGCAACGTTATCTGACGCAGTCCCAGACTTGTCCCCTGCCCTTTTTGATTAAGGCTTTGGAAATCAACAATAAATGCGACATCGACTATCGTGCTGCCAATAATAAAAGACTGCATTTGGAGATTGCTTTGTTGAAGATGTGTGCGTTTTGCAGTCAGGCATTAAACATGCCGACGGCGCAAGCACAACCTGTTCAAATGCCTCAAAACAGGCCTGCACAACAACCTGTTTCAACAGGACAAGGGCAGACACGCGGGTCTGCCCCAACACCAACCACACAACCCCAACAACCATCGAATACGACTAAGGTCCCTGAGCAGGGTCGAAAGGTCGAAGGGCCGACCGCAACCCTGCCTCAACAAACCCCACAACAGCCTCAGCTTTCCCAAAGCGGCGTTTCGACTCCTTCGACAAGCTCAGGAGCCAGCTCAACGTCCGCTCAGCCCACCCCCATCGTCCGCCCACGCGGAACGACCAGCAGCATCAGCATCAACAAGGCCATGCAGCAAGCCGAGCAAAAAGCCGAAGAAAAGGAAGAGACTTGGGACACGCCTTTTACACAGGATCAATTGACGACCTCTTGGGCTGATTTCGTTAATCGATACAAAAACGTATCGCCCAATTTTGCGGCAGCCTTGGGGAAATACACACCTAAATTAATGGGCACTTCGGAAATCCATTTCAGCGTCGACAACCTGCTTTTTGAGCACGACACAGAAGGCATGAGTGCCCTGAAACACCATCTGAAACAAAGCCTGCACAACAATCAATTCGCTTTGAAGCCTGAGGTGATGGAACGCCCCGCCGAAATCGAGGCCTACACCGACAAGGACAAGTTTGAGAAAATGGTGGAAGAACGGCCTTATCTGAGGACATTGCAAACGGAATTAAAATTAGAAGGTGACTTGTAATCTTAAATCTTAAATCTTGAATCTTAAATTTTAAATATTAAATCTTAAATCCCTAATAATGAAGAAAAAACACTTTGTAGCCATGACGATTATCTGTACAATGGCAGCAGGCTGCGCTGAAAAAGCAGCTGAGACCTCACAACCTGAAAAGGAAGTTGTTCCGGCCATCGAGCTGAGCAACATGGATTTGTCCATCAATCCAGCGGACGACTTTTTCCGCTATGCCAACAACAACTGGCTGAAAAACAACCCGATTCCCGAAGAGTATTCCACTTACGGAGCCTTCACGGAAATCGACCAACACAACGAGCTCCTCATCCAAGACATCATTAATGAGGTATCGCAAGACGTCAATGCCGAGAAAGGCAGCGTGGCCCAGAAAATCCGCGACTTCTACAACGCGGGTATGGACAGCGTGGCCATCAATGAGCGCGGTTACACTGAGTTGCTGCCGTATTTCGAAATGATTGACGGCCTTAACGACAAAGCCGACTTGGCTGAACTTCTGGGCAAGCTTCACGCTGACGGCATCAGTGGATTCTTCTATGCCGGTGGCAGCCAAGACCCCAAAAACGCTGAACAGATTATCATGCACCTCTACCAAGGTGGACTGAGCCTGACCGACCGCGACGACTACCTCGTTGAGGAAACGCAAGAGATGCGCGACAAGTACGTTGAGCATGTCGCCAAGATGTTTGAACTCACTGGCACTGATGCCGATGCAGCCGCCAAGAAAGCCCAAGGCATCCTTGCTTTGGAGACCCAGTTGGCCAAAAACTCGATGAGCCGTGTGGAACGCCGCGACCCCGACAAGACCTACAACAAGAGAAATCGCAAAGAACTTCAAGCATCGGCACCCAACTTCAAGTGGGACAACTATTTCAATGCCGCTGGTGCACCTGCTTTCGATGATATGAATGTGGGTATGCCCGACTTCATCGCCGCCATGGACAAAATCATCCTCAACACTGACCTCAACACTATTAAGGATTATCTGAAGTGGAAAGTCATCCATGGCAGTGCCTCAATGCTGAGTGACGAGCTCTCGGACGAAAGCTTCAGTTTCTACGGCAACTACCTCTATGGTCAGGAAGTGCAGCAACCACGCTGGCGTCGTGTGTTAGGTGCCACCTCCGACTGCTTGGGCGAAGCTATCGGTCAGCTTTATGTTGAGAAGCACTTCCCCGCTGAGGCCAAAGAGCGTATGCTCAACCTCGTCGGCAACCTGCGTCTGGCCTTGGGCGAACGCATCAAGAACCTCAATTGGATGAGCGACGAGACCAAAGCCAAAGCCCTCCACAAGCTTGACTGCTTCAACGTGAAGATTGGCTATCCCGACAAGTGGAAGGACTACAGCAAGTATGAAGTCACGCCAGAGTCGTATTTCGAGAATGTGCACCGCGCCATCCGCTTCGAGAACGAGAGAGACATGGCTAAAATCGGCAAGCCTGTCGACAAGGACGAATGGTTCATGACGCCTCAGACCGTCAACGCCTACTATAGCCCCGAGATGAATGAAATCGTGTTCCCCGCCGCCATTCTCATGCCTCCCTTCTTCAACATGGACGCTGACGATGCCGTCAACTACGGTGGTATCGGCGTGGTGATTGGCCACGAAATGACCCACGGCTTCGACGATCAAGGCTGCAAGTACGACGAGAACGGCAACCTCAACAACTGGTGGACCGAGGAAGACGCCACCAAGTTTGCCGAGCGCACCCAACAACTCGTGAAACTCTTCGACGAGTTTGAACTGCGCGGCAACAAAATCAATGGCCAGCTTACCCTTGGTGAGAACATCGCCGATTTGGGTGGCCTGAATGTGGCTTGGGATGCCTATCAGATGACCGATGAGGCCAAAGCCAACCAAAGCATTGACGGCTTTACACCCGCCCAGCGTTTCTTCATCAGCTACGGCACCATCTGGCGCAACAACTCTCGCGACAAATACATCGAACGCCAAGTGAAGACCGACGTTCATTCACCCGCTGAAGCACGTGTCAACCGCACCCTCGGCTCGATGCCGCACTTCTATGAAGCCTTCGAGATTACACCTGAGAACAAGATGTATATCGCGCCTGAGGAGCGTGCAGCCATTTGGTAATCATGGGCTTAAAAAAGTTTATAGGAAAATTGGGGCTTCGCCTTGGCGGCTGGAAAGTCGTCAACGAGGCCCCATCCGATTTGGGCAATGCAGTTTGCATCGTTGCGCCACATACCGCCATTGAAGATTTCTTTGTCGGCCTAGGATTCTATTGGTCAAACGACATCAAGTTCAAGGTAATGATGAAGCAGGAGTTCTTCAAGCCTGTCCTTGGCTGGATTCTCAAGAAGATGGGCGGCATTCCTGTCAATCGAGGGCATCAGAACCACTTGGTGGAGCAGATGGTGGAAATGTTCAGTCAGAACGAGGACACCCATCTCGTCATTTGCCCAGAAGGCACGCGCAAAGCCGTAAAACATTGGAAAAAAGGATTTTATGTCATCGCTGAAGGTGCCCATGTCCCTATCGTCTTTGGTTTCATTGACTACAAAAAACGTTATTGTGGCATAGAGCGAGTTTTCTATCCCACAGGTGATTACGAGAAGGACTTGGCCGAGATTTGGGACTATTACAAAGACATCAAAGCCAAGCATCCCGAAGGCTTCAACCTCGACGAACAATACAGAAACGCAGAGAAATGATTGACCTAATCACAAAAATCCACGACAAGTTCACCTTGGAGTTTAAGGTGGGATTCAACACGGAGCAAGCTATTAAACCAATGAAATACAGCGACTTCGTGATGAACACCTGGATTTTTGTGCCCAACAGCCTCGACATCAACGCCGCCAAGTACAGCAAAGACGACTTTTACCGCGACCTCAAGTCGGGCGTCAGGTTGATTACACCTTCGTATGGGCTGCACGAATTGGCCAATGACGATGAACTGTTGCCCAGCAAATCGCTCATCACCAATTTCAACGACCTGCACATCGCCCCTGACGACACCCAAGACCTCATCCATTCCATCAGGATGTATTGCGCCATTTCCAAAAGTGCCTTCCGCGATGAGTGTTTAGCGATTTCACAACAGTCTGACGCAACGCAAAGGATGGCAGCGTGCCTTCAATTTCTAAAGGATGGCGGCAAAATCTTGAACCGTTTCCGTGGTCTGCTCAACCGACTGAACGATCAAAATGCAACTGACCGGACGCGGCAAGTCTTTGCTTACGGTGACGAGTTTTTGAGCAACGTCATGGAGAAATATGCCTACCGTCTCCGTGATGTCATAAGGATTAACCATCCAGATGAATATCAGCAACTTGAGGAATGTTTCCGTGAAGTTTTGACCAATGAAAGAGCCTATCGGGAAAAACAAGGCTACCTTTGTGTGAAAGTCGACGACGAAAAAGGCAACGAGGATTTTGTCTTCCGCGCCAGCTTATTGAAAAAATTCACCGAGAGCGACCTTTACCTCAACGCCACCAAACGCAAGAACACGTTTTTGGTCGAGCAAATCCTTTACAGTCTGGCCGCCGGTGCCGCTATGGTGGTGGCCACTTTGTCATCGTTCTTCTTTCAACAACGATACGGCAATTTTACCTTGCCTTTCCTTATCGCACTGGTAATCAGTTATATGTTTAAGGACAGGCTGAAGGATTGGTTACGGCTTATCTTTGCGCGACGTGTCAGCAACAAAGTGTTCGATACCCGTACAGACTTCCGCATCAAAGATATGCACATCGGTTGGAGTAAGGACAGTGTTGACTTTATCGATAGCGACAAGATTCTGCCTGAGGTGATGAAGCTTCGTAGCCGTAATCCGCTTTTTGCTGAGGTGAGTGGCAAGGACGAAAAGGTGTTGCTTTATCGTAAAAAGGTACAACTTTGGCCTGCCGAATTGGCCAAGGCCAGCCCCTACCCGCTCCGTGGTATCAACGACATCTTGCGTTACAACATCACGGAATACACGCGCAAGATGGACAACCCGAGTTTTCCACTTTCGGGCACTTGGGAAGACAACAACTACAAGCCTATCGAGGGAATGAAAGTCTACCATCTTACTTTCGTCATCCAATGTGTTTACGAAGGCAAGACTGAATACAAACGCATCGTCGTGCGTTGCGATAAGAGCGGTATTGTGAATGTGAAGGTTAGTTAAGGATAAACCTTATAGAGACGCGATTCATCGCGTCTTCTTCACCACCACCTCCTACCATAATGGTAAATTCTCCTGGCTCAACATGCCAGCCTTTTTCCTTGGAATACACCGACAAATCCCTTTTGGTAAGGTAAAACATCACCTGTTTGGCTTCACCTTTATTAATATGAACACGCTGGAAGCCTTTCAGCAGTTTTGAGGGCGGGGCAACGCTAGCCACTTCATCGCGAACATAAAGTTGGACGACCTCATCACCATCACAAGAGCCGATGTTTTTCACGGTGCAGGTGACTTTACAAATCGTATCGTTTTCTTTCGAGACGCGATGAATCGGCGTCTCTACAAACAGGTCGCTGTATTCGAACTGGGTATAACTCAGTCCAAAGCCAAAGGGGAACAAGGGTTTGGCGGATTCCTCCACATAATCACCTGTTTGAGGTTGAGAATAATATACAGGAATTTGTCCCACCGAACGCGGGATGGAAATGGGCAGACGGCCTGCGGGATTGTAGTCGCCCCAAAGGATGTCGGCCAAGGCGGAACCGCCTTCCATGCCTGGATACCAGAGTGTCAGGAGGGCATTGGATTTTTCGTTGGCGAGGTTCATGTCCAAAGGACGGCCTTGGATATAGACTGTCACGACAGGTTTGCCTGTGGCATAGATGCGTTCCATTAACACTTCTTGTTTGCCTAACAATTTCAATGTCGAACGGTCGTAGCCTTCGCCACAATCCATATCGGATATGGATTCATTGACGATGGCAGCACCAGTCTCTTCGTAACTCGTCTTGAAATCGCGGGCGGAGGAACCACCGACCACCAAGACCACCACATCAGCGGCTTTGGCGACGCGCACTACTTCGTCAATGTCGGCATCGTTCTCGTCACGTATGGCACAACCTTTGGCATAGATTACCTCTGCCCTGCCCTTTTCGCGGATGCCTTCGAGCATAGTTACAATACGGTCAGGGTCTTGCGGGGCGGTGTAGTCACCGAGTTGGTTGTACATATTGTCAGCATTCGGTCCGATGACCGCCACCTTATTAATATGGTCGCCGAAAGGCAAAATACCGTCATTTTTCAACAAAACGGCAGATTCAAGTGCGACTTGTTTGGCAATTTGTGCGCTTTTTATAGTGCCCACTTCCGATTCGGCCAAAGCTTCGTCAACGTAAGGATTATCAAACAAGCCGAGGTCATATTTTAGTTGCAAGACATGGCGCACTGCACGGTCGATATCAGCTTCGGTGACGAGACCTCTTTGCAAGGCTTCCTTCAAGAAACCACCGTAATTATACCCGCCCAAGTCAATGTCAACACCCGCTTTCAAAGCCATGGCAGCGGCTTCGGCGGGGTCGGCGGCCACATGTTGTGTGGCATAGATGGCATTGACGGCATTCAAGTCAGAAAAAACAACGCCTTTGAAGTTCCATGAGTTGCGCAAGACCTCTTGAAGCAGCCATTCATTGGCCGAACATGGCACACCGTCGATGGTGTTGTAAGATGTCATCACAGTTTTGGCACCGCCTTCGCAAACGGCTTTTTCGAACGAAGGCAGATAGTCCGTCATTAAGCGATTTTGGCCCACCTCCGCCGTGGCGGCATTGTGACCGCCTTGCGGGATGCCGTAAGCGGCCAAATGTTTCAAGGTGGCACAGACATGTTGCTGCATTCCTTTCACTATCGCAGCACCCAAAATACCCGAAAGATACGGATCCTCGCCCATGGTCTCCTCCACCCTCGACCAACGCGGGTCCCGAGCAATGTCCAAGACTGGGCCATAACCAATATGTGCCCCTTGCAAACGCACTTCGCGGCCCATCACCTCGCCCATTTGTTCCAGCAGCGCAGGATTCCATGTGCTGGCTTGTCCGATGCCTGTGGGGAAAACAGTTGTACCCACCGCCATGTGACCATGAGGGGTTTCCTCACAAAATAGCAACGGAATACCGAGGCGTGTATTTTCTACTGCGTGGCGTTGCATCATGTTCAGCAGCCTTGCTGATTCACTTGGATGCAAACCTGTCTCCACCGTTTTCCTTGACCAAGGGTCGGCACGGAGCACCGCCCAACAGGAACCAATTGGCATTGTGTCCATCATGCCAAGGAAGTCGTTGGCTAACCATGGGGAGTCACCATCCTTGCCGTAGAAATTGAAGCCTATAGGGCATGACAATTGGCCGCATTTTTCCTCTATGGTCATTTGGGATAATAGGCGGTCAATGGGGTCTTGTTTTTGAGTGCAGGAGCAAAACAAAACGGTCAAGACCAAGAAGACAAAAGCGGAGGTTCGGGCGGATTTGTAATCCGACCGGATTGAGGTGGGGATTTCAAATCCCCTTTTCGACATCAGCGGATTGCAAATCCGCCGAAACCAAACCGTCAGTTTCATCACACTAAATGAGCAATTAATTCTTCACTATCGCCAGGCAGCATATCAATGACAGGAATCTCCACCATCGTGTAACAACCAGGTTGCAGACGCATCGTGGCACGTGCCACATTGACTAAAACCTGTCCAGTCAAGGCAGGGTTGTTGATGCTCATGTTGAACTCCATGCGCTGGTTCTGGGTCTTACCCGAGACACCTTTGCGCACAAGATTGACGCCATGACCCATATCTCGGACGGCATCAACACTGTCGACAGCAAACACATGGGTCTCGTCGCTAGCGAAATACGGGTCAGCCTTGATGTCCTTGGTCACCTGTTCGAGGGTGGCACCGTCTTCAAGTTCCACATACACCATGCGGCGGTGGATGCCTTCGCCCAGCGGAATGGTCACCGAGAGGGCATTCTTCACTCCTTTTTTGGAGCGCACACAAACGCTGTGACCCATCGACATGCCTGGACCGAAATTGGTATAAGACAAACCTTTAGGTGCGAGACTCTGCATCAAAGTGCGAACGATGGAATCCGAGCCCGGGTCCCAGCCGGCGGCGATAACACTGACGGTCTTTGTTTCCTTATTAATAGGCATCAGCTCGCGGCGGTAGTCCACGATGGAAGTATGGATGTCGAACGAATCCACTGTATTGATGCCCAAAGGCAGGATTTGTTTGGCGTACTCAGGGCAGCTGCGCGTCGGGCATGCCAAAATGGCCACATCCACGTTCTTCAGTTCCTTAATGTCTTTTACCACCTCGTACTGAGAGAGTTCAATAGTTTTGTTAGCATTGCGGCGGACGATACCGGCCACTTCGAAATCGGGGGCGGCTTCAAGGGCTTCCAGTGCGAAGCGGCCTACATTGCCGTAACCTACTACGGCGGCTCTGATTTTTCTCATTTTCAACAAAATTTAAACTGCAAAAGTAGAAAAATTTGAAAAACCACAACTATATTTTTTAATTTTGCAACCTATTGTAAATCTTTCATCCCGATGAAAAAATCGTGTTTTGTCTTTTTGCTTTGCCTTGCTTGTGGTTTATTATCATGTACTAACTCAAGCCCAAAGCCAGAGGCAGTGAGTCCAATAGTGAGAAATATTCATAGCAGTAGTAGTTGGTTTGGCGATTCAGACATACTTATAAAATATTCGGAAAAAATTAATATTGATAATGCAATATACATTGTAAAGAGTTATAAAGACGAGTATGGTATATCCATTTTCAGGGCAATAATGCGTAATGTATTTATATCTGCCGATACAAGAGGAAAAGCTGTGAAACATATAAATGATATGTACATGCAAGCTTTAAAGCGAGACGGGATTTATACGGATGATATTTACAAGTTGATAGACGGCCATATAGAATATGCAAAAAACAAATTCGGCAGAATGAATTCTAGACTTATTGACAGAGACTTGAAGACTTTATCTGATAGAATCAAACAGACAAAATCGAAGCAAAACACTATATATCCAGCAAACGGTAAAATTGATGCCAAATTTAATCAAGGAGAGTACTTACTAGACTGTTGGTTAATCTCAGCTGTTAAATCATTAAGTGTAAATCCAAAAGGACAGAAAATGCTTAATGATATAATGTCCTCGGATAAAAATGGAAATGTAACTGTTCGGCTTAAAGGTGTTGGCAAAAAATACACAATATCCAAAGACGAACTTGAAGGTGCAAACGAACTTGCTCAAGGTGATTTGGATGTCAGGGCGGTAGAAATTGCAATAAGAAGATACTTTCAAGAAACTGACCACAACCTATCAGAGAAAATCAAAAATAGATTTAGTGGTCCCATAATACATTTTGATGAGTATAATATGTATCACGGTATACACACTTTAAGTAGACCTTATTATATATTGTTTGGCAATCCAGTGGTTCCCGATAGCAGACCAAGCGAGGGAACAATAAATAATATCAAAACAGGTGAATATTCTACTGTTGTAGGTAACGGGCATGCTTTTGCTGTAATAGGGGCAGATGATAAGTATGTATATGTATCCAACCCTTATAATGCTGATAAAAAACTAAAAAAGACACATAAGGAGTTCCTTAAATCTTTTAATGCATGCTATTCTACTAAATTGCCAGATTAATCTTAATAAAACATACTCTAAACCATGAACAAAAAGAACATTATCCTTATCCTTTGCCTTGTGTGCGGAATGGCGGTTGCCACCACCGTTTCAGCCCAAGGAAAACTCGTCCTTCGTGAGGACAACATCGAAGAAATACTGAACGCCATGACCATTGAGGAGAAAGTCTCCCTGTTGGTCGGCGGTCCTGGAAATCTTGTGCCCGGTGCGGCAGGCTATACCCGCGAAATCGAGCGTCTCGGCATCCCGATGACGGTGCTTGCCGACGGTCCTGCTGGCCTCCGCATCCAACCGAAGCGCGAAGGCACAGAAGAAACCTTCTACTGCACAGGCTTCCCCACCAGCACGCTCCTTGCCAGTTCATGGGACCCTGAATTGGTGGAGACCGTGACTACAGCGATGGGCAACGAAGTATTGGAATACGGCGTAGATGTACTCCTTGCCCCTGGCATGAACCTCCATCGCAACCCGCTCTGTGGCCGCAACTTCGAGTATTACTCCGAAGACCCACTGCTTTCGGGCAAGATGGCCGCCGCATACGTGCGTGGCATACAGAAGAATGGTGTGGGTACTTCCATCAAGCACTTTGCTGCCAACAACCAAGAAATCAACCGCTTGGAAAACGACGCCCGAGTGAGTAACCGAGCTTTGAGTGAACTCTATCTGAAGAACTTCGAAATTGCCGTCAAGGAAGGCAAGCCCTGGACGGTGATGTCGTCGTACAACAAGCTCAATGGCGAGTATACCCAACAGAAACACGGTCTGCTGACTACCGTCCTCCGCGGCGAGTGGGGCTTCAACGGCATCGTGATGACCGACTGGGGTGTGAAAGACAACACCGTGAAAGCCGTCAAGGCTGGCAACGACCTGATGGAATGGGGCAAGCAAGTGGAGATTGACCGCATTTTGGCCGCCGTCAACAGCGGTGAAATCAGCCAAGAGGAACTTGACCGCAATGTGCGCAATATGTTGAAATACATTGTGAAGACTCCACATTTCCGCCATTACAACTACTCCAACAAGCCCGACCTGAAAGCCCATGCTGAAGTGGCACGCAAAGCCGCCGAAGAGTCTATCATCCTGCTTAAAAATGAGGGCACTTTGCCACTGAACGGCAACGAGAAAGTAGCACTCTATGGCATCAGTTCCGTCGATTTCGTGGGTATTGGGACAGGATCAGGATGGGTCAACACGGAACATATCGCCAACATGCAAGAAGCGATGACTGAAGTGGGATTCATTTTGGATGAGAACTTGGCTGAATACTATCGTCTATGCTATGCCACCCAAAACACTACCGAAAAGATGAACGGTAACTCCATTGACAAGCGTCATCGTCCTGAGTCATCCGTCACGGCGCAAGCCATTGAGCGGCAGGCTGCTACCAACGATGTGGCTGTATTCGTATTGGGCCGTGTGGCCGGCGAAGGTGCCGACCGTGTGGTACCCGATGACTTTGAGCTATCTGCCATCGAACGAGAGATGCTTCAAAACATCAGTATGAGTTACCACAAGTTAGGCAAGAAAGTCGTGGTAGTGTTGAACATTGTTGGTGTCATAGAAACAGCTTCTTGGAAACATCTTGTTGATGCCATCGTGTTGCCTTGGGCTCCGGGACAGGAAGGTGCCTACGCAGTGTCCAATGTGCTTTGCGGAAAAGTAAACCCCTCAGGCAAACTGCCCATGACCTTCCCCATCAACTACATGGACAGCCCTTCTTCGAAGAACTTCCCCTACACATGGGATATGACCAAAGGTCGTAGAGGCGACAGAAAGAACGTGGATTTCACCGACTATGCCGAAAGCATCTGGGTGGGTTACCGTTATTTCCAAACCAAAGATGTGGGTGTTTCCTACCCCTTCGGCTATGGCTTGAGTTACACCACCTTTGCCTATTCCAAACCTACCATTAAAGCCAATGTCGATGGATTTACGGCAACAATTACAGTAAAGAACACTGGCAAAGTAGCGGGTCGAGAGGTAGTTGAATTGTACGTGTCCGCCCCTTCAGGTAATCTTGAAAAACCCACTCGCGAGTTGAAGGCCTTCGCCAAGACCAAACTATTGGCTCCAGGTGAGTCCGAGACCTTGACGATGAAAGTCTGTGCATACGAATTGGCCTCTTTCAACGAAGCCACATCTTCATGGGAAACGGCAGCTGGCACATATCAGGTGCTGTTTGGGGCTTCTGTTGAGGATATTCGTGCTACTGCATCGTTCCATTTTGGAAAGGCGCAGACTTGGAAGGTGAACGATGTGTTGGGGATGCCGGAAGAGTGACAGTTAATCTTTGCTGTTGTCTTGTGACGTAATGTTACTTGTTAAGTTCGTTATACAATGCCAGACCTTTCACCGTTAACAGATATTTTTGTCGCGGGTGGTTGGGTCTGTCAGGATAAAGCATACGGACATATTTGTCTTTGATTGCAGGGGTGAGATAGAGATTTAGGAAACTCACTCTGTCTTTAAGTCCAGCATCTCCCATCATCTCTTTTATTGACATTTTTCCATCACCAACGATAGCTATCAACTTCTTAATATACAGATTATTCGTATCGAACTTGTTGGGTAGCTTGTTGGGTAACTTGTTGGGTGCATGTTGGGTACTTGTTGGGTCGGCCAGATTCGGCTGCACGCTCCATTCTGCCGTGGGATGGATATGAAGATAGCGATTGCGCAAGTCCCATTGTTCACCAAGCAACAAATTACGGAAGAAACGCTCCAGATAGATGGGTGTATAATCTATTCCCTTTGCTATATTGTGGTAGTTGGCGCGTACCAGTGCATTACGGAAATACCAAGAATGCTTTGCGAACATGTCATTGTCTACATCAAATCCCAATGAACGCAGATATTGTATCGTGAAAACTGCCGTGGTACGCGTGTTGCCTTCAGCAAAAGCATGTATTTGCCATAATCCCGAGACAAACCGTGTCAAATGGCTTATAATCTCATCATGACTCTTTCCTTTGTAGGTGTAAACACGTTCCTGCTCAATTTCATAGCCAATGGCACGACGCAAGTCTTCCCAGTTCAGATAAAGCACCGTATCCCCTTCCAACACCCATTCCTTCTTGGTGATGTCGTAGGTGCGAAACTCTCCAGCATGCTTCATCACACCCTCGAAAACGCGGCGATGCACAGACTGATAACCGCCTATGCTAAAGTCGAAAGTGGGACTGGACAGCACTTTTACTATGTTCGACGAAACGCGGTCAGCTTCCTCTTTGTCTTCATCGTTTGCATCACGGGCTGACTTTGTAATATAGTACTGGTTGACAAGTTCGCGGGCTTCATCTATGGTAATGACTCCTTCAATGTGTTGACGTGCAGTGTCTTGCAAATAGTTCGATACCTGCAAGCCATCGACTGCCTGTAGTCCGATAGCGGTCTGCCAATAACTCGCTTTTTCCCGCTGAGCGGGTTCCCCTTGTCGGATGTACTCGTCGAAGTTGATATATTGCTGTTTGTCACTCATAAGTTCTAATATTCATTACTACTTGTCCTTATGTAGCCAGTCGCATCACTTCGTTCTTGTCGTATGTTAATCATAAATGACCGTCTATAATGACAAATTGGATATGACCTACAAAAATACAAATAATTTTCATTCAAAGCCTTCCTTCCTTTCCAATTTTCTCATTACTTTTGCGGTTCAAAATTAATTCATTTTACCATGAAAAAACTCAGCATCACCTTATTACTATTAATGGTCTGCCTCTTCGCCTCGGCGCAAAGCATTACACACATTTATCATTTCAACCAGCCGATGGTTCAACAAGTTGGTGAATACCAAACGCTTTCTTTCGAGAAAACCATCTCCAACGGCACGGTTGGCGAGCCGACTTTGCCTTGGCAAAGCATCAGCCTGATGCTGCCGCAAAACACCGAAGCCACTGCCATCCATGTGACTTTGAGCGACTTCGCGGAAATGGAAGGGCAATACAACCTCATGCCTGCACAAAGGATTCGTCCCATCTCGGATGACAATCCGTTCGTCTTCGAGAAAAACGAGGCTTTGTACCGTTCCAGCGAGGCATATCCTAACAAGGAGTTTAACACGGTCAGCACACAGGTGCTCAATGGCGTTTCGTTTGCTTTCGGTGGATTTACGCCTGTGAAATACAAACCCGCTTCAGGTCAAGTGAGTTATGCGCAAACCGTTACCGTTACTGTTGATTATCAGACTTCGCGTGCGGATAATAGCCGAAAACTTTGGTTGCGTCCTGAAACGAGAAACAGCATCAACCACCTTGCGCAAAATGCCGAAATGCTCGACAATTATGCCCGCCGCGACGGTGCTTTGCCGAGTTACGAGATACTGCTCATCACGCCACAAGATTATGTAGAAAGCTTTAATGATTATGTAGCCCTGTATGCAGGTCGTGGCATTCGTGTCCGTGTCGCTGGCTTGCAGGAGGTCTATGCCGCCATGACAGGCCGCGACAACAAGGAGAAAATCCGTAATTATATCATCCAAGAATACGAGAATAACGGCATTTCGATGGTGCTCCTCGGCGGCGATGTCGACTTGGTGCCTCACCGCGACCTCTGGTGTCATGCGCAAGAAGGCTACGATGACTATGTGCCCTCCGATACCTACTACGCCTGCTTGGACGGCATCCTCAACGATGACAACGACAACAAATGGGGCGAAATCGGCGAGGACGACCTGTTGCCTGAACTGTCCATCGCCCGCCTGCCCTTCAACAACGCCAACCAGTTGGAAACCATCCTATCCAAGACCTTCAGCTACATGACTTCACCTGTTTTGGGCGAGTTCCGCAGACCTATTCTGGCAGGCGAACATCTTGGCGACGGCGTGTATGCCAGCCAAGACCTTGAACGTCTCATTGGCGAAGTCAACTTCAATGGCTACACGACCTACGGCTATCCCGAAGACTATACTTTTGTGCGCGTTTATGAGACACCGACGCATTGGTGGAATCCTGACGAGCTGGCCGCCGCCATCAACGACGGTTGCCAATACGTGAACCATTTCGGCCACGCCAACACGAGCTATGTGGCTGGTTGGTACAACTGGGACATCACGCCAAGCCTGTTTTATGGTGCCAATGGTGTCGACCACAACTATTTCATCTTCAAGAGTCAAGGCTGTATCTGTGGTGACTTCGCCGACGACTGCATTTTGGAGCGCATGGTCGTGAACCAGACCGGTGCCGTGGCCGCCATAGGCAACTCGCGCTATGGCTGGTACAACCAAGCTGGCGACGGTCCCTCATCGCATTACCACCGCGAACTCATCGACGCCTACTGCCACGAACGCATTGCTGGCCTCGGTGAGGCTTTGAAAGAATGTAAGATTCAGACCTCGCCTTTCATCACCATGGATGGCGAGATTGGTGTGTTGCGCTGGAGTTTCTATGCTCTCAACGCTTTGGGCGACGTCGGCCTCAGTGCATGGTTCGACGAGCCTTTCACGCCTGAAATTGATTGTGCTACCACCCTACCTGTCGGCACGGACCGCATCCCTGTCACTGTGAAGGATGAAAACGGAAATGGTGTCTACAACTTCGAATGCCGCCTGTTCAAGAGCGAGGAACTGATTGCCATGACCTCCACTGATGAAAACGGCGAGGCTGAACTGCGCTTTGCTGCCGTCAATAATACCGATGTCCTCGACCTTTATGTTACAGGCATGAACGGCTGGCCGCAACACCTCCACCTCAGTTTTGACGATAACTATTGCGCCCACGTTCTGATTGACAGCTACACCCTTAACGACCCCGACGGACAAGTGGACTTCGGCGAAAGCCAGAGTCTTAACGTGACGTTCCGCAACGTGGGCAACCTGGAAACCAACGACGTGGAAGCTTATTTGTATTGCTTTATGCCTGAATACCTTAGCATCACGCAAAGCCAAACCATCATAGACCACATTGATGCCTACGGCTCGGTGACTATCGACAACGCTTTCGAAATCAAAGTGAGCGACAACGTGCCCGACCAAACCGTGATTCCTATAGAGCTTGATTGTACCAGTGGCTGTGAATCATGGGTAAGCCAGTTTGAAATCACGATAAACGCCCCCGACTTCGGGCCTATCACCGCCGTTTTGGAGGAAGTGACAGGTAACGGCAACGGCCATGCCGATACTGGTGAGACCCTCACGCTGCACTTCTCTGGCAAGAACACAGGCCATAGCCTTGCGCCCAACACCAGCTTTGGTGTGTTCTGCTCCGCACCCGAAATCGTCTATGAAAACAACTTCTTCAGCATCGGTGACTTGGCTACAGACGACACCTTCACCGTCGATTTCACCTTCAGCATCGTGGGCATCAGGACGGCCAAGGCCTACGAACTCATTTTGGCCACTTATTCAGGAAACTATGTCGTCTATGACTCCTATTTCGTCAATGTGGACAGTGAGATGGAAGACTTTGAGACGGGCGATTTCAGCAAGTTCGACTGGCAGTTTGAGGGCGAAGGCGGCTGGGAGATTGTTCACAATGGCACCATTGAAGGTCAATTCTGCGCCCACACTATCGAAATGGGTCACAACTGCGAGGCTGTGATGAGCCTTGACTACGATTTTGCCTGCGACAATGAAATCAGTTTTTATGTGAAGACCTCCACCGAAACAGGCTACGACTTCCTCAACTTCTATGTCGACGACGAGCGCATGGGTCGTTGGGCAGGCGAAATGGGCTGGACTTTGGTCAGTTACATGATTCCACAAGGCAGTCACCGACTCACTTGGAGCTATGTCAAAGACGGCGGTGCTACTGGCGGACAGGACTGTGTTTGGGTGGATTACATTGTGCTACCGCCCACCGAAGTTGTCCTTGATATGGAAGAAAACGGCCCTTCGACGGACTCAGGGGCCTTAACACTCTACCCCAACCCCTCAAACGGCGATTTCACCATTGCATTGCGCCAGACCTCACAAATCAGCGTGTTCAATGCCATGGGACAACAAGTTCTCAACCTCAACGAGGCGAGCGGATTGCAGCATCTTCATTTGGATGCAGCGGGCGTTTATTTTGTCCGCATCAGCAATGCCAATGGCGTGGAAGTGAAGAAAGTGGTTGTTGAGTAACTAAAATTGACCGCCTATAGATTCCAATCGCACAAGTCTTTGCGTGGAATGACATAGGCGGTCAATTTTCGCGGAGATTCAGGCAGGCTGATGGTTTCTCAACATTCATATCATGAAATAATCATATAGGTTTGTACGACTCTCCAACCCTTTTCCGTTTTTTTCACCCAATAGCCCGCTCCCCAAGTATTAAACCCATAATCAAATATATAGGTATCCTTTTCGCCGTCAACTTTGAACAAAGGCGAAATACGCATCCTACATAAATCATTTTCAAAATACCTTGGATTGCTTTCATACTCTTCCGTAGTAAGAATAATCACGCGGTACGATTTCGGCTGAATGTTTTGCAGTCCCGGTTCGTCCGTCACGATCAGAATGGTTTCAGTAGTATCCACAACACAATGTATTTCAGGTTTTTCATCTATGGATAGAACAGACTCGCAATCCTTAAAATCATAACAAATTTCTTCATCACCGTTAATCAACGCCTCAAAAATGATGCTTTTGTCCGTTCTCTTTGAGGCAAAGCGAGGATTCATATCCAAATTGTCAGGAATGCCGTCGCCATCGGTATCATCATTATTGGTGTCGGTTCGGAACTTAGCCTCGACAATGTCCGTTAAGCCATCGCCATCGGAATCCTTGCGCAAAGTCCTCAAATCCAAGGTCAACAACAAACCATCTTTGACCAATTGATAATTTGGGGCACCAAAAGGCATGATGAATGATGACATTTGTCGTAACAGACAGGCCTCAATTTGCAAATCGCCCTGCTCGTTAATCAAAGGATAAGAGGAATACCACTTGACAAACAAAGGCTGCTTCTGGACGATGCCTGTATAATAATGCGACCAAGATTTTCCATTGTCATCGGAATAAGCCACCCAAATTTCAGGTTCACCTATAAAGGTCTCTACATATTTGAAGTCGTAATAAACAAAGGCTTCCACTTTCCCTTTCTTTTCATGCTTTAGGATCCTAAATCTATCAATATTGCCAATATATTGACGAGCTACGGAATGAAATTCTACGGAGTCCTGATACGGCGTAAAAAACAAAGTATCGTTATAAGGCGTATAATCGTCCACTTCCGCAAATTTAAAGAAGTCGTCATAATAGTTTGAGACAATTTTCTTATTCACAGGCTCAAAAGACTTGAACGTCTTTCTTTTGTCATAATACTCTTCTCTTTCCTTGCTTTCATAGTCCTCCTGGGCCATAACAAACGCCGGAACTACTAAAATCAATAACAAAAGGCTAATGTACTGTTTCATAATTTTGAGATTTATTACCAAAATAAACGTTTTTAATCATCTACGATACTCATTATACCACCAATTTGCCAGCCTTTGTCTGTCCATTTGGCATAGTATAAACTATTCCACATCAAACCTCCAATAGAGAAAACATAAGTATTTTCCAAGTGATCGGTTTTGAACATTGGGGAATAAGAGTACACACCATAAAACGCATCCCCATATTCATTTTTTATTTTTATGGCATCGTACTCTTCAGACGAAAGAAAAATGAATCTGTCATTTTCGGGCTGTATACTGATAAGATTAGGGTCATCGGAGACAACCGTGACTGTCATAGTTGAATCAGTGGGATAATACACCGGCGTAACTTCATCCAAAGGAATCAATGCACATGTATCAGTGTCCCACAAACACCATTCAAGCCTTTTGTCAGAATTGACAATCGCCTCATAGACAATCGTTTTATCAGTTCTCGGCGCAGCACGACGCGGATTCAAGTCCAAATTGTCGGGGACACCGTCACCGTCGGTATCAGCATTGTTAGGGTCAGTGAAATATTTCTTTTCGAGGATGTCAGTCAAGCCATCGCCATCAGAATCTCTTCGAAGTGTGGCCAAATCAAACGTAAGTAGCAGCCCATCTTGAACCAACTCATATTCTGCAAACAAACCGATAGACATCTTTCTCATCAGGCACGCCTCGATTTGAAAGTCACCTTCGGAATTAAGCAACGAATAGTTGGAATACCACTTGATATATAAAGGTTTCTTCTGTGTGATGCCTGTGTAATAATAGGACCAATTGTTGCCACTATCAATAGAATATGCAACCCAAATGCCCAATCCGTTTTCCATCTCTCCAATCTCATAGATAAAGGCTTCGATTGTTCCTTTCCTCTCGTGCTTTAAAATTGAACATCGGTCAATTTTTCCAATGTATTGAGGCTCGTGGAAAAACAAATCACTCGGAACGTATTGCGCTTCGGGTAAAGAGTCTCTGTACCTTTTCAGCCGTTTGTCTTCAACTGTACGCAACGAGTCGTAATAAGGCGTATGATAATCCTTTTGCTTTTCGTATGGCACATAATCCTTGATTTTCTTGAAATTGAAAAAATCATTCTTATAGCGTTTTACCTTACTCTTTTTCAAAGGCTTAAACGGTATAAACTTCCATTCCTTGTCCTCACCATGATGATAGTACTGGTCTTTTTCAGTACTTTTGAATTTGGCTAAATATGCCTCAAAATCATCATCTTCCTCCTGCGCAAACGAAAACATCGGAACCAACAATACCAACAATAATAGGCTAATGTACTGTTTCATGTTTTTCATATTTTGATGATTAATATGTTGCAAAAATAGATGATTTTTCCAATAAACAGCATTTTGCACAGTTTTATTTCTTCGTTATTGCTGAAAATGTGTACTTTTGCCAGCAAATACTATCAGAAATGAGTACAGCAACTTTGAATGGATTACTAGAGTACCTCTTTGCTACCCTTACACCAAGCAATCAAAAATGGTTGGGTGAGCATTTGATAGAGCACGCCGCAAGCATTGAAGATCAGATGCGACCCTATACAAAAGAGGAACTTGTACAAATGGCTGAAACTGGGCGAAAACAAATTGCAGATGGTTATTACTACACCACAGAAGAGGTGATTTCCGCTTGCGCCGAAGAACCTTCATATAATTAATGCCATGAAAGTAGTGTGGTCCATCCAAGCAAAGGAAGGCCTTCAACAGACCTCTAATTACATCCGAAGAGAATTTGGAAAGAGGTCAAAGCAGAAATTCCTTGATGAAGTATTACATGTGGCTAGTTTGTTGGAAAATAATCCATATTTAGGCCAAGTTGAACCATTGCTGGACGAAGTGCCTGTAGAATATAGAAGCATCGTAATAAATCATATCAACAAACTGGTTTATTATATTCATGAAAACACATTAGAAATCGTCGTTCTATGGGACACACGACGAGAGCCGAATTCATTATTGGATGAATTAGGATGAACCTTTTTTCTTTCTGTTATTAAGTTATAGAGTTTTACACCCAAATAGATAATAGAATAAATCAAACATATACCAATATGAAAAAACTCAATCTTATTATGATTTGCTTGATGGTCAGCCTGTTCGCTTCGGCGCAGACCATCGAAAAGACCTATTATTTCGGTCAACCAAACATCAGCCAAATCCAAGGCTACGAACAAATCCAATTTGCAGACTGCATGCAGAGTGCCCTTGCTGGACAGCCCTCGTTGCCCTGGCACAGCGTCAGCTTGATGCTGCCCCAAGGCACTGAAGCTGTTGCCATCGAAGTGGAACTCTCCGATTTCCAAACGTTGGAAGGCAGCCACAACCTGTATCCTTACCAGACGGCTCTCACCTACTCTAACCCTGTGCGCCGTCAGTTTGAGAAGGACGAAGCCCTTTATGCTTCAAAGAGCGTTTATCCTGCCCAAGTTTACGGCAACCTCAGCACACACTACATGAACGGTGTCGGATTCGCCTTTTCGGCTTTCACGCCTGTTCAGTATGTGCCCGGCACTGGTGAAGTGCGTTATGCCACCAAAGCTACCGTCCGCATTACGACGGCTGCCTCAAAGACCGACCAAAGCCGTAAGTTATGGCTCAATAGTGACAATGCCCAACGTGCCACGAGACTCGCACAGAACCCCGAGATGTTGCAGACCTATGACAGCAGAGGTCGCATCGTGGGTGGCTACGACCTGCTTGTGGTCACCACACAACAATGGGCCAGCGCTTTCGACGAGTATGTGGCTTTCTATCAAGCACGTGGCCTTCGTACCCGCGTCATCGACCTTGAAACTATCTTGAACACTATTGAAGGCCGCGACAATGCTGAGAAATTGCGCAACTACATCATTCAGGAATATGAAGAAAACGGCATCATGATGGTGAACCTCGCAGGCGATGTGCCCGACATCCCCTATCGCGGCTTCTATTGCGATGTGCTCTCGGGCGGTAGCCACATGACTGATAGCGACATTCCCGCCGACTTGTATTTTGCCAGTCTCGATGGCACTTGGAACGACGACAACGATAACCGTTGGGGCGAAATCGACGAAGACGACCTGCTCCCGGAAATTGGCATTGGCCGTATGTGCTTCAGCAACCAAAACGAACTGGAAAACATGTTGCACAAGTCTATGACCTACCAAACCGAACCTGTCTTGGGCGAGTTCCAGAAGGTCATCATGGCTGGCGAACACCTCTATGATAACCCGCTGAGCAATGGCAGCCAATACCTTGAACTGCTCATCGGCACGCACGACGACAACGGCTACACCACCACAGGTATCCCCGAAGACTATGAGTTCACCCGCCTCTATGAGGAAGAAGGCAACTGGAGCGGCACCCTGCTTCGCAATGCCATCAACCAAGGCACGCAATATGTCCACCACGACGGTCACGCCAACACCAACTATGTGGCAGGCTGGAGCAACAGCGACATCACCAACAACAATTTTAGCGGGGTGAACGGTGTGGACCACAACTACACCTTCTTCCATACTTCGGGTTGCATTTGCGGTGATTTTGCCAGCGACTGCATCTTGGAACGCATGACCAAGATCGCCAACTTTGCCGTGGCCACCTTTGGCAACTCGCGCTATGGTTGGTTCAACGAAGGCCAGACGGAAGGCCCAGCCATTCACTTGCACCGCGAAACGGAAGACGCTTATTACCACGACCGCATCCCCTACGGCGGCATGGCCTTGAGGGAAGGTAAGATCGAGACCGCGCCTTGGGTCAATGCCCCTGGACAATGGGAAGAAGGTGCACTTCGCTGGAACTTCTACGACCTTAACATGATGGGTGATGTGGCCTGCAGCCCTTGGCACGACGAGCCTTTTGTGCCTGAAGTGGAATACAACGCTGAAATTCTCGTCGGACTTGCTTCGATGGATGTCGCAGTCACCAACAACGGAGACGGATTGAAAAACTTCCGTTGCGCCCTTTTCCACGGCGAAGATATGATTGGCGTGGGCTACACCGACGAGGACGGCAACGTCACCATCGAGTTTACCGAGCCCCTCGACTTCGTCGGCGAGATGAGTCTTATCGTCACAGGTTGCGACGCTTGGCCGCAGAGCTATCCTATCATCACGCTGCCTGGCGACTGCGCTTATATCGTTTACAACGATTATGAAATCAGCAATGGTGCCCAACCTGACTTCGGGCAAAGCATCGCACTTGATATGCAAATAAAGAATGTGGGCACCGTGACTGCCAACAATGTCACTGCCACCCTTAGCACCGACTGCGACTACATCACTCTCACCGATGCCACCGAGACCATCGCCACCATCGTTGGTGGTGAGACGCTCACCCTTGAGCAGGCCTTTGCCATGGACATCGCCGACAACGTGCCCAACATGATGAAAGCCGATTTTGAGTTGACTTGTACCGATGGCACCGACATCTGGGAAAGCAAGTTCTCCATCCGTCTCTATGCGCCCGAGTTCGCCGTGCTTGGCACTGTCATCGAAGACGGCGACGGTCAAATCGACCCGGGCGAGACCGTCACCGCGCACATCACTGTCAAAAACGCCGGTATGGCTGCCGCTCCCGACACACGTCTCAACATCAACTGTAACCTGCCTGAAATCACCTTCGAGCAGAGCGAATTCCAGATAGGCACCGTTGCCCCCGAGGATGAGTTCACCGTTGACTTTGTTTTCACCCTTTCAGACGAGGCACCACTTGGCGTAGCTTACGAAATCGGCTTTACCGCCACCTCCGGCAACTATACCACTGAAGGCAGCTTCGTCTTCTCAGTAGGCACCGTTGTGGAAGAATGGGAGACTGGCGACTTCAGCAAGTTTGAATGGGAGAACGACCCCACAAAACCATGGACTATTGTCACCGAGAATCCCTACGAAGGCAGCTATTGCGCCAAGTCAGGCAGCATCGGCGATAACATGAGTTCCGTATTAAGCATCACCCTGGACGTGCACAGCGAAGGCGAGGTCAGCTTTTACAGGAAAGTCTCTTCGGAAGAAGGTTATGACGCTTTGTATTTTACCATCGACACTGATTTGAAAGGAGAATGGTCAGGTGAAGTGCCGTGGGGTCAAGTGTCGTATACAATAACACCTGGACAGCATCAACTCTATTGGGCCTACAACAAGGACGTATATGTCAGCAACGGCAGTGACTGCGCCTGGTTGGACAATATCGTCTTCCCACCCGCGGAAACCATCACCATCACGCAAGAGACCGTCGTGAACGGCTTAACCCTCTATCCCAACCCGAACAAGGGTCAGTTTAGCATCAACCTGCCCGAGGAAGAGTGCGAGATTGTGGTTTTCAACAACTTGGGTCAGCAGGTCTACCAGCAGCGCAATGCCAAAGGCTTGACCACGCTCAAACTTGAAGGGCTGAACAGCGGTATGTACTTTGTCACTGTGAAGTCGGCGAATGTTGTCAGCACAATAAAGTTTGTAAAGGAGTAATCCCATGAAAAAAGTCATTCTTCTCCTCGCTGCCCTGCTAACTTTTGCGGGGATGTCGGCCCAGAGCAACGACAACGAAAACATCGAACGCTATAAGCAACTGCTCAAACTCAACCATCAGAGTTATGAGACCTGTAGCAATAAAGTCAACTCATGGGGTTTCACGCTCAACAAGAGTGGCATCATCAATATGTTCACCTTGCAGATGACTCCCTTTGTGAGCAACGACACCAGCGACAGTACTGGATTCGTGCTCAGCGTAATGGAAGACAAAGTGGTGGGCATGAGTCTTACCGTCGGGGGCTACCACCCCGAGAGTATGTATGCTCGTGTCCAGAAGTTCTCCGACGCCCAGAACGCGATATGTGAAGAAGAAGGGCTTACCGACTATGTCTGTGCCGTCAAAGGCTCGTTCAAAGCCAAGATGCCCGAGACCCATGCCGAGTTGATAGAGTTGCTGAAAGAGCTGGACGGCAATGAGGTGAAACAGATTGTGGAAATGTGGAAGACCCCCGACAAGAAAGTGGCTGCTGGGTGCGTTTACGAGAACAAACGCTTCGGCAAAAAGAAACCCCGCCCCGACCAAGGCATTGAGTTAACCATTTCACTCACTGATAACAGGGAGTGATACGATACATGTGGACGTAACGTCTTTTATGTCAGAAAGCCTCGGAGTTTGGGCTCTGGGGCTTTTTTCTTGCCCAACGAAAAAAATGGAAAATTCCTATTGCATAGTTTTCCACAAATCTGTATTTTTGCACCTTAATTTTTCGAGACCAAAGAATATCAATTAAATCACTAATAATCAATAAGAAAATGACAAAGTACGTTTACACCTTTGGCGGAAAGACCGCTGAAGGAAATGCTTCGATGAAGAACGAGCTGGGCGGCAAGGGTGCTAACCTTGCTGAAATGTGCCTGCTCAAACTGCCCGTACCCGCTGGTTTGACCATCACCACGGAGTGCTGCACCGCTTATTACCAGAACAATTGCCAACTTCCTGCCGGCTTGATGGACGAGGTCCACGCGGGCATGAAGAACATGGAAAACATCATGGGCATGAAATACGGCGACCCCGAGAATCCGCTGCTCGTCAGCTGCCGTTCCGGAGCGCGCAAGTCGATGCCCGGCATGATGGACACCGTTTTGAATATTGGTCTCTGCTCCAAGACCATCCCTGGCTTGATCAAGAAGACCAACAACCCCCGTTTCGTGTATGACAGCTACCGTCGTCTCATCATGATGTACGCCGACGTCGTCATGGAGAAGGCCGAGGGCATCGAGCCCGCCGACGGCAAGAGCATCCGCAAGCAGTTGGATGACATGCTGGATGCTTACAAGGAGAAGATGGGTTACAAGAGCGACACCGAGCTGAAGGCTGAAGAACTTCAGATGTTGGCCGAACAATTCAAGGTCCGCATTAAGGAAGTGCTCGGCACCGAGTTCCCAGATGACGCCGAAGCTCAGTTGGAAGGTGGCATCAAGGCCGTGTTCAAGAGCTGGAATGGTAAGAAGGCCATCTCCTACCGCCGCATCGAAGGTATTCCGGACGACTGGGGCACTGCCGTCAACGTGCAGACCATGGTCTTCGGTAACATGGGCGAAGGCTCCGCTACTGGTGTGGCTTTCACCCGTAACCCCGCCACTGGCGACAACCAATTCTACGGCGAATGGCTCATTAACGCCCAAGGCGAAGACGTCGTTGCTGGTATCCGTACCCCCAACCCGTTGAACGATGACACCAAGAACGAGCAGAACAAGCACATGCAGTCCATGCAGGAGCTGATGCCCGAAACTTATAAGGAACTCTGCGAGGTGCGCCGCATCCTTGAAGAGAACTACCACGACATGCTCGACATCGAGTTCACCATCCAGGATGGCAAGCTCTACATGCTGCAGTGCCGTGTCGGCAAGCGCACTGGCGTTGCCGCTTTGACCATGGCCCTCGATATGCTGAAGGAAGGCCTCATCGACGAGAAGGAAGTCGTCATGCGCCTCACTCCCGAGCAACTCGACGAGCTGCTCCACCCCATCCTCGACGCTGCCGACGAGAAGAAGCACACCGTCATCGCCAAAGGTCTGCCCGCAGGTCCTGGTGGCGCTGTCGGTCGCATCGCCCTCACCAGCGAGAAGGCCAAGGAATACCGTGCCGCTAAGGTGGCAAACATCTTGGTTCGTGAGGAAACCAACCCCGAAGACGTCGAAGGCATGCGTGCCGCCGACGGCATCCTGACCGCCCGTGGTGGTATGACCTCACACGCCGCCCTCGTGGCCCGTGGCTGGGGTAAGTGCTGCATCGTGGGCTGCGACGCCGTGAAGATCGACCTCGAGAAGGGTATCGTGAAGATTGGTGACCAACAGTTCAAGGAAGGTGATGTCATCAGCTTGAACGGTTCCAAGGGTTGGGTCTATGCCGAGCCCGTTGGTATGATCAACGCCACTGAGAACCCGCTGTTCCAGCAGTTCATGGCTCTGGTTGACAAATACCGTAAGATGGGTGTCCGCACCAACGCTGATAATCCAGAAGATGCCCAAAACGCCGTCAACTTCGGCGCCGAAGGTATCGGCCTGTTCCGTATCGAGCACATGTTCTACGGCAAGAACAGCGAAGAGCCGTTAGCCAAGCTGCGCAACATGATTCTGTCCGACACCACCGAGGAGCGTATCGCTGCTCTGAACGAACTTGAGCCTTACATCAAGAACGCCGCTAAGGGTACGCTGAAGGTTTTGAACGGCAAGCCGTTGACCTTCCGTCTGATGGACCCGCCCTTGCATGAGTTCGTGCCTCATACCGAGGAGAAGCAACGCGCTCTTGCTAAGGAACGTGGCCTCAGCTTCGAGGAAATCAAGAAGCGCATCGATGCCCTCAACGAAGTGAACCCGATGATGGGTCTGCGTGGCGTCCGCCTCGGCATCGTCTATCCCGAAATCACCGAGACCCAGTTCCGCGCCCTGTTTCAGGCCACCGCTGAACTGATGACCGAAGGCTTCGACCCGCATTTAGAAATCATGGTCCCGCTGACCATCAACGTGAAGGAGCTTGAACACCAGAAGGCCATCGCCAACCGCGTGAAGGCTGAAGTGGAAGCCAAGTTCGGTGTCAAGATCAACTACATGTATGGTACTATGATCGAGATTCCTCGTGCTACTTTAGTGGCCGACCAGATTGCCAGCGTGGCTGAGTTCTTCAGCTTCGGCACCAACGACCTCACCCAGATGACCTTCGGCTTCAGCCGCGACGATGTCAATGCCATCGTGAAGGACTACATCGAAGAGAAGATCATCCCCGCCGACCCGTTCAACACCCTTGACCAAGAAGGCGTTGGCCAGTTGGTGAAGTTGGGTGTGCAGCGTGGCCGTAGCCAGCGCGCCAACCTCAAGTGTGGCGTCTGCGGTGAACACGGCGGTGACCCCGCTTCAGTGCATTTCTTCTACAAGGCCGGTTTGAACTACGTGAGCTGCTCGCCGTTCCGCGTGCCCGTCGCACGTCTGGCTGCTGCACAGGCTGCTATTGAGGAAGAGAGAGCGAAGTAAGAATGCGGAATGCAGAATGCTGAATTATGAATGCAGAATTAAGAATTAAGAATTAAGGATTTTGCATTCAAAGATTGGGAGCCTTCGGAAACGGAGGCTCTTTTTTGTTGCATAATAATTCCATTTTCATTATTTTTGCGGCATAAACGAGAACACATTCATGCACAACGAGAAACAACAAGCGGCAGCCGCAGCAAAATTCGCTGAGCGATGGAAAGGCAAAGGCTATGAGAAAGGCGAATCCCAACTCTTTTGGACCGAATTACTGACCGATATCTACGGCATTGAGAACCCGAGCGAGTTCATCCGCTATGAGGAGCAAGTCAAGGTTGAAAAGACCAACTTTATCGACGGACATATCCCTTCGACCAGAGTTTTGATTGAGCAGAAGTCCATAAACAAAGATTTGCGCGCGCCTGTCCCTCAAAGCGATGGCGGAAAACTGACTCCCTACCAGCAGGCCAAACGCTATATAGCCAACATGCCGCTTTCGCAACACCCACGCTGGGTTGTAACTTGCAACTTCGCCGAGTTTTATGTTTATGACATGGAGTTTCCCAACGGCGAACCCGAGCATATCTACTTGAAAGACCTGGGCAAGGAGTATTACCGTTTGCAGTTTCTCGTCGATGCAAACAGTGAGCACATCACCAAGGAAATGCGCGTATCAATGCAAGCTGGTGAAATCGTTGGATGCATTTATGATGCCTTGCTGAGACAATATGGCGACAATACCGATGAAACCTTGCGCTGGCTCAATATCCTTTGCGTCCGCATCGTGTTTTGCCTTTATGCCGAGGACGCGCATATCTTCCGTCACGACCAATTCCATGATTTCCTCGCGGGATACAATGCCAACGATTTGCGCCAAGCCTTGCGCGACTTGTTCTTGGTGCTCAATACGCCTTTGGAAAAACGTAGCCGCTATCTGAAAGAAGACTTGAAGGCTTTCCCATACACCAATGGCGGATTGTTCGAAGAAGAAATCGAGATACCACAGTTCACTGAAGAAGTGAGACAAACCTTGTTGCAAAACGCCTCGTTGGACTTTGACTGGAGCGACATCTCTCCCACCATTTTCGGCGCAGTGTTTGAAAGCACCTTGAACCCCGAAACGCGCCGCAGCGGTGGAATGCACTACACTTCCATCGAGAACATCCACAAAGTGATTGACCCATTGTTCCTCAACGACTTACGACAAGAACTTGACCTTGTTTTAGCTGAAAAAGTGGAAAAAATTCGTCAACGCAAACTCGACGAATACCAAGACAAACTTGCTTCGCTCACTTTCCTTGATCCCGCCTGTGGAAGCGGCAACTTCTTGACGGAAACCTACTTATCCTTGCGCCGTTTGGAAAACGAGGCCATTCGCGAACGCTACCACGGCCAAATGATGATGGGCGACTTCAAGAATCCTGTCAAGGTGAGCATCAACCAGTTTTACGGCATCGAAATCAACGATTTTGCCGTCACCGTGGCCACCACAGCATTGTGGATTTCGGAGTCCCAAATGCTTGCTGAAACCGAGCGCATCATCCAGCACGACATCGACTTCCTACCTTTGAAGAGTTATGCCAACATTCGTGAGGGCAATGCTTTGCGCATGGATTGGTCGACATTGAAAGAAAATGTAAGCCAGCCTTATCTTTATACAAAGAAACTCAATGTCTTTGAGGTCGAAAAGATTTCAGATGATGTTGTGTCAGCGTCTTCCGAAGCACACGAGCCAGCGGCACAATATAATAAGGTGTACGATGAATTGACTGTGATTACGGAGAAAGTTGAGAACAAGCAACTTCCATTGGAGCAAGACCAACAGCCTGTTGTTTATGATTACATTATGGGTAATCCGCCTTTCGTGGGGGCGAGGATGATGAGCAAAGAACAAAAGGATGATGTACTTATGTTGTTTGGCAACTTGAAGAATGTTGGCAACCTCGATTATGTGAGTTGTTGGTATAAGAAAGCCGCAGATTACATATTGGGCAAGCCTACCAAAGCTGCATTGGTTTCCACAAACAGCATTACTCAAGGCGCACAAGTTGCCATTCTTTGGAAAAACCTTTTTGCTCAAGGCATTCACATCGACTTTGCATGGCGCACTTTCCGATGGGATTCGGAAAGCGAAAGCAAAGCACATGTACATTGCGTCATTGTCGGGTTTAGCGTGGATAATGCCGAAAAACCAAAGATGTTGTTTATTGATGATCAACAGCATATTGTGGCAAATAACATCAATGGCTATCTGTTAGATGCACCCAACGTTTTTATCGAAAGCCGTCCGAAACCTTTATGCAATGTTCCTCCATTACTAACTGGAAGTCAAAGAATTGACAACGACGAGTTTATGTTCACTGACGAAGAAAAAGTAGTTTTTGTCAAAGAAGAACCTCTTGCCGAAAAGTATTTCCGCCGTTGGTATGGTGCCGATGAGTTCCTATACAACCGCCCACGTTGGTGCTTGAATCTTGGTGATTGCTTGCCATCGGAATTACGAAAGATGAAAAAATGTATGGAAATTGTCGAAGCAGTGAAACAATATCGTCTCTCCAGCAAACGAGAAGCCACGGTGAAAGCAGCACTATATCCATCGCGCTTTGGCCTTGAAGTAATTCCCACAACCAACTTCATGATTATTCCTGTTGTTTCTTCGGAAAAGCGCACCTATATTCCAATTGGTTTCATGACCCCCAACAATCTTTGCAGTAATCAAGTGAATCTCATCCCTGATTCTACTTTATATGAATTTGGTGTCCTGATGAGTTCTGTTCACATGGCATGGGTAAAAGCAGTTTGCGGACGGCTGAAATCTGATTTTCGTTATTCCAAAGACATCGTTTACAACAACTTCCCATGGCCTAATCCAACTGATGTTCAAAAAACAAAGATTGAGAGCACTGCAAAGAAGATTCTGGAAGTACGTGCAAAATATCCTACAGAAACCCTGGCCGACCTTTATGACGACAGTGTTATGCTGCCCGACCTCCGCCAAGCCCACCAAGCTAACGACCGTGCCGTGATGGAGGCATACGGTTTCGACCCTAAGATGACAGAAAGCCAAATCGTGGCTGAATTGTTCAAAATGTACAAAAATCTCATCGAGAAGCAATAATTTCTTTTACCTGTACCGTGATTTGAAACAACCTGCTTGTAATTTTGCAGGCTGAAACAATATTACCATTATCAAATGAAGAAAAAAAGAAAGATTGAACTTGACTTTGTCACCATCCTCCACCTTGCAGAGATTTATCAAGAGCAATATTTGGAAATGGGGCTTTGCCTTTCTCCAGAGCAGAACGATGCTTCTTTTCATGATTTTGTAGCCCAATACTATTCGGCACTTGTTTGGGATACAGGCGAATCACCTAAACTCAACCCTAATGCTCCCTTATACTATTCCGAAGTTACAGTTCCATATAGTGATTCATGGTGATTCGTACCATATAAACTTCAAAAGCTGCCTGCTTGACTGTTCAGAACGAATCAACAAAGTGGCTGAATCATTATAGTCTTTTTGTGTGTCAGGAAAGAGTATTTGATTTCGGCTGTTGAGTATTGAATTGCCTTTTAAAACCTATCATCCTATTGGCCCATCAACTTCAATTTCCGTTTCAGAAAGATAAACCAAAAACGACCGAATCTCCTTGTCAGTCATTTCACGCAAGGCATTGGCATAAAGATGGACTTGGTTCTTATGCTCTTCATTCTTTTTACCAGTCTTGTAATCAAGAAGACAAATAACATCTGGAAGCTCTGCAAAGCGGTCAAGGCGGAGAATCTTACCTTGGTAAAGGATTTCACATTCCGTTTTCACTTTGGCCCCAGGGCTGAATGCTGCGGCAATCTGTGGATGCTGGGTCATCTGCATGAACTTTTCGCGAATCCAATCTGCTGTTTCTAAATCAATTGTAGCAGTAGAAAGATAAGGCAACAACACCGACTGCATCTCATTGGAAGTGCGGATCTTCGCCAAAATCTGATGCACCAATTCACCCCATTCTCGTGGCAACAGCTTGTCGCTCTTGGATTGCCAAACCATGGTCGGATTGGGGTCGACACTGATTTTCTGGAACCAATCCGTTGACACCGACTCCGTCAGCGTTTCGGTAACCTCATTTTCGGTTTTCTCCTTCGGATTCCTAAAACCGTCATCTCCAAAACGATAGACCAACGCCTCATTTCCTGGCATTTGAAGGTTTTCCTTATCGGCAAGGAAATCGCGGATGATATTGGGTTTGTCAGCCTTGCCTTGCTTGGCGATGACATACAGTCGTTGCACGGCACGAGTGAAGGCGACATAGAGCAAATTAAGGTTGTCCAAACGGTTGCTCTCTTTCTCTTTATCCACCTTTTCCAAGGCCTTTTCGCCCATATTCGTCGCGTTCTTGTCCAACTTGAACAGCACCTTTTCTAAATTGGGAATGGCCTCGAAGTCCAAATCCTCAGGACGCAGCCATTCCTCAGCCGCCTTGCTGGCATTCAGTTTCTCGTCCAAATCGATGATGGCCTCAGGATAGATGACCACAGGAAACTCCAAGCCCTTCGACTTGTGTATCGTCATGATTTTCACCGCATTGCCACTCACCGACATCACAGCGAGTTTGTCCTGCTTCTTGTCCCAATACGAAAGGAAGTCAGCGATGCCCTCTTTTATCCCCGATTGCATTTTGAAGACCTCTTCCATGAAATAGTTCAAGAACGTGTCGCGGATGGTGTCGAAATGGAAGATGCGCAACAAGTTGGCACAGAGGTCATAGAGACAGGTCGCTTTGGAAAGTGCCCCTTGTAGCAAGCCAAACTCGCCCAAACCCATCACAGGTTCAATCGCCGTCTCACCTTTGGCAATGGCTTTCACTTCGCCGAAAAGCTGGCTGACATCACCATCAAAATCAGGTTCTTGCGTCAGTTTCCAGTAAAACAAAACGTTGGCGACATTGGTTTCGTTGTCGCCGTAGAGCAAATAACGCAAGGTGTTCACCATCAACTGCACCTTGTCGGATGACTTGAGTAAAATCGAGTCTTGCGAGATAACAGGAATCCCCTTGTCGTTCAAGTAGTTGGCCATTTCTGAACCATAATCCGACTTGCGGGTGAGCAAAGCGATGTCGGCATATTGATAGCCTTTTGTTTCGGTGAGGTCATGGATGATAGCCTCTACCCTATCGAAGCAATATTCAGGCTGATTTTCAGCATCATAAAGCTCTACCTGCACCAATCCCTCTTCATTTTTGGCCTTTTTTTGGTAAATGCTTACGCCCTCGTTCGTACCCGGTTTTTCAGCTACGTATACCTTTTGCAATTCAGGAGAAAGCTGTTGATACGCCGCCTCAAAAAAGGCATTGTTGAAGTCGACCACATTCGCAAACGAGCGGTAGTTGGTGTCCAAGTTCTTGAAAGCGAAGTTGTTCCTCAGATTGTTCTGATATTGCTCAAACGCTGATTGACGCTCGTCTTGTGGTAAGGCATAAATGTCAGGCAAATTGACAATCTGCTCCACCTCGCCGCTGCGGAAACGATAGATGGACTGCTTGCCGTCGCCCACCACCATGCTCATGTTACCCGCTGACAAGCCATTGTCAATCAGCGGCAAAAGGTTCTGCCATTGCAGCACGGAAGTATCCTGAAACTCATCCACAAACACATGGCGGAAATGTTCTCCAATACGCTCATACACAAAAGGAACCGAAAAGTCGCCCATCACGGTATTGAGCAATTTATTGAACTCCGAGATATGAACCACTTCGTCCTCGTTGGCCAAAGCATCAAACTCCATTCGAATCTGCGTCCTTAACGCATAAAGATACAACAAATCACGCTGAGTCTTATAAAACAAGAACTTGCCTAATTCCTCTTCAACAAAAGCTTTCAATTTCTCCAACACAGGAAGTAAAACCGAATTAATCTCCTCAACCTGTGCCTTACCTAACTGTTTCTCAGCCTCTTTGGAGAAACAACTGTGCTTTTCAATCACTGAATTGAATCGGGCAGTAGGTTGTTCGTAGGTCTTTTTCGAGAGTTTCCTGATATACAAAATGAAGCCGTTTTTTCCGTAAGAATACAGCTCGTCCCTGAGGCCAAATCTCTTTTCGATGGCTTCAAAGTTATCCAAAAGAGACTTCAAACCTTGTTCAAAACCATACACCTTACCATTCAGAAATTCAAGCGTTTGCTTGTATTGAACTGGGTTCTTGATGTTGTTGTTCTCATCCTTTTGGTAGGCCTTTTCTGTCATCAGCTTAGCAATAAACTCGGAGAGTTGAGTTTCGATGGCCGTGGAGCGTTGGTTATCGAATTGATTGTTGCTGAAATCGATGAGCAAGCGGGTAAGGAAATCGTCTTTGTCACTGATTCTCAGGCCCAGATTCTCGGTTATCGTGTCGGCCATTTCCTCCGTGTCAATGCTGACAGTGTATTGGTTGGGCAGCCCCAAGTCGTGCGCAAAGCTTCGGGAGAGTTTTTGCACAAAGGCATCGATAGTGCTCACACAAAAACTGCTATAATCGTGCATGATACGCGTCATCAGACGTTGCGCGTTGTGTTTCAGTTCTTCATCGCTGATTCCCAATTCTTCCATCAAAATGGCCTCCATCGATTTCGGGTCAAGTTCTTTGCTGTCAATGATTTCGCAAAGCGTCTTCACGATTTTGGCCTTCATCTCGTTGGCAGCGGCATTGGTAAATGTGATGGCAAGGATGTTCCTGAAATTGGCGACCGCGCCCTCGTTTTTAAGGCACAGTTTCAAGTATTCCTTAATGAGCGTAAAAGTCTTTCCAGCACCAGCCGAGGCCTGAAAGACTTTGAAATTGTCGGCGTTTTGCATGGCTTATTCGTTTTCCTTTTTCGTGGGCTTATTCAATAGCGGTTGATTGGGGCTTGGAATCGAAAGCGTCTTTCGTTTGAAGATGTCGCGGAATTTGTCGAAAGACTTGCTAAAGGTAAGACCTAAGCCCTGCGTATAAGGTGACCGCTTGTCGAAACTGAAACTGTTGAAATTCGAGTTGTAGTTGGAGTGATTGTAGAAATGGCCTTGCAACCGTCCATCTTCGGTCAACTTGTAATACATATCGAATTCACCCACGATATTGGAGGCGCTACCTGCACCCGAATTGCTCGACATGACACCCACATTGGTCTCGATGGTGAGGCGGTTCTGAAAGAGGTGAGTACGCAAGGCAAACTGATATTCATCGTAAGTATCTTCATTCCCTGCACGATAGCTAACACCCAAATTGATATTGTCTGTAATGTCTACTTGCATACTTGGTAAAAGGATGTTTGTCAAGTTTATGGCATCGCTTCTTCCAGTGCCTCCAGCATAAGCGAACTGTCCAAGAACCAGCAACGACACGGCTTGTTGGGTCATCACAGCCTGGTTAGTGGTGTCAACGAGGGAATACACGGTCTGGGTAATATCCTCCGTCGCATTCGGCAGGTTCATGCCAAAGGTGATGGTCGGGTTAAGCAACGCGCCTTTCAGATGGATCAGACATTCCACATTCACATTGCTGCTGACGGAAGTCGAGTCTACCTGCACGCCCAATCCCGAAAGCGGAGCTTTGATGGAATAGGCACCTGTGGCATTGATGCGTCCGTCGGTGGGACTGCCCGACCAAGTAAGTGTACCGCCTTCCTTTAGCGTAAACATGCGCGAGATGATGTTGTACAACGTCATCTGGAAACGTCCTGTCTTGATGGTATAGTCACCGAACATGGTAAACGGTTCGCTGGTGGCCGTATTCATTTTCATACGGCCGTTGCCCGTAGCATCGATGGTGCCGATATTTCCGGGGAGGAAAATCTTCAGAGAAGCATCGTCGGTGGCGTTGATGTCGAGGCTTAGGCTGAATTTGCCCTTGGTTTTCTCCTTTTTCGCTTTTACAGGCACGACAATTTCTTCTTCCTCCTCCACTTCCTCTTCCTTGGTAACGAAGACAATAAAGTCGTTGTCCTTGACCGTGGATGTCTGGTTCAGTGGGATGGTGAAGTTAGTTCCTTTTCGTGTTATGGCTTTGATGTCGAGTTTGATGTCCTTGAAAGGCCCTTCCACAGTAACCAAGCCGTTGGCAACGGTGGTACCATAGAAAGTCTCGTTGTCCTTGCTAGAAGTTGCCATGACGAGGAATTCCCTTGGACGCATTCTCAAATCCAAATAAAAGTCCTTCAGATAGTTGTGCTTGATTTGACCCTCCACAACGGCTTTATTGCCCAAGGTGTCGGTAAGAATCATGTCTTCGAACCAAATACGTTGATTGTCAATCAGAACAGTTGGACTGAAGGTGTAGAAAGTATTCAGGTATGCGATTTTGCAACCACCGTCGTTGAGTTTCAACCTTCCATTGATGTCAGGGCTGTCAAGAGAGCCTTTGACAGTAATCAGGCCATTGCCGAAGCCTTGCATCCGCGACACTACACCTGCCAGGAACGGATTTAATATCGCCAACCGCAGTGAATCCATCTCAACCGTGAAATCCAGATTGTCCTTTTTCCTCGCGGTGTAATACGAGCCGAAGACATTCAAGGTCTGCTTGCCCAAATCGAGGATGTTCACATTCAAGTCGATGGATTTTTCATCATTGTTCCAAGCACTTTCTATCGCTGCGTCACCAATGGTATCGCTATCTATCCCCAAATTTCTGATGACCAAATCGGCTAAAACCATAGGCTTTTCTTTCAAACCACTGAGCATAGCATCGCCCGTGATGAATCCATCGAGATCGAAACCTTTGTCTATAGTCAGGATATCAATGTTGGAAATGTCGAAACTGCGAAGCTGTACCGAAAGGGTATCCCCGGCCCTCATGGGCACAAAGCCATCGGCTCGGATAGACTGCTTGTTGTGCTCGAACATCAGGTTGGAAATGTTGATTTCGTCGCCGTTAATGTCGATGAAATTGCTTGGCGAAACAGTCCAAAGTGAGTCGTTGATACGGATGTCAGCCTGCATGATGGAGAAAATACCACCTTGATTATGCGGATGGAAATAGGTCTCTACCAACGCCTTATTAATATCCTTTTCCAAAACGTCGTCCCAAACAAGGCGGCCAAAAATGGTGTCGTTAGTCATTCGGGTGGAAATGCCGAAGTTTTCTAACTTGATTTCCAAGGTGTCTGTGGGGGAAATATTGCTGTATTTGATTTCGTTCAATTTCAATGAAGTAAAGGCCACGTTCCTGAAATTCGTGTTCTTGAGCTCCAAATCAATGAAATTCAACTGTCCGACCTGAACATTGTTTGAACGGAGCGTGAAATTGAGTGAATTGGTGCGTGAGGTGAACGTGCCGTTCAGCGTGGTGTTCTTCGCAATCTTTACAGAAGGCATCAGCAAACGGCTTATGGTTTTGGTGTCTTTCAGAGCAAGTTGCACTGTGAAATCCTGATTCACATCATTTTTCAGTCTGTACTTCTCGAAAGCTTCACGGTTATCTTCCCAAATCGGGAAATGTACGAAGGAATCGACGTATTCGTTGAGGGTCATCATCAGGCTGGCGAAATTGATTTGCCCCGCCATTATGAAATCGAAAAAGTCGCAATTGAGGTTGATGCGGCGTTGCATCAGGATATCGTTCGTGATGGAAGCATCGAATTTTTTCATAAAATACTGGCCACGACTGTCGATATACAAGGTACTGTCGATATGCACCTCACCTTCAAGGTCGTCGAGGTCGAAACCATCAAGGTTCACGTACATTTTGGTACTGATCCTTGAAATAGAATCCTCTTTGAGCAGATGCAACGCATGGAGGTCGGCATCGTAAATAACCACATCGAAATCCGATTGGGGATGTTTTTTGTCGTTAAAATCAATCAAACCGTTGAAATTGAGTGACAAATCATCATCGTCCACCATCAACTTGCCATTGAAACGGTTCTCCTTAAGGTTGCCATCCAATTTCACCTCATCAATACGGTTTCCCAATAGTTGAGCATCAGTGATTTTGCCGTCAACCATGATTTCCATGCCTCCTTTTTTGGGGAATATGGCCGTAAAATCAGCATTCAAATCAAGTTCGCCGATAAATTTCGAGGCATTAGCCACAGCTCCAGCTTGCACTTTTTCACCAATGATGTAACCCGAAAACTTGTTGTTTCCTTTGCTGTCTTTCGAGCGTGCAATGGAAGCATCAATATCACCTATGCCCGATTTAAAGCAGATGAAAGACTTGAAATCGTTGTACGACCCTTTGAAATTCATGTTGATGGTGCCTTTGTTCAGTCGGCGAAGTGACTCTGGTAACGGTATGGTCTTCGTTTTCGACGGAATATAGAAATTCACCAAATCGTCATACGTGAAGCGCATGTCCTTGATTTTCAATACATGTTCTCCATCATTGAAATCAAGCGGGTGCATGCTCAGGTTTCCTTGAATCATGGTGGATTTACCGAATTCGACCTTAAAATTGTCCACGCTGAAATGCTCAATGGGACCGGTAAACAGACCTTCAAACAACAGACGGTCAGGCATTTTGTACATCACTGAAGTGAAGACACCTATATCGGAAAGCATGACATCGGTAGGACGAATTGTGGCATTAAAGGTCACTTTGTTGACAAAATCCTGAAATGCCGAAAAATCGTCATACAACATGTGAAGATCCAAGTCGAACAGACTGTTGTTGGTTTCCATCTTCATTCCGTCAAGGAAGATGCCGTTTGAGCATACAACAACCTCAGAACCAAAATGTTTCAGTTCCAATCCGCTCAGTTCCGTGGCGGAAAGGGAGGCGATATTTACGCGGATGGAGTCGCCCAACATGTAAAAGTCCGAAGCTTCAAAGTTGATGTCGTCAAGGTCGATATGAGCATAATCCATCAGGTTTTGCGCGGTCTTTTCCGGATTGTCCTTGTTTTGGTTCCAGAACAAGAAATCCACCTTCTTCAGCGAAATCTTGTCGACGATGATGGGCATGGGCTCCTTTTCAGGCTTTTCCTTATCGCTCTTGAAAGCCTCGGCAAAGAACCCGAAATTGAACTGGTTTTCCCCTTCATACATAATCAGATTGGCCTCCGTGTCGCGCAATTCCGCATTCTTGATATGAATTTTCCCTCCCAACAAGTCAGTGATGTCGATTTTGGTCTTCAATTTGTCAATACTCGCCAAAACATTCTTTTTCAAGTCTTTGACGATAACATCATCGATAAAGATACGCAAATCAGGCGTAACGACCAATCGTCCCACCTTGATGTCGGCACCAGTTTTTTCGGAAAGGTAACCACCTGCAAAACGTACCGCAAACTTCTGAACGATAGGGTCTTGAATACCCACAAACAAGGTCACGATGATAGCGAGTACCACCGTAATCAAAATCAAAATGCTATGGATAATCTTTTTTTTAATACTTTTGACCCTCCAAATTGAGACCCATGAACGAATACATTTTAGGCATCGAATCTTCGTGCGACGACACCTCAGCCGCAGTGCTTCAAGGTACGCGTGTGCTTTCGAATGTCATTGCCAGTCAGAAGGTTCACGAGCAATACGGCGGTGTGGTTCCCGAACTCGCCTCGCGTGCCCACCAGCAAAATATCATCCCTGTCATCGACACGGCCTTGAAGACTGCAAAGATAGAAAAAAATCAGTTATCCGCCATCGCTTTTACACGTGGCCCCGGACTTTTAGGCTCTTTGCTCGTAGGCACCTCATTTGCAAAGGCTTTCGCGCAGACCTTAAACATCCCCATGGTGGAAATTGACCACATGAACGCGCATATCCTTGTGCATTTCGCCACCGACGAGACCCATACCGAGGTACCTGATTTTCCGTTTTTATGTCTCACCGTCTCGGGCGGTCACACACAAATCGTGGTGGTGAAGGACTATTTCGACATGGAAGTCATCGGCAAGACCATCGATGACGCGGCGGGCGAAGCCTTCGACAAAACGGCCAAAATTCTCGGCCTGCCCTACCCCGGCGGTCCTGTCATCGACAAACTGGCCAAAATCGGTAACCCCAACGCCTTCACCTTTGCCAAGCCCCAAATCCCCGACCTTGACTACAGCTTCAGCGGACTGAAGACCAGTATCTTGTACACCGTCCGCGACAACCTGAAACTCAACCCGAACTTCATCGAAGAAAACAAAGCCGACCTCTGCGCCTCGGTGCAAAAGACCATCATCGACATCCTGATGAACAAGTTGGTGAAAGCCAGCAAGCAGACAGGCATCAAAACCGTGGCCATCGCCGGCGGCGTAAGTGCCAACAGCGGCCTACATGATGCCATGCTCGCTTTAGGCGAAAAATACCATTGGAAGGTATTCATCCCGCGCCTTAGCTATTCCACCGACAATGCCGCCATGGTTGCAGTGGCAGGGTATTTCAAGTTTTTGAAGGGTGAGTTCGCCTCGCAGGATTTGGTACCTTACGCTCGGCAGAGTTTGAAGGAATAATGGATTGGGACTTCATGAAGTATCAACTCATTCCCTTCATTACCTCTAATAAACTTCCGTACGAATCCACAACATCGTATCTCACTTTGCTTGTCGAGGCATTGTTGAAGAGTTTCTTCGCACATTCAATCTTCGCCAACTCCACGCCTTTCAACTGCATGGAATCCATGCTGCCTTTGGTCTCAGCGATGAAAAACACATGCTTGACGCCCATGTTGTCGTTGAAGGCGATGGCCCAGTCGGGAGCGTAATTACCCACAGGCGTTGGAATGTGGAATGATCTCGGCAACTTAGCATAAACACACACCTCCTCTGCCTTATCCAAATCCTCGGCAAAAGTACGCTCACCTTGGCTGTCGGGGAATACATAATCAAGGATATGTTTCTTGGCCTCGTAGGCTTTGTCAACGGTTTGGCGACTTTTCTCTTTGGTGAAGATGTCGGAATCGTACTGGTTTTCCGTGCGGTTGTAGCTGATGTGCTCCACAATCATCGTTGCTTTCTGCTCACGGATGATTTGACTCACCTTGCGAATGAACTCTTCGGGGTTATTCTTGAACAAGTACAGTTTCGACAACTGAATGCCCTTTAGGATTTTGACCACAGTGCGGCGGGTCAGTGTGGCGGCTTTGGCGATGTCGCCCACCAGGTCGTAAGGCACATTGCTGGTCGACACGTCCCGCATCTCTCTCGTGCGGGTGCTTTGCTCGCCAGTGAAATCCAGTTCGTCATCGCCTTGCGTGCCTGTGGTTACCACATACTTCAACTGCGTGACACTCAACTCGCTGTTGATGGCGGCAATGGCTTTCTGAATCAGTTCTTCGCTGTCGTAATGCACCGTATAGACATAGCGGTGGTTGATTTCGTTCCACAAGGCCTTGAATTCCTTCTTCTCGGCATTGTC
>JAEEGG010000592.1_pt1 | contig 112679 bp, 99 predicted proteins | sample 9134161 | NCBI WGS metagenome assembly JAEEGG01 (sample SAMN16246543, study PRJNA631951) | gut metagenome | biome: gut microbiome; feature: rumen; material: CR-attached | host: Bos | place: Iran: Karaj | collected 2018-10
ATAACGTGACCGTCCTTCATTACCAGAATAAGGTCGGCCTCCTTGATCGTCGATAATCTGTGGGCTACGATGAAGCTTGTACGTCCCTTCATAAGCTTTGCAAATGCGCTCTGTATCTTAAGTTCCGTTCTGGTATCGATGGAGCTGGTTGCTTCGTCAAGGATCAGCATGGGAGGAAGTGCCAGCATTACCCTGGATATGCACAGGAGCTGTTTCTGTCCCTGTGAAAGGCCTTCTCCGTCCTCTCCTATCACTGTCAGATATCCGTTTTCAAGACGCTTGATAAATCCGTGTGCATGGGACGCCCTGGCAGCGGCAATGACCTCCTCGTCAGTGGCATCAGGCCTTCCCATGCGGATATTGTCCATGATGGTTCCCGACTTGAGCCAGGTTTCCTGCAGAACCATTCCGTAGCAGTTACGGAGGTCCTTCCTGGATATCTCCCTTATATCTCTTCCGTCGATCCTGATGCATCCGTCATCGGGTTCGTAAAATCTCATGAGCAGATTGATAATGGTAGTCTTGCCGCATCCTGTGGGGCCGACTATGGCGATCCTCTGTCCGCTCTTTACATTAACGTTCAGATCCTCGATGAGAGGTCTTTCCGGAACATAGCTGAAATCAACATTGCTTATCTCAACATCGCCGTTCACACTGTCCTTGGCTACAGGTTCAGCCGCTTCGGCAATGACGCTTTCTTCGTCAATGAGTTCGAATATCCTTCCTGCGCATACAAGCGCATTCTGGAATTCCGTTATGACACCGGAGATCTCATTAAACGGCTTGGTATACTGGCTTGCATATCCGAGGAACGCGGTAAGTCCTCCGACGGTAATTCCGCCTCTTATCGCATATATGGCACCGCCCACACCCACAAGGGCATAGACGCAGGAATTGACAAATCTTGTGGAGGGATTGGTAAGACTGGAAATAAAGATTGCCTTAAGGGAAGCATCGCAAAGCTTATCATCAGCTTTTTCAAACTGCTCTATGGCTTCGCCTTCGTATGAAAAAACTCTCACGGTCTTCTGCGATGAGATCATCTCCTCCGTAAGCTCGGTAAGTGTGCCTCTCGCTTCGGACTGTGCCTTGAACATGGAATGGGATCTTGTTGCGATGAATCTTGCAACAACAAGTGATAAAGGAGTGATAAGGACTACGAGAAGTGCGATCAGGGGATTAAGACTCACCATGAAGATAAGTGTCCCTATGATCGTCATGAGACCGGTAAAAAGCTGCGTAAAGCCCATCAGCAGGCCGTCTGCGAATGTATCCGCATCCGTTATCATGCGGCTCAGTATATCGCCGGTCCTGTGTGAATCCAGATAGCTGATGGAAAGTTCCTGTATCTTTTTCATCGCATCGTTTCTGATGTCACTTACGACATGATACGTAATGTGATTTCCGAGCCTGCTCATCAGATACTGGAAGAATGCCGAGATAAGTGCAGCGATACCGACCTTGCCGGCGGCTGCAAGAACCGCATCCATGTCTATATTACCGGGGCCGACGGTAAGAAGGTCAACCGCTCTTCCGGTAAGAACGGGGATATAAAGTGAAAAAGCAACAGAAACAGCGGCAAAAATGAGCACAAAGATTCCCGCAGGAATATATCTTCCGATATATCCGAAAAGTCTCTTCATGATCTTTTTGCCGCTTTTATTTTTCATGATCTTATTGATGCTGAAACAGGTGGACGGTGAACCTGTTCAAAGTGTCGGGATATCGTCCTGTGATACTACGCGGATGCCGGCCTTGGTAAGAGCGGCCTGCGCAACCTTGTGATCGTTGACGCGGAATACCATGTATGCCTTGTTGCCTGAATGCTCTGCGGAAAGTGCATACATATATTCAAGGTTGATCTTCTCATCTGCAAATACCTTGAGGATCATGCTGAGGCCACCGGGAATGTCGGGGATCTCGGCAACAACAACGCTTGTGAGCTTGTTGATGTAATTAGAATCCTTAAGCACAGTCGTTGCTTCGTAGACATCGTCAACGATGATACGCACGATTCCGAAGCCTTCGGTCTCTGCAAGGGAGATACCTCTCATGTTGATGCCGCGCTCTGCAAGAACTTCAGTCATCTCACACATTTTGCCGGGCTTATTTTCAAGAAATATAGAGATCTGTTTAACGCTCATATAAGTACCTCCTTATCATATTTTTCTCTTATCGATGACACGTACGGCTTTTCCTTCGCTTCTTGCGATGGTCTGGGGTGCCACAAGTGTAACCTTGGCCTTGATGCCGAGCATATTGACAAGGCCCTGCATAAGTTCGTTCTGAGCCTTGGTTATATCGGATACATTATCGGTGAACATTTCGGGAGTCATCTCTACCTGGATATCGAATGTATCGGTATTGTTCACGCGGTCAACAATGATCTGGTAGTTAGCCTGATAACCGTGCTCGAGAAGAACAGTTTCGATCTGTGAAGGAAATACGTTGACTCCGCGGATGATGAGCATATCATCGCTTCTTCCCATGGGCTTGGCCATTCTGATGAAGGTTCTTCCGCAGCTGCACTTTTCCTTCGAAAGCCTGCAGATATCCTTGGTGCGGTATCTCATCATGGGGAATGCTTTCTTGTCGATGGCAGTAAAAACAAGTTCTCCGGTCGATCCGTCGGGAAGGACCTCAAGTGTATCGGGATCGATGATCTCTGCAATGAAGTGATCCTCATTGATATGCATTCCGTGCTGCTCGCTGCACTCATATGCAACGCCGGGACCGGAAAGCTCGGTAAGTCCGTAGATGTCATATGCCTTGATGCCGAGAGCCGCTTCGATGCTCTTTCTCATCTCCTCGCTCCATGCCTCGGCACCGAAGATTCCGGCTTTAAGAGGAATATCAGCGGGAGTAAGTCCCATCTCCTTCATTGATTCGCCGAGATATGCGGCATAGGAAGGAGTACAGCAGATGACGGATGCGTTAAGATCCTGGATGAACATGATCTGACGCTCGGTATTGCCCGATGACATGGGAACGGTCATGCATCCGACCTTCTGGCTTCCGCCGTGAAGTCCGAGACCTCCGGTGAAAAGACCGTAGCCGTATGAAACCTGAACAACATCTTCCTCGGTCGCACCTGCGGCAACAAGTGCTCTTGCGCAGCAGGTCTCCCACATATCAAGATCTTCCTGTGAATAATAAGCGATAACTCTCTTTCCGGTGGTTCCTGAAGTTGAATGTATTCTTACCACATCCTTCTTGGGAACGCCGAGAAGACCGTCGGGATAAGTCTCCCTGAGATCGGCCTTGGACATAAAGGGAAGCTTATGGAGGTCTTCGATGGACTTGATGTCATCGGGGGTAACTCCTGCCTTCTCCATCTTTTTGCGGTAATAGGGAACATTATCCCACACGTGCTTTACCTGCTCCACCAGCTTTTCGTTCTGGATCCTGGTGATCTCTTCTCTCGAAGCGCACTCCGCTTCTTTCTGATAATACCTTTCCACTGTTTTTCTCCTGATGGTGAACAAGGGGACGGTTCCTCCGTTCACGTTTTTGTTTTTTTTAGTGAACGGAGGAACCGTCCCCCTGTTCACCCCTGTTCACTTTACGCGTTCTTGCCGAGCTCAAATGCCTTTTTATTCATCTCAAGGAACTTGGCGGGAACAATGGCTTCCATTGCTTTCATCCAGGCCTCCTCGGGCATGTCAAAGTAATGTGAAAGACGTCCCATGAGAACTATGTTGACAGCCTTTGACGAGCCGGCTTCTTCGGCAAGTTTAAGGCAGTCAAGAGCATCGACCTTGGCGCCTGCAGCTTTCATCTTATCTACAAGCTCGCCGGGATACTGCATTGCACCCGTGATGACGGGCATGGGATCTATCTGCTGGATGTTGGTCACGATCTGACCGTCCTTCTTAAGGAAAGGAAGCCATCTTGCAGCCTCAAGAAGTTCAAAGGAAACAATAACATCGGCTTCGCCCTTATCGATAACGGGAGAATATACATGCTCACCGTATCTTACATAAGTCACAACGCTTCCGCCTCTCTGGCTCATTCCGTGAACCTCGGAAACCTTGACATCATATCCTTCATCGAGAAGAAGGCGTCCGAGAAGCTTACTTGCAAGGAGTGAGCCCTGACCGCCGACTCCCACTATCATTACATTTCTGGTACTCATCTTCAGTCCTCCTTCTGGCAGGATTCAAATGCTCCCACCGGGCAAAGCTGCTCACAGATTCCGCATCCGACACAAAGAGTATTGTCGATGTGTGCTTTTCCGTCCTTCATGGAAATCGCGGGACATCCTATCTTCATGCAGGACTTGCAGCCTACGCACTTATCCCTGTTAACCTTAAGAGGAGGATTGTGCTTAACATTCTTGAGAAGTGCACAGGGTCTTCTTGAGATGATGACAGAAGGAGCCTTGACTGAGAGCTCTTCCTTGATCGCATCATCGCAGGCCTTAAGATCGTAGGGATCGACAACGCGTACACGCTCGAATCCCATTGAACGGCAGAGAGCCTCAAGATCGATCTTTCCTGCGGGATCTCCCTTGATGTTAAGACCGGTGGTGGGATTCTGCTGGTGTCCGGTCATTCCGGTGATGGAATTATCCAGGATGATGACAGTCGAATCCGACTGGTTGTATGCGATATTAGCAAGACCGGTCATTCCGGAATGCATGAAGGTCGAATCGCCGATAACGGCAACGGTCTTACCTTCATTCTCACCGCCGCCCGCCTTGTTGAAGCCGTGGATCGCACTTACGGATGCACCCATGCAAAGTGTCATATCCATTGCGGAAAGAGGTGCCACGGCGCCGAGGGTGTAGCATCCGATATCGCCGAGCACGGTGCACTTGTTCTTGCTGAGAGTATAGAACAGTCCTCTGTGAGGGCATCCCGCACACATTACGGGAGGTCTCATGGGAATCTGATCTTCAACAGATACGACATCTTCTCCGTCGTACTCCTTTCCGGTGACAAGAGATGACAGGCACTTTTTGAGGAGGTTCTGTGAAAATTCTCCGCAGATGGGGAGAACATCCTTGCCGTATACATTAAGGCCGAGCGCCCTGCAGTGGTTTTCGATGATGGGATCGAGCTCCTCTGCTACGATGAGGGTATCAACCTTTGACGCGAAATCTTTGATGAGATCAACGGGAAGGGGATTGACCATGCCGAGCTTGCATACGGAAACGGTATTTCCGAATGCTTCCCTTACATACTGATATGTGGTGGAGCAGGTGATGATGCCCACATGCTTACCTGTGCAGGATGCATCTCTCCACTCAACCCTGTTAAAGGAAGCGGTCTCAGCCAGCTTGCGTAGCTTCTCGGTTCTCTCCTCAACAAAAGGATGTCTCTTTATCGCATTTCCTGGCATCATTACATTCTTGGGAATGTTCTTCTCGTAAGGCTTTCTTGCGATCTGTGCTCTTTCGGAAGTCTCGACTACAGACTGTGAATGTGCCACACGTGTGCACATCTTTACGATGACGGGAGTGTCATATTCCTCTGAAAGGTCATATGCAAGTTTTACAAAAGAAAGAGTCTCAGCAGAGTCCGAAGGCTCGAGCATGGGAACCTTGGATGCAATGGCGTGATGTCTGGAATCCTGCTCGTTCTGTGATGAATGCATTCCCGCATCATCGGCAACGCAGATGACAACACCGCCGTTTACACCGGTATATGACATTGTATAAAGAGGGTCTGCCGCAACGTTGAGTCCTACGTGCTTCATTCCGCAGTAGCTGCGGGCACCGGCCAGTGACGCACCGAATGCCGCTTCCATGGCAACCTTTTCATTGGGCGCCCACTCGCAGTAGATCTCATCATACTTTACCGCCTCTTCCGTGACCTCGGTACTGGGCGTTCCGGGATAACTGGAAACAAAGCTGCAGCCCGCTTCGTAAAGTCCGCGCGCAAATGCTTTATTTCCGAGCATTAACTCCTTCATTTATTTATTTCCTCCTACACTGTATTTGCCTGTTTACAAATATTGTTTTTTATATTGATCTCATCCGGGAATCATGACTTCCTCTCGAACTGAGAATAATATATCTCTTCATACACTTCGCATGTCTTAAGAAGCTCTTCATGAGTTCCGATGCCCACTGCCTTACCGTCATCGAGAACGATTATCATGTCCGCATTCATTACGGATGAAGCACGCTGTGACACTATGAAGACCGTTGAATCACCGATCTCTGCGATTTCTTCGCGGATGCGCTTTTCTGTAAGGAAATCCAGCGCCGATGTGGAATCATCAAGTATCAGGATCTCAGGCTTTCTCACAAGAGCCCTTGCGATGGTGAGCCTTTGTCTCTGTCCTCCGGAGAAATTCCTGCCGCTCTGAAGGACTTCAGCATCAAGTCCGCCCTTCTCCGAGATGAAATCAAACGCCTGTGCCTTCTTAAGGGCGCTTATCATCTCTTCGTCGGTTGCATTTCCGTTACCGATCAGCATATTGCTGCGGACGGTTCCCTTAAAAAGAACAGCTTTCTGCGGAACCACTCCTATCCTCTCGCGGAGCTTTACTCTGTCGGTACTCCTGACATTCTCGCCAAGTACTGTCACATTTCCGTCCGTCGCTTCATACATTCCGGGTATAAGATTTACAAGTGAACTCTTACCCGAACCCGTACCACCGATCACTCCGACTGTCTGTCCCTTCTTTACCGAAAAAGAAATATCTGATATCGCAGGCTCGGAGCCGCCTGAATATCTGAGTGAAACATTGTCGAACACAACTATGTCGCTGATACTTCTGAACGTTTCCGCTGTTTCTGCGGCCGGAGAAGAACTTATTCCGGAGTTATCCGGTGAAACGGCAGACCATTCTCCCTGTTTTGAGGAAACGTCCTGTTTCTCCAGCACCGCCGAAACTCTCTGTGCCGACGCAAGTGACTTGGTTATCGTAACTATCAGATTGGTGAGCTTCAAAAGCTCTACCAGGATCTGGCTCATGTAATTGAGTATGGCAACCGCTTCGCCCTGGGTTATGGCGCCGATGTTGACCCTTAACGCACCCTTGTAGATCAGGAACATCACCGCGGTGTTCACAACGATGAAAGTGACCGGATTCGTAAGTGCCGTAAAATTCGAGGCGCCGATCTGCTTTTTCCTCAGAGCGGTATTCTTTTCGGTGAATGCTTTCTTTTCATCATCCTGAAGATTGAATGCACGGATGACCCTGACACCGGTGAGATTCTCTCTCGATGAAAGCATTACGGAATCCAGAAGCTTCTGCACACCTGAAAACATCGGAATGCTAAAGCGTGTGATCCCGATGACGATCACCGCGAGTACCGGCACCGCCACGCAGAAGATAAGGGCACTCGGCACATCTATGGTAAACGCCATAATCATTGCGCCGAAAACAATGATGGGGCTTCTGAGCAGAAGCCTTAACGTCATGTTGACGCCTGTCTGTACCTGATTGATATCCGAAGTCATGCGGGTTATCAGCGTTGAAGTTCCCGCTTTATCAACCTCCGAAGCTTCCATGCTCATGATGCGGGCAAAAAGCTGTTTCCTCAGGCTTCCCGAAACTCCCACGGCGGCCTTTGCGGCAAAGTACTGTGCGGTTATCGCGACTATCAGTCCCGCCGCGGCAAGTGCGACCAGTATAAGTCCGTTCTGCCAAATGACGCTTTTGTCACTTTTCGAGATTCCGATATCGATTATTCGGGCCATTACGAGGGGGACAAAGAGTTCAAAGCATGCCTCGGTCAACTTAAAAAAAGGGGCAAAGAATGCCTCCTTTTTATAGTTTTTTAACCAAGACAGGAAAATCTTCATAAAATCCTCTGAATCCCTTATCAGGAAAGTTTCTCGCAAACGCAGAGCGAATACCCTTCGGGATTATTGTTCTCATTCCACATATAGTATCTGGACAGGCCCTTGGAAAGATCCGAAAAGTCCCTGTGAAGTCCGGGAACCAGTCCGCCGCCTTCGCATTTTCCCCACGCTTCCTTGCGCGACCAGAATGTAAAGAAAAGAGCGGGATCCCTGCGGATCAGTGCAGCTTCCCTTTCGGTAAAGTATCTGGTCGATATCTTATCGGTATTGATTCCTTTTCTTTCCTGGATATCGATACCGACTTCGTAATACGAAAGAGCGAGTGCGACAAATTTACCGGAATGCGAAATGCTGAGGAAAGGAATTCCCGTTTCGCCGACGGGAATATCAATTCCGGGCTCAAGGTAGGGCTTACCGGTATTTTCAATGCTGTAGGCAAGCTTTATGGGTTCACCGTTTCTTTCAAGAACCTTGACGGCTTCCTCTGCGGTAAGTGTGATGGGTATTCCCTTAGCCGCTCTCGCAACATCCTCGACGTATCCTCTTGCGGCAAGCTGAAGAGCAAGACCGACACCGAGGGATAATCCTCTCGCGGAAATGCTCCTGCATCTGTCAGCCTTATCCCTTCTGTAGACATCAATGAGATCGCGGGATCTTTCACACAGACCGCGTCCCGTTTCCTCATCCTGCAATTGTTCAACGTCTATCAGATATAATCTCATTCTTCAACCGGCACGCACTTAAGGTGCAGTTCATCAAGCTGGTGCTGTGATACGGGTGAAGGAGCATCCATCATAACATCCTGTGCGTTCTTGTTCATGGGGAAGGTTATGACTTCGCGGATGGATTCTTCTCCGGTAAGAAGCATTATCATACGGTCAACTCCGGGTGCGGCTCCCGCATGAGGAGGCGCTCCGTAAGTAAACGCATTGTACATTGCGGGGAACTTGGCCTTAACTTCAGCTTCGCCGAGACGTACAAGTTCGAATGCCTTGACCATGATCTCGGGATCGTGATTTCTTACCGCTCCCGATGCGGACTCGTATCCGTTGATTACAAGGTCATACTGGTTGGCCATTATATCAAGAGGATCCATCTCCCCTCTTTCAGCTTTTTCAAGAGTCTCAAGTCCGCCTACGGGCATTGAGAAAGGATTGTGGCAGAATTCAAGCTCGCCTGACTCCTCCCCGATCTCATACATGGGGAAGTCAACGATCCAGCAAAAGCTGTACTGCTCTTTATCCATGTGCTCGGGGCAGAGAGTTCCGAGCTTTGTGCGGAGAACGCCTGCGGTCTTGAGTGCAGCTGCCTTGGGGCCTGCCGCAATTCCGACAAAGCTTCCCTTCTCAAGTCCGAGCCTGCTTACCACCTCATCCTTGATGGGCTGAAGGAACTTTGCAATGCCGCCTACGATCTCACCGTTTTCATCATATCTGAACCAGCAGGTCTTCCTTGCGGTCTGAACCTCAACGTCCGCTACAAGCTGGTCGATCTGTTTTCTTGTCGCATTAAATCCCGTAACAACAACAGCTTCGATGCACTGACCCTTGAAAGGCTCAAAATCGATTCCGCCTAAGATCTCTGTCACATCCTTAAGCTCAAGGTCGATACGAAGATCGGGCTTATCGGATCCGTACTTTTCCATAGCCTCCCTGAAAGGAATCCTCCTGAAAGGAGCGGGAGTGATGCGGTCATAGATTCCGTACTTTTCGAATACGGGAACAAGAACCTTCTCAAGCACACCGAGGACATCGTCCTGAGTAGCGAATGCCATCTCCATATCCATCTGGTAGAACTCACCGGGAGTACGGTCTCCCCTTGCATCCTCATCCCTGAAGCAGGGTGCTATCTGAAAATAGCGGTCAAATCCGGATGTCATAAGAAGCTGCTTGAACTGCTGGGGTGCCTGGGGAAGTGCATAGAACTTGCCGGGATGCTTTCTTGCGGGAACAAGATAATCCCTTGCGCCCTCGGGTGATGATGCGGTAAGGATGGGAGTTGTGATCTCGAGGAATCCCTCTTCGATCATAGCAGCCCTGAGAGCCGCAACAACATTGCATCTGAGAACTATATTCTTCTTGACCTCGGGATTTCTGAGATCGAGATATCTGTACTTCAGTCTGGTAGCTTCATCCGCCTCTTTGGATCTGTTTATCTCGAAAGGAAGCTCCGCATTTCTGTTCTTGCCCAGAACGGTGACGGAATCGGGAATGACCTCGATATCGCCTGTGGGGATCTTGTCATTCTTGTTGCTTCTGATCCTGACCTTACCGGTAACCTGAACGGTTGATTCCTTGGTGATGGCCTTGAATTTTGCGACCATATCCTCGGTCTCTGCAACGAGCTGGGTAACTCCGTAGAAGTCTCTTAAGATGATAAAAGAAAGATTCCCTCCGACCTCTCTTACATTCTCTACCCATCCGCAGAGTGTTACTTCTTTTCCCTCATCGGATGCTCTTAATTCTCCGCAATTATGTGTTCTGGACTGTATCATTTCAGTGCCTCCCTGTAAAAGTCCTCGAATTCGGTATAGCCTGCTTTTGTAAGGCTCTCCTTCTGGAACTTCTTATTCTTGTTCATTCTGACGGTAAGTATCTTCTTACCTGCTTTTCTCTCATCCGCTGCCTTAGCAAGGATCTCACTGAGGCGATCTCCGGAGATTCCCTTTTCAATCAGATATGCTTTGCCTTCTCCGCTTCCGGGAACCTTGAATCCCTTCTCGGTAAGGAGAAGAACGATTCTTTCAAAGCCTATCGAGAATCCGCACGCAGGTACATTCTGACCCGTGAACTTGCCGACCATCTCATCATATCGTCCGCCGCCTCCGCAGCTTCCGCCGAATTCGGGGATGGCTATCTCGAAAATGGTTCCCGTGTAATATGACATTCCCCTTACGAGAGTGGGATCGAATACCATTTTGAAATCTGCCTGCTTTGAAGCTTCAACTGCGGTGATTATCTCTTCAAGATTGGTAACGGGATCCTTTGCAAGTTCATCACCTACGGTATCCATGATGCTTCCAAGTGAAGCTTCACCATTAACGGCTTTGTTCAGAAGGTCCGCATACTTCTCAACGGTTTCCGCTGAATATCCGTTTTCAAGAAGCTCTGCCTTAACGCCGTCTATGCCGATCTTGTCCATCTTGTCGATGGTGATGAATACCGAATCGTAATCGCTCTCCGAAAAGCCTGCCCACTGAGCCATAGCCTTAAGAAGTCTTCTGTCATTTATCCTGATCTCGAATCCTTTGAAATCAAGTTTTCCCAAAGTGGTGGTAGTGGCAAGGATAAGTTCGATCTCTGCAAGATTATCCGCTTCACCCAGGATATCGATGTCGCACTGCATGAACTGTCTGTAGCGTCCTCTCTGGGGACGGTCGGCTCTCCATACATTTCCCATCTGAAGTGCCTTGAAAGGCGCGGGAAGGACCGAACTGTTGTTGGAATAATATCTTACAAGGGGAACGGTCAGATCGTAGCGAAGACCGGAATCTACCAGATCATCCTGAGTCCTGGCAGTTTCAAGATTAAGCTTCTCTCCTCTTTTGAGAATTCTGAAGATGAGCTTTTCGTTATCTCCGCCCGACTTTGAAGTCAGATTCTCGATGGTCTCAACGCAGGGAGTCTCTATCCTGGTAAATCCGAATCCGGCATAAGTTTCGCTGATGACTCTCTGAACGTACTCTCTGATCGCCATCTCCTCGGGAAGTATATCCTTCATGCCCGTAACGGGCTTTTTATTAAGTGCCATATATGATCCTCAACATTTCTTACTTTAATATATGCTTTTTCCAGAAAATCCATAAAATTTTAGCATAAAATCGGCTTCCTTGCAATGGAAACAGGGGGACTGTTCTGCAGTTTCAGCCGAAACATTTGGACGCTTCTCCTCTTTCTATTGATTCGCTTTCCGCAAACGCATAAAATGTATAAAAAGTACAAATTCCACGGACTTACCACACAGGAGAATCTAATGGAAAAACTGATATACGGAAATTCCGATCTTTTTTTTGTGGCACTCAAAGAAGGGGATAAATGTCCGAACTGCGGAGGAGAACTGCGTCTCATTCCCTTTTTCGGAGGTGATGTTTCCTGCGTACATAAAAAGCTTGACCGCAGTGTGATGGATGATAAGACGGTTGAGACCAAAGAATACGGTGACTGGGTCAAATGCTGGGGCGGATATTGCTCCCGCTGCGCTGAGGCCTATCATAACGATTCCGGCAGAAAACTGGATAAGGTATTAAAGAGCGTAAAAATCCTCTCGATCTTCTTCGCCATGGCAGTGGTAGGCTTTGTCGGCCTGGCTCTTACGGGGATCCTTCCTTTTCAGTTCCTGCTCTTCGTAGGATTGTTCGGATTGATGCCGTATACGCTCATCACCATCGGAAACTTCGCAGGTTACATATCACGGAAACAATACGTCGAACCTACCGATGAACAGCTTGAAAGCACCTTCATAGAAGCGTGCAACAGCAGATATAACCGCGGAGCGATAATGGGACTGATCGGGAAAGATCTGTTTTTCACACCCGAATCGGTGCTGAAGGAATAGAAACAAGGGGACGGCTTACGCTGTTTTAATACAGCAGGGCCGTCCCCAATTTTTTCAGACATCACAGAAAAAGGAATAAAGCACTACAGCAGGAACAGCAAATCCTACGGCTGCAAGAATATCTGTCAGATATTCAGTTCCGCATACGGTCCTGAGAACAATGCCAAGAACCAGAACAGCAATACACAATCCCCGAAGAGCAAGAACAAGCTTTTTCTTTTCCTCCAGGAAATATCCGGTCAGATAAATTGAACTGCACATGGAAATGATGATCAGAAAAGTATTGCCGCAGGGAAAAGAAACCACAAGTGCGCTCTTTGGATGCACGGATACCGGAGCGTAATTAACAGAAAGCTTAAGAGTCACCCTCCACACGATGATCGCAAGGATATAAAGAAGAACCGTTGCGACGATGCTCTTGTCGACATCGTTTATATCCCGGTATCTGATAAGATCCCTGATGCCGAGAGAAACCCAGAAAATACAGGCAAGAAACGAGATCACACCCAGCGCTTCGGTAAAAAGAAAAAGAGACCTGAAGTATCCTCCGAACCGTTCATAACCGAACAGTTCCCTGAAACCGTTGTTCAGGGCATGCAGATTGATACTTCCCAGATCTCCTACGGGAACATTACTTTCGTACTTAAGTGCGATCAAAAGAATAACCGCATACAGAAAACACCATATACAGATTACCCATCTGACCGCTTTAGACATGATCAATTACCGTTTAATTTGCCCATGAAGGACTTGAGTCTTTCGTCGTCGGATCCGAACAGTTCATCCGGAGTTCCTTCAGCTCTTATGACGCCATGCTCCATGAAGATCATTCTGTCCGATACTTCCCTTGCGAAGTTCATCTCGTGTGTGACAATGATCATCGTCATATGCATCGCGGCAAGATCCCTGATAACCTTGAGAACCTCACCCGTAAGTTCGGGATCCAGCGCCGATGTGGGCTCATCAAAAAAGAGAACCTTGGGTTCAAGTGCAAGCGCTCTTGCTATCGATACTCTCTGCTGCTGGCCGCCCGATAACTGGCAGGGATAATTTTTTGCTTTATCCTTAAGGCCGAGTTTTTCAAGACACTCAAGTGCCTTCTTTTCGGCTTCAGCCTTGTTCCGTCCGGCAATCATCTGAGGCTCCGTTACATTCTTAAGAACCGAGTAGTGCGGGAAAAGATTGAAATTCTGGAACACAAGTCCGAAGGTCTTGCGTATCTCCTTAAGTTCGGCATGCGAAGCATAGATGACACGTCCGTTCTCCTCATGAGCCGCCGTCTTTCCCAGATATGAAAGACTGCCGCCGTCCATGGTCTCCAGCATGCAGGCGCATCTGAGCAGAGTGGATTTACCCGAACCGGAAGGCCCGATCACCGAAACCACCTCTCCTTCGCTCACGGACATGGAGATTCCCTTGAGGATTCCCTCTCCGTCAAAGCTCTTTCTGCAGTTTTCAATCTTCAGAAGTTCCATTATATCTTGTAATAGTCGTAGCGCTTTTCAACCTTCTTGCATACCCATGCAACCAGAAGGTTGAACACATAATAGAAAATACCTGCGGCCATGAGCGGCATAAGTGATGCCTGTTTGGCTGCGATCTGCTTTGCGATCGTAAACATTTCCGCAGTAGCTATCGCAAAAGAAAGAGATGTGTCTTTTACGAGAGTGATGATCTCATTCGTCATCGCGGGAATGACTCTCTTGAACATCTGGGGCATTATGATCTTCACGAATGTCTGAGTCCCGGAATAGCCCAGTATCTGTGCGGCCTCGTACTGACCCTTCGGAACCGACTGTATGCCCGATCTGTATATCTCCGCAAAGTATGCGGCATAGTTTAGTGAAAATGCGATTATAACGGCCACGAATCTGTAGCCTGATGTGACATTGATCCCGAATCCGTAAAAAGGAAGGAAATAGATGACAATGATCTGGAGCATCAGCGGCGTTCCTCTCATAACGGATATGTATATACCCGCGATCGCGGAAACAACCCTGTTACTGCTCATCCTTGCAAGCGATACGGGAAGACCGAGCGGAATCGAAAATAACAGTGTCAATACAAAGATTGACACCGTTACTCCCATACCACCCATTAATAATTTGAATATCACATCAAGAGTCATTATCGCTTATTACTTTCCGAGGCAGAGAGACTCGGGGATACCGAAATCGGAATATTTCTCTGCGATCTGTGCAAGCGTTCCGTCCTCAGCCATCTCGGTAAGAGTAGCCCATACCTTGTCGCGGAGTTCGGTATTTCCAAGTTTGAAGCCTACTGCGTACTGCTCGGTTGCAAGCTGCTCGTCAAGGATGACAAAGCCGTCACCATTCTGGCTGAGCTGATACTGTGCAACGCCGATATCGATGCATACCGCATCGAGAACGCCCTGCTTAAGATCCATGAATGCGGTGTTGTAATCACCGTACTGGGTAAGGTTTCCGAAGGTAGACGCAAGCTCTGCCTGATCTCCTTCAAGAGCAGCAAGGGCGGAAGAATCCTTCTGAACTCCGACATTCTTGCCCGCAAGATCTGCAAGTGTGGAGATTCCGCTGTTTGCTGCGGTAACAACAACCTGGCTGTTATCAACATAGGGCTCGGTGAAGGTGTACTGCTCCTCACGTCCGTTCATGGTAAAGCCGTTCCAGATGCAGTCGATGGTGCCTGAATTAAGCTCGGCATCCTTGGCATCCCAGTCGATGGGCTGCTTAACAAGAGTCCAGCCGTTACGGTTGCAGACTTCCTCGGCAAGCTCAAGGTCGAATCCGGTGTAATCGCCGTTATCGTCCATATAACCGTAAGGAGGGAACTCAGCGTCGAATCCCACGGTAAAGGTATCCGCTGCCTTCTTGCCACATCCGGAAAGAAGAACTGCGGTCACTGCAGTGCACATAAGTGCGGTAAAAAATCTCATTCTTTTCATAACAATCTCCCTTTGGTCTGTCGATTTACTGCTTTAATACGGTAAACCACGTAAAATCTTAAAGATTTTAGCACAAATACGGCATTTAAGCAATGCGGGCCATCAGAAAACTCCGATATCCGATTATTCCCACTACCGGCAAAATGTTGTATAATTACTATGTTTTTAGATTTGAACGGGGGATATATAAATGTCCAAAAAACTCGATGAATACACAGTCGAAGAAGTAGCCGCTTATATCAAAGCCAGTCTTGATTCGGTCATCATCATCGACTCTGAGGCAGATTCCTACAGAGCCTTGCTTAGAAGCGGCATTTTCAAGGATTTTATCGAAGAGACCGGAAGCTACAATGAACTGGTTCAGAAGCTCTGGTTCCATCTGAATGATGAAAAGAAAACCGTAACCGAGGATTACCAGGTATTCATACCTACTTTCGGAAAATTTACCGGAAAATACAGCAAGAGAATTACCGTCTTTGAAGATGAGACTCCTCATCCCGTGCAGATGACCATGTATCCTATCGATGAGAAGATCTACATCATGATACTCGAGGAACTTGATTCGAGCGAGTACATGAGGGATTTCCTTACCAACGAGAAGGTCACCACAATTCAGAACACATATCTGTTCTCCATGTACGTCGATCTCACCAAGGATTCCACATCCAGCATAAGCATCACCGAGATTTCCGACGAGACCATACAGGCAAGCCTCAAATACACCGACTGGAGAATGATGATCGTTAACATGATCTGGCCCGATGACCAGGATCTTTTCCTCGAAAGAACGGATCCCGATTATCTCAAAAAGACCATCATGCCCGGACGTACTTCTTCTTTTGACTGCCTGATGCAGAACCTTGAAGGAAAGTTCATCTGGGTCAAGCTCACCTTCTCCCGTGCCGAGACCACCAATGCCGCTGAAGACTTCAGGTACGTGTTCATGGTACAGGACATCCACGAAAATTCCGTACAGCTGATGTCCACCCTGAAAAAATACGAGGAGCTGGCACTGAAGGATACTCTTACCGATGTATTCAACCACGGAAGGATCGAAACCGAATTCCACAATGCAATCGAGATCATAGGACGCACGGACAGAAAGATATCCATCATGATGTTCGACATCGACTTCTTCAAGAATGTCAACGATAAGTACGGACATGCTGTCGGTGATATGACCCTTAAGCATTTCGCATATATGCTCAGACACTATTTCAACAAGAAGAATGTCGTTGTCGGAAGATGGGGCGGCGAGGAATTCGTTGCCGTATGCTATGATGCGGATGCTGCAAAAGCTGCCGAATACGCCGAAGAGATGCGTCAGAAGGTTATGGAAGAAGAATTCAAGGTTGCCGGAAAGGTAACAATAAGCGCCGGCGTAACCGAGATAACCAAGGACGATGACTTCAATTCAGCATTCAACAGAATGGATAAAGCTCTGTATAAGGCCAAGGACGAAGGAAGGAACTGCGTAAAAGTTCTGTGAACGAGGGGTCGGTTCCTCCGTTCACCGGTATATATGATGATAAAAGCTCCGGGATATTCCCGGAGCTTTATATTTTTGAATATGCGGTTTACACGGAAGCCACAGGTTTTATCATCTTCTGCGCGAGGATCTGCTTCCCCCAAGGATCCTTAAGATCCTGAGGAAGAGGTTGATTATATCAAGATAGATGTCAACCGCACAATCCACGGCGTTATCAAGAGTCTTGGGGAACTGCTGGGCTCTCCAGAAATCATAGCCTATATATCCGGAAAAGAGTGCCGCTCCTATCCAGGCAAGAATGCTCTGGGATCCGGGGAAAAGAAAGATCGCAAGAATCTCCGCAAGGACAAGCCCGATAAGTGCTCCGAAAAGAAGTGATCCGATCTTGGAGAAGAAATCGGGAAATGCGATGGACAATGTGATCATTACCGAAGTTGCAACTGCGGTATAAACTATCGCCTGCATGACAAGGTCCTCAGCTCCCGCCATAACGAATGACGAAATGGTTATCGAAAGTACAAGTCCAACAGGAACAACGACCAGGTTATAACCGATAAAGCTGATCACCGGATTGTCGGACTTTGATGAAATTAGTATTCCCGCTAGGCAGCAGACAAAATATCCGATAATCAGCATCAGAGGATTTACCCTCATCATACGGTTACCGAGAGCCGCACACATGATAATGTTCAGAACAAGTCCGTAAAGCACTGTTCCGCCAAGTGCGATATTATATGTTCTGTCATCCAGGACGGTGGCAAACTCATCGAGGATCATTCTCTTTTCTCTTCTTGTTTCCATGAAACTGCTCATATCATTCTCCTTTCACCATCCGTTGTTCCGCTTTCAGCCCCGGTCTTACCTGATACAGCTTTAGATATGAGAAAATAAATGAACCAGATCACAAGCACTGCGGAACACACTATCACGATCAATCCCAAACAGATCGTAGGAACTATGTAATCCATGGCAGTGTTGTGTTCGTAGGGCACAATACCGTACGGTTCGATCACACGAAAACTGTCGGCATCGTATGCGGAGAAATCTTCGCCTGTGTCGGAAGGTTCGATAAATCCGTCAGTCCTGCCATAGATGACCAGGTCTTCGGTCTCACCGTCACTTGCATCTTTATAGGATATTCCCGGCAGCAGGAGCAACTGTTCCATGTCTCCCGCTCCCATAAAGGCGTCGCTTTCCCTGGCATATCTTTGATAAGTGATGCCGTCTATAGTTATGTCGCTGCGGGAGGAACAATACATGAATTCCTCATCATAACCTGCAGCAGCCGCTTCTTCTTTCACGGCACTTCTATCTGCCATGGCAGTCCTGTCTTTTTGTGCACCGGCATTAACCAGCCCAAGCCATGCGCATACAGCCAGCACGATGATCACAAGCATGATCTTCCAAAACAAATAATCTCTGAGTTTCTTCATCTGTCTCCTGCCCTCCTGTGAAGCTGTCCTCCTGCAGCAAGCACTGCCTTCTTGATCTCAGATTTATCGGCATACATTGCCTGATCGGCATTTTTCATTGCAGTATCAAGATCCGTCTCCTTATCTTTCATACAATATCCGAACGCGCATGTGATCCCCGTTTTCGAGAGAGCGCTTCTCATCTTTGAGATATCATCAAGTACGAACTGTTCCGTCTTTTCCGTATAAAGTATCACGAATTCATCGCCGCACACGCGGTATGAACGAGGGGACGGTTCCTCCGTTTACCTGTCACATTATATCATAAACAGATCTTTTTTTCGGTGTATCAGCTCCAATACCCTTTCGGTGTAATCTTTTACATCTTTGTAATTCTCGCATCTGGTGATGTCCTGACGCAGGGAATTACCGTTTGCTATGATCTCAGCCAGAGCCGGTTCGCGGCCCGGCAAACCAGCGCAAGCCGCCCCCTGTTTCACACCCACTTTCTTGGTTATGGTGCCCGCACCGAATCCGAGTATGCTCTGTACCTCTTCCATCATCGCAACGTTATATACACATTCCTTTCCGGGAAGAGAATAGCCGATGTTCTCAAAGCCTCCGGACATATCCTTCTGGCGGTACAGATAATACGGCTTTAAGCCGATCTCAAGAGCTCCTTTTCTTGCTATCTCCTGGATCTCTTCGGTATTCGTTATCGCACCGTAGCCGTTCTTTTCAAGCCACTCTCCCATTGCCGAAGCACGTTTTAAAGCAAGTGAATGCACGGTAAGCGAATCCGGCTTTAATCTCTTTACGACATCCATCGTATGGGAAACCTCCGATACTCCCTCCCCGGGAAGACCAAGGATAAGATCCATATTGATATTGTCGAATCCCATATCCCGTGCGAGGTTAAATGCCTTCACGGTCTCTTCGGCGGATGCCTTTCTGCCTATGATATCAAGGGTCTTCTGATTGAAGGTCTGGGGATTTACCGAGATCCTGGAGATTCCGTGATTCTTAAGCACCTTCAGCTTATCTGCGGTTATCGAATCCGCCCGTCCCGCTTCAACGGTAAACTCAATACCTGGACCTGTAAAATATCTGTCTTCCACCACAGAGAGTATACGGTCAAGCTGTTTCGCCGACAGTGAAGTAGGGGTTCCCCCGCCCATATACACGCTGTCCGGAGCTCTTCCGGGAAAGATGTCCGTGCACTCCTTCAGTTCTTTTATCAGCGCATCAACGTATCCGTCACCGCCGTCCTTTACGGAAGAAAGCGGATATGCGGTAAAGGAACAGTACAGGCATCTCGTGGGGCAGAAAGGAATTCCGATGTAGAGTGAATATCCTCCGGTGTATCCACGGACATCACCCGGTCTGCTCATATCCCTGTGCTCGCACTGTGCAAGCACATTAACTTCTGCAACTCCTATTTCCCAGGATGATTCTATCTTCTCATCCGTAACAAGATATTCGTTTCTGTAAAAATCTGCGGCCTCGTGCTTCCCCCTTTCTTCGAGGGCACAGATGAATGCGGGCTTTGTGGGACGTACACCGTTCATCATTCCCCAAGGAAGCTCGCGGCCGGTATCTTCTTTAAAAAGTTCGTAAAGCTTTCTGCAAAGTGCTTTCTTTCGTCTGATAAATGATTCGTGCGGATCATCAAATGCAAACAGTTCATCCGGTGAATCAAACGCACCGCGTTCAAAGGTGATCACATTATCCTTAAAGATCACGTTTGCACTTCCGTCTTCGTACACTTTGATGCTGAAAAAATATCCTTCCGCTTCAGCTTCGGATTTTATATCCTCGCGGCTTTCGGGCACAACGGGCTTTATGTCGTTTTCCGCATAAAAAGACCGAAGAAGTGCCAGTATATCCATCAGGTACTTCTCCGGTTCTATATATACATATGTATTACTCATATCTTTCATCCCGGCCACGCCGGGGTGACCACGCAAAAACTGTTAACGTATTTTTCCGCCGCACCACTGGCACTTGTTACCATAGCTTTGGGAAAGATATCCTCCGCAGTGAGGGCAATTATTTGCTTTCTTAATAAGCAGAAAATAAACATTTTCGATAAGAAGCAATGCAAAGCCTACGATGAGCACCACCAAAGCTGCCTGACTCAGGTCGGCAAATTTAAGAATGTTAAATGCCAGGATTGTTAAAACGGCTATTGCAATGGTACCTAACTGCCATATGAGTCTGAGATCGGAAAAATCGCTACCTCTTTTATATTCCTCGGCACTTCTGTTTTGTGATTCCTCAAGCTTTGCTTTACTGATCACGAGACGCTCTTCATCCGTAAACTCATGCCGGCAGAAAGGACAGATAAGAACATTATCACCAAGTGACTCGTTACATTTGGGGCAATTGATCATAATAATCCTCCTTTACACTGACTGAGAACAAAGGAAACAATTACGTCCATAATTCATCCGAAAAAAACGGATTGTATTTCTTTTCATGTCCGATCGTGGTTGATGCACCATGACCGGGATAAACCTCTGTTTCATCGGGAAGTGTAAAAAGTTTCTCCCTGATGCTCCTGTCCATCACAGATGCATCACCGCCCCTGAAATCGGTGCGTCCGACGGATTCTTCGAAAAGCGTATCACCCGAGATCACAAGCCCTGCTTCCTCGATATAGTAAGATGCACTTCCGGGTGTGTGTCCGGGTGTGAAAAGAACCTTTATCTTAATTCCCGCGATCTCTATCTCCTGACCGTCTTCGATCCACACATTCGGTCTGAGAGTCATGGGAGTTCCGAAGGATGCGGTCATGTTATATCCGGAATCGGAAAGCATCTCCTCCTCAGCTTTCGGCGCATAGATCTTAACGGCTTCCTCGCCTCTGGAAGCAGCAAGACTGCCTGCGGAAAGTCTTACATCCTGGGCGCCCATGATATGATCGAAATGACCGTGTGTAAGGAAAAGCGCTCTTATATGAAAGCCTGCGCCTTCAATGCGTCTTACGATCTCTTTTCCGGTATCCGGAGCATCAAAAAGGATACAGTCGGGTGAGCCTTCCCTGTATACGAAATAGCAGTTTGTCTGGACCGCTCCTATGACCATTCCGCCTATCTTGATCTTACCCATTAAATCCTCTTTTCAAATTCTCCGTGAAACAGCGAAAGCCGCGCCCTGTGTTTCATCACAAAGGGCCGCCGCAACTATGACAATAAGGGCCGTAATTTCTGTATAAAATCTTGCCGCAATGAGGACAGGCATAAATCTTGGTAAAAAACATAATAAACGCAAAGATTGCCACAAACAGAAGCACACCGACTAAACACGCCATAGCGGCGGCATATTCTAATCCCATCAGACCAAGAAAACCGGCGACAAGGATATAAAGGATTATATAGATCACCATGCAGGCTAAGCATATCTTTCTCGCTCTGGCGGCAGCCTGTATTTTGATCAACATTTCCCTGTTTCCTTTTTCTTCCTCATCACGGATCTCTTTTTCAGCTTGTACCCTTTCAGCGGCAGAAATCTCGTGACGGCAGAACGGACAGGCAATCATTTTCTCAGATATAAGTTCCTTGCAATTTGGACATTTGAACATATTCCCCCTCCTTATGCTCCTGCTCTTTCAATGTCGACGATTCCCTGAACGCTGCGGATCTTGTCGCAGATATTCTCGAGCTCGTCACGACCGCTTATCTCAAACGAAAGCTGGATGGTTGCGATCTGCTGCTTGTTGACACGCGTATTTACTCCGAGCAGGGATATATTCTTCTCCGTAAAGATCCTGGAGATATCCGCAAGGAGTCCGCTCCTGTCATTTGCGTAGATCCTGATATCCACTTCATAACTGCCGCTTCCGGAATTGAGTGAACCGGGAGCCCAGTTTGCTTCAATGAGTCTCGATCTTTCGTCTGCGGGAAGTGCAAGAATGTTGATACAATCCGTACGGTGTATCGAGATTCCTCTTCCCCTTGTAACGAATCCGACTATCTCATCACCGGGAACGGGTGAACAGCACTTGGAGAAACGCACGGAAAGATCCGTCATTCCTTTTACCGTGATCCCGCCGTTGTTGCCGTTTCCGTGCCTTACGGAATTCTGGTTGGACTCTGCGATCTGGGCGATGACTTCCTCATTCGAAAGTATCGTGGGGTGATCCTTTTCGTAAAGCGATTCAAGCCTTCCGAGGATCTGTCCCTCCTTGAGAGCTCCCCTTCCGACTGCGGCAAGGATCGCATTCCAATCCTGATAGCAGTACTTGACCGCTATGTCCTGCTGGTATTCGGGCGTCATGATGGCATAGATATCAACTCCCCTTGCCTTGGCAAAGGAAAGAAGCATTTCTTTTCCCTTGGCGATGTTATCGTCCTTGGAAACGCTCTTGAACCACTGGTTTATCTTGTTCTTGGCCTGGGTGCTCTTGACGATATTGAGCCAGTCGGCACTGGGGCCCTTGATATTCGCACTTGTGATGATCTCGATTCGGTCGCCGTTCTTGATCCTGTAATCGATGGGAACAAGCTTTCCGTTTACCCTGGCTCCCACCATGCGGTTTCCGACTGCGGAATGGATCGCATATGCGAAGTCTATGGGGCACGAACCGGAAGGAAGGTTCTTGACCTCTCCTGTCGGTGTAAAACAGTAGACCGAATCGGAAAAGAGATCGAGGTCGTTCTTGAGAAGGCTCATGAACTCCTTGTTATCGGTCATATCCTGCTGCCATTCGAGGATCTGCCTGAGCCATGTGAGCTTTTCTTCTTCGCCCGATTCGGGATTTTTACCGTCCGATGCTTCCTTGTATTTCCAATGCGCAGCGATACCGTATTCAGCGGCCCTGTGCATTTCGAAGGTTCTTATCTGTATCTCGAAGGGCTGTCCGTCCTTGCCTATCAGAGTTGTATGCAGAGACTGATACATATTCTCCTTGGGCATTGCGATATAGTCCTTGAACCTGCCGGGAATGGGCTTGTAATTCTCGTGGATCACACCCAGTGCGGCATAGCAGTCCATAACCGAATCAACGATTATCCTGACTGCGAAAAGATCATATATCTGGTCCAGGGTCTTACCCTGATTCTTCATCTTCTTGTAGATCGAGAAAAAGTGCTTAACCCTTCCGTTAACCTTGGCATTGATGCCGGCTTCGTCGATGTATCCCTTTACTTCCCTTACTATGGATTCGATGTAAGCTTCGCGCTCGTCTTTCTTTTCCGCGATAGCGTCCTTGAGTTCCTTGTAAGCTACGGGCTCGAGATATTTAAGGGAAAGGTCGTCAAGCTCAACCTTGATCCTGCTGATACCGAGGCGCTGTGCAATGGGACAGTAAATATCCAGGGTCTCACGCGCGATCCTTATCTGGCTCTCGGGAGGCTGGTACTGCAGCGTACGCATATTGTGAAGACGGTCCGCAAGCTTGATCATAATGACACGGATATCACGCGCCATCGCATAGAACATCTTACGAAGGTTCTCAGCCTGCATCTCAAGCTTTTCGTCGGTCTGGTCGGGCACCCTTGAAAGAGGGATGCTCTCGAGCTTGGTAACGCCGGATACAAGAAGGGTTACTTCGTCTCCGAACTCCTGACGCATCATCGTCTCGGATACTTCGGTATCTTCGAGTACATCATGGAGAAGTCCCGCGCATATTGTCTCCTTGTCCATTTCGAGTTCGGACAGGATTATTGCTACGTTAAGGGGATGGATGATATAAGGCTCGCCGGATTTCCTGATCTGTCCCTTATGGGCGTTGTCAGCTACCGTATAAGCCTTTTCGATCATTGAGATATCATCGCTGGGATGATATTTGCGGACATTACGAGTAAGCTCCTTGTAAAGGAGCTCCGGATCGGTGAAATCTACATTTTGACATATGCCGCCCCTTTCGGTGACGGCACAATCCTTAATGTCGTTAATATCCTTCATATCCGCGTTGGTGAAACAGGGGGACGGTTCTCCTGTTTCTCTTTCTTTTTGCACGAAACAGGAGAACCGTCCCCCTGTTTCAAGCGTTACTTATGCTCCGGGATAGGTGATGCATGAATCGAGTCTGTAGCCTGCGATCTTTTCTCTTCCCTTAAGGCCCGCAAGCTCCATGACCACGGAAACTCCGACTACCACTCCTCCGAGGCTTTCGATCATGTCGATCATTGCCTGTGTGGTTCCGCCGGTAGCGATAAGGTCATCAACAATGAGAACCTTCTGTCCGGGCTTGATGGAATCCTTGTGCATCTCTATGGTAGCGGTGCCGTATTCGAGATCGTAGGTCTTCTCTACGGTCTCTCTGGGAAGCTTGCCTTTCTTTCTGATAAGCACAAAAGGCTTATGCAGGTTATATGCGATGGGCATTCCGAAAATGAAACCTCTTGATTCGGGACCTACAACAACATCGAAATCAAGGTCCTTTATATTTTCCTGCATGGTATCGATCGCAAGCTTAAGTCCGTCGGCATCCTGAAGCACTGATGTGATGTCACGGAACATTATGCCTTTTTCGGGAAAATCAGGAATAGTTGTTACGTACTCTTCAAGTTTTTTCATCTTCTTGCCTTTCTTATTTCTTTTCCTCAGCCTCTTCGTATGTGGTTTCTATCGTCTCGGGCTGATAAGATTTTCTTATTCCGTCAAAAAAGACCGATGTGAACAGATCCGTCATTCCGGCGATGATGAGCGAAACGCCGATGATCCTCATGAGGATGATCTCACTCTTAAAAGGATTTGCCACAAGTATCGAACCGAAGATAATGAATACTATCGCTACGATCAGCATCATCAGGAATGCGGGATGATCGAGCTTTTTAAGATCGATGGCATCCTGAAGCTTGATGCAGCCGCTTACGATTATCAGAACTCCGAGTACTATGGGAACAAGTTCCATAAACTGCTGCCATTTGATGAGGATCACGATTCCGATCACCACTGCGATCAGTCCGCTCAGAAAATCGTTATTGTTGAGATTGTATTTCACATCCCTTGCAACATAAACGATGATAAATATAAGACCGCATATGATGGCGGAAATACCGAGAGCATAGGCGATGATATTCAGCATCTTCTCCGGATTGACCAGGTCGATGATACCGATGATCACGCAGATAAGCCCGTAAAAAGCTGCCGTAGGCTTTAACTTCTTACGTACTGGCTTTTCAGCTTTCTCATTCACTTTCGGATCTTCAGCCTTTTTGTCCTTATTCATTATGATGCCTTTCCGCAACACTTCTTGTACTTCTTGCCGCTTCCGCAGGGGCAGGGATCGTTGGGATATACCTTGGCTCCCTCGCGCTTTACGGTTCCGGAGATCTTCTGCTCATGATAGAGGGCCTTGCGCTTATCCTCGTCGAAGATAGCCTCCCACTCAGGAAGTCCGTAGAGCCAGTCAGCTCCGGCACCTACCATGTTCTTGTAAAGGAGTTCCTTGTCAAATGCAAGTGAAACCTCGGTATCTTCGGTCATCTCCTCGATGGGGTTGGGAGTCTTGAGTGAATCGTTGATACCGTCAAGGAAACCTGTCATGAACATAAGATCAAGACCGTACTTTTCCGCAAGTTCCTTAACGGTTCCCTTTACTTCATCATCGGGATTTTTGAGAAGCTCAGCGTATATATCCTTCTCTTTTGCAAAATAATCAGCCCAAAGTTTCTGCATCTGTCCTCTGTCAGCTTTTTCGTTGTATGCGAGTGTTCTCCAATCTTCAAGCAGTGCCATAAATCGGCTCCTTTCTCTAATAAAAAATCACCGTATATTATATAACAAATTACGGTTCTAAACAATAATATTCGGCCAGTCATAGCCGTTTCTGACCTTTAAAAGGTACCTGTTGCCTTCACCTTCACCGGAGCTGTATGAGATCACGGTATTAAGGGCGTCCTTACTCTCGATAACAGGGTCATTAAGCCTTATGAACTTCACCACATCGGCATGGGATTCATACTCTCCCAGAAGAAGTGAAAGTAGATATGAATACCTTTCAGGATCCCTCCGGGTAGATCTTACCAGTGCCGATTTTACACCCTCAAATTCCACTGCGACATCTCCCCTGTTAACATTGATGTATCCCAGGCGCATATAATAAAGCTTCCCGTCCAGTCTGATAAAAGCGCTCTGAAGATGCCAGTTATATTTTTCCATCAGATATGCAACTCCTATGCAGAACCCCAGGATCATGCCAATATACAGAACATAGAACAGATAAAAGAATATACCCCTGAAAAAGAATGAATTAAAAATAAAAAGACAGAAAAAAGGAAGCACTACCGTAAAGATCTTCCTGGGATGAGCCGAAAGCTCCCTACCCGTTTTAAAATCCTTGCAAAGCCAGACCCTGGCTCCTGTCCTGGTCAGCACTCCCTTCGGAACATCAGGGTAATTAAGATCATCATCCGGTACTCCGTCTTCCTTAGCGGGAGCTATCAGAGAATAGACATAATAAATCAAAGAAAGCAGTGTAAGGCAGAACACCAGAGCATAACCGGGTACGGCAAACCGCGGGACGGGATAGCCCGTCACCATCAGTATCATCACAAACCATGCGATATAAAGAACGATCAGAATAAACTCGATAAGCCTCATATCGAGTTTCGTTCCGGATTTCCTAAATGCCTTACGGATAACAATGAACCCGTGTATCACCGGTATCCCGATGCAGATAAAAAGTATTGCAGCCAAAAAGAATTTTTCGTTAATATCCATACCCCGGATTTTACCATAAAATAAAGTCACGGGGACAGTCCCCGTGACTCACTCATCATAAAAAGTACAGCAGCTCTTTCATCCAGTATACCTGGTCCTTGATCCTGAAAACGGTGGGATTACCGGGATCGCAGGCATAATTTGAAATAACTCTCAGATTGGAGCCTTTCATAATAAACCATCCCTCAAATATCGCACATGCCATAGGCACATGATAATCGCTGGTGACTATAAATATTTTATTGATCTCCGGATATTCGTTTCTTAACAGTATTTCCGAATAGACGGCATTTTCGGATGTGGAAAGGGAATTATTCTCTATTATGATCCTTGAAGGATCGATGCCGTTATCGATCAGATACTCTGCCATCTTATCGGCTTCTTTTACCGTAGGTGCAAGCAGAGCCGTTCCCCCGCCCGTGACCAGGATATAAGCATTGGGATATCTTTCGGCCGCTTCTATTCCCGCATCCAGGCGCATCTTAAGTTCATCCCTGACCTCTCCCTTAGGAGAAAGCGAATAACCGAGTATTACGATGCAAAGACTGTCAACATTCGGAAGATTGTCTATAAGATCATCGTTAACATAGTCTTTTTCGTTGGCTCTGTCCCAGTATGAAAAAACTTCTTCCATAGCCAGAATGTCCGCACCAAGCTCCGCATCATTTTCGGCTATTTCGTATAACTGCGAACTTACCTCTTCGATCGTATCCATGCAGTTGCACTTTTTTTCGTATATTTCAAAAGCAGACTTCCAGACATCACCGGGAATATTCTGAACCGCCTCCTCTTCGGGAATTGTAATTTCATCTTCTTCCTGCAAAGATTCCATGTCGGCATCGGCTACGGTAACCGTTTCCGTATCGTATGTGTCATTCTCATCCTGCACTGTAACCGTATCCTGAGACGCAGCCTCTCCGGCCGGTTCAAAATGTGCTTTCCTTATCGCAAGCAGGATCACGAAGACAATAATAAGTACCGAAAGTAAAATGATCAGATATAATGTTTTACGTTTATCAGACATCATCAACTTTTTCTCTTACGGTCCATCCAAGGCACGTGAGCTTCCTCCGGACCATAAACCTATTTCCTTTTCCTGTAATAGCTTTCCAATACTTCGTTATTGAAATAGTTTTCCAAAGACGGATCATATTCATATATCAGATCATCACCGTGCATAATGCGAATGTACTCATCTCTTACAATGACTCTGTACTCTCCCGGTTCGTTTTTGAATTCACCATCAGTACCATCTGCCTTGATCATATCATCATCAAGGATCTTTTCAATATTGCCATGTAACATCAGATCAAATCTTTTTACTTTATCCCCCATGATCACATAGCCAAACGATTCGTTATCCAGAAAATCCCAGATATCTTCTGTTTCACGTCTTGAAAGAATGATCACAATGGCATCACAGTTTCTGATCCTGTAATAATCCTGCACTGCCAGCAAAGCAACTAATAAGGCAGGAATAATGACCATTCCTGATACGGTAAAAGCATTCCTGATCGCCTCACGATCAGTCACTTCTTCTTTGTAATGTTTTGCCCACTTGATCATATTGATGATAAGGGATATTAAATAGAAAACACCTGCCAGCATGGCAAGCAAAATGGTTTCAAACAGATTGGAACTGCTGCCCGTACCTAACATTTCGGGAAATATCGCCAGATTCAGAAACAGATAAACCGGCCCTATTATGCTTAGGATACATAGCATAATGCTGTACGATTTTTCCTTATTAACCGCAGACCAGCAGAGATTTATAAAAGACCAGATGATGTAAAATACAACAACTAAGCTGAATACATTATGTATAAGCATATCTGACCGCCTTTCTGAAATCCCCCCTTTTCCATCATTATAGCTTAATCAGATAAAAAATGCTTAACATTAAGATTTATCACTTTTGCGGAAGGCGGGTTAGGCGGACCCGTTGCGGGTTAAAATAAAAGCCCTCAGGCTTTTGCCTGAGGGCTTTATTTTGGATGCGGAAGGCGGGACTTGAACCCGCACGACCTAACAGCCACAAGAACCTTAATCTTGCTTGTCTACCAATTCCAACACTTCCGCGAACAAAAGATAATTTATCAGATATGGAGCTTCTTGTCAACAATATATTTTTATTTTTTTCAGGTTATGCAGGCTCTTTTGAAGAGCCCGCATAAACACTGTATTTCTCAGATGAGAGGCTTAACGTCTGCAGGCTTCTTTATCACCTTCAGCTGACCGAGAACGATGATAACGACACATGCCACTGCCAGTATGATTACCGCAAAAGCAGTACCCTCAACACCGAATCCGACATTGTAGAAGAATGAATCCCTTGCGTTCGATGCATCCAATTTGAAGATCGAATAAGGGAATACCTGACCGCTGTTGGGAAGTCCGAAAAGAATGCTCTGGCAGAAATTCCATCCCGCATGACCGGCCATCGCAAATGCCATGCTGTCCGTATAGTAAATGACGAGTGAGAAAAGAACGCCGCAGAGGAAAATATTCAGAAGTGATAACAGTGTGACACCGGGATTCATTAAATGCAGGACCGTAAACAGCAGTGAATTAAAAACAGTCGCCACAATGGGATTATAAGTATTTTCGATCCTTCTGTAGACTACACCCCTGCAGATAAGCTCTTCCGCTCCCGACTGGATGAATACACTTATAAACAGAACAATAAACGGAATTATCTCGAAGCCTGCGAACGAAAGATATATATCCCCGTTATTCTTCGCAAAAAAGATGCAGACCGCATTCATTCCGCCTACGATCACAAGTCCCAGGATAAATCCGATAAAGGCCTTAACGTTCACTTTACCGAGGATCCTGCGTAAAAAGGGCATCTCACCCTTAAATCCGCGGATAAATATGAGCACGGCTCCCCAGATGCCGATGAATTCAAGATAAGTCACCGCGGTTATGATGACCGGATGATCATCAGAGAGCAACCCCAGTGCATGAAGCGGAGCCTGAATGATTATGGCTCCCACAATGGAACCCAGCATCATGAGCGCGTATCCTATTAACCATGTTGTGATAACGCCGCCTGACAGCTTTTTCATGAGCGGGCTCATCTCTTTTTTCACAGGCGCGCTTTCCGCCTCGTTTCCGGCAGCGGTTTCCGTCTGTTCCGTGACCGCTTCTGCGGTCTCTTTGATCTCATTATCGTTCATCACAATCTCCTTCATAAGAAATATTTTCGTAAATTGCGGGACCCTTTCGGATCCCGCTTATCAGATCATTTGATGATAAGTGTAAGTCCCTTTGCCCACATCGCGGCAAACAAGAGCATTTCCGCCCAAAGCACCATTACCTGCGGTTTTCGTTCTTCAAGCAGTCGCATCCTGCTCCAGCAATCGGAAATGATGATGACAAAGATTATCGATATTCCGTATTTGAAAAGATTGACCGTTCCTTCAAACACATATAAAAGCAGCGCCATCACTATGGCGGTTACAAGAAGGATACGGTACCACTTCGGGAATTTATCATGTATGGTCGCACCGAGCATAAGAAGCGTCATCGGAAGAAGTATCCTCATATATTCCGACACATCGGATGCCCACAGAGCAAGCGACCCCTGCCACTTGGCGCTGAAGCTGTGATCCCTTATGTGGAAGGTATATGACATATCGGTAAGCCTCGTAAGGTAACTCAGCTTAAGATGAGGCACAAACGCAATATAAAGGATCAGGAAACGCACGTAGGAGCCTATCGTCCTCGAGCCGGTGATGTAAGCCGTTATAAGGGTTACTATCGCAAAAAGAAACGCACCCGAAAGACCGCCGACAAGGCTGAATTCCTTCTCGTCATTTCCAAACTGGTAGAACTTTAAGATGAAGCTCAGGACCATTACCGAATTCATGGCAGGGATCCAGAATTTCGCAAAAAGCTCTTTAGGTATTTCTTTTTCAAGTGAAGGTAATTTCATCACTCTACTCCAAGCTGCGATTCAAGTATTACAAATACATCGTACAAAAGTGCTATCGAACAGAGCACATATGCATATATCCTGTATCTTTCAACGATCTTATTTAAAGAATTGAAAAGCGAAACAAAGGTGGCTATACCGAGCAGCATGGTGCACAGAAGCACCGCATTGGGCGCGACGGGAAGAAGCAGAACGTTGAAAAGCGAAAGTCCCACGCTGATCATCATAACGCCACAGAGAAGGTACTGTGAGGGTCTCAGTTTTCCACCCATCTTAAGGAAGATCGCAAGTACAAGAAGTGCAAGAACAACAGAAGGGTAAACATCAGCTCCGATATACTTGGTCAGCATGACCGAACCTTCGGTATAGTTTCCGGGGCATACCATATAGAGGATAACTCCGATCACAGACAGAAACAGTGCAAGGATAAGTCCTCCGTTTTTGTGATTATTCTGAACATGTGCTCTCTGAAGGATCACTCCGCCGAGTGCACAGGCACAGATTAAGCCGTACGAAGGGGCCCACGCTCCGGCAATAAATCCGGTAGCGGAAAGTGCAATGATACGTCCGATGCCGAGGTCCTTGTACTTATCGGGATCGTCTACCATTGCGGAAAGAATATTCAGAACGATCAGCATGAGAAGCGACGGATAAAAGAAATTCACGGCGCCGAACTGCCTGAAATAGGTATTATTCCAATCTGCGTTCAGTGCGATCATGAGAAGAAATGCGTAAACAGAAAAGAATATCCTCTGATGAGATGCTCTTGACTGGGCAAAAAGAAGGTAAGCACAGCCGATCATCATAAGAAGGTTGATTATATCGGCAACGTAACCTCCCGCCATAAGTATCAGCTGAAGTATGAATCCGGCGATAAGACTTCCGCCCTTCCAGAAATAGATACAGCCGATGCTCATGGTTATATCGGAAAACTTTGCAAGCTGTTCTCCGGTGACCAGATTATTGGCATAGTAAAGATCCTCCAGCATGAAGGGAACCTTCATCTGCTGGACAAAAATGATCGTGACCATCGAGATAAACGCAATGGTCAGAAGTATCTTTATCACATTAGGTGTACGGACTTGTTTTTTCATCAAAAAAATTACTCTTAAAAACAGGCTCGTCCTTAATAGGATGAGCCTTGTAAATTATATTTCCTGATGCCTGCAATGTCAAATTATCTCTGAACTCTTCCCGAAGCATCTCCGCCTGCGAGAGTTTCAACCTCTTTACGGGTAACAAGGTTGAAATCACCGGGTATCGTGTGCTTGAGTGCGGAAGCGGCAACACCAAATTCGAGGGCCGCTTTGAAATCCTTTCCGTCGAGCAGTCCGCAGATCACGCCTGCGGCAAAGGAATCCCCTCCGCCGACTCTGTCCACTATCGGATGAAGAGTATATTCCTTGGAGTGATAGAACTCCTTCGTATCTCTTGAATAGATGCATGCACTCCAGCCGTTGTCAGATGCGCTGCGGCTTACCCTGAGTGATGAGATGCAGTATTCGAAATCGTGATCGGAGACCATCTGCTCGAATATGCTCTTATATCCGGCAAGCTCAAGCTCTCCGCTTGTAACATCGGTATTGCCGGGCTTATATCCGAGAACGAGATTTGCATCCTCTTCGTTACCTATGCAGACATCCACATACTGCATAAGGTTCTTCATAACCTTCTGAGCCTTCTCGGAGCTCCAGAGCTTCTTTCTGAAGTTAAGATCGCAGGATACCTTTACGCCGTGCTTCTTGGCTGCCTTAAGCGCCTCTTCGGTAAGGACGGCTGCGGTATCGGAAATTGCGGGAGTGATGCCGGTAAAGTGGAACCAGTCCGCTCCTTCAAAGATCTTATCAAAATCAAAATCAGCGCCGGTTGCGGTAGAGATCGATGAATGAGCCCTGTCATAAACAACCTTGGAGGGCCTTACGGAGCTTCCGCTCTCGAGATAATAGATACCGAGTCTCTCACCGCATCTTGCGATGTTGTCCGTCCTGACACCGTACTTTCTGAGTGAAGCTATTGCGCAGTCTCCGAGTTCATTTGCGGGAAGTGCGGTTACGTACTCCGAATCGTGGCCGTAATTGGCAAGGGATACGGCCACATTGGCTTCACCGCCGCCGTAATTGATATCGAACTCATCAGCCTGGATAAACTTCTCATTATTAGGTGTGGAAAGGCGGAGCATGATCTCGCCCATAGTAACTACCTTAGACATTTTTATAACCTCACTTATTTACAATATGAACGGCAAAGCCGCATATCTCTTCTTTTAAATAAATTGCCTTGAGTCTGCCCTTATCGTCGTACTTGGCGCTGCTTTCGTCAAACTCTATACCGAGAACGGTGCTCATGTAATTGACGGCCCTGTCCGCAAAATTGGTCCTTATTCCGATATGCCCCTTGCTTCCGAGTCCGGGCTTCTTCATGAACTCGACTGCGGAACCTGCGAATACGGATGAATTACCGTCCTTTACACTCATTCCGAAAAGGAATGCGAATCTCTCAGCCGCCTTCTTCGCATCGGCTTCCGAATCATTATTGACTCCCACATGGGCAAGTTCAAAACCGAGCATTGTATTCACGGCATCGCGGGTAAGCTCTTCTATCCTGTCAAATTCACCCTTTGCGATAAGGTCCGCGGGAACCATCCATGAACCGCCGCAAGCGATGACCTTGGGGAAATCAAGATATGAAAGAAGATTTTTCTCATTGATGCCGCCGGTGGGCATGAACTTCATGTTCACATAGGGAGCAGCCATCGCCTTGATCTTCGCAAGTCCTCCGCTCTGCTCGGCAGGGAAGAACTTTACGACCTCAAGACCGAAATCCATGGCGGTGTCGATCTCCGAAGGAGTATTGGTTCCGGGTGTGATGGGAATATTTCTGTCCACGCAGTATTTTACGATCCTGGGATTGAGTCCGGGACTTACGATAAACTTCGCTCCGGCTTCCACAGCCGCATCAACCTGAGCCGTTGACAGAACCGTTCCGGCTCCAACCATCATTTCGGGATGAGCTTTGGTCATGATCGCAATGGACTCTGCAGCTGCATCCGTTCTGAATGTAACCTCCGCACAGGGAAGTCCTCCTTTGCAGAGAGCATCCGCAAGAGGGGCGGCGTCCTTCGCATCGTCAAGTTTTACGACCGGTACGATGCCGATCTTACTTATTGTTTCAAGTACAGGTAACATTTTTGCTCCTTTATCAGAATTCTCGGAAAACAGACGAAACAGCGGAACCGTCCCCCTGTTTCCTTAACTTGTATATTAGTATATCACTTTTTGGGAAAATGCAATACTCCCATGGTAAATTTACTCCACGGGAGTGATGAGATAAGGTGAAATATGGTTCCTGACCGCCTCTTCAAGTTCGAAGGGATCGACTGGCTTGGAAAGATAACCGTCAAATCCGGCTTCCAGATACATCTCCATGCTTCCGGATACCGCATTTGCCGTAAGCGCGATCTCAGGGACGGATCTGTTGAGGTTTCCTTCATCCGCACGGATCATCTGCATGGTCTCTATTCCGTCGGGATTGGGCATCATATGATCCATAAAGATGCAATCGTATTTCTTCTGCCTTGTGAGCTCAAGTGCTTCATTTCCGCCCGTAGCCTTGTCTATCTGAACCTTTGTCGCTTTAAGGAGCGATACGAATACAGCAAGGTTCATCTCGTTGTCATCGACAATAAGGATCTTTGCGGCGGGCGCCGTAAATGACGGCTCGTACTTTTTTCTCTTCACCTTTTCACCTTCTTTTCCGATCTTGACGGCACCTACAAGCTTTTGGTCCGCGATCTTCTGGGGGATCTTGGCGGTAAATACCGAACCTTCACCGTAACGGCTGGAAACCCTGATGCTGCCTCCCATTCCTTCGCAAAGCTTCTTGGTGATCGCAAGTCCGAGTCCCGTACCTTCGATATGGCGGTTTCTCTTAACATCGGCTCTCGCAAAGCTGTCAAACAGATGCCCTATGTCTTCGGGACGTATTCCTATTCCGGTATCGCTTACGGTAAGCACGAGGTCATACATATCCTCCCTGTAATCGCCGGATACTGATATCCTTACATAGCCTTCATTGGTATACTTTACAGCATTGGTTATCAGATTGATCAGAACCTGTTCGATCTTGTTCTCATCGCCGATAAGCACGGACGGCATACCGGGATCGATATCAATGGATATGCGGAGATTCTTCTCCACTGCTTTCTTTTCGAGCATCTCACCGCATGTCGAGGTAAGCTCGACTATCGAGTATTCCTTTTCATCGAGTTCGAAATTGCCCGCTTCTATCTTGGAAAAATCGAGAACGTCATTGATAAGGCTGAGCAACAGATGTCCGGCCTTTTCAACATCCCTTGAATATCCGAGTATGACCATGTCCTGGGATTCCCTCGAGATCATCTCGTTCATTCCGAGGATGGTATTGATAGGGGTCCTGATCTCGTGCGACATGGAGCTGAGGAAGCTGCTCTTTGCATTCGATGCTTCAAGCGCACGTTTCTCCGCTATCGCAAGCTTTTCGTTCTTTTCCTCGATGGAGGAGATATAATCGCTTTCCTTGGTCACGTCATAGAACTCTATCAAGTATCCGACTATGTTGACATGTCCGCGGATCAGATACCTGTTCTTGGTCAGATACCTTACTTCACTTTTCAGAACCCTTCCGGAAATCCTGATCACCTTACGGTAAACGGCCTTGCCCACATCGGATTCCTTCTCGATCATTTTGTCGAAACCACCGAGCAGTTCAGCGATCCTGCCTTTTTTATCACGCAGGCTCATATCGATCTCCTGGTCATTCAGTTCATCGAAATACTGACGGGCAAGATCATTGGATCCGAGATATTTTTTCTTTTTGTCGAAGACTATATATGCATACTCTTCCATCTTCTCCCAGGAGCGCATGACATTATAGGACATGTCGTACATATCCATCCTGTTATAGATCACCAGTATTATGATCTCGGTGATAAGGTATCCGATGCAGTTGATCTCAAACTCGATCCTGAACACCCTGTTGAAGACATAGATCAGCACGTTTATGGCCAGGAAAAGGAAAAACAGGATCGTGGTCTTGTAAGATACAAGCGTTTTCCTGATAAATGCGCGAATGCACAAAACTCCGGATGCGGCTATATACGAAAAGAGAAGTATCAGATAAAGCTTATGGAGCGGGCCGTATTCCTTGACAAGAACGGTATATCCGCCCGCATCGGCAATCCCGATATTCTTGTAATAAATGGGGTAATGTCCTATCGTAAGGACCATTCCGAACATGAATGTGGAAAAAAGGAACATAAGAAATCTCAGAGCATGATTGATCCTGATCCTGGTCATATCGGCTCCGATACAGAAGACGAAAAAGGGAAGATAACAGGCACCGAGATATACGCAGTCATTGGCAATGATCGCGGCATCTACGGTACGGGAAACAGAGATACCCAGATATCCGAAATTGGCTACAACTATGGAACACATAAGGAGAACGGTGTAAATGTTGGGACGTACACCAGATTCAACAAGAAGAACGATATTGAAGATCGCAAAGATGAATGCGACCAGATATAGAAATATTACTATGTTCAATCTAATCCACCTTCATAAATTTCACATAGTCCATCTCAGTCATGGGTCTTGCATAATAGAAGCCCTGGATGAAATCACATCCCTGAGATTCGAACCAGTCGGATACCTCCTTTGATTCTACACCTTCTACGACAATATGTGCACCCATACTCTTGATAAGATTAATCGCCTCACCGAGGATTCTTCTCTTGGAAGGATCCACTGCCTCATCGGTAAGGGTCTTATCAAGCTTGATAACCTTATAGGGGAAGGACATGACTCTGTGAAGGTTGGAATAACCGGAGCCGTAATCGTCCAGTGAGAACCTGATGCCTTCAGCGCTCATCTGGTTCATGGTCTCGAGAACTCTTTCATAAGCACCGTCTGCCGCAGTCTCGGTGATCTCAAAATTGATCCATGAAGGATCGATCTTGTACTCCTTCATGTATCTCTTGATCTTGTCCGCCATATCAGCCTGCATGCACTGGATTATGGACAGATTTACTTCGACATAATCGACACCGAGCTCTTCGGGATGATGCTCGGAAAGGAACCTGCAGACATCGCGTATTACAAAATCTCCGATATTGACTATCCTGCCGGTTCTTTCCGCAGCGGGAATAAATATCGAAGGAGAGATTGATCCGAACTCTTCGGAATTGAGTCTGATAAGAGCTTCTGCACATCTGTACTCCTTATCCTTAAGTGAGTAGATGGGCTGATAGTACATCTCAAATCTGTTATGTCTGATCGCATCTTCAATGATGTTGTCGATCGAATTAAGTATTACGAATTCCCTGTCAAAGGAGATCTCGGAATATCTTACGGGCTTCCAGGGCTCAACGAGGTTCTGCACTCTCTCGGAGAATTTGAGAAGCTCATCCTTGGTAGAGATATCTTCGGGAACAAGAACGGAGCAGATGCACATCTCGAGCTTAAGATCAAATCCGCCGCCGCTGAAACCTTCGGAGTATCTCTTAACAAGCTTTCCGAGCTGCTTCTTGATAAGGTCTCTGTCAAACCGTCCCTGAATTATGTTTGCAAACAGACCGCCCCTCAAATAGTAAAAGTCGGAAGAAACAAGAAGTCCCCTGTATCTTTCTTTTATAAGGGTATCTCCTATGGAATGAAGCATTCTTCTGTAGATCCTGATATCGGTAAGGCTTCTTATCTCGGCATCATTGGCGATCTTACAGAGAATTATGACCGCACTTCTTCCGCTGAGGATCACATTTTCAACATCGTTTTCAAAAGGAATAAAGGAAGAAAGTCCGGTTTCAAGGTCGATGGATTCATCGGGTCTGAATACGAAGAATGCAAGCAACAGAATGGAAAGGGAAGCTCCGAACATTGCTGTCAGGAGTGAAGGATAAGTTTCCTGGATAAGGATGGCCGCGACATTGATGGGATAAACGAGAAGCATCGCAAGGAACTTCTCGGTACTTAATCTCTTCTTGATGATAATCAGCTGAACAAGACTGAATACCATGAAATAGAAACCGAAGTAATCGAAGAACTGCATGTACTCTCCGCGTACATAGCAGAGTCCGTTTTCGGTCACGGTATAGTAAAACAATTTCTGATTGAAGAAATTGGAATATACTAATGCAAGATATCCGATGAGGGGAACGAAATAAAAGAATCCGATACGCAGATCGGATTTGATCCGGCTCCAGGTTCCGCTCATGATACCGTAAAGACGGATGAGAAGGGGAAGCTGGATTGCTCTGAGGAAACAGAATATATATCCCATAACGAATCTGAAAAGCATTGAAGAACCGATGACGGTATATTCGTTATAGGGGATTGAACGGAGTACATCAAAAAGACAGCTGAAGATCATTAAGATCGTAAGCTGAATGAATGATCTGTTGAGCCTGCCGAGGTACATTTTACGAAGCAGTAATGACACCACTATCGCAAAAAGCATGCACACAGAACAGATATCAAAATATATAATCCTGTCCACTATTTGCACTAAAATAGTCCCCCACTGACAGTATTAAGTATATCAATTAAAACAGATTAAAAACAACTTAAAAACACAAAAAACTGCAGGGTTATACCCTGCAGTTTAATTGTAAAACGATTAAGCGAGCTGATCCCAGTAGTTCTTGATTGCGAAGTAAAGGATAAGTACGCTGATGATTGCGCTACCGATGGTTCTGACACCGCTGCCTACAGCGTTACCCTGCATAGCTCCGAGAATGAAGCTGAGGATGATGTTGCATACCTGGCATCCGCAGATGATGTAGAAACCAACCTTCTTCTTCTTGAAGAGAAGTGTGGTGACGCCAACGATGATCGCAACTTCAAGGATCACGGTAACGAGCATAAGAGCAATGAAGACGGGGCCGAGAACGATCGATCCTACAAGTCCGAGAACCGAAATTACAAGTGCAATGATGTTAACAATAAATACGAACCAGAGCCAGAACTTAGCAAAACCTTTCCATTCAAACATTTTTATTCTTCCTCCTGTGAATAAAATAAAAGTTCCAAATGCAATTTTAGCGTATTAAAGCAGTAAACACAACAGTAAATCTACTATATTTTGTGTTATTTTATTAAAAAAGTATATCTTTGAAACAAATTAGCGGTTTATTGTTTACATAATCAAAGCTGTGATGGGCTCCGCCGGCACACCATTTCTCATATTCGCATTCCCGGCAGTCCTTATTCCTCTCGGAAAGGTGCTTTCTGAATGTCTCAAAACGGTTATTCCATATATCGGTAAACGATTCGGTCATTACATTTCCGAATACGGTTTCGGGACCGGGCATTATGTCAAGACATCCCGTAACGGAACCGTCTGCCCTGATGCTTGCGGTAAATACTCCGGCATTGCAAAGGAACATTCTGTTTCTTACATTGCCTTCCAGGTCAGCTCCGAGGAAATGCGAGCATCCGTACTCTACAGGGAATCCCTCTCTCCTCTTTTCAAGGATAAAGGAAAACATTCTTCTCTGATCTTCGGGGGTAAGAAGCATATCGGGATGGTCGAGAGCTCTTCCGATTGGCTCAATTCCTATGACTCTCCATGAATCGACATCAATCCCGTTTACTATCTCGAAAAGCTCATCGAGTTCTGCGATATTCTTGTGATTAATGACCGTTGTGATCTGGATCGCATGGAAGCAGTCTTCGTCGATCAGATTCTGAATACCCCTCATCGCAAGATCGTATCCGCCCCGCAGACCTCTCTGTGCATCATGTGTGTCACGCAGTCCGTCGATGCTCACTGATATGGTCGCCATTCCGCACTCTTTAAGTCTGCGTGCGTTCTCCTTCGTGATAAGGGTCGCATTCGAGGTCATGCCCCATCCGAAGCCTTTCTCGTGAACCATTCCGACTATGTCAAAGAAATCCTTCCTGAGCATAGGTTCGCCGCCGGTGATGCAGATCTGGATCCTTTTTTTGTCAAAGTTTGCGGCAACCTCATCAAGGATCTCCCCGTATTTCTCAACGGAAAGACCGCTCGGCGCATCGAGCGCACAACCCGATCCGCAGTGGAAGCAATGCTCATTGCAGCTGAGTGTCAGCTCGAAAAAAAGATGCCTGAGGTCAGGCTCTTTGTACAGCCTTTCCCTGACCTCAGACCTTCTGTTCAAAGTATCGTTTTTAAGTCCCATGACCTCGGGGACTTCAGCGGAAAATTTTTTAAACTCTTCTAATGTCATCATTTCTCTCCGGTGAAATCTTCGGGCGGTCCGTAAACATCTTCCATGGGCTCGTCAATTTCCTCATAATCCTCGGGAGGACCGTAGACGGGTGTCACGGGCATATCGATATCATCCTCGTCGCTGTGGCTGAACCACTCGGGAGGACCATATACGGTCACAACGGGTTCATCATCCTCTCCCATATTGAAATCCTCGGGAGGGCCGTAAACCTCGGGACCGGGCTTGTCGACATCATCATCAATGATGACCGGAGGACCGTAATCCGTCTGCATGGGATCGTCTTCGTTGCCCTCAAAATACTCGGGAGGGCCGTAAACATCCGGAGAAGGGCCGTCGGGCGGTCCGTACACACCGCAGCTTGAGATGCCGATCAATGCTCCCGCCGCAGCAAGTGTGGAAGCAAATGTCAATTTTCCTCTCGCTTTTTTCATATAATTTCCCTCACTAAATCATCAGCAAGTTCCGTTTAAAAAACATGTTTCAGACTTCTTTGTCCCTGTAATCGGGATGTGCAAGCACCTGTTCGAATTCTTTCTTTTTGAGCGGCTTATTGAAAAAATATCCCTGTCCGCGTACACATCCGTATTTTTTCAAAAGCTTTATGTGCTCCGGTATCTCAACGCCCTCGGCTATCGTGGACATTCCGAGTTCCTCTGCCATTGAGATTATATGCTTCATCATGACCATATCACGGTCACTTATATCGGCTTTGTCGAGGAAGCTCTTATCTATCTTGATCTCGGTAAAAGGAATATCCTTGATCATGCTCATAGAAGAATAACCGACACCGAAGTCATCCACGGACACCTCAAAGCCCGCATCCCTGAACTGCTTGACAATGGTGTTAAGTCTGATGAGATCGGCCTCGTTGGTGGTCTCGGTGATCTCAATGACTATCAGGGAATGGGGAACCTTATACCTGTCGACTATTTCAACAACATCCTTTACAAAATAAGGATTGGAAAGATGCTTTCTCGAGAAATTCGAAGATACCCTTACGGGATTCTTTCCTTCGGCGATCCATCCCGCAATATCCCTGCAGACGATCTCGAGAATATAAAGATCGAGAACGCATATTCTCTTGCTCTGCTCGAGAACGGGAATGAAGTCATCGGGCATTACGTACTCTCCGTCACGCTTCCATCTGCAGAGAGCCTCGGCTCCTATAAGCTTGTAATTATCAAGATTTATCTTGGGCTGATAATATGCTTCGAATTCCTTATTGGTGATCGCAGTTTTAAAGCATGCTTCGATCAGTCTGGTCCTGTTCATCATTTCCATCATAGACTGGTCGTAATACTGGATCTGAAGCTTTTCTTTCTTGGCAAGCAGCATGGATGTCATCGCAAAATCCACGCATTCGTCGGGTGATTTCTCTTCACCGGTACAGTTGTATATTCCGCAGTATGCGCCTAGCTTTACACGTCCCACTCCGCCGCCTTCAACATCGAAATGTTCGCCCTTAAGCTTTTCGACTATCTGATCGGTCTTATCCTTTTTGCACAGTATGCAGAAATTATCTCCGCCCATCCTGCTCATGTTTTCGGGCTGGGCAAGATTTTCGGAAACAAGGTCCGTGAATCTCTTCATGACCTTATCTGATTCCTCTCTTCCGAGAAGTGTATTGAGTCCGGAAATATTTATCAGATTGAAAAAGATAACGGAATAATCGGCCAGCTTTCCGAGCTTATGTACCATTCCGAGCATCCTGTGAAAATAAAAATCATTGAAGTATCCGTGTCCCAGTTCATGGAATACGGCATAATCGATGAATTCCTTCATCCTGATACGGCTCTTGACCGTAGTCATTATGAGAAGGAATCCCCTGACAAGTTCTCTCTCTTCGGTACTCCATTCGTAATCGGCCTTGGGGAAAATGGCGATCTTGATAATCGCACCGTTTGACATGACGATACGGTTTACAACGCAGTCGTCTTCGTTGATCCTGTCAGAATTGAAAAGAAAATCCTGCGAGATCGGTTCTTCCGCGATCTCACTGTTCATATCCGCATATTCGGACAGAACGACACGTCCGAGCTTGAGAAGTTCGTTCAGCTCACGTGAATACTCATCATCACGATCGCTCTTGTAAATAACTACTCCCGCCTCATTGCAGAAAAAATCATACAATTTTGCTTTGATCAGATCTATGTTTGTAAGATTTTCCATACTTATGTAAATAATACCATTTTCTTATGCTTTCCGCAAAGATTATGTGAATCAGTCCCCATCAAAACAGGCCGCCGGAAGCGACCTGTTTTCGATACGTGGGGACGGCTTACGCTGTTTGTGTAAACCGCGTAAGCCGTCCCCATGTTTCTCATATCGTTTACGGAAGTGTGATCTCGATCTCCGTCACTTTTTTACCGAGGAGTTTTTCACTTCTGCTGTCAGGCTGCTGGCCTCCTACATATACCTTCGCCTTACCTGAAGGAATGACGAATTTGCCGTCAGTGTCATATAGGCCGAATGCCTCGCGCGGAAGATTTATCGATACCTTCTTCGTCTCGCCTGCCTTAAGTGCGACCTTCTTAAAACCTTTGAGCTGATACTTCGGAGCATTCTCGACACCGCTCACTCCGACATATACCTGAACGGTTTCGCGTCCGTCTGCTTTTCCGGTATTGGTCACATTGAATTCCAGACCGATACCGTCATTTCCGAGAACATCGCAATCTGTCTTTACATCGCTGTAATCATAGGATGTGTAGCTGAGTCCGTATCCGAAGGGATAGAGAGCTTCGCTTTCCATGTATCTGTATGTTCTTCCCTTCATCGAATAATCGGTGAAATCGGGAAGCTCAGCGGAAGTTTTGTAGAATGTGACAGGAAGCTTTCCTTCGAAATTCCTGTCGCCGAATATTGTCTCTGCGATAGCCCTTCCGCCCATAGCACCGGGATACCAGCACTGGATCACGGCGCCTATCTTCGAATCGTCGATCGCAAGCGCGCTTCCGACCAAAAGAAGAAGCACAACGGGCTTTCCGCTTGCAATGGCAGTATCAAGAACTTCCTGCTGAAGTCCGGGAAGACCAAGGTCAACCTTGTCACCGCTTGCAAATTCATTGCCCGCATCTCCCTCTTCGCCTTCGATTCCGGCATCCAGTCCGAGTGCGACAAAAATGACATCACTGTCTTCGCATACCGACTTAACCTCCGAGATCCTGTCATCTCCCTTGCTGAGTGCACTGATCCTGTCTTTGACAAGATGGCAGCTTTCCGAATATCTGAATTCGACATCATCTCCGAGATAATCCTCGAGTCCTTCGAGAACGGTGACATATCTTGATGCGGTTCCCTCGTAGTTACCTACAAGTGCGCGTCTGTTATCCGCATTGGGTCCGATCACGCCGACGGTCTTTATCCTGCTCTTGTCGAGAGGAAGTATTCCGTCATTCTTAAGAAGCACGAGTGTCTTGGCGGATGTTTCGAGATTAAGCTTTCTGTGAGCCTTGTTATCTACCTCGGCCATGGTGATGTTATCGAACGATGTCTTCTCACCGTCAAACATTCCGAGCTTCATCCTGGTGGTGAACAGATTTACCAGAGCTTCATCAAGTCTTTCTTCCTTTACCTTGCCCTGCTCGACCGCATCCTTAAGATATACGAAGAGATCTCCGCAGTTAAGGTCGCATCCGTTGTTCATCGCAAGACTTACGGATTCGACTTCATCGGAGGTTACCATATGTCCGGTGTGGAAATCCTTGATAGCCCAGCAGTCGGAAACAACATGTCCCTTAAAGCCCCACTCGTCTCTGAGAATATCCTTGAGCAGAGTCTTTGATCCGCAGCAGGGTTCTCCGTTTGTGCGGTTATATGCACCCATAACGGTCTCGACACCCGCTTCCTGCACGCATGCCTTGAATGCGGGAAGATACGTCTCGCGCATATCCTGGATCGAAGCAACTGCATTGAAACGGTGTCTTTCGGGTTCGGGTCCTGAGTGAACCGCAAAATGCTTTGCACATGCGGCAGCCTTTAAGTGTTCTTCGTCGTGTCCCTGAAGTCCCTCGACATATCTGACTCCGAGCCTTGATGTAAGATAAGGATCCTCACCGTAAGTCTCCTGTCCTCTTCCCCATCTGGGATCGCGGAATATGTTCACATTGGGAGCCCAGAAGGTAAGTCCCTTGTAAATGTCGGTATCGGAATATTTCTGCTGCATATTGAACTTGGCACGTCCCTCGGTGGAAACAACGTCGCCGATCTCCTCCATAAGATCCTCATCGAATGCAGCCGCAAGTCCTATCGCCTGGGGAAATACGGTTGCCGTGCCCGCACGTGCCACACCGTGAAGTGCTTCGTTCCACCAGTCATACGCCTTAATTCCGAGATGCTCGATCGCAGGTGCATGATTGAGAGTCTGCGAAATCTTTTCCTCGAGCGTCATTTTTGAAACCAGCTCTTCCGCCTTTTTGCGGAATTCCGATATTCTGGCCTCATTTTTTACAAGATCCATATCGTTCTCCTTAAAAATTTCTTAACATAATTATCCGCACAGCCTCAAAATGCCGTGCTGCACTGCACTTTACAGTTAAATCGTATATATTATTACCATACGGTTCAAGCACTTTATTGCTCATTACTTTTCATTTTTTGCTTTAAATTTTTGATGAAAGAACTTACAATACCAAAGTGAGGGGTAAACCAATCCATTTCGAAAGAGGTTATTTATGCTCCCTGTTCTTGAACACGGCAGAGAAACAGTACAATACTCGGATATCCAGGGCGTCAGGTTCTTTCACAATGACCTTACCGAGGACTATCCCCTTCATTGGCATACGGCAACGGAGATCATAGCACCCACCGAAAACGATTATACGATCGAAGCCGGTTCGGAAAAGTATGTTCTTCAGACCGGAGATATCGCCGTTATCATGAGCGGTACACTCCACAAGCTGTCCGCACCGGAAAGCGGAAAAAGATACATCCTGCTTTTCGACTATAATCTTATCGGCAATGTCACTTCCCTGAATTCGCTTCTCCACTCTCTCGGAGAATGTATCGTCATCAGAAAAGACGAAAACAGCGAGCTGGCTGAAAAGCTGCTTGATTACATCCGCCAGATCCAGGTTGAATACGAAGGGGGCAAGCCCTATGCGGGTGCCGCAATCTACTCGCTCCTCATCCGTTTTATGGTGGACGTGGGAAGAAGCTGCATGGAGGAAAGAGTTCCTCTTCTCGGAAAAACCTCCGCCAAGAACAAAGAATATGTCGGACGCTTCATGGATGTATGCAATTACATTTCGGAGCATTGCACCGAGGATATAGATATGGATGCTCTTGCCGAAATGGCGGGCTTTTCAAGGTTCCACTTTGCCAGACTTTTCAAAGAGTTTGCGCATGTATCCTGTTATGAATACCTGACGCAAAAGAGGATCCTTCTCTCAGAGATGTATTTAAACCAGCCCGATCTGTCCATACTCGATGTCGCACTTTTGTCAGGATTTAAATCACTCTCCACTTTTAACAGGGTATTCAAGTCATACAAATCCTGCACGCCTTCCGAGTACAGGAAGATGAACCGCAGATATGTCAACAAACCCGCACTCGGAGAGACTGTCTCTGATTCAAAAAAGTGATCTGAAGATCATGATCCGAATCTGAAAGATCTCATATCAAAATCACTGCCCGGCATGAAGACGAAAGCAACGTCCTTCATGCCTGTTATTTTGTCGAATTCAAAAGTCCTGCAGGTGTATTCATCACAGCTTTCAAATTCGATCACGTTCCTGATCTCTTCTCCGTCACCCATAAACCTTATATGGACGGTGTTATTCTTCTGAGCTCTTCCGCAGATCGTTATGCTTCCGGTTCCCTTATCGGAAAAATCCATTTCCTTAAATTCGATTGAAACATTATTTCCGATATTTTCGATATCGCTTCCGTTTATGCGGAACGAATCTCCGTATATCTCATCCGCATCGGATGCATTCATTTCCGTAAAAGCCCTGTCACGCTTCCTGAAGGAAAAGCCCTTGATATGGACCTTGTCTTCAAGTTCAAAGCAAACGGTATGTATGCCTTTGAGCACGGTATCAAGCTTCCATGTATCCTCCTGATACACATTCCAGATCATCGGCTTTGAATAGGTCAGATCACCGATGAGCTTTCCGCCCTGTGAAGGAATACCGTCATAAACCCTGATGGAACATTCCGAATCATTGAGAACAAATACAGGTATCGTTATCTCATCGGAACCGGATCTTCCGAAATCCACATTTTCGAATGCAACAAGCGATCTTTCTCCGCGCGAGGAAGAAAATCCCATTTCATTGCCTGCTCCTATCTCTCCTTCGGAATACGAGTAGATGCTTCCGTATATGAAATCATACGGATCGAGTGTTGCTCTTCCGAGGCCCTCGATGCGGTATTCCGTATCGGATATCACGCGGATCTTGTCTGTGCCGGACTTCGACATGCATCTTAACCTGAATTCACCGTCACCCTTTGCACGGAGCATTGCTCCCAGGCCGTCCGGAAACACCTCCGCAATTTTTACCGGAACGCCTTTATCATTAACAACAGCCCAGATCAGTTCCCTGTCAGTTGCGTTTTCGGGAAGGATCTTAACGCTTACGGGGATCTCTTTTTTCTCAGATGTAAACAGTCTGTCCTTAGAATCTATCTCAATTTTCCTGACAGGTATGTCATTTTCAGAGCCTAATTTTACCGGCCTGTCCGAATTTTCTTCATAAACATCCTCAGCATTCCTGTCGAACGGTGAAGATCCGGCGGCCGCTCCGGAATTATCAGCGGTTATGCAATCAAGTGTGATCCGTGAACCTTTCAGGCCTTTTGCGGATGCACTTAAGTAAACTTCTCCGGGTTCATTCTTTGGAGCAATTATCGCAAGAAGCTTTCCGTTAAACAGTCTTCTGCTTATGCCCTTATACGAATCAGGATCCGTGCTGTCACCGTTATCCAGTCCGACCAGTCTTCCTGCTCCCGATACTTCTACCGTGACACGATCGGATGCATTTTCCACAGGATGTCCTTCGGCATCGGTCACGGAAACTTCCGCGAAAACAAGATCGTCAGATGACGCTCTCATCACCGTATTATCTGTGGTTATTACTATGTTTTCCGCATTTCCGAAGGAATGCCTTGTTTCCCTTGCGGTGATAGTACCCGCTTCGTCATAGCATACCGCTTCGATCATTCCCGGTTCGTACGGAATACGGTAATCGGCGATCAGGTGCGTACCGGATCCCGGTTTATGGGTAAGGGTCTGTTTACCCTTGCTCTCACCGTTTACGAACAGTTCTACGGTATCTTCATTCGAGCATACCCTTACATCTATCATCTGGCCGGGATTATAATCCCAATAGGGAAAAACATGGACCATGGGATTTACTTTAGGATCTGTCCATGCGGATCTGAATACATAGTAATAATCCTTCGGAAATCCCGCCGTATCAATATTTCCGAAATATGAATTCTTCGTATGGTAGGGAGTGGGTTCACCTATATAATCAAAGCCCGTCCAAAGGAACTGTCCGCAGGAAAACGGAACGTCCCTGTCATCGCAGATGCATTTTTCAACGCTCTTTGCTCCCCAGCTTGTATTGCAGTTTCCGAGTGAACTGCACTGCTCGTCCACATCGGAAAGCCTGGTCTCCGATAACGGGAATTTATATACACCCCTGCTCTGGACAAGGCTCTCAGTCTCACTTCCGTAGATCACCCAGTCCGGATGTTCCCTGTGATGTTCTTCGTACAGTTTCTCGGAATAGTTGTATCCGACAAGACTTAAAACATCGGCACATTTCTTGGCGCCCTCCCAGGGAAGATAATTGCTTCCGAAGGTCACATGTGCATTTCCTTTCGGATCATGTTTCAACACCTCAAGCATCAGATGTCTTGTTGTATCAGGTGCATTCTCATCCGCGTGACAGTCGTAGATCTCATTTCCTATGCTCCACATAATTACGCTTGGATGATTCCTGTCCTGTCTGATCCAGCTTTCGATATCCTTCTTATGCCAGTCCGCAAAGAACCTCGCATAGTCATATTCGGTCTTCGGTCTGTACCACATATCAAATGCTTCACTGATAACGAGTATGCCCATTTCATCACACAGATCGAGAAGTTCCGGAGCGGGCATATTATGGGATGTCCTAAGGGCATTAACTCCCATCTCCGTGAGCATTTCGAATTTTCTTTTCATGGCACATCTGTTGAACGCAGCTCCGAGTGCACCCAGATCGTGATGCTCGCATACACCGTTCAGTTTTATATTCCTGCCGTTTAAAATGAAGCCTTTATCCGGATCGAAGAAAATATCCCTAATACCGAATCTGACCGTCGCCTCATCGCGATCGTCTATCGCTTCCAAGATAGCTTTCACGGTATAGAGATAAGGATCGTTTATATCCCAGAGATGAGGATCGGGAAATTCATAATCATTATCACCGAGCCTGACAGGAAATATCTCTTTTCCCTCCGCATCCGAAAAGGAATAATTTACTCTCGAATATATTGCATTCTGTCCCCTGACATCCGTTTCGATATGAACGATCCTCTTTCCGTCCCTGATCCGGTTTGAAACATACACTCCGTCTCTTGCAATGTAAGTGTCATCCGTCTGTCTGATATAAACATTTCTGTATATTCCGGCACCCGAATACCATCTGCTGTTAGGAGACCTGTGGCATGCACTTACAACTATGAGATTCTTTCCTTCATGAAGCTCATCCGTGATCTCACAGTCAAATGCGGAATATCCGTATTTCCATTCACATACACAGATACCGTTCACATAGACATGCGAGTCCATATAAACGGCATCAAATTCAAGGAAGTATCTTCCTTTCTTTTCTTCGATATCAAGTTCTCTCATATACCATCCGGTTCCGTCCCTGTAAAGATCGGTCGAATCGTATATAAGCCAGTCATGAGGTATCCGGACCGGCGCAAAACAGTCTGCGTGCGCCATAGCAGTATCAAGATCGGATTCCGTGTTCAGTTCAAGAAATTTCCAGCCTTTATTAAACAGATATCGCATTTGTCACCTCTCAAAAGTTCCCGGAATAAAATGATCATTTAAGACCATATAACAATATGGGTGATGTATAACATCACCCATAAATGATTATATCCAATATGACAGCTCTTTGTAATGATTAATTTTGGTTAAGCAAGTGCATTATGAAGTGTTTCCCTGACAGCTCCGGGTCCCTTCATAAGGCTGATGAAATATGTTACGACCTTATCCGAAAGTCCCGCTTTTACAAGATCCGATGCAAAAAGCTCGGAGTCCGCAAGTATGGGATCAAGGACCTTCTTCGCCTCGTCAAAGGAAATATCGCTTCCGAAAGCAAGTCCCCCAAGCGCATCCGTAACCTTTGAAAGTCCGGGATCGGGACTGCATTCGAATGCATCTCCCTTATCATCGATCCCCTTTGCATAACGCAGCCATCCCGCAATGACAAGAGGGATCGCGTTCAGATCGTTTACATCCCTTGCGGGATCTGCGATATAGCTCTTTATAGTCTCACCGAATCTGATGGGGATCTTCTGGGATGTATCACACGCGATCCTCTGGGGAGTATCGGGCATGAAAGGATTGGGAAGCCTCTTACCCACAACGGTATCGATAAACTCCGAAGGATCCACCACACCGGGGTCGGTAACCACGGGAAGTCCTTCCTTATATCCCACTGTATCGATAAGCTTCAGAAGATCTTCATCCTTCATCTCTTCGGATATTCTGGTAAAGCCGAGAAGACATCCGTATACCGCAAGTGATGTGTGCAGAGGATTGAGGCAGGTTGTGACCTTCATTCTCTCGACTTTATTGACCGTATCACGATCGGTAAAGATGACTCCCGCTTTTTCAAGTGCGGGCCTTCCGTTCGGGAAATCATCCTCTATGACAAGATATTCACTCTCTTCGGCATTTACGAAGGGGGCAACATATGTATGGAATCCGGTGATGACCGGCTCTGCATCCTCAACACCGTCAGCAGCTATCATATCCTTGACCGATTCATCGGGTCTGGGGGTGATCTTATCGATCATCGACCAGGGGAATGATACTTTCTCAGGATCTTCGACATAATCAAGAAATCCCTTGTCCGCTGCGCCGCCCTCAGCCCACTTTACGGCAAATTCATGGATCGCAGCGTAAAGCTTCTCGCCGTTGTGAGAGCAGTTATCGGTACTGACCATGGCTATCGGATATCCGCCTGCGGCATATCTTGCATAAAGAAGCGAGCACACCTTTCCGATATAGGAAACACACTTATCCGGACCCTGCGCCATGTCCGCGGATACGGCTTTTGCGAAGTTTCCGTCAGCACCCTTAAGGCTGTATCCCTTTTCCGTTATGGTAAAGGTAGCAAGCTGTAAGCTTTTGTTTTCAAATGCTTTCTTAAGATATTCAAAGTCATCTTCCACAGCCGTATCAAGCTTTACGGATGCGGTAACAGAGCCTATCACCTGCTTTTCAACGGATCCGTCGGATTTAAGGATCGCAAGTATGGAAAGATTGTCGAAGGGTTTATATGCCTTGTCGATTATCTCGTAATCAAAGCCCTCGGCTACAACTATGCCGGAATCCATGATCCCCTTTTCAATAAGCTCCTGGGCAAGTCTTGCGTGATATGCCCTGAAAATATTACCGGCACCGAAATGAACCCATACCGGTGCCTTATCAGTGTTTTCTTTTACCGAATCTACATCGTAGGAAGGAAGGTGATATCCCTTGCTTTCCCATGCATTCTTATCGGCGATGCCGTTTTTACAGAGCTTCATCTTACGCCTCCGTTTGCTTTATCTATCGCTTCCCAAAGACCGTTAATATATGCCGCACCGAGCGCCCTGTCATAAAGACCGTACCCGGGCATTGCTTCCTCACCCCAGATCATTCTTCCGTGATCGGGGCGGATGGGTCCCGTAAATCCGGATTCATAAAGGGCTTTAACTATCTCATACATATCAAAGCTTCCGTCGCATGAAAGATGCGCAGCCTCTTCAAAGTCGGGCTCTCCTACGGGAATCGCAGCTCCGCTCCATGCCTTGACAGCACTTCCGTCCTCATGACAGAAGGAATTGAACTGAAGGTTTCTTACATGTGCAAAATGAACTCTTCCGGCAAATGAACGGATCATATCGGGAAGGTCGTTCTCGGGGTTGGTTCCGAAGGAACCCGCACAGAATGTAAGGCCGTTGTGCACGTTATCTACAGCGGAAAGCATTTTAGAAATGTTTTCCTTATTATTGATGATACGGGGAAGTCCGAACACGCTCCACGCGGGATCGTCGGGATGTATCGCCATATTGATGTCGTACTTATCACAGACAGGCATAATCGCCTTGAGGAAGTACACAAGATTATCAAAAAGCTTCGCTTCATCAATGTCCTTGTACTGCTCAAAAAGATCCCTTACATGATCGAGTCTTTCGGGTTCCCATCCGGGCATCACGGTACCGTTCATCTGATCCTTGATCGAATCGAACATATTCGCGGGATCGATGGAGTCTATCGCTTTCTGTGAATATGCGAGAACCGTGGATCCGTCATGTCTTTTCCTTGCAAGCTCGGATCTGGTCCAGTCGAACACCGGCATAAAATTATAGCAGACCATATGAATGTTCTGCTTTCCGAGATTTTCCAGGGTCTTTATGTAATTATCGATATGCTCGTCTCTTTTGGCGCCTGCGGTCTTAATATCATCGGAAACATTGACAGACTCAATTCCGGAGATGTGCATCTCCTGTTCGGAAACATCATTAATAAGAGCCTTTATTTCATCCTCAGTCCAGAGCTCTCCCGCCTGCTTATCATATAATGTGGTTATAACTCCCTTTACACCCGGGATCTGTCTGATCTTCCAAAGCTCCACGGTATCAAAAGCCTTACCGTACCATCTGAGGGTCATTTCCATGATATTATGTCTCCTTAAATTGACCTATAGTCATTTCTAAATTCCGGACTCTGCAGCCGTGTCACGGAATGCTGATATTTACTTGCTTTTCGTCCTCTTCTTCTCGGGGCGAGCGGTTGACACTGTGTCAAGACGAGCGTCCTCGCCGGTCTTAAAACTGTCTATGGCTACCGTTCTGTAAGGAATGGATATACCGTTTGCCCTATAGGTTTCTATCAGTCTCTTCCTAATAGAACCGCATGCAACGAAATTCTCCGCAACATTTTTGGTCCATACCGTGGTCTTTAATACCGGGCCGTCGGGATCGAACCTGCAGATGAGGGGCTTCGTGCAATCGATGACATTATCGGTAGCTCTTACAACCTCTTCCATAAGCTTAAGCGCCTTATCGAGATCATCGGAATAACCTACGGTAAGTTCAAGGAAATTACCGATGCGGTCCTCGTGGCTTACATTAAGAAGCATGCTTTCGTTCATGATACCGTTGGGGACCATGCATGCCTGTCCGTCGTATGTCATGACAACGGTATGTCTGAGCGTGATATCGGTAACGGTTCCTTCGGCTATTACGGATCCGCCGCTGATGATCTTGATCTTATCTCCGAGATCAAAGGGTCTGGACAAAGAGATCGCAATACCGGAAAGGATATTATTAAGGCTCTTCTGTGCGGCGAAGCTCAGGATCGCGAGAACAAGTCCTCCACCTGTAAGAACCGCGGTAAGCACACTCTGAAGATCAAAATATACCTGTAATATCGCAACGAGAACGCCTATGACCACCAGTGTCCTGAGCAGACTGCAGATGAATCTTACATGCAGTTTCCTGCGTTTTCCGGATACAAGCTTAAGGATCAGCCAGAGCAGTATACCGACCAAAAGTATTATTACGATCTTAATAATGTCATCCATTTTCATTTCATCTCCAAGTATAGCACACTAGTATACTAGTATCAATGTTTCCTATAATTTATTCAAATTTAGCAATTATTATTATAAAAAAAGCACAAAATGCGTACTCTTTTTTCACAAAGTAATACCCGTACCCCTTTTTGAGATACGGGTATTTCATCTTATCTGATTATATTGATCTCAAATCCTTTGCCTTCGGTATTATCATTGTTCCCGGTTCCGAAGATCGCCTGCCTTACGGCTTCGTCCTCCTCCCTGGTGGCATAACCGCTGCCTTTTTCCTGTGCATCTATCGCAGCGGCAAGAGTCTGATTCTTCTCAAGTTCCGCAGCGGCATTTCCGATGGCGCCTGAAGTCTCGGCTGCTTTCCTGTTCTCCGAAGCTTCTTCCTCCTTACGGGATTCCATAGCGGAATTGTAATCATAGCTTGAGATCCTGCCGGTCAGATACATTCTCTCGAGTTCTGAATCCGATACTTCCGATAAAGCAGCTTTGTTATCGAGAATCTTATCCGACTCCTTCTCCTCTGCTTCCTTCGCAAGCGCATCCTTTGCGGCCTCTTTTCTCTTTTCACTCTCTGCCCGGGAAGCTTTGATCATCTCTTTGATACGTTCTTCTCTTTTGGCTTCGAGCTTCTCGGCAGATTCTTCGGCTTCCTTTACCGCGTTTTCTTTCTCTTCGCGGATGGGAGTTTTCTCCGCCTTGTCGGTGACATCTATGTCGATGGTTTCTTCCTTCGGTATTCTCTCTGTCTTATTGAAAACAAATCCGTCGGAAAGTCTTTCGTTAGCTTCAGGCTTTACCTGAACTGTGTCACCGTCCTCCGATGTATAGATGACATTTTCCAGTGCGACCGCATCCTGCTTCGGTTTCTTATCAACCTCAGTCTTCTCCGCCGGTGTCACCGGATTGTTCTTGACGGAGGAAACATTATCGATATTAACTGTTAAATTTCTGGTTATAAGATTATCAGCCATTTTTCATTCCTCCTGTTCACCGTATATTTATGAGAAAAGTCCGTGAGCACGTCTCGCTTCGTTTTCTTCTTTTTTCTTCTGCATCATTACGTTAATGGTATCAAGAAGTCTCTGCTTATCAAGCTTGCTCACCGCTTTTTCCATATCAAGATCTTCAAGTCTCGAATCGGCTGCGGTAAGATTGTAACTGCTCGTCTTATTTATGTTATAAGCATGCTCGAGCGAATTCATCTTGGCACCGGCATCCGATCTCATTTTCGAAACGGTATCAAGCGCCTTGTCTATATCTTCAATATTAAAATCCCCGGTCACATCAAAATCTTCGATACCGAGAGCCTTTAGTGTTGAATCCATTCCGCTGACGGATACGCTCGAACCGTTAGAGTCGGTTGCGATATTCATCTCTTTCGCAGATCCGTCGAGAAGATTCTTCTCATTATAGGAAGTGACATTGGAAACGCCTTCGATACCTTCCTTGAGCTGTGATATCTCCTGCTGATAGATCTTCTTATCTTCATCAGAGATCGTGAACGTATTGGATGCGGCAAGAGCCAGCTCTCTTATTCTCTGAAGATAATCGGTAACATCTCCGAGAGCGGAATCCTGTATCTTTATCGCATCGATCCCGGAGGAAACATTATCGGCTCCCTGCTCGAGTCCTCTGACCTGGGCATTCATTTTTTCGGAGATGGCAAGTTCGGCAGCACCGTCCGCTGCAGACTGAAGTGACTTTCCGCTTGCTATTTTTCCGTAAAGAGAATTATATCCGTATGATGATACACCACTTATCGAACTCATATGTACCCCCTTTACATACAAATCGCATCTGTGTAGAAAACTAACAAGCAATCGATAGCATTATCGTTTGCTCATCTGTCAGACATATCCGTTACACCTTGATTATACTATAATGCGGAAAAAAACAACATATTTTTGTGAACCGGAAAATGCATCAAAAAATCCCGGGGGCAGGATGCCTCCGGGATCTCATTGATAATCTTACTGATTATTTAGCAGCCTTCTTAGCAGGTGCCTTCTTAGCTACTGCCTTCTTAACGGTGGTAGCCTTCTTTGCTACTGCCTTCTTAGCAGTGGTAGCCTTCTTAACTACTGCCTTCTTAGCGGTGGTAGCTTTCTTTGCAACTGCCTTCTTAGCGGTGGTAGCCTTCTTTGCAGGAGCTGCCTTCTTAGCGGTGGTAGCCTTCTTTGCAGGAGCTGCCTTCTTAGCGGTGGTAGCCTTCTTTGCAGGAGCTGCCTTCTTAGCGGTGGTAGCCTTCTTTGCAGGAGCTGCCTTCTTTACAGTTGCCTTCTTTGCGGGTGCCTTCTTAGCATCTGCTTCTTTCTTTGCTGTAGCCATTTTTTCCTCCTCCGATTTTGGAATTAAATTTTTAATAAACAACTACTAAACAAAATATACTACAAAGAATGCAGAAATACAAAGGTTTTTTGCATTTTTTTGAAAAAAATTTTCAAATTTGTTTTTAATGGTATGTCATTTTCATCAGTTATCATCGGGCTTGCAGGAAAATGACGTGTGTGTCGTTTTATTGAATGCTTTTTCTCACCTGTCTGAAATAGGCTTGTACTCTGTGTTTTCCTGTATTCCGATGTATGCGGGACGTATTATCTTGTCGACATTGATGAGTTCTTCCAGACGGTGTGCACTCCATCCGACGACCCTCGCGATCGCAAACATCGGAGTATATAATTCGAGCGGAAGTTCGAGCATGCTGTAAACAAATCCGGAATAAAAATCCACATTCGCACTTACACCTTTATAAATTTTTCTTTCTTCTCCGATGACTTCGGGTGCAAGTTTTTCTATCAGTGAATACAGTTCATACTCGGGCATGCGATGTTTTGATTCGGCAAGTTTTTCGACGAACTGTTTGAAGATGAGTGCCCTCGGATCCGATACGGAATATATCGCATGTCCGAAACCGTATATAAGTCCGGACTTATCGAATGCTTCCCTGTGAAGGATCTTTTTAAGATAAGCTTTTACTTCTTCCTCATCCTTGTGATCATGAACGTTCTTCCATATATCCTGGAACATGCGCACAACCTTTATATTGGCTCCGCCGTGCTTGGGACCTTTTAGTGAACCGAGTGCGGCTGCCATTACCGAATAAGTATCCGTTCCGGAAGAAGATATTACATGCGTGGTAAATGTGGAGTTATTACCTCCGCCGTGATCCATATGAAGAACGAGTGCAATATCGAGAACCTGTGCTTCAAGTTCCGTATACTTCATATCGGGACGGAGCATACGAAGAATATTTTCCGCAGTTGAAAGTTTGGGATCGGGACGATGGATGTACAGACTCTTGTCCTTGAAATAATGATTGTATGCGTGATAACCGTATACGGAAAGCATGGGGAACACAGCGATGAGCATAAGACACTGACGCATTACATTGTCGAGTGAAGTATCATCGGAATTCTTGTCATATGCATAAAGCGTGAGCACGCTTCTTGCAAGTGTGTTCATCATATCCTTGCTGGGTGCTTTCATGATGACATCACGCACGAAGTTTTTGGGAAGAGATCTCGAATCCGCAAGAACCTCCATGAAATCCTCAAGTTCCTCCGCGGTGGGAAGCTTTCCGTAAAGAATAAGATATGCGGTCTCTTCAAAACCGAATCTTCCTTCCGAATTGAATCCCTTCGTAAGTTCTCTTACATCTATTCCGCGGAAATACAAACGTCCCGCACAGGGAACGCTCTCTCCGTTCACTTCTTCCTTGGCGATGATCGTGGAGATTCTGGTAAGACCGGCTCTTACACCGTTACCGTTGACATCACGAAGACCTTTTTTGACATCATATTTTTTATAAAGCTCCGGATCGATCCCGGTATTAGCTTTGCATTTTTCCGTGAGCGCAATGATCTCGGGGGTGGGTTCCATCTTAAAACTCATAACTACCTCCTTTTAATGCTTTTTAGTTAACATCCGCATTTTTTATTCTATCAAATATCATTGAAATAAACACCCTTTTAATATATTAAAAAAAGTATTTAAATGAATCTTAAAAATTTTATTCATCAAACAATAAAGGCATGTCGTAATGACATGCCTTTTGGTTTAATGATTTTTTGTTTTCGGAACGATCTTCCGATATCAGATCTTGAAGTAGCTTATAGTATCGTTCAGCTTGTTTGCAAGATCCTGAAGATCCATAGCGGACTGAGAGATAAGAGTGAATGTCGCATTGAGTTCTTCCATTGAAGCATTGGTCTCCTGAGTGGATGCGGCATTTTCTTCGGATATGGCGGAAAGGTCCTCGATAATGGAATCGAGAGATTCTCTTGCCTTGTTGAGTTCAGATACCTTGTCTTCGATATTATCCGCACTGTGGGATACATTCTTAACATTCTCGAGCATCTCACCCATATTGTCCTTGGTCGTTCCGAGCTTCACGGTCTGCTCATTGAAGCTGTCCTTGAGTTCGGAAAGAGCCTGTACGGATGAAGCAACATCCGAAAGGAGTCTGTCAACGATCGTCTTGATCTTGGTAGCGCTGTCAGCGGACTGGTTTGCAAGGATTCCGATCTCACCCGCAACAACCGCGAAGCCCTTACCCATCTCTCCGGCTCTTGCAGCTTCGATGGAAGCATTGAGTGAAAGAAGGTTGGTCTGGCTTGCGATCTCCTGGATCGTAGCGGTGAACTTGCTGATCTCATTTGCGGAATCGTTGGTAGCCTTGATGACGGAATCGATCTCGTTAACGGACTTGGTAACATGATCGGACTGCTTGATCAGATCGTTCATTGCATCCATTGCGGTATCACATGATGCACGCATCTCTCTTGAGTATTCATTAAGCGAAGCTACTTCGGCATTTACCGTATCTATACTCTGACCGATACTGTTTGTATTGTCCGCAGCATCCTGAACATGTTCTGCCTGTGATACGGAACCTCTGCTTATATCATCGACCGCCTGACTTACCTGTCCCGAAACTTCTGTAGCCTGCTGAGCATTGGATGCAAGCTCATTACCCGATTCCTTGACATTCTCCGCCATGGCCTTGGTATCACCGATGATGCCGGAAAGCTTATCCGTTACGGAATTGACATTATTGACCATTGCACCGAATTCATCGGTTCTGTTTGTAAATTTGTCGATTCTGGTAAAGCTTCCGTTTGCAAGCTCTCCGACCGCATTGTTAACCTCTTCGACAGGTCTGGTAAAGGAAAGAGCCATGTAAACCGAGATAAAGCCTGCCGCTATCAGAAGTACGGCAGCTATCGCGACGCAGATCATCGCCGATCTTCTTGCCGCACCGACCGCAGCATCCATAGTCTTAACGGTAACAACGGTCCATCCTGCTGCAAACGCATCAACCTCAGTCGTACCCTGTCCGAGTCTTACATATCCGAGCATAGAGTCAACGCCGTCCACATCTTCCTGATAAACTCCTTCTTCTGAAGCATTGGTCATAAAGGTGGATCCTGTATAATTCTCGGTCTCATCTTCTGCCTGAATCTCAAATCTGGAATGAGCGGCAAGCACTCCTGTTCTGTCTACGATAAATGCATGGTCGGATTCTTCCGAAAGGAAATCATGAAGCGAATTAAGATCATAGTTTCTCTGAACGGTTCCGATTATGGAGCCGTCTTTTCCGCGGACGGGAACGATGATCGTTATGATCCTTGTTCCGGTAGACTTACTTACAATGACATCCGAAACATAATTGTTTCCGGCCATAGCCTGTTGGAAATATTCACGGTCAGCAACGTTTACGCAATTACCGACGGTCCTGAAAAGCTGCTGTCCGGTAGCATCTGCGATCGCGATAGTATTACCGTCTCCGAATGCCTCATCGACATAATAAAGATATAAAGAAATCTCATCGCCTTTGGTGGTATCCTCTCCGCTGAGATATTCGACTACGGAAGGAGATATCGAAATAGCCTCGATAGCTCTCAGGTTCTGATTTATCTTGGATGAGAACATATCCTCGATATACCAGGATTCCCATGAAAGCATTTCTTCGGAATCGGCAAGAGCCTTACTTGTAGATGATCTGTAACTGATGATTGTTGTTATCAGAACGGGGATAACAGCGACAAGAAGCATGATAAGGATCAGCTTTGTTTTGACAGAACTGCTCAGTTTCGACATTATTCTATTCCTCCACTCATAAGAACCGGCACCCACCGGACTTATATGTATAATACACCCTCGATTTGAAAAAAGGAACAATCAAATAGACCGGGCCGCCAGCAAAGTGGCGGCCCGGTCAGAAAAAGGGTAGCACGATATGGATATCACTTGAAGTAAGAAATAACCTCCACAAGCTTATCCGAGTTGTTTCTGGTCTCATCGGAACTCTGTGCGATCTCATTTATCGACGTTGCGATTCCGGTGACATTGGCTGAGACTTCCTGGTTGGATGCGGCATTTTCTTCGGAGATCGCACTGAGTGACTGAACCGCATCGGTGATGACATTCTGAACTTCCTCAAGTTCCTCGGCATCCTTGGTAACGATCTTGATATTATCAAGTGAAGCCGCGATCTCTTTTCCGAGGATCTCAAACTTGGTCTGGGTCTCACCTACGAATGACTGCTCCTGCTTGATCAGCTCTGCAACATTAGCTGAAAGTTCAACACTCGCTTCGGAATTCTTGACTATCTCATCAACGATATTCCTGATCTCATTGGCAGATCTGCTGGACTGGTCGGAAAGGCTTCCGATCTCGGTAGCTACTACCGCAAATCCTCTTCCGGCTTCTCCCGCCCTTGCCGCCTCGATCGAAGCATTAAGTGCGAGCAGATTGGTCTGGCTTGCGATGGAAGCGATCATATCGACAGCTTCCTTGATCTTCTGGACCGCATCATTGGTAGAGGAGATCTGTCTTGCTATATCATTAACAGCTTCAACGGTCTGAACGGAAGATTCGGATACCTTATCGATATACTCTCTCGCGTCATTATTGGCGGTTGCGATATTATCGGATGATACGGCAAGCGCATCGGAACTTTCGGTGAGCATTGCAATAAGCTCGTTCAGGTTGCCGATCTGTTTTCCTATCTCCTGAACATTATTGGCCATATCGGTAGCGCCCTCGGCAAGATCTTCCATGGCTGAGGAGATCTGGTTTGCATCCCTGGAGCTTTCTTCGGAAAGCTTGTTTACATTATTTGCACCGGCATTAAGCTCTCCGCTTATGAGCTTGACATGTCCGATGATCTCGCTGAGCTTATCCCTGAGTGAATTGGATGCTGAGATCAGTGACTTGGTCTCCGAGATATTGGTAGTTGCATCATTTTCAATGCTGAGATTTCCGTCTGCAAGCCTGGAAAGAGTGTCAGCACATGCACGAATGGGCTTTGCAACTTTATTGGCAAAGTACAGGCAAAGGAATATGAAGAACACAAGGAGAACTACGGCAATGCAGCCGCTGACAAGCACCATTTTGCCGATGGCACTCTGAAGTTCCCTGGAGGGCTTGCCGGCAAATGCCATACCGACGACCTTTCCATCTGCGTCCCTGAGAGGAAGATAGTAAACATAGTATTGTTCTCCGTTGATGACAACATTATCGGAGAAATATTCATTTCCTTTGTTTATTACTTCTGCAATGACGGCATCGGATGCCTTGGTACCCTCGATCCTCTTTCCGTCATCACCAATGATGGATGTGCAGAATCTGGTATCTCCCCTGAAAATGGTAAGATCGACATCGGCGTACTTGAGATGATCCATGTACTCGGGATCATAGGTCAGCCATCCGTCTTCCAGATATTCGGGATGAATAAGATCGTACGCATAATACTCCTGAAGGTCGATGACCGCGACCTTAAGTGTATTCTTTGTCTGCGCTTCGAGATTGTCCTTCATGTAGAAGATGCTGAACAGCGTAAGGACAAGCAGAGATACCACAAGCGGTATCATTGAAAGTAAGATCAAAAACTTGTGCATAGATAAACCGGACTTTTTATTCATTCTCAGAACCCCTCCTAAGAAAAATTAAAATATGCATTGTCGGTCATAATATTTTACATATTTAATTATATCGGTATAATAACACATTTTAATGAATATGTTACGAAAAATCGTAATATTTTACATAAAAAAAGAGCAGGTCATTCAGACCTGCTCTCATACGTTTTGCATTCGTATCAATAATTCTCTTCGCGAACCTCGAAGAAGCTCTGGGGATGCTTGCAGACAGGACATACATCGGGAGCTTCGGTTCCGACTACGATATGTCCGCAGTTACGGCACTCCCAAACGGTAACGCCGGACTTCTTGAACACTTCCATGGCCTTAACGTTCTCAAGAAGCTTGCGATAGCGCTCCTCATGAGCCTTCTCGATCGCAGCTACGCCTCTGAACTGCTCAGCCAGCTCATGGAAACCTTCCTCATCGGCTTCCTTAGCCATGCGTACATACATATCGGTCCACTCATGATTCTCACCCTCAGCTGCGGCAAGAAGATTCTCTTCGGTGGTTCCGAGTTCTCCGAGAGCCTTAAACCAGAGCTTTGCATGCTCCTTCTCATTCTCTGCGGTCTTAAGGAAAAGTGCGGCTATCTGCTCATAGCCGTTCTTCTTTGCAACGGATGCAAAATAGGTGTATTTATTTCTCGCCTGTGACTCACCGGCAAATGCGTCACGAAGGTTCTTCTCTGTCTTGGTTCCCGCATAAGGATTCTTTGAGACAACGGTCTTCTCAAACTTTGAAGCGGGTGCGTGGCACTTAGGGCATTCGAAATCGGCGGGGAGTTCCTCTCCTTCATATACATAACCGCATACGGTGCAGCGCCATACGGTCTTTCCGCCTACTGTTTCTTTAACAAGATCGCTCATAACTACCTCCTTTGAAATTTAAGAATTTGATTAAGTATAACACATCACTTGATAATATCCGATAAGATTTTTATTGTTCCGGAATAATCTTCCAAAAACTGTCCGTGGTTCTCTTTTACGTATTTAAGATTGCCGTCTGCGGACGCTTCTTCAAGGAGTCTTGCCTTCTCCGACAGTTCCATGGCGCCGATCGTTTTCGATCCGCTCTTCACCGAATGGATAAGCGTCCTGTACTCCTTCAGGTCCTCATGCTTAAGGAAATCATCGAGTGAAGCACTCTTTTCGGCATAGGTGGATGTGTATTCGGAGATGACCTCCCTGTAAAAATCCTTATCCTTGCCGCAGTAATTGAGAGCCGCCTCGATATCGAAGCCTTTCTTTTTAAGCTCTTCCAGGAAATCCCCCGAAGCGGTCTCCTTCTTTTCGGCACCGGGCGAAAATTCCATCACTTCATCATCGATATCATCAGAAGCAAATACCGGAGCCGTCATGGGCTTGGGTTCTTCCTTTTCCGGCTGATCCTGCTTCATGGTCACAAGCTCAGGCGGCAGGAATTCAAGAAGCTTTTCTTCGAGTTCTGTGATCTCAACCGGTTTGGAAAGATAATCGTCGAAGCCTTCCTCGAGATACTTTTCCCTTGCGCCCACTACGGCATTTGCCGTAAGTACGATGATCTTCGTTCCATGCGGGATCAGATCCATTTCCCTGAGCTTTCCGAGTGTCTCGATACCGTCCATCTTGGGCATCATATGATCGAGGAAAACTATATGGTAAAAATGCTCTCTTACTTTACTGATCGTCTCCGCGCCCGAGAAAGCGAGATCCGGAACAATGCCGTTTCTCTTCAGAAGATTCTTGACAACCTTGCAGTTCATCTCATTATCGTCAACGATCAGTATGCGGGCATCGGGTGCGTATACATACGGCTTGGACCTCATCTGTCCCGATGACCTGGCATACCTTGCGGTGTAATCACCGATCGGAGTCTCGTTGACAATTTTCTGTCTTATGATAAAGGAAAACCTTGAACCGACCCCGTATTCGGATTCAACCTCAAGCTTGGAATCCATCATATCGAGCAGTTTGGTGACTATCGCCATTCCGAGACCCGTGCCTTCTATGCCGCGGTTTCTTTTTTCATCGATACGTGTAAAGGATTCAAAGAGCTTGTCCATATCCTCCTTGCGGATTCCGATACCGGTATCCGATACGACAACCTCTATCAGGATATTTCCGAGTGCGCGCTCCTTCTCCATAACGGTCATGGTAACGCTTCCTCTTTCGGTATATTTGACCGCATTGGTGAGCAGGTTCATGATGACCTGTGAAATACGCACGTCGTCGCCGAACAGTTCGCACGGAAGCTTCCTGTCGACAACAACCTTGAGTTCAAGTTCCCTGGCTTCAGCTCTCGCCTTGATGGAATTGACAAGATTATTGATAACGGAAGCAAGATCGTATTCGACGGGGATTATCTCCATCTTGCCGTCTTCTATCTTGGAAAAATCCAGAATGGAATTGATGATGTACAGAAGGTTTCTTCCGGATGCCGCGATATTGTCCGCATACTCGAGGATATCCTTGTCATTGGATTCGCGAAGGATCATCTCATTCATTCCGAGGACCGCATTTATGGGAGTCCTGATCTCATGAGACATCTGCGCAAGGAATCTTCCCTTTGCCTTATCGGCCTGTATGGCGATATCCGCCGCTTCCTTCAGCTTCGCCTCATATTCAATCTCAGTTACGTTGGAGATCTGATAACTGCTTACGGTAACGAAGACAACGAAAGCGTCGACAAAATAGAGAATAGGAAACCTGTTCATGAATGTTTCGGAATAATATGCAGCCATCTGCTCCCTGTACGGAGTATAGAACATGCATATAAAAAGGATCAGATAATAAATGGAAAGATAAATGCCGTGCTTGGCACCGATAAGAAAGCTCACACCGATGGGAACGATGAGAGTCCACAGAATGGCAAATCCGTCGTTTACGCCTTTGAGGCTGTAATAGGTGAATATGCCGAAACCGATTATCATTACTACGATCTCAACGGGCTTTCTCTTTTTGCGCACCTTGATCTCAAAGACCATGAATGCCCCCAGCAGAGCGATCGCAGCCGTAGTAAAGGTAACAAAGCCCTTATGCTGGGCAATGTTTATGAGTGTCATGATCAGACCGCCGAGTGATACGGCTATGCCCAAAAGCGTGATGGCTCTTATGTTTCTCTCAAGTCGAGCCCCCACGAAAATGTTCTGATCCATGAAGTGATTATATTCTTTTGTAAACGGGATAATGACTTTTCTGTTAACGTTTATGCCTTCAGACATATATCCACCCCGGATCCGTTATCTCATTCCCAAAAGAAAAAACTGTGCCTTTCAAACGTATATCACTTTAAGTTTAACTTATTTACCGTCTGTCTAACAAGTACCCGTTTTTCTTAATGCCCCGCATTCTACTCTGCAAGATTCTTAAGCCAGCGTTCCTTCTTCAGCCAGAAATGAAATCCGGCTATCTTTATGAAATCGAGGAGCTTTACACCGCAGTACATTCCGACCGGTCCGATATCCGTAAAGAAAGCAAGCAGAAGCAGCATGGGTATCATCATAAAGATCGTGATGAGCGAATCCGCTACGGCTCCCATTGCGGTATCCCCGCCGGATCTGGCAACCGCCTGCTGGGTGTTCATGTAAACCCAGACCGGCATAAAGAACGACATCAGTATGACCATGTTCCTGCAGATATGTATCGCTCCGTCACTGAGCCTCCCTCCGAATACGAGAGGTATGATAAATGTGGTGCCGAGTCCGAAAAGAGTCATAAGAAATCCAAATACGGCAGCCCCTGATAAAAGCCAGGTCTTGTCCCTTCGCGCTTTTTCAAGGTCGCCCATACCGAGTGTCTTTCCGAGGATGACTCCGGTTGATGAATAGATTCCCTCGAATGCGACAAAGAAAAGATTGGCTATCGTAAAGCTCGATGCCATGCCGGAAACAACATCGGCCCCTCCTCTTCCGTTATATATGGCGGTCGTCAGTGTTTCGGAAAGGATCCATACCATCTCGCAGAAAAGGACAAGTGAGCCCTTCTTCAGTATCTCTCCGAAAAGCTTCCAGTCTATTTTGAACAGCCCGGCGAATCTGACCGCAAACTCAGGCTTCATCTTAATGTAGATGATCAGGAAGATGACCAGTTCAAGAGTCCGGGCTATGACCGTGGCGATCGCAGCACCGCGCACTTCAAGTCTGGGTGCTCCGAGATTACCGTATATGAGCACCCAGTTAAAGAAAGTATTTGTAAGAGTTGCAACTATTGTAACGGCAAGGGGGATCTTAACCTTGCCCATATCACGGAGTGAAGTCGCTATACACATCGATACGGTCATCGGAAGTCCCATAAAGAATGTAATGCGGATATAACTTACCGCCTGATCGAGAATAAGCGGTGCATCGGTATTTCCGATCAGCATAAGGGAAAGGACCTGTCTCGGAAAGACCACGCATACAAGGAAGAAAGGAATGAATGCAGCCAGTCCCATTGCAAGCTTAAAACGGAATGCCTGTTTCATTCCGTCAGGGTCCTTTGCTCCGAAGAACTGGGTCATGAATATTCCGCCCGTCATACATATCGCATTTAAATATACGAAAAAGACAAAGAGAACCTGTCCCGCAACATTGACTCCGGACATACATATATCGCCCAGACCCGATACCATAAAGTTATCTACAAGCGAAACAAGGCTCTGTATCAGAGCCTGAAGCATGATCGGAACCGCAATGGTAAGGGCGCTTTTGTAAAAGCGCCCTGTTCCGAATAGTCTGTTATTATCTTTTACAGCCGTATTGTTTATCATTTCATTGACTTGAGCCAGGTCCAGAGACTTCCCTGTACGGATAAGCCCGTCTCATTTGCGACAACATAATACTGGAGTCTGATTCCGGATTTTTTGATAACGTTCCTGCTTGTAAAGATATCGCTGGAATTATTGTATCTGGGATTGGAGGTGGTCCATTCTCCGTTGTAATAATACCAAGTGGCGGAATTGGGAGTTTCCGTGTAGCAGGCATAATAAACCGTATATTTATCCTTATCGCTCGCCTCGGAAGCGGTTGTTCCGCCGGCATTGCTTCCGACTGCGACCATGAAGAAATAGGGTTTTCCGTCGGGCATTCCTGCAAGCTTCAGAACATCCTTCGCAAAATCGCCACCGGAAATATCCTGATCCCCATTACTTGTATTTGAGTCTGTATAATCGTGGGCTCCACCGACTACGGGAGTCCCCAGTGCGGGTGTTTCCTGAAGTCCGTACTGCTTGGAGAACATAGCCTGAGCGGCATCATAACAGGATTTTGCGTTGGGAAGATATTTCTTGGCTCTTGCCTGCTCGATGTACCCCAAAAGGGTGGGGATGAGCAACGCTGAGATAATTGCAAGTATTACCAGTATGACTATAAGTTCTACGAGCGTGAAGCCTTTGTTTGATCTCTTTTTCATTTCCCCTTTATTATCTCCCCCTGATTTATCTGAAAGTACACATTTATATGATTATACCATAATACACTAAAAAAAGAACCTCGCGTAAGTCATACGCAAGGCTCTATAAAAGCATATTCAGGTTTTAATACATTACGTGGCTGTACATATGATCCAGAAGTTCATATCCGTAGGTACCGTCCGTGGTTTTCAGTACATATCTTACATATCCCATGACTTCACCGTTCAGATCACTTATCATCCTGGAGTTTACGATATATACACCGTCACTCTCAGCAACAGATACCAGCTCTGCGTGCTGCTCATACATCGCTCCTGCACATGTATAGCAATATCCGTCATCCATACACAGGATTCCCTGCTCGGGCAGATCATTTATATCAAAGTTCCTGTCGAAATCCGGCTCGAATTCTCTTTCCTCATGAAAGACTTCTTCATAGAATGCGGCAAGGTCGGATGCAGGCATTCTGTAGCTTGACCACATTGCATACTCACCCAGCACCTCCGGTTCGTCACGATCCAGTTTCTCACCGAAATGTGCGACCACTTCATAATCATTGTTTGAATAAAGGTGGTCTTCGGAAACAGCATCAATTTCATTCTGTATCATCATGGTGATCAGATCAAAAAACTTTGCATCATACTCGGAAAGCGACCCGGGATCAATATCATGATACTTCACATCGAAGCCGGTCTCCAGACATTTCAGTGAGCTCATAAGTATTTCAAAATGATCGTCATACCAAAGTTCGATATCACTGACCCTGCTCTGCGCTCCGAAGCTTACCCAGGCAATCCCGCCATCTGTAAGCTCCCATCCGTACCTGATAGGAACCGAATCCTCATCAACTTCATCATATGGACCGAAATAGTATTCCAGATCACTGAATTCATAGTGATCGTCAAAAGCCGCAAAAACATCCGCTGTTGCAGGCTCATTCAGATACACTGGTTCCTGAGGCTCCGTAAAAAGAGCCCACTTTTCCTCAGCTTCTTCCTCCGCATCGCGAATGACTTCATTTATTACGGCGACAACATTGTAAAATCTCTCTTGCTTCTTGCCGCTTTCTTGTCCTGCGCCGTATCCGCCGCTCAGGCAGGTTCCGTCCTCAGTCTTCACCTCGATATAATATGTCGCACCGTCACAAATCCCGTCCACACTCATATCTTCGGGAAGCTTTTCGAATTTATTGTACACAAGGGAATTAACGAGTTTGTCCCATCCTTCCGGACTGAGATCGATCCACTCCGATGAATACTCGTCTTCGTCCGGCATCTCATCATCAAAATAATGATAACCGTCTGTAGCATTCATCCAGTACTTCGTAAAGTCATATGTTGTTATCCTGTCCGGAGTAATGACATACACCATATATGCTGCGGGATCACCGATACAGACAAGGTAAGTTATCTGCTCATATCCGGATGTATCCGATACGACCAACGGGTCCGAACCGGGGTCCATAGGTGGGCTTTCTATAGGTTCCGGTTCTCCGCAAGCCGCCAATATGAACAGGCACATAAGAATTGCGGTTATCTTAATCAGTTTTTTCATAACAGTTCCTCCCTTACACCTGTATTGACGAAATATGCAGGGCATTCGTCACACATTAAGTTAAGTATACCTAATGATCTGACGAAATGATACAAAAAACAGGGAGTCCGTAATGGACTCCCTGTCTGTGATTGACTTATTATCTGTCAGCGATTGCTGCCTGTGCTGCTGCAAGTCTCGCGATGGGTACGCGGAAAGGTGAGCAGGATACATAGTCAAGTCCGATCTTGTGGCAGAACTCAACGGATGAAGGATCTCCGCCGTGCTCACCGCAGATACCGTAGTGAATGTTCCTGTTAACCGGCTTTGAAAGAGCGATACAGGTCTTCATAAGGCTTCCTACACCAACCTGATCGAGCTTTACGAAGGGGTTAGCCTCGAGGATCTTGCGATCGAAGTAAGCGGGCATGAACTTGGAAGCATCGTCTCTTGAGAAGCCGTAGGTCATCTGGGTAAGGTCGTTGGTTCCGAAGCAGAAGAAATCAGCCTCGGGAGCGATCTCGTCAGCGGTAACTGCTGCTCTGGGGATCTCGATCATAGTTCCGACCTTGTACTCAAGCTTAACGCCTGCAGCTGCGATCTCCTCGTCAGCGGTCTTAACAACGATGTCCTTAACGTACTTGAGCTCCTTAACATCGCAGGTAAGAGGGATCATGATCTCAGGCATAACATTCCATCCGGGATGCTTCTTCTGAGCGTTGATAGCTGCACGGATGACAGCCTTGGTCTGCATTCTTGCGATGCCGGGATAGGTAACGTCAAGACGGCATCCTCTGTGACCCATCATAGGGTTGATCTCCTTAAGGCCGGAGATGATAGCCTTGATCTGCTGAACAGTCTTGCCCATTGCATCTGCAACTGCCTTGATCTCTTCCTCAGTGGTAGGAACGAACTCGTGAAGAGGGGGATCAAGGAATCTGATGGTAACGGGATGTCCCTCGAGTGCATCATAGAGAGCCTCGAAGTCGGACTGCTGATAAGGAAGGATCTTAGCAAGTGCAGCTTCTCTCTCCTCATCGGTGTCGGAGCAGATCATCTCACGGAATGCCTCGATACGGCCTTCCTGGAAGAACATGTGCTCGGTACGGCAAAGTCCGATACCCTCAGCACCAAGTTCGAATGCTCTTCTTGCATCCTCAGGGTTGTCGGCATTGGTACGAACCTTGAGCTTACGATACTTATCAGCCCAAGCCATAACTCTTCCGAACTCGCCTGCGATGGTAGCATCAACAGTGGGGATCTCGCCCTGGTAAACATTACCGGTAGATCCGTCGATTGAAACCCAGTCTCCCTCTTTGAAGGTAACTCCGCCGAGAGTGAACTGCTTGTTCTCTTCGTCCATAACGATGGCGCCGCATCCGGTAACGCAGCACTCACCCATTCCTCTTGCAACAACTGCTGCGTGAGAGGTCATACCGCCACGAACGGTGAGGATTCCCTCTGCAGCCTTCATACCCATGATATCCTCGGGTGAAGTCTCAAGTCTTACAAGAACAACCTTCTCGCCTTTCTCTGCCCATTCAACAGCATCGTCAGCGTTGAAGACAACCTTACCTGCAGCTGCTCCGGGAGATGCTCCCATACCCTTTCCGAGAGGGGTAGCTGCCTTGAGTGCCTTAGCATCGAACTGGGGATGAAGAAGGGTGTCAAGGTTTCTGGGATCGATCATTGCAACAGCTTCCTGCTCGGTTCTCATTCCCTCATCAACGAGGTCACAAGCGATCTTGAGAGCAGCCTGTGCGGTTCTCTTTCCGTTTCTGGTCTGAAGCATATAGAGCTTGCCGTGCTCAACGGTGAACTCCATATCCTGCATGTCTCTGTAGTGCTTCTCGAGGGTAGCGCATACGTCCTTGAACTGTGCGAATGCCTCGGGGAACTTCTCTTCCATCTCGGAGATGTGCATGGGTGTTCTTACACCTGCAACAACATCCTCGCCCTGTGCATTGGTAAGGAACTCACCGAAGAGGCCCTTAGCGCCGGTAGCGGGATCACGGGTGAATGCAACACCGGTTCCGCAATCGTCGCCCATGTTACCGAATGCCATGGACTGAACGTTAACAGCGGTACCCCATGAATAAGGGATATCGTTGTCTCTACGATAAACGTTAGCACGGGGGTTATCCCATGAACGGAATACTGCCTTGATAGCGCCGTAGAGCTGCTCCTTGGGATCGGTGGGGAAATCCTTGCCGATCTTAGCCTTGTACTCTTCCTTGAACTGGTTAGCAAGAGTCTTGAGATCGTCGGCATCAAGCTCAACGTCCTGGGTTACACCCTTCTTAGCCTTGAGCTGGTCGATGAGCTCTTCGAAATATTTCTTTCCGACTTCCATAACAACGTCGGAATACATCTGAATGAATCTTCTGTAGCAGTCCCAAGCCCAACGGGGATTTCCGGACTTGGTAGCGATGGTGTTAACAACGTCCTCATTGAGACCGAGGTTAAGGATAGTATCCATCATACCGGGCATTGAAGCTCTTGCTCCGGAACGAACGGAAACGAGGAGAGGATTCTCCTTGTCACCGAACTTCTTGCCGGTGATTCCCTCAAGCTTAACGATGTACTCTTCGATCTGGCCCATGATCTCATCATTGATCTCACGACCATCCTCATAGTACTGTGTGCAGGCTTCGGTGGTGATGGTAAAGCCCTGAGGAACGGGGAAAGACTCGCCTGATCCGTCTAACTTAATGTTGGACATCTCAGCAAGGTTAGCTCCCTTACCTCCGAGGAGTTCACGCATGTTAGCGTTACCCTCTGTGAACAGATAGACCCATTTCTTACTCATGTTCTCTTTTCCTTTCTTTCTACCTTCTTACTCCAACTTCTCTTATAAATTAAATGAATCCGGTCTTCTCTTAGGTCAAAAACCTTCATCAAAATAATCTACAGATGGATAGCCTATGTATTATAGCAAAATACATTCAAAAGTTCATCAAAAATTTAACAATTTCTCGAAGATTTTTTCGTGTAAACGCTTTCATCTGCATGGTTGCGCAGTTCTGTTTTTACGCGCTCCTGCTCTGCAAACCTGCGGAAATCATTTTCCGCCCATCATATTGTCAAATGCTCTCTGCATCCTGCTCCGTCCGTCGATCCTTATGACCTTATTGTTCATCTCCATATAACGGACAAACCTGCCCCATCCCCTGTACATATTGTCGGTGATTGAAAAAGATCTTCCGCCGCCAAAATATATCACTGCCTTTGAATAATGTTCGGTGTGGTATCTTCCATGGGATGTCAGACCTGTGATGACTTCGCATTTTTCCACATCCGATACCGAAAGTGATTCATTAAAGATAAAACAGCTTCTGAGCACCATGCCGCGACCGGATACCACGATCTCTTTGCCGCAGTTATAGAAAAAGAATCCAAGCCCCATGACAAAGATGAGAAACAGAAGGAGCCTGAATCCGTTGGAGTATGTCCCCATGTCGGAATAGTCAAGAATTTCAAAAAAGGCATGGAACATTATATAAAAAATTATCGGAATAAGCAGAAAGACAATATGAAAAAAGAACTTTTGCGAAAGGATGGTAACCTTAAACGCGCAGTCCTTTATCTCATCTTCAAGAAAATCATCAAAGTCATATATGGGTGTACCGTTATCCCGATTTTGATCTTCCATGCAGATCACCTCCCGAAATTCAGATCAAACCATACCTGTTCGGGAATGTTCATATCCCCGCATCCCGTTCCGAGTTCTATTCCGGGCTTATTATTTCCGTGAAAATCACTTCCGCCCGATATCTTAAGGCCTGTTTCCGATGCAAGTCTTTTTACATACTTTACATCATCTTCGGAATGAGTGCTGTACATTGCTTCGATACCCGCAAGCCCTGCTTCCTTCATTTCGGATATCAGTTCGCGGAGCCTGGTATCTCCGAATCTGTATATGAGGGGATGGGCAAGAACAGGTATGCCTCCTGCCTCAAGAGTCATCTCAACGGCCCGGACCGGAGTGATCTTCTCCCTGGGAACATATGCGGGAGAGTCCGGTCCGAGATACCTGTCAAACGCTTCATGAACACTTCTTACATAGCCATACTCATAAAGGTATTTTGCAAAATGTGCTCTGGTCAGAACGCAGTCAGGGAACATCTTAAGGAGGCCCTCATAAGAGATGCCTATACCGATGTTCTTAAGGTTTTCAGCCATCTTGCGGTTCCTGCCTTCGCGGGAATCGAGGAAGGCCTGGAGATTAGCAACAAATTCCTCATTCTTATGATCTATACCAAGACCGACCACATGAACATCCCTGCCATCCCAGTCAGTTGAGAACTCAATGCCGGGTATGATCTCAGGTGCCCGAAGGTCTGATGCAGCATCACCGTTTATCTCCGCAGCTCTTTCCATCGCCTCACTGATACCATCAATGGTATCGTGATCGGTGACTGCAAGATACGTGATGCCCTTTGAAGCCGCCAGATCAACCAGCTGTGCAGGTGTGAGCGAACCATCAGATTTAGTTGTATGTGAATGAAGGTCTATCAATCTTCGTCGTCTTCCTTGTTAGCTGTGAATACTGTTCTCTTTCTTGCATTCTCATCATTTGCAAGATACTCATCATAGGTCGTGATCTTGTCGATGATGGAACCGTCAGGAAGGATCTCGATGATCCTGTTGGCTGTTGTCTCGGTAAGCTGATGATCCCTGCATGAGAAAAGTATTACTCCGGGGAACTTCACCATTCCGGTATTCAGCGCGGTGATGGATTCCATGTCAAGGTGGTTGGTGGGCTCATCGAATACAAGACAGTTAGCCGCACTGATCATCATCTTGGAAAGAAGACATCTTACCTTCTCTCCTCCTGACAGAACCTTTACCTTCTTAACGCCGTCCTCACCGGGGAAGAGCATTCTTCCGAGGAAGCCTCTTACATAGGTTGCATCCTTGATAGCCGAGTATCCGGTAAGCCATTCTGTGATGGTAAGGTCGTTGTCGAATTCCTTCGTATAATCCCTGGGGAAATATGCCTGTGATGTGGTGACTCCCCATTTAAACGATCCGCTGTCGGGCTCAAGTTCACCGGTAAGGATCCTGAACAGAGCCGTCTTGGCCTTTTCACATCCGCCGACGAATGCGATCTTGTCATCATGTCCCATAATGAAGGAGACATTGTCCAGAAGTTTTTCACCGTTCTCGGAATAGCTGATATTCTCAACGGTAAGAACCTCATTACCGATCTCACGCTCGGGTCTGAAATCGATATAAGGATACTTTCTTGATGAAGGCTTGATGGTATCAAGCTCGATCTTTTCAAGTGCTCTCTTTCTGGAGGTAGCCTGCTTGGACTTGGAAGCATTTGCGGAGAATCTTGAAATGAACTCCTGAAGTTCCTTGATCTTCTCTTCCTTCTTCTTGTTGGCTTCCTTCATCTGACGGATCATGAGCTGTGAAGACTCATACCAGAAGTCATAGTTACCTGCATAGAGCTGTATCTTGCCATAGTCGATATCCGCGATCTGGGTGCAGACCTTATTGAGGAAGTACCTGTCGTGGGATACAACTATGACGGTATTGTTAAAGTCGATGAGGAACTCCTCAAGCCAGCCGATAGCCTCGAGATCGAGGTGGTTGGTAGGCTCGTCCAGAAGAAGGATGTCAGGATTTCCGAAAAGTGCCTTTGCAAGAAGGACCTTGACCTTCATGGAGCCGTCCAGATCAGCCATAGTGGTATAGTGTTCCTCTGTGGGGATCCCAAGACCGTTGAGAAGCATGGCAGCATTTGATTCTGCCTCATATCCGTCCATCTCGGCAAATTCTGCCTCGAGCTCTCCGGCTCTTATTCCGTCCTCATCGGAAAAATCTTCCTTCATGTAGATAGCGTCTTTTTCCTTCATGATATCGTAGAGACGCTTATTTCCCATGATGACGGTGTCCATTACGGAATACTCATCATACTTGAAGTGATCCTGCTCAAGGACTGAAAGACGCTCTCCGGGAGTTATGACTATCTCACCCTTTGAAGTATCCAGCTCTCCTGAAAGGATCTTAAGAAATGTGGACTTGCCGGCACCGTTTGCACCGATAAGACCATAGCAGTTCCCCTCTGTGAACTTAATGTTAACATCCTCGAACAAAGCCTTCTTACCGACTCTGTAAGTTACATTTACTGCTGAGATCATATTTTTCTACTCCATAAACACATAACAATTGCCACAAACTATATGATTATACCTTTATTGATGGAATTTTGGCAAGGGTGAACAGGGGGACGGTTCACCCGCCAATTCACAACCGAAAAAAGGACCCCCGCATTATGCGGAGGTCCCAAGTGTTCATTATATTGTGTATCAGAGAAGCTCCTGGAAGCCCTTGACATACAGATGTCTGGGAATACCGTCAACCATGATGGGAGCGACATCACCCTGGATCAGAGGTCTTACATAGGTGACGAACTCGGAAGTAACATAAGTGCCATCCTTGGTGATCCACTCTCTGGGAACGAGTCTTTCATCGTTAGCGATCTTGTGAACATCCTTAACCTCAGTACCTGCCTGATAAGGATCATCCGAAAGTCTCTTGAAGACAACCATCTTACCTGAATCGCCTTCGTCAGCTGCCTTCATTGCGGCACCGCCGACTTCATATGCTTCAAGAATATCGATTCTGGATGCACAGTGTGAAGCTGCTCTCTGAAGAGTTGAAAGCTCGATGGCTCTGGTCTTACATCCTATCTCCTTGGCAACTACAGTTGACAGATAAGTAGCGGTTCCGGTGAGCTGCTTGTGTCCGAATGCGTCAACATACTCAACACCTTCGGTCATCTCGCTGACATACTTTCCTTCAGCTGTACGGATACCTTCGGATACGCACATAACGATTGACGCCTTGGTCTTAAGAAGTTCCTTACATTTATCAACAAAAGCATTAACATCGAAAGGAATCTCGGGAAGATAGATTGCATCAGGTCCGTCGCAGTCCTCACTCTTTGCAAGAACGGAAGCACCTGTGAGCCATCCGGCATTACGTCCCATGATCTCAACGATCACAACCTGGCCGTGTGCGGTCTCAAGGCTCCATCCGTCACGGATGATCTCCTTAACGGAAGTACCGATGTACTTGGCAGCTGAGCCGTATCCGGGTGTGTGGTCGGTAAGTGCAAGGTCATTATCAATGGTCTTGGGGCATCCTACGAAACGGATCTCCGAACCGGAGATAATAGCATAATCGGAAAGCTTCTTGATGGTATCCATTGAATCGTTTCCGCCGATATAGATGAAGCAGTCGATCTCAAGCTCATCGAGCATCTTGAAGATCTTCTCATAAAGTTCCCTGTCTTCATTGATGTTGGGAAGCTTATAACGGCATGAGCCGAGATATGCAGAAGGTGTTCTCTTTAAAAGTTCGGCATCGAGTCCGGTTTGGATGTGCTCTGAAAGGTCGACATATCTTCCCTCCATGAAGCCCTGAATACCATGGATCATACCATAAACCTTGGCATATCCCCTGTCCTTGGCGGTACGGAACACACCTGCAAGAGAGGAATTGATGGCTGCGGTAGGTCCGCCTGACTGTCCGACAATGACATTTCTTTTCTTGATTTTACTCATGTTCGTTCCCTTTCTGCTGCTTTTTTGATTTGTGTGGTAAAAACCTCACTTCCATCATTATATCAGAACATCTGCACAATTTAATGTAAATTTTCCGACAATAAATTAGGGCAATTTGAATAAAAAAGATAATAAAAGACGCCCTCACAGGGATGGCGTCAGTCAGTGTATCAACTCTTTATCCATGACCCGGATCTTAAATCGGACTTACAGATAACTCATGATGGATATACCAAGGAGTGCGGCAAGAATGACAAGGATAATGGTGATTATGATCCCGACAAGGAGCGCACACCATATGGATCTTGCATAGTTCCTGCGGTTGATGTTGGCATCGCTGAATGAGAAAACTATAAGCAGTATCAGTCCCAGTACGGGTATTGCGAACAGTATCGAGTATCCGAGATATCCCCAGGGTGAAATGGGCTTGTAGTTATCCGGGATCTGAGGATTTACATTGATATTATTGTACACGGGCTGCTGTGTATAGGGCTGCTGATAAGACTGCTGGTATGACTGCTGATAATTCTGATAAGCCTGCTGGTACTGAGGCTGCTGATATGCAGTCTGGGGTGCCTGCTGCTGAAACTGGGGTGCCTGCTGCTGGCCGTTCATGTTGTTGGAATCCATATTCTTTATCTCCCTTCACACATATAATATTTGGAACTGATCTGATTGTATCACATATGAGAAAATACGGCGGATCTTTTTATCTGCCGTATTACATTTCCCGATGAAGCTGCTGTCAGTAATCTATCGTACCTCTTACGGCGAATATATACTGCTGCATTATGCCGTTATAGGGATGATACTTTTCCAGAGGGAATGTGCCGTTATAATAAGCATCAAGCGCCCTCTGTATCCATACGTCTATGGGGAAGAAATCCAGTCTGTGGAATCCGAAAAGTGCGGTACAGCTTGCAACCTTGATACCGACTCCCTTAAGTGTCATCAGAGAATCAACCAGCTCTTCGTCATTCATCCCGGACAGTTTTTCCATATCCATATTCCCGTTTGCAAATGCCGCAGCAGTCGCATGGATATAGGATGCTCTATAGCCGAGCCCGCAGTCTGCGAGTGTCGCTGAATCAAGCTGGATTATCTCCTGCGGGGTCGGGAAATCATATACATCGGTACCGGGAATCTTTCTCCCGACTGCCTGGCACAGCTTCTCAACACTTGTCTTGATGGCAGGTATGCTCTTCCTCTGTGAGATGATGAAGGTGATAAGAGTCTCGAACGGATCCTGTCTTATGATCCTTATGCCCTCCCCGTTCTTGGCAGCGCTTCTGAGGAACTTATCATTCTTGTCAGGCATCTTTCTGATCTTCTCATAATTGACAGCTGTGTCAAAATACCTGTTCCACAGTTCCTCATCACTGCCTTTGGTCTCACTCAGCACTTCGATCTCAAGGCCGACCCAGTTTTCTCTGGCGCGGATCAGCTGTCCGAAAGCGGGAATATCATATACTCCCTCCTCCACATATCTCCACCTGAAACACTGTCCCGACTGCTCGGTCTTATCAAGATCTATGCCGCCCTTTAAAACTATATGAATCACTTCAGATACTTTCATTTCGTCAAATCCATCCGATCCTTTTTCCGGTTTCAGAAACCTTTTTTCTTAAGATCTGCTACAAGCTGAACATAGAATTCCCTTACATCGTATCCCGGAATATTCTCTCTGTTCAGATCGATGACATCGCCGTGGGAGATGCCTCTTTTCCCCGTAGGAGCTATGAGATGGAAATCCGCTCCCCACGGAAAAGACTTCTCGCCGACAAGTCCGTCATTGGCTCCGTCAAAGATTCCCACAAAACCATGTGTGAGATTGAGCGGGAACTGACCTCCGCTGTTATGCTTTATGTAGGAACCAAAGCTCTGTATGTAGACCCCCTCCGGATCCTTAACTCTTTCATTGAATTCGGCGCAGAATGACTTAGTAAGATTCTGACATGCCGCAATGAAGTCAGGAGCATAATCCCCGACTCTGAGCAGTGCCGAATTATATGCACCCGCAACAGCCTTTTTAAGCTTCTCGGGAGATTTAGTAAGCAGGAAATCGGCAAATTCACATCCTCTGTGAGGTGTGTTTATGGTGGTAAGCGAAGCAACGTGCTTTGCTATCTCGGGATCGCACATGGCGCTTCTTGCATCGAGGCCGCCCTTTGAATGAGCGATTATATTGACCTTCTCGCAGCCGGTCACCTTAACGATCTCTTCGATCTTGCGTGCTACTTCCTTTCCGCAGGATTCGACGGTGGCTGCAGACTGCTGTTCTCCGTAGAAGATCCTGCATCCGTTCATTATCAGTTCCCTTGGGACTCTTCCCCAGTAATCGAAGAACTTGGAATCCCTGAAAAAGACTCCGTGAAGGAGCAGAACGGGATATTTCGTCGCACACAGCTTCTGGTCCTTGCGTGCCAGGTTCATGATAGTCTTATCGTTCTCAAAGCTCACCTCTTTGGATGTGATGCGGAGCATGATGCACAGAACGATCAGGTTGACGGGAAAGATCATTCCGAAGATCACTCCTATGACACGCATCCTGATACCAAGCTGTACGCTTGTGACATAGATACGTATTATCCCTATCCAGAATGTTATGGAAAGAAAAACTATGGCTATTATCGTATGTGAGATCATCCTCGACCATGAAGCTGTTATCTCAAAGCCAAGTACTGTCCTGCTCACACCGTCATCGACTTTATGTAATACCAGCACCTCGATAAACGTATACGCTACGGTTATCACAAGAGCTTCCAGGAATATCCTCAGCTGTATGTTGCCGTACCAAAGCTGCCTTACCCTTGATTCGACTATATCCCTGCCGTATACAGCGGGCCAGATCCAGAAGAAAAAGGTGAGCAGTATAAACAGCAGCATCACTATGGAATCGGATGCACCCGAAGCAAGCAGAAAAACAGAGTTTGTGCAGAACAGGAGCACAAACAGCACAAGCAGATGATATATGAATCTCGCGATCACATGAATTGGTTTTTTCAATTGATCCACTCCCCGCATCCCCTCATGCGGCAATTTCAAATACAGAGTATATCGGTATCAGAACTTTGTTTCAACAGCCTTTTCCTGCACTCACAGCGGAAGCGGCACAGGCACAGGCTCCGACTCTCTTTCCTCTTCGAGAAGAATATCTATGAACCTGCCTGCTTCAGCCCAGGCTTTCTTCGACTCAGGTATTGCGGTATATGCCATCTGGAAATCATGGAACATTCCCTTATACACATGAAGTCTCACCCTGACACCTTCGGCACGCGCCTTCGCTGCAACAGTCTCGGAATCGGAAAGAAGCATTTCATTGGAACCCACCTGTATGAGCATGGGAGGAAAACCCTTAAAGCTGCCGAACATGGGCGATATGTAAGGATCCGTCTTGTCGTGATCTCCGGGATAGGCATTGATATAGATAAGGCTCTCCCTGGAACCTCCGTACAAAGGATCCCTGTCAAAATTACGTTCGTAGGATTCTCCCGATGCGGTAAGATCCGCCCAGGGACTCATGGCTATGATCCCCATAGGCATCTGCATTCCCTTATCTCTCAGGTACATACACAGCGAAAGACAAAGACCGCCACCGGCACTGTCTCCCGCAAGAATTATCTTATCCGGGGTGTATCCCCTGCCCAGCAGCCATTCATAAGAAGCAAATGCATCTTCAATTGCTGCGGGATAGGGATTCTCGGGAGCAACCCTGTAATCCGGCGACAGCACATTCATACCATGGCTCAGTTCGTTATAAAGACCCGCAAACACATAATATGCATTCCTTATGGACCCCATATATCCGCCGCCGTGAAGCTGCAGTATGACATGGTCGAGATCCGGATCTTCCTTGGATGAGAGCATCTTCATGGTAAAATCCCCCATGTCGAAGCCGGTCATATTAAAGGGAGCAGGCACATTCCAAACAGGCTCCTGCATTTTCTTTCTGAGCTCGCCTGTCTTGAGGCTTTTTCCTACGGATGATTCATTGGATATATAGGAGATCATCCTCGAAAGCACCCTGCCCCTGGAAGATACGCCTGCTGCCTCCTGGCTATCACCCTCATCTTCCGTCACTTCATCATCCTGCTTATCCGCAAAGTATGAAGCCTTGTCCAGACCTGCGGCCCCGGTTTCCCTTACATCTTCACTCTCAGCAGTAACGGACATATCATCCGCCCCGCCGGCTGCTGTATCTAATGAAACTTCTGCCTCATCAGATGCCGTACCGTTTACATCTTCTGTCACAGGCACTTCATGATATTGTTTTTCGAATCTCTTGATCCATGAAAAATTGATCAGGGCCATCAGATAAAGAATCTCCTCTTAAGTTCGTCGGAAGCGCGTCTTCCCCCGAATATCAGTGTGCCGGCAAAAACAAGGACCGACGCAGAGACAGCTATTATCACAAGGACCGGCTGTCTTATGATTCCAAGCCTGAGCAGTACAGCTATCACCACGCTCCAGAAAATATTAAAAAGCTGGAAGCTGATATAACTCTGCCAGTTGCGTCTGTTGATGATCATCAGAAGGACGCATACAACATTGAGGAAAATGATGCCGGAAGGAAGGGTATAGTCAAATGACCATCTGTTGTATCCCGTAAAATAGTCAATGCCTATCAGTATGAGCAGGGCAAGCAGCGTCAGGAAAAGTGTCTTGAACATATATCCTATCTTACCTGTGATGGACATGTATATACTCACGTTCACATACAGAAGTATAAGGGTTACAACAACCGTCCAGTTGAATATATCCGCTCCCATGTAAAGAGCTATCAGCATTCCGCCTATTGCACAGAGTGACAAAAACAGGATTATCTTTCTGAGGATCCTCCAGAACTTAACCTTCTCCTCGGTGTCCGGATATACGTTCTCTCCCTTAATCCCGTCGTCCTCAAGTACGCATCTGCAAAAAGGACATCTGTCCGTATCGTCGGTTATATGCACACCGCATTTCTTACACTCAGCCATAAAATACTCCGTTGGTAGTAACGCTTACCCTGATACCGTCAGAGGCAAGCTGCTTTACAAATGTTCTCTCAATGGAGGTATCCTCCAGTGAGGTGGAAAAAGTATATACAAAGTCATCGCCGTATGAAAGGATCGTACCCTTTATATCCTGACCTATGCTCATGGCGATATTGGCCGTAAAGCCCCTGATATACTTCCTGTATTCATCAAGGATCTTGATATTGCCCACGTTGGTGACCGTAGTGGTATTGGCCGTTGCGGACTTGGTATATACGAACTTGATGGCAATATTCTTGATCCCCAGAGGTATTGCCTTCAGGAACGGGTTCATCTGATTGGACACGGAATAGCTGAAAAGGTCCTCAAGATGCTCCTTGGTTATCTGTTCCCTGAGAGTGGTCTTACAGATCTGGAGTATCTCATCAAATGTGTACTCTTCTTCCCTGTCACACACCTCAGCGGATACCACCACGAAAAAGTTCTTCGTGGTATAGGAATCGTAGAACGGCCTCAGGTTAACCGGTACGGCAACTCTTATGGGATGATCCTTAGACCTTCCCCTGAATCCGTTCTTGTATATCGAGTATGCAGTCAGTGCCACCATGTACTCGTTGATGGACACCTCCTTGGCATGTGTTACCTTCTTGAGTTCCTGTACCGACATGGTAAGGTGCATAAGTCCCAGCTTGCCGTCCGGAAGGTGCTTTCCCTTTATGAGGAATGCCTTCCTGGCAACAAATCCCTTGGGCTTGGCAGCCTTGTAATTTCTTACAAAACTGTCCTCCTTGTTAAGAGAGGTATCAGCACACAGACCATCCCCTTTGAGTTCATCAGGATGGGCAAGTCTTAAGTACTGGTAAGCCAGTTCCCTTATGAAATTGATGCCGCCCATACCGTCTGTGAGGGCATGGAATACCTCAAGATTTATCCTGCGTCCAAAGTATGTGACCCTGAAGAGGTACGAGTGATTCCTGTTTGCTCTTATGAACCTGCAGGGAAAAGTCTCCTCTGTAACTCTTGGTGCGGGTTTTCCGTTTTCTTCAAAGTAGTACCAGAAGAATCCTTTTCTGAGTCTTACGTTGAACAGATCGATCTTGGGAAGCAGTATATCCAGTGCTTCCTGCAAAAGTGCCTTATCTATTTCTTCATTCAGTATTATGGATATCCTGTATGTACTCGTCATGTTTTCCCCGGCTATCGAAGGAAAAAGGTACCCGGTATTATCCAGTCTGTCCCATCTTATCTGTCTATCCAAAACTTTATCCTTCCACGATGAGGTATCTTCCGTCTCCGATATCAAAAACCTCATCTGCCTTTAATATATCTCCGATCTCGGGCGCATCAAAGTCAACGCCTTCTTCCTCAAAATACTCCCTGACCTCATCGGCTGAATCCACGATCACCGCCATGAGCTCTTCAAGGAAATCCCTGGCTTCATCACGGGTTGCCGCAACAGGCTCATCAAAGAGCTTCTTCTGGTCTCTTAAGAATACATCAAGAACTTTGTCATCATACATATCCTTATCCCCCTGCATTTATAATCCGTTCAATTCCGAATTCCTTATATACTGCCTCATACAGACTCTGAAGCTTTCAACCGAATCCGCCTTGCACATATCCCTGAAGCCTTTATCGTACCCCGAAAAGGCATCCTTTGCAAAGCTGATCAGATCCTTAACCTTGGCAAGTACATTCTTCTCCGAAGGTATCCTTTCACAGTACCCGTCAAGTATGGCCTCCATATATGTCAGATACTCTTCGTTATCCGCCTGCTTTCCGCCCTTTATGTACCTGGCAAGGGACGGATTTCTGAGCAGTCCCCTTCCTATCATCACTCCGTCAAGCTTCGGGAAGGCTTCCGCTATCTTCTCATAATCTTCCAGTGTCCTTATATCACCGTTGTACACAACCCCTATTCCGGCATTCGTGAAGGTTTCGTACATTTCCCCGAACTCCTTCAGATGGACCTGTCCCTGATACATCTGTGTCCTGGATCTGGGATGTATTATGATCTGCCTTACGGGATGTGCAAGGAAGATCTCCATTATCTTCCTGTATTCGTCTTCCGAACTAAACCCTATCCTTGTCTTGATGGAAACATCAGGCAGAAAGGTTCCTTCAGGTCTTACCGCCCGGATCTCTTTCTCCAGCTCTGCGAAAAAATCTTCAAGCTTCCCGGGATCTCTCAGCATTCCCGCCCCCTTGCCCTTTGAGACAACGCATCCCGAAGGACAGCCCATATTGATATTGACCTCTCTGTATCCGTACTTTTCATACATAAGATACAGATATTCCGCAGTCTGATGGGCGGAGTTGCTTATTATCTGCGGAACAAGGCACACACCGGAATTATTCTCCGGCGCAACATCCCTCTGTTCCTTATGGTTCAGCAGGTAGTTCTCATTGGTGGAGATGAAGGGAGTAAAGTACTTATCACATCCTCCGAAATAAGAACTATGCATATTTCTCAGAAGGGAAGGTGTCATACCCTCCATGGGTGCAAAGTATATCTCCATCTCAGACCGCCCCGAGTGACTTTAATTCACTGTAAAGATGTCTTGCGGGAAGACCGACCACGTTGAGATAGTCTCCTTCTATGCCTTCGATATATCTTGCACAAAAGCCCTGTATCCCATATCCGCCCGCCTTGTCCATCGGGTCTCCGGTCTTAATGTATTCGAGTATCTCTTCGTCCGTCATCTGTGAAAAATGAACTACGGTGCGTTCCCAGAAGCTCCTCTTTACGGGAGTCTTAAGTCCGCTGACAAGTATAGTCACTCCGGAATACACCTCATGGAACCCTCCCTGAAGAGCATTCAGCATCTCAAATGCCTCTGCCTCCGAACGGGGCTTCCCGAGGATCCCGTTTCCGTTCTCCTGATACACAACAGTATCGCATCCTATCACGCAGAAGGTTTCTTCTTCCGGATGATCGCATATACCGCTTTCGCCGCTCTCAAGCTTCTTAAGAACGGACATGGCCTTCCTCTCCGAAAGAAGCATGACCATCTTCTTCGGGTCCTTCTCTATGGTATGCTCATCAGCACTGCTGACACATACGTCATATTTGATTCCGATCTGATCAAGTATCTCCTTTCTTCTGGGAGATCCCGATGCGAGTACGATTCTCATAAATACCGATCCTTACATTTTCCGCTCTGACCCCTGCCATATCCCGAACAGCAAAAACGGATCATTTTACGGGTTTTGTCTTGGGTATGAATACCCTGCTTTCTGATGTCTTCTTAGGTCTTGCCTTCTTTGCGGCATCCGCTGCCTCTTTAACGGCTATGAGCTGGGAGTCCACAGCCTTCTTCTGTCTCAGGCCTTCCTTTACATATTCACATCCGAGAGGTCTGAGGACATTGGCTCTCCGGTTGTCCTTAAGCTCCGTGTTCAGGATATGCCACAGTCTTGCCTTGAGAGATTCATCGGTAACGGGGAATACTATCTCAACTCTCCTGTCTAAGTTTCTCGGCATCCAGTCTGCGCTTCCGCAGTACACTTCGGGATTTTCATCATTCTTGAACCAGAAGATCCTTGCATGCTCTAAGAAATTGCCGGTTATGGATCTTACGCTGATGTTCTCGCTGACTCCCTTTATACCTGTCTTAAGACAGCATATTCCTCTTACGATAAGCTCTATCCTTACGCCTGCTGCCGATGCCTTGTACAGGGCTTCGATGATATCGGGGTCCGACAGGGAATTCATCTTGGCTACGATCCTGCCTTCCTTTCCGCTGCGGGCTATCTCCGCTTCTCTTTCTATCAGGTACAGAAATCTGTCCTTAAGCCACAACGGAGCAACCACAAGAGAATTCCAGGCCTTGGGCTCCGAATATCCGCTGAGCATGTTGAACACTGCAGTGGCGTCCTCTCCGATCTGTTCCCTGCAGGTAAGAAGACCTATATCCGTATATATCCTTGCCGTGGCATCATTATAGTTTCCTGTACCAAGATGCACATAGCGCCTGATGCCCTCGTTCTCTTTTCTCACCACAAGAGTGATCTTGGAATGTGTCTTAAGTCCCACAAGTCCGTAGATAACATGGCATCCTGCTTTTTCAAGCATCCTTGCCCATACTATATTGTGCTCTTCGTCAAAACGTGCCTTGAGCTCCACAAGTACGGTAACCTGCTTTCCGTTTTCCGCAGCCTGGGCAAGCGCCGCGATGATAGGCGAGTTACCGCTCACTCTGTAAAGAGTCTGCTTGATGGCCAGAACATCCGGATCCGATGCGGCATTCCTGATAAAGTCCACAACCGGTTCGAATGACTGGTAGGGATGGAACAGAAGTATGTCTCCCTTTCTTATCTGTGCGAAAATATCACATCCGGCAGGAAGCTCCGGAACCTCGGCGGGTTCGAATGAAGGATTCCTTAAACTGTCGAATCCCGGAAGAGAGCTGATCTTGAAAAATGCAGTAAGATCGAGAGGCCCGTCTATATAAAACAGCTCATTTTCATTTATGTTCAGCTCATCCGTAAGAAACGAGATAAGCTTTTTATCGGCACCGTGCTCGATCTCAAGCCTTATGACCTCACCGCGCTGTCTGGCCTTTACGGACTTTTCGATCTCCTTGAGCAGATCCTCGGCATCGTCCTCATCTATGCTCATATCCCCGTTTCTCGTGATCCTGTAAGGATGGGCACAGACTATATCATAATTGAGAAACAGCGACTTCATGTTCCTCTCTATTATCTCTTCAAGAAGGATCACTCTCCTGTTCTTACCGTTTCCCGGAAGAGTGATAACCCTGGGGAGCACTGACGGAACCTGTACGGTGGCAAATTCAAGTTCCTTATCTCCGCCCTTTTTCCTGACCATTGCTCCGATGTTAAGAGACTTATTCAGGATCAGAGGAAATGGTCTTGATGAATCAACAGCCATCGGAGTAAGTACCGGGTATACAAGAGTACGGAAATAGTCATCAGCAAATCTGCACTCTGCGGATGTCATCTCCTCATGGCTTCTGACAAGTTCCAGGCCGTTCTTCTTAAGCTCGGGAAGTATCTCCGTCCTGAGCGCCTTATACTGGTCATACACAAGGGTGTGGACACTTTCGCTTATGGCAGCAAGCTGTTCAAGGGGACTCATCCCTGCAATATCGGGTCTGTCTATTCCCGCCTGATGCATATCAAGGAGCGATCCCACTCTTACCATTATGAATTCATCAAGGTTCGATGACACTATGGCAAGGAACTTAAGCCTCTCAAAAAGCGGCGTCTGCTTATCCCTTGCTTCGGACAGGATCCTTCTGTCGAACTCAACCCAGCTGAGCTCACGGTTTGTATAATATTCGGGATTTCTGAAATCTGTTATTTTCCTGGATGCCATTATCGCTCCTGTGCTGCCTGATACTTCAGCTTCTCACTATTATCGGTCTGATCGAATATATCTCCTCGAAGAAGTCTGCAGCTTCGGGGAAGAATGCTTCTTCAAGCAAAAAGCCCTGCGGAGTCTTCACACTCAGGAGAAGTTCATTTCCCGAAAGGGAAGCCTTCACCTCCTTGAGCTTCTGCTTATGGCTTCTGTCGAGACTGTTGGCAAGTCTTAATATGGCAGTCAGCTTAGCAACCCTGATATATCCGTCACGTCCAAGGGAGCCGATGCCTTCGTCGTCACTTCCGAGGTATTCAAAATCGGAATGATTGAACCTGACGATATTGGCAACTATCTCTCTTTCATGATGTGACAGACCGATTATCTCCGTAGCCATAATGATGTCGTAGGATCTCTCACCTATATCAGTCATGGCAATATACTTGCCGCAGTCATGAAGGATCGTCGCTATATCAAGGTACAGTCTGTCTCTTTTAGTCAGACCGCTGACCTTTTTCATCGAATCGAATATTGTTCCCGATATCTGCCTCAGGGTCTCCGCTCTGGAATGTGAACCGTTGTAGCGCCTTGATATGTTGAGTGCGCAGGCAGTTATATCCTTCTCAAAATCGTGCGCATGCTTTATGAGCTTTTCTCTCTCAGCGAACTCATAGGCGATACCGTCTGAAAGAGTTACACCGGGGGCAAAGATCTTGTCTGACTTGATTATGCTGCTGAGACTCTTAACAAGTATCCCCGATATCCTGATGAGAGGCACCTTCTCTTCCGGAACCCCCACCATGCGTGCGGTCTCAAAGGTTCCGCGCAAAGACAGGTCATCAAGAAGCTGCAGAAAGTCCTTCCCGGAAAGAAAGTCCTGTCCCAGATCGGATGCTCTCTTCTTGATGCATCCGCTGATGTAATCGTCCATCACTATCAGGTTTCTCACAGTTCCTGTAAGGAACAGCTTCTTGTAGGTAAGAAGCTGGGCATCGATGAGTTCCTCCTCGAGAAGTCTCATCCTGTAAGGATCGGCTCCGAGGCTTTCAACCCTCTCCCTTATCCTCAGAACCCCAAGTCTCAGGTTCTGTGTACTCACAAGCGAGTCCTCATCAAACAATGATATCTGTATGCTTCCACCGCCTATATCAAGTATTGCAGCACTGTCCTGAATGGCAGTGAAGAAATCATCACCCGCGCCGGCTATGGATTTGTAATCTAAGAATCTCTGTTCCGAATTGGAAAGGGTATCTATATGGATCCCGGTTCTGGTCTCTATCAGATCGAGCAGTATCTCTGAATTCTCGGTTTCTCTTATGGCACTTGTTCCGTATGCCTTATAGGATTCGACCTTATATGAGCGCATAACGGAAGCAAAGTGTGACAGTACATGGCAGAGCTCATCCACTTTCTCGGTTGAGATCTTGCCTGTGGCATATGTGTCGGCGCCAAGTGACAGTCCTGTCACAAGACAGTCGATCTCTTTCATCTGCTTCCTGCCACCGTATTCATATATCTTCATGGTAAGTTCAAAGCTTCCGACATCTATGGCAGCAAATGTATGTACCATCCCATCCTCCAATGTGACATCCGATCATTATATGGCAGGCAGATCGGATGCTTGATGAAAGCATATCAGTAATTGCCAAGTACCCTGAGATATCTTGCCTCTTCCCTGAGGCCCGTAAGAGCACACCTTACGCTGGGATCGGATAGATTACCTTCAAAGTCCAGGAAGAACCTGTACTCCCAGGTGCGTCCCTCAATAGGTCTCGATTCGATCTTGGATATATTGAGACCGTTGAATATAAAGTGTCCGAGACAGTTATACAGAGAGCCGCTCTCATGAGGAACCTCGAAGCAGATACTAATCTTGCCTGCATCCTCCCTGTATACCTTCTGCCCGGTCACGATTATGAACCTTGTGGAATTGTTCTCAGCCGAATTCACTCCCTTTTCAAGGATATCCAGACCGTAAACCTCAGCCGCAAGTTCGCTTGCTATGGCAGCCTGGGTCTTATCGCATTCATCTGCCACCTTTCTGGCCGCAAATGCATTATTGGGCATGGAGATCAGCTTCCATTCATGCTCTCCGAGAAATCTTGCGGACTGCATAAGCGACTGTGGATGTGAAAAAACAGTACTTATATCCGAAAGGGATGCTCCCTTCACACCCATAAGACAATGCTCTATCCTGATCACCTGCTCTGCAACAATGTAATTCTCATATTCGGCAAGCAGATCGTATATCTCATTAACGATACCCGCAGTGGTATTTTCGATGGGAAGAACAGCATAATCGGCGCTTCCCTCGGATATGGCCATCATCGCACTTCTGAAGGTGGGCACATGAATGGAAGATACATCGTCTCCGAAATATCTCTTCATTGCGATCTGCGAATATGCTCCCTCGTCACCCTGAAACACTACTCTGGGTGATCCCTGCCTTATATCCCCTACGGGAATAAAGGGTATGTTGATATGCCTTCCGCTCTCCTCAAGCTTCTTATACTGGAACTTGCGGCTTATGCTCATAAGGAGCTTAAAGACCTCCCTGATGCCCTCAGCGTTCAGTTCATTGCTTGCCATGCCGGAAACCGCTGCAAGCTTCGCGTTCTCTCTTTCCTTATCAAGAACCGCCTTGCCGGAGGCAAGCTTTACGGTAGCAACCTCCTCTGCAAGCGCCATTCTTTTTTCAAATAGCCTGACTATCTCCGAATCGCATTCGTCAAGCTGTATTCTGATATCCGATAAATCCATACAGGTGCTCCTAAGCGTAAATTTTAACTAATATATTTTACTCCGAAATAACCGATTTTACAACGTATTTACGGCTTCCCGAGCCTTGATAAAAATACGCTTCAAGGTTAAAATCAAAAGTGAGAGTAGGCGAAATTTACGTACATTTCAGGTACGGTGGATCCACAAAACGGAAAGGACAATCTTACTATGGCAGCAGGGAAGAAAACAGATAAAAAAGCCATTATCATCGCGGTCCCTTTGATAGTCCTGTTTTCTGTCATTCTGGTCATCTCGGCCGTTTTTTTCAAAAGAGGAGAAAAAATCCCATCCAACCCTTCCGGAACTATAGGGAATATAGCGGGAAATCTCAATAACGGAGGCATAGTGTGCGAAGCCGATGGTCGCGTATACTTCGCCAATCCCTATGACGGGGGTTCTCTTTATTCCATGAACGTGGATGAGACAGACTGTAAGAAGATCTCATCCGCTGTTGCCACCAGCATAAATGTTGCCGGACACTACATTTACTACTTCCAGTCCGGAAGCTCGGGGGCTGCAGGTCTTGGAAGCGTAAGGATACCCCACGCTTTCATCAGGTCCCGTATAGACGGGAGCAAGGGATTTACCATAAGCCGTGATGTTGTGGTAAAGGCACAGCTTGTGGGCGACAGGCTGTACCTTGAGGGAACGGCTGACAACAATCATGATGCTCCGTATTTTCTCGGAGTTGACACAAGCGGCGAGAACATGGAGATACTTGCACAGTTCGGCATAAATCCTTCATGTGCATCCGGAGATCTTATCTATTACAACAATACCGAAGGCAATCATAATCTGATGGTCTATGATACCAAGAGCGGGACAACCGCGCCTGTACTGGAAGGCGACTTCTGGAATCCTGTTATAGACGGAGGATATATCTATTACATGGTACCCTCCGAAGAATATCAGCTCAGAAAATACTCATTATCCGATAGGACCATTGAGATAGTGGTAAGTGAGAAAGTAGAAAGCTTCAACGTGCTGAACGGTTATATCTATTATCAGACAATGGGTGATAACCCTCATCTTGCCTTTGTACGGACTGACGGAAGCGGATCAACCGTTCTGTCCAACGGATATTATAATTCAATCTCCATGACCAGCGGATATGTGTACTTCAAGGATTATTTCAACGAGACATCTCTTTATCACACGGTGCCCGGAAGCACATCCTACTCTCCGGTAAACGCCGCTCTCGATGCAGCACTGGAAAATATAGTGACGGAAGACAAAAAGTGATCCGAATCATTAAATATCCTTTTTACTCTTCAATATGGTCGATACCCATGGACAGGATCGACGAAATGTGGTCGTCTGCAAGGGAATAAAAGATGGTCTTGCCGGCACGTCTGGTCTTGACAAGATCCAGCTGCTTTAAAAGCTTAAGCTGATGGGATATGGCGGACTGGGTCATCTGAAGCGCATCCGCAATATCCTGAACACACAGCTCGCTCTGAAGAAGAGCTATCATTATCTTCAGTCTTGTATTGTCACCGAACACCTTGAAGAAATCCGCAATATCCTCAAGTTCCTCATCAGGCGGGGTGGCGTCGTATATCTTCCTAAGGATCTCATCAGTCATAATATTCTCCGTTGTTAACGTCCATCGATCGCTACAAATCTATATTTTAAAAGCAGCAGATATCACACTTTTCATTCACAAAGGTTCCGCAGGTATCAGTATGCAAGTTCAAAAGTATTACTCCGTTCATCGAAGATTATACCATGGGAGGCGAAGACAGTTCCATCATCCATGATAAAGATGGCTTCGGATGAGTATTTTTCGGCAAGTGCAATGCCCATGTCGGGACCAAGGACGAAGCAGGCGGTCGAAAGAGCATCGGAGTAGAATCCGCTGTCACTTATGATGGTCACGGAGACAGGAATGTGTTCAGGCACCGGAATGGGACTTGAAAGGGACGAGGCGGATATCTGAGATCTGTTAAGGATATCATCACGGGTCCATGCGGGATATCCGCTTAAGGGATCTATGATGTGATGATATATCTCCCCATTATATTCTATGAATCTTTCATAGCTTCCGGAGGTTGATACAAAGTGTGTTCCGGACAGGATAATGGTGGCAAATGCATCTGAAGATGATCCCGGGAACGGATCTCTTATTGCGACCCTGAAGAGCTTTCCGTCCGGCTTTTGGCCGTATACAAGAATGCTCCCTCCGGCACTGACCACCGCAGCAGACGCATTCGAATCCGACAGGATATCATAGGCAAGATCAAGATAAATGCCCTTTCCAACGCTTCCAAGATCGGGCACCGATCTGTCTCCCCTTAAAGACTCTATCTGAGCAGGCACCGGAAAACCATCCTTATCTTCGCCTGTCATACGCCCCTTTATATCCCACAGATCAGACAGAGCTCCGATACGCACATCGAATGCTCCTGCAGAGTCATATCTAATGTCCTCACAATTTGAAAATATATCATCCAGGTCATATTCTCTGCCGTACACGGAAGCAATATATTGTGACTCCGCATCTGCCTGTACGTCACCGCCTGTGCTTATCTGTTCACTGCCGTCAGCAGATATATCCTGCGTATAACGTGATACGAGGGATCCCGCCTCAAACCTTGACAGAACTGTCTTATCCAGCTGATCTGCCGCTTCAAGAAGTCTGTCAGTGATCTCAGCATCCCCGTACACTGTCACGGTAAAAACAGTATCCATCACAAGTCCGGACTTTGTCTCAGGCTGAATTCTGCCGCACGATACGGTAATGCATAAAAAAATAACCGGCAGTACCACACCTGCCAAAAGCTTACACTTAAGTTTTTTCCGGGCCTTTATCCTATTGTTATCTCTAAATGGTTTCATTTGAACAGATCCATGTTAAAATGCCATTATGTCTGACTACATGGGAAAATTTAAAAAACCGCATATCCTCATGTCTGCGATACTGATCATCATCGCTGTTTTTTGTCTTGTCCTCATACTCCGGGAAGGCAGATCCCGGGGAAGAACTGTCAGGATCATTTCCGGCGGAACTCTTTTGAGAACATATGACATGAGCGTCATAACAGATGATATATACATTACCGTTGTCCCCGCCTCGGGCTCCGAAGATGCATATATCCTTGAGGGGATACAGCGTCCGGACAGTTCATATAATGTCGTAAGGATATCTCCTGAGGGAGTATGTGTAACGGATTCTGACTGCCCGGCCGGACTGTGCATTCACCGGGGCAGCATAAGTTCACCCGGAATCCCGATAGCATGCCTGCCCAACAGACTTATGATAACCATAGACGATACAGAAGAAAGCAGCACCGATGCCTGGACCTACTGATAACAAAAACCGCATACGCAGCATTACAGTCCTTGGCCTGATGAGTGCACTTTCTCTGGGGATCTATGCCTTTGAAAGCCTTCTTCCCCCGCTGTTTTTCATCCCCGGCATCAAGCCGGGTCTCTCCAATATCATAACCCTTTACTGCATGAAACGCTTCGGCAGAAAGGAAGCAGGCATGGTCCTTCTTGTAAGGATTATCATATCCGGGATACTCTTCGGAAATCCGGTATCAGTCATCTACTCTCTGACAGGTGGCTTTACAGCGCTTCTTACAGAGATACTTGCAGATGCCCTTTTGCATGGAAAGTACCTGCATATAACCGGTGCCTTCGGGGGACTGTTTCATAATGCGGGACAGCTCATATGCGCATTCTTCATAATGGGCTCTGCCGCAGTTTTTTCATACACACCCTACCTTGTTCTCGCAGGCATCATAACCGGCATGTTCACAGGCCTTGCATCATCATTTCTCTTAAAAACAAAGATCCCGGACAAGCCGTAAGACTTCCGGGATCTGCTTTTGTCATTTATCAGCATCGGAGATCTTCTCTTCAAGCTCAAACAGCAGCTGTATCACGGTTTTATCGAGAAGAGGATGTCTGTATCCGGGTTCTATCTCCGACAGGGGCTTTAGCACAAAGTACCTGTTCTGCATATCTATATGCGGTATCTGAAGCACATCATCGCCATATACAAGATCATCATAGAATACTATATCGATATCCAGAGTCCTGGGACCCCAGTGTATCTTGCGTTCTCTTCCGTGCTTCTGCTCTATTCCCTGAGTAAATATCAGCAGTTCTCTTGGGGAAAGAAGTGTCGTGACCTCAACCGCACAGTTCATGAACTTATCCTGTTCCTTGTAACCGTAGGGAAGGGTCTCCATAATACTTGAGATTCTGACAACACCGGTCGCAGGTTCCGCATCAAGCTCTTCTATCGCTTCCTTAAGATGCTTCTCCCTGTCTTCCATGTTGGAGCCAAGACTGAGAAGTGCTCTGTGCCTGCACATCTTCCTTACCACCGAAGCATACTCAACGGGAAGGCCGATGGGAGCCTGGGGCTTTTTGATCTCTACCACAACGCTCTCTATCAGCGAATACTTCAGGAGCAGGCTTTTGCACAGCTCTTCAACCGCCGTCTCCAGAAGCTTGAAGGTATTTTCCGTCAGGAATGTATTGATATGTCTGCACAGGTCGCTGTAATCAGTGGTAAGCTCCAGCTCATCCAGCGTTGCGGCAGGCGAGATATTCTGGTAGGCATCAACGCACACGTAGAAATCCTGTCCGTTTACAGTCTCTTCTTCAAGAACACCATGATGGGCGAAAACCTTAAGGTCTTTGATCCTGATAAGGGAATAATCCCTCTCATTTCTCTCCTGTACCATACAATATTCCCTCCGCCATGCCTATTGCATCCGCATTCATCCTGACATTGTGGACTCTTACAAATCTTGCACCTGCCTGTGCGGACATGACCGATATGGCTGCCGTGGCCGCATCACCTTCAGCAGGCTTTATCCCGAGGGTCTTGCATATAACAGACTTCCTGCTTGCTCCCACGAGAAGCGGATATCCCATATTAGCGAAATCACGAAGATGCCTGAGCACCTCCATATTCTGTTCATAAGTCTTGCCGAATCCGATACCGGGATCGATGATGATGCGTTCCTTCCTTACACCTGCACCGAGGGCTATCCTTACCGATTCACCCAGCTCCCTTGCAACATCCTGTACAAGGTCACCGTAAAACGTATCATCGCTGTTGTGGGTAAGTACGCACATTGCGCCATACTCTGCCACCACATGAGCCATCTGGGGGTCCTGTCTGAATCCCCATATATCATTTACTATGTCAGCTCCGGCTTCGAGAGCTTTTCTTGCAACCGATGATTTATAGGTATCAACCGAGATGGGAATGTTGAAATATTTACGGAGTTCCTTAATGACCGGAATGACTCTTGCAGCTTCTTCTTCGGCATCAACCGGCGTAAAACCGGGTCTTGTGGATTCACCGCCAACATCAATGATATGGACTCCCTCGGACACCATCTTCTCAGCCTGTCTTAATGATGCATCGATATCACAGTACTGACCGCCGTCGGAAAAAGAATCCGGAGTTATGTTCAGTATGCCCATGATGTAGGTCTTGTTTTTATTCCCGAAGTTCGAAATATCCATGATCAGGACTCCGCTTTCATAAGTCTCAAAAATCTGTCACACAGTTCCTGATCTTCCTTAAAGACTCCCTTGGCAGAGATGGTAACGGTTCTGCTCCCGGGCTTTTTGACTCCCCTCATGGTCATGCATGTGTGCTCAGCTTCAAGCACAACCAGCACTCCCTTGGGAGCAAGAGCCTCCATAAGTGCATCGGCTATCTGTGCAGTCATATGCTCCTGGATCTGTAACCTTCTGGCATAGACCTCAACACATCTTGCAAGCTTGCTGATCCCCACAACCTTACCGTCGGGAATATAGGCGATATGTGCCTTTCCGAAAAAGGGCAGCATATGATGTTCGCACATCGAGTAAAAGGTAATATCCTTCTCTATAACCGGCGAATTCTCCTCTACGGTGAAGAATGTACTGAGAACATCCTCCGGCTTTTGAGAGTAACCGGCCATGATCTCCTCATACATGCGTCCGATCCTCTCCGGCGTTGCCTTAAGCCCCTCTCTTTCAGGGTCCTCACCGATAGCTTCAATTATAAGCTTTGCAGCTTCCTGTATTTTTTTCTGGTCGATCATTTTTCCAATACGGGATCAGTTGAAATGAATATCATCAATATCGCCTACATCACCGGAACCGATGTCGAGCATATTGACGGTACGTCTCTTGATCCTCGCCTCCTCTGAAGTCTTAAGGAGGTAATCCTTTATCTCCTCAGAATGCTTGATATGCTTGATAACAAGCTCTTTGTCAGTGGTATCACCGGTAAAGCAGCTGATGGTACCGAGTCCGAACATTCTCTCCAAAAGCGTCTGTGTAAGTCTTACATCGACGATCTTATACATGTAGCAGTCATTCTGCTCAAGTCTGAAGAATCCGGTCTTCACATTGAGCATGTCATCCTTCATCCTGTAAACGGTAAATGTCCAGGGAAGTCCCAAAAACAGCCAGCGCTTCCTTTCAACATAATCATATTCATTACTCTGTTCCATATCATCCCTCCGTTCATAAACACTGCCTTTAGCGGACGAATCCGCAGGTTCACAGATCAGGTTTCCATAATTTCATAACCATTATATTTTATCATCATATGTAACCGTTTTCCAACTAATATGACATAAATTCTTTTATTGATCCCGTAAATGGAGTAAAATCATTCTCCGGAGGCACTAAAATGATACATATCATTGAAAATTCGTCCTCAGGATCCGATAAGAAGGGAATCCTGGAGCAGACCATAAAACCCTACCTGTCGGATGCAGGTGAACAATACAGGATATACCTCTCCGAAAAGCCCGGGGATATCGCAAGGATTGCCTCGGAGATCACCTCAGCCGACGAGACAGTAAGGATACTTCTCATCGGAGGAGACGGCTCCATCAACGAGCTCCTGTCAGGCATAAGAGATACCAGAAAAGTCATACTGAGCCTGATACCCACCGGCTCGGGCAATGATTTTGCCAGATCGGTAGGCATTCCCAGGGATGTCAAGCTTGCCCTTGATATCGCTGTAAAAAGAGGACGCACCGGAATAATCGACCTGGGTGAAATAACATATGACGACGCTGCATCCAGGAAATTCATAATCAGCTCCGGCATCGGATTCGATGCTGCCGTCTGCGAAGAAGCCATGCACTCAAAGCTTAAAAAGAGCCTCAACAGGGTAAAGCTGGGAAAGCTTTCCTATGGACTCATAGCAATTAAGCAGATCTTCGGAGCAGCCAGACCGGACGGCACCATATCCTTCGACGGCGGTGAGGAGATCCCCCTTAAGAAGGTACTCTTTTCCGCATTCATGAACGAACCCTTTGAAGGCGGCGGGTTCAAATTCGGTCCAAACGCATCCCACACTGACGGAAAGCTTGATGTATGCGTGGTTGACAGTATACCCCGGATCAAGTTCTTCCTCTGTCTTCCCTTCGCGTTTTCCGGAAAACACTTCATGTTCAGTCATGTAAACGAATACCGTGCCTCCCGCATACACGTTCATCTCACATCTCCGATGTGGGTACATACGGACGGCGAGGTCACAAGACAGGCGTCGGACCTTGATATCAGGGTTCTCAGGTCTGCAGTCAACATCACAATGCCATAAAAAAACATTTGCATTTTTATTTTTTTAATCCTATTATTGTATGAGTGTTTTTTGATAAAAGGACAATATACAGATTATACATATAAGATTTTCCGGTAGTTACAGATGAACGCGTTAAAGAGTTTTTATTATAAAGCAAGTGATTTCTTTCACAGGCACAAGGACGGTATTCCCTTTCTGCTGTATGTGATCATATACCTTACATGGTTTTCCGTTCTGGAAAATAATGTGATTGTTCCCAAGTATCTGATACATCTTGAAGCCGATGATCATATACCGTTTATACCGGCTTTCATCATCCCCTACGAGCTCTGGTTCGGTTACGTACTCGGAACGGTCCTGTTCCTGCTCTTTACAGCCAAGGATGAATACGCAAGACTCTTCTACTTCCTGACAACGGGAATGACGATCTTCCTGATCATCTCCACCCTTTGGCCAAACGGTCAGAACTTAAGACCAAACCTTATCGGCAACGAAGGCTTCTTCGAAAGCTGGGTGGCGCATCTCTACCGTACAGATACTCCTACCAATATCTGGCCCAGCATACATGTATATAACTCCCTTGGTGTTGAGTTTGCCATCGCAAGAAGCGAGAAGCTCCGCAGGTACAGATGGGTAAAGATAGCAAGCTTCATTCTCTGCATATCGATAATCCTGTCCACGATGTTCCTTAAGCAGCATTCGGTATTCGATGTGGGAACCGCCATCATTCTCGCAGTTGTTATGTACTACCTGATCTACTACATGGATATGATCCAGATAGTCAGAACGTACAGGGAAAAGAAACACGCTGAAAAAGAATACGTAAGAAAGCACTGGAAACAATAAACATGATAAAAGCCCTGCGGTGATAAACCGCAGGGCCTTTCTTTAGAATTCCTTGTTCTGCATAATGCGTATGGTGGATACCATAGAGATCGATAATGCTATCAGGCATACTGCATATGCGGCGATGATAAGAACCACAGGAGACATATTCTGAAGCTTTACGAACAGTTCCATGACATCTCCCGCACCTCCAATCTTTTCGACAAGGCCTTTGCCTGCGATCACAGCTATCATTACGATACCGAATATGATGAAGAGTACTGTTCTGCCCTTTTCAGGTGAGTACTTGAGTTCAATGGGGATCATTATGGCAATGATCAGCAGGAACATGGGAAGCATAAGGGCATCTGTCAGGATAACCTCACTGAGCACATATTCCGTTTTCTGTATCATAAAGGAAACAAACTGGAGAACCATGGATACAAGCCACATGAATGTCACACCCGATGCAGAGAATATATATTTCTCCACCGCATAATCCCCGGGCTTATTGGGCAGTGTCATGATAAATGACATGCCGTTATCGTTATAGTCATATGATATGGTCGAAAGCACAAGGAGCATTGCTATCATGGGAACATAACTGACTATGAATGATGAGTCCATTGAAAAGCTCAGTATCAATGCAACAGCAAGATACAGTATCAAAAATCTCTTCTGATTTACTATCAGTCTTATATCTTTTATAAATAAACCCTTCATTATTTCTCACCTCCGAGCATAAGAACGATGATATCGTCTATATGCGCATTTTCTATAACCAGCTTGGGATAATTTTCAACGTAAAACTGCTTTTCCGAAGTAAGACATGTTACTGAGAATCTGTCCTCCTTTTTAGCCACGATATACCTCTTATCCAGTGTTTCGAATTCCTCGGAGCTCATCTTGATAAGTCCGTACTTGCCAAGGAGCACATCCGTATCCTCATGAAGAATGATCTTACCGTCACTGATCATGTATATATCGTCGCAGAGACCTTCAAGATCTGATGAAATATGTGAACTTATCACTATTGAACGCTCCGGGTTCTCATCGAGATACTTTCTTATGATCGCAAGAATGTCATTTCTTGCAATAACGTCAAGACCTGCAGTGGGCTCGTCAAGGATAAGGAGCTTCGCATTATGGCTTATGGCAACCAGCACTCTGAGCTTTGCCTTCATACCGCTGGAATAATCCTTGATCTGCTTATCGAAGGGAAGGCTCTGGGCGCTGCACATATCCCTGAATCTCTTCTCGTCAAAATCCTTATAGCTGGCACTGAGTACCTTTATCACATCCTCCAATGTAAAAAGCATACTGAATCCGGATTCCGAAAGTGCAACTCCTATCATCTGTCTTTCATCTGATGTAAGATCCAGCGGATTCCTGCCAAAGACCTCTGCCTCTCCTGCCGTAGGTCTTACAAGACCGAGGATACACTTTATGGTAGTGGTCTTACCTGCTCCGTTTCTCCCGATAAGTCCGGTAACTCTTCCTTCGGGTACATCCATTGTGATGTCCAGTTTGAAACCTTTATATTCCTTCTGAAGATTATTTAATCTGATCATTTCCATGCCTCTCATAATATAGTCATGTATCTTCCAGCAGGATCTCCAGGATTTCTCTTATCTCATCATCCTCCAGTCCTGCGCTCCGGGCCTTGGATACCGCTTCGGCGAAGTCCTCTTCAACCGCCTTGCGCCTTGCTTCAAGGGCAAGGGGAATATCCGTGGCCGCTACATAACTTCCTTTTCCATGTACAGTTACGGTAAATCCGTCTTCTTCCAGTTTGTCATAGGCTTTCTTAACGGTCAGTGCACTGATCCTAAGTTCGCCTGCCAGGTTTCGTACCGAAGGGAGGGCGTCCCCTTCCTTAAGTCCTCCGCCTATGATCTCCTGCTTGATCTGATCCATGAGCTGCTCGTAAACAGGGATCATTGAAGTATTGTTAATGATTATCTTCATTATTTTCCTCCGCGGAGCTGATATGCATCTGTCAGCTCCTTGTAATAAACAGTGTATAACAGTTTATAACTGTTGTCAACTGTTATATGCTGTTTATTCTAAATTTTTTTCAATCAAAAAACGGCGGATATTACCCGCCGGTCTGAATTCATGTTATTTCATAAGTTCCCAAAAACTTATGGCACTTGCTGCGGCTACATTCAGTGAATCCACTCCGTGATACATAGGGATCATAACGCGATAGTCACAGGCTTCTATTATCTCCCCGGGAAGTCCTGTCCCTTCGGTACCAAGGATGATGGCAAGCTTTTCATTGGCTCTTATCTCATCATTGTCTATTCCCACAGAATCTTCGGTGAGTGCCATTGCGACGGTCTTAAAACCGTATGAGTTAAGGATACGGATCAGATTCGTCCCCTCCGAATCTTCCTTTGATGCTTTGGTCCAGGGTATCTGAAAGACAGTACCCATGCTCACTCTGGCGCTTCGTCTTGTAAGGGGATCAACCGATGCATGTGTATGGAGTGCACCGTCAATCCCAAGAGCTGCGGCGCTCCGGATTATGGCACCCACATTGGTGGGATTCACCACATCAAACAATACAGTGATGCGTTTTTTATCCATGAGAAATTCGCTGATACCCTGCTCCGGCTTTCTGCGAAGTGTCATCCATAGCCCGCGGATCAGAGTATAGCCTGTAAGGCACGTTACGATCTCTTTATCCGCAGTATAGATGGGGATGGTGTTCAGCTTTTCAGCACCCCACAGCTTTTCGATCATGTCAAAAACAGGCTGGGCTTCAATCTCAATCCTGCCGGTCTCTACCAGCATGGAAAGGGGTTCGTATCCGGCCTCCAGAGCCCTGCATATCACATTGGCACTTTCTGCTATGAATATACCTATATCAGGCTCGTAATATCTGTATAACTGCGTCTCGGACAATCCGGAAAAAACTTCCAGCTCCGGAGCCTTTATATCATTTATCCTGTAAATGTTCATCGGTCCTTATCCGTTCATCATTCCGGGTGGGAGGTAAATGAATCTATTTCTGTCTCTCAAAATACATGGTGGAAGCATCACTGCCTTCGCCGACGGTGTAATGGAATTTGTTTCCCTTAAATGTGACAGTGGCAAAGTTTATGGTGCCGATCTGAAATACATATGTACCATCAGTATTTTCGACCAGTTTCATTTCCAGGTTGATCTCTTTACCCATTACCAGGCATGTATATTCAACCGTATCGCCTTCTATGTGATAGGTTTCTCCTATACCTTCTTCCTTAAGCTCATCCTTATCAATAACGGTACCGTCACCCCAGACCTCCCTGACCAGGACCCAGTCTCCCTCTATGGTCTGCCCACCGCAGGCAGACAAAGAGAAAACCATTACCAGCATCAGCAAAACACTTATAAACCGAAATCTTTTCATAATATCCCTCCTCAAAAACCATCCATAAATGATGATAAATCTCACTCTATACAAGTACGATCCCTATATCGGTGTTCACAAGACTTCCGACGTATTTGCTTCCCTCTTCAGTCACAAGTCCCTGCTTGATAAATCCTATGGAAACAGTAAGATCAGCCCTTACCGCCAAATGCGCCTCACCGGTATCACCGTTCATACCGCTTGGGATATCTACGCTGATGACATAGGCGTCACTTTTATTCACAGCCTCTATCGCGCAACGTGCCGTTCCCCTCACCTCTCCGGAAAAACCGGTGCCAAGGATGCAGTCTACCAGGATATCAAAGCTTCTCAGGTCACTTTCTTCCGAAAAGGGCACCGTCTTTACCCCAAGTTCTGATGCCGCCTCGCAATAGTACTTTCCGTCATCCGACATCTTATCGGAAACCCTGATCAGCAGGGAATCGATACCTTCCTTCTTAAGAATTCCTGCAAGAGCATAGCCGTCACCTCCGTTATTGCCTCCTCCTGCAAGAATGGCGATGCGCCTGCCCCGCCATCCGTTATACGAGTTATACACTCCCATGGCTGCACGGTACATCAGTTCTCTGCCGGGCACAAGATGCTCTATGGTATAGGCATCGCTCCTTCTCATCTGTTCAACGGTAACTGTTATATCTTCCATTCTTTACATCTGCGATCAAAAGACCGCTCATCCTGCTCTCATTTAATAAAGCTACGGTTCGTGAATTTATGATCATCACTTAAATCCCAGAAAGCTCGTAAAGCCCTCAGGGTCATCTTCGTAGTACCTTTCCTCAAGACCGAAGACCCCAGGCACCATTTCGTTGTACTTACTGACAAATTCCTCAAAGGTCCCTTCAAGGAACGAGGGAGGAATGAAGAAAACCCTGGTCCCTCCTGCGCTGCGGTCTCCCGCAGTTATGCTTGATGAATATCCGCCAAGCTCATGCTTTCTGAATACAAAGCGTTCAAGATGCCAGCCGGAGATGATCGTTCCGTGGGTGCCGGTCAGCGCATAGACCTCTATTACGGGATTTACGGATTCGGCCGAAAACTCCCACTCACTTACTATATGATCTACGATATCATCTCCGTGCTTATCTATGACATATCTGACCGATGATCCGTCGCTGTATTTATAATACTGTGCAAATACTCTCTTTCCGCTTTCTTCCTCAATGGCAAAGGTATATTTTTTTTCAAACAGTTCCTTCGAAGCCCAGGGATAGGTGAATTTCATTTTCTCCAAAGCCCTGTCCTTATAGCATTCTATATCCGTGCCGTAAGGGAAGAGCTGAGCCGGATCCGGTTCAGGCTTTAGGGTTTCCGGGTCTTCCTTCACGATCTTCAGCTCCGCCTCCGGATCGGCCACAGATTCGATCCTCACCGCAAACCAGTCATCCAGAAAAGCTTTTATATCTGAAGTATCATAATCGGGAACATCCTTTTTATTTTCAGGATCGTTGAACGGTCTCTGATCGATCTCCTCATCGCAAAGGAGCATATGATCCGAGATCACTGTCCAGTTGTATCCGAAGGCTTTCCTCTTCTCGCCGCATGTTAAAGTACAGGATTCCGGAGATGCCAGCAGCACGGGACGAACCAGGCCGCCTCCCATTGTCTGGGCACTTCCGTGAGCATCAGGTTTATTCCAGTCAATGATATTTACAAAACCGGTCAGCTTACTGTTGTGATCACGAAGCCACCACCATCCGTCCATGTCCGGAATGAATTCACTGCATTCGTCATACTCCTCGCGGCTGAGTAATGTGATACCGGTAATATCCTTAAATTTCACCGCTTTTTACCTCCATTTATAACGATCATCCGCTCCCTGCATTCATCACATTCTGCAGCATGCTCTGCTTCCTGTTATAGCGATCACTGCACTGCCTTTGCTTACTTTATGTGATATCCCCCACGTAAGTTCCGCCCCATGTGGCGATCACGACAGTCTTATCTTCATGCAGCATGGTAAAGTCGGATACAACATCCTCTGTAAATACCATTACCGGTTCCATGTTCGTCAGATCATACATAGCCCCCAGGCTGAAACCAAGATAGAAAAATACATACTTCTCACAGGGTGATACGTACACGTGGCAGATCCTGTCACCGGATTGAAACAGTTTTTTGGGAACCGGTATCAACCGTGTCTTCTCAAAAGACTTATCAGTCTCCACGATTCCGGTGCCGTTTTTATCAAGATAATATATGTGATCTTTGCAGAAGGATATGCCCATAATGTGATCCGGCATCATATCCGTAAACTGATGTATCTGCCTGTACTCCGGTTTCTTTGAGACCTCTGCTGCATAGGCAAAACGCCCCTTCTCACTGCCATTTCCCTGAGCCAGCTTATATATCTGCCCGGAAAAGCGGTCATAGTGAAGATACACCATATCTTTTTTTTCGCCCGGCTCAGGTCCGTCAAGGATCTTAAAAGCACCTTTTGCATTCAGGAGCATCGTGCGTCCGTCCCAGTCAAAATCCAGAACAGCTTTGCTGTCCGGGGTAAAGGTGAACTTATATCCTTCACTCTTTGCCATGTCACATCTGCAGATCTCCTCGCCTGTTTTCATGGATATAAGCGCCATCTGCCCGCTCGTATTCTTGGCTGCAAGAAGCTTTTTGTCCGGAGAGACCGCCTTCTGCGCCACGTAACTGACCGTCTTTGTCTGGAATACCTGCTTCATGGTATCCGTATCGTAGACGTACACACCGTTCCTGGAATTCGAATTCACCAGAAGCTTCTCATCTTCCGTAACATACAGATCCATACCGCCTTTTAACTTCTTAAGTTTCCCCATAAGCACCTCCTTTACAGACAGTTGAAACCTGCATCACCTGCCGGTCTCCTGACAGTAAACTCCTGCAATCCGGCGCTAAGTCCCAACATTATTCCTTGTTATGTTTCTGATCCAGCCGCCCTTAAGGTAATGGTGTATCGCAAAGGGCATCTTGGCGAATTCATCCGTACACATCAGAACATACACTATAAGTGGCGGAAGCTTCAGCACAAATGCACTGATAAGTCCCAAAGGTACAGCAAAGCACCACATACATATTATATCCAGAAACATTCCGAAGGTTGAATTGCCGCCGCACCTGAAGATTGAAGCAATGAGCACTGTATTGATGATCTGTCCCATCTGATATGCGATATTGATATACAGCATTATCCGAAGATACCCGGCTGCAACTGCGGTGATGTCAACCGTATTCGGAATAAAGGGACTTATGGCAAACAGCACCAGTCCGGATATCAAACCGGAAAAGATGGTAACTCTCAACACTGAGGATGCATCCTTTTTGGCTTCATCCAGTCTGTTCTCACCGATCTCCTTACCAAGCATGATCGATGCAGCTGCAGAGATTCCGAATCCCACAACGGTGATCAGATCTCTCACTGAAGACACCACGGCATTGGCTGCAACTATGTCGCTTCCAAGATGTCCCATGATGATAGAGTTGACTGTAAATGCAAGTCCCCACATGACATCATTTATAAATGCGGGGAGTGAATATCTGAAGAAATCTCCCACCAGTGCCAGGGGGATCCTGAACATTATCTTCAGGCTTCTGGGCATCCTTTTCTGTGTCATAAAATCGATGATACTGATAAGAGCTCCGGAACCGCAGGAAAATGAAGTCGCAAGAGCGGCACCTGCGATCCCCATCTCCGGAAAAGGTCCAACACCGAAGATCAGCAGATAATTGAATACAACATTTACGACCAGCGCGAAGGTCGATGTAACAGTTGAGAACACCACCCTCTCACAGCTCTTCAGGATACTCATATACGGCTGGAAGATCCCCAGGAATATGTAGGATGGAGCCACGTATCTGAGGTACACAGCGCCTGCTTCGATGAGTTTTGGATCATTGGTCCAGATCCACATGACACGCTTTGGGATGAAGAAAGCACATGCCGAAAACGAAACCGTCACAACCATGGCTATGATCAGTCCCATTCCCAGGATCTTGCTTATGACATTCATGTCCTTTTTTCCCCAGTACTGGGAAGCGAGTATTGTTATTGCCGAATTAAGTCCGAAGAACATGACATTTATCAGAAACATCAGCTGACCCGCAAGGCCCGATGCAGAGAGAGAGGTCTGGTCCACATTACCCAGCATCAGCGTATCTGCGAAGCTTATGGCAGATGAGATCACATTCTGTATTACTATGGGGATAACGAGAACAAAGAGCTCCCTGTAAAATCCCGGTCTTGCTTTTAAAAATCTGTTCATGCAGATAAAAATCCTTTTCTCAGATAATGCATATATTCTGATTATATCATCACAGGAAGGCAAAAAAACCTTGACTTTGAATATCCATGAAAATAGAATGATTTTGGAATTTACCAATACTCTTAAGAAGGGCAGGTGATCATATGTCAGGCGACAGTCGAAGTACAGACTCTGTTCCCCGAAGTACATATTATTCTATGATGGCATATTCTCACCTCACCGCCCGAAATCCCCTTTAAACAAGGCTTTTCTCCCGTGAGGCATGCTTTGCCATCTCATGGGAGGGCTTAAAATGGAAGAAACGAACGTATTTGACGAGCTTCTTACTCTGCTTGAGAACAAGGAGTATACCAAACTCCGGGAGAGTCTGTCCGAACATAACGATGCTGATATCGCTGCATGGATGGAGGAACTCAGCGAAGAGCATATGCTCAAGCTTTTCCGCATACTGACCAAGGATCAGGCTGCGGATGTATTCTCATACCTTGATGTAGACCTCCAGCAGCGTATAATCGGAGCAATGTCTGATAAGGAAGCTGCAGGGATCATCGATAACCTGATGGCCGATGATGCAGCTGACCTCATGGAGGAGATGCCTGCCAATATCGTAAAGAGGATACTTTCCAACGCCAATGCCGATACAAGGCGTGAGATCAACAACCTGCTCCGCTATCCCGAAGACAGTGCCGGAAGCATAATGACTGTCGAGTATGTGGACCTTAAGGAAAGTTCCACGGTCAAAGAGGCAATAGACAGGATCCGAAGAGTCGGCGTGGATTCAGAGACCATCAATGTATGTTACGTATTAGACAGCGGAAGACATCTTCTCGGAACCGTAGCTCTCAGATATCTCCTCCTTTCGGACGATGATGAGATCATCGGAGATATAATGCATGAGAACGTTGTAGCACTCAATACTCTTATGGACCAGGAGGAAGTCGCCGCACAGTTCAAGAAATACGACTTCACCACCATGCCCGTTGTAGACAACGAGAACAGACTTGTGGGAATCATAACCGTCGACGATATCGTGGATATCATGGAAGAAGAGGCAACCGAGGACATGGAAAAGATGGCAGCTATCGTGCCATCCGATAAAGCCTATATGAAGACCGGCGTCCTCGAGACATATAAGAAAAGGATCCCCTGGCTGCTCCTTCTGATGGTAAGCGCCACATTCACAGGAGCCATAATCAAATCCTTCGAGGATGCACTGAGCGTCTGTGCCGTACTTGTAGCCTATATTCCCATGCTGATGGACACAGGCGGAAATGCGGGAGGACAGGCATCCGTTACCGTGATCCGTGGTCTTTCACTGGGTGAGATAGAATATTCTGATGTTCCGGGAGTCATCTGGAAGGAAGTAAGGGTTGCCGTTTTCTGCGGCCTTACACTTGCAGCCGCCAACTTTGTAAAGCTTCTGGTGTTCGACCGTCTTGCGATCCCTGTAGCTCTTACCATATGCCTGACCCTGATAAGCGCAGTACTCATGGCAATGCTTATCGGATGTATGCTTCCCGTCGGAGCAAAGCGTCTCGGTTTCGACCCCGCAGTAATGGCAAGTCCCTTCATCACCACCATAGTGGATGCTCTCTCACTGCTGGCATACTTCAGGATTGCAACAATGATACTTCATTTATAAAAGATCATATTCTTACGAAAGCTGCTGAGGCCGGAGATATCTTACAGATATTTCCGGCTGTTTTGATTCCTTCGCCGTAACTGTATATCACTTCATCCGGATTCCCTTCCACGCTGATTTCATATTCAGACCCTGTGGGATTGATGACCACAAGGATCTTCTCTTCGTCCATACTTCTGATATACGCAAGGGGCTTTCCCTTTGCTCCGTCACAGATAAACTCTATCTCACCGAGGTTGCCCAGTGCTTTACTGCTGTTTCTTATACCGATCAGCTTCTGCACTTCTTGGTACAGGGAATCCTCATCATCCATCTGCTTTTTGGCCGTGGGACGGTTTTCATCCGGATCCTGTGGAATATACAGTTTATCCGAAGGCGCTGTCGAGAACCCCGCATTTTCGGAATCATCCCACTGCATGGGAGATCTGGATCCGGTCCTTCCGTACCCGCCTTCAACGGATGTCAGCCCCTCTACATAGTTCATTCCGATCTCATCACCGTAGTAGATATATGGTGCTCCGGGCATTGAAAGAAGAAATGCAAAAGCAAGTCTTCTGTTCTTCTCACTGATATGTCTTGCAAGCCTGTCCATATCATGATTGCCTGAGGGGATGCATATCAGCCCCTTTCTCTCGCTCTTTTCGTAATTCTCCATATACTTTGCCACGAATTCGGAAGCATCACCTCTTCCCTCAAAGAAAGGAGATTCGCATCTGAACAGATCGTTGTAATGAGAAGGTCCGAAGTGAAGAAGGAAGTCCATGTGAAATCCGCCCTGAAGACTCTTGTCAGGCTCCCCCCACTCAGAAACCATGGCTGCTTCGGGATACTCCCTGTCAAGAAACTCCCTCATATCCTGCCAGAGGGCGATGGTTCCCTTTCCATCCTCATCGTTTTTAACGAGAGACCCTGCCATATCAACCCTGAATCCGTCACAGCCCTTTGAAAGCCAGAATCTCATAACATCCTTCACAGCCTCTCTCGTGGATAATGCACCTTCAGAATCCATGGGCTGCTGCCATGGACGATCAGGCTTATAGAATCCGTAATTCAGCGCAGGCTGATGGGTAAAAAAGTTCACCACGCAGCTTCCGTCACGATCCGAAATCCCTCTGAGTGAACCATAGCCTGCCGGTTCCTCCCAGATACTGTCAGTCCAGATATATCTGTCTGTGAATTCATTTTTCTCAGCCTTCATGCTCTCAAGAAACCATGGATGCTTCCAGGATGTATGCCCAGGCACCAGGTCCAGTATCACATGCATCCCCAGCTCATGAGCCTTTTCAAAAAGCCTGACAAGATCGTCGTTGGTCCCGTACCTTGGTGCAACCTTGCAGTAATCTGCCACATCATATCCCGCATCGCCGAACGGGGAATCAAAGCAGGGATTGATCCATATGGCGCTGCATCCCAGCTCCTTTATATATGACAGCTTTTCCGTAATACCATCAATATTCCCGATACCGTCCCCATCAGTATCCTTAAATGACTGCGGGTATATCTCATAGAAAACTGCGGTATCAAGCCATTCGGGTCTCTTTGCCATATATACATCCTCCGAAAATGATCATGATTTAATATACAATATTCGCTCTGGGATCAAGCTCACGGTCATCTTCTCTGAAGTCAAACGAGGTGCCCGTTCCGCTTTTTATGGTAACGTTCTCATAATAATACTCAGTGTAGCTTTCAATTTTACCATCAACAAGATAATTTATCCTTGTCAGATTCCCGTCCGGATCGTAGTTTTTTTCAGTAATGCATTCCGAAAGGACGGCATCGGAACCATCACCGAACACTTCGTTGGAGATCCAGCGATAAGTGGTAATGCTTTCAGAGCTCAGATATCCTTCCTCGGCATATGTATATCTCGTCTCTGTTCTATCCATCGATTCCTGGATACAAAGTGTCATTCTTCCTTCACTGTCGTATTCATACTCATAAGAGATAAGAATCTCATTTTCAGGCTTCATGGTTGTTACTTCCTTCAGGAGATTGCCATCGTCATCGTATTCCTTATCCACTATGTATGTGATCACCCCATCAACCCTGTACTGGTATATGGTCTGTCTGTTACCATCTTCTTCTATCTCCGCATGAAAGTCGATAAGAGTTTCCCCATTCGCATAGGTCACCGTCCTTTGGATCCTGTTTCCATATGTGTCATATACCGACTCGTAGGTTGCTGCAGATCCGTCTTCGTTTTCATCCGTTTCGGTTTCCTTCACCAGATTTCCTGATCCGTCATATTCATACACTATGCTGTAATGCCCCCACTTGTATGACTCCTTGAAGATGACCAGACCGTCTTTGTTATATTCATAATAGCTTTCGAGTTCTTCATCATATCCGTAATCGGACTGAGCCCTGAGAACGCCGTTTCCATCATACTCTCTGCAGCATTTCAGATTACCTCTCTGATCATACTCGGTTTCAGTGTAATTACCGGATCCGTCATATGTGATCTCTTTGGTCAAAAAAAGGCTTCCGTTATGGTATTCACATTCCTCCGTACGATTTCCGTTCTTATCATATTCATATGTGTATTCTACATACTGCTCCAAACCGCCATCAGAATAAAAAGTACAGTAGCCGGCACACAGCTTTGTCTCCTGTGCGCCACAGGCAGTAAAGTTAAGCATGAGTATGGCTGCCATCAGAATGCAGGATAATCTTCTCATATCTCCTCCTCTAAGCATCAGGTTATATCCCTCTGTTATAACTGACGGAAAACACAGCATATCAGGTCACTTTTCCATCCGGGTAACATTGATCGACGCATCCCCTTTTTGACCTCGACAGATAAAACCTGTCAAACAGGCTGTTTATATCATCGAGCATCATAAAATCCCTGATATCAGGTTCCATATCCTTCATCAGTATTCTGTCTGAAGTTTCGTTCAGATGAGTGACAAAAAGGGATAATGCTGCCTTTTGCTTACTGCCCGGATCCGGGATATTCTTCAGATCCTCCCGGACAGGTCTCAGGAATTCATCAATGCTTCCGTGTCTTGCATACCTTATGCTGCCCTGCCATGGATTATGGATATTGGTCTCATCGGAGGCTTTTATTCCAAGGTCATCCATTGAACACTCATAAGGAAGCGGGCCTGCGCCGTGTCTCGTAACGTATGACCGTGTCACATAAGTCACTTCCGTCAGATCAAGTCCGTATTCAGTTAAGATCCTGCAGGGATTGTATAGCCCGGTCCTGGATGCCGTAACATGGGGAGCGTATTCGGTATTCTCCGAATCAAGCAAAAGTCCCTGACCTGTTTCGAATATCACCTGTTCCCTGCTCTTTAATAATAAGCCGGTATCCTCACAGAGCTTCACGTACTTTTCGGCGTTTCTCTTCATTCCATCGATGAAATTAATGACAACACTATCGGATGACAGCATTTCATACAGCTCTGCAGTCTCCGGGATATTCCCGTACCCTTCACTGATCCCGGCTTCTTCAAGGCGTTTCCCCTGATACTCCCTGCGAAGGCGCAGCACTTCTTTTAAAAGGGTATCCTCATCCTTATACAGGATATCCCTTACAGAAATCTTAAATCCTGCTGCGGTTCTTAGATTACATTCATTGATCCCCATCCCGCAGCTTCCGTGTCTTTCACCTCCGCGTGAAAGCTCAAGTATCATGTTGATGAGAATATCATCGATAAGTGTTACACCTGTTCTCTCATCACTGAATATCTTCGGACAGCTTCCGCTCACAGCCCGGAACTCTTCCATCTCCTCTCCAAGCTTGTAGAGATCCGGATAGTAGCTGTCCGCCCAGAAGGTATCCGCACCGCAAAAAGAGCCCGCCGAGAGCTGATGGAACACGAACCTCTTTCCTTCAGGTTCCACCGTATGCCCGGCCTGGGCTCCTCCGTTATGTTTGATGACAAGAGTGTCAGAAGCCTGTCTGCAGAAATAATCTGTGGCAAGCCCCTTACCCTCATCACCGAATCCTTTTCCGATTATAGCCAGAACTCTCCGGTCACTCAAAAGGAAAGTCCCTTTCCATCCTTAAGCTTAAGATCCTTAAGAGCCTGGTTTACCAAAGGCTGCTTGAGCTCGGGCCACTGTTTCACTGCCTGTTCGAGCGTCATTCCGTTTGTCATCTGGATGGTGCTTATGATGATCTCAGGGATGGCACCGATCTCATCGGTTCTTATTACCATTGTGTGTCCCGGAAGCATCTCCACGATGCCGGGAGCCTTGGAATGTGTATCACTCAGGAAGAGATGGAACACTTCGAATTTCTCTTCAGCTGCCTTCAGCATATCGCTAACCTTCATCTCAACCTTTTCTCCGAGAACCCTCTGATAGTGGTATTTCAGTGCCTCATATTCGCTGTCATTACGGCAATCCGCATCATCTCCGATGGTGAAGATAAAGCCTTTCTTTTTCCTCTTTTCATAATTGTCAAGTGAGGTATGATATGCGGCAAAATACCAGAGCATGCTGGGAACAACCCATCCTCTTCCGCCATTTTCCAGCCACAGATCAAGGAGCTGTTCGGCAATACGGATATCCGATTCAAACTGGGTTACCTGAAGGGGCGACTCATCATCGGCATCACCGTAAGCTGCGAACATAAGAGCAGGATCCTTAACCGCATTGGTAGAATACAGTTTCATCATGGTCTCATTGAGAGCTTCCTTTGCAACCTGCTCCGCAAGATATCCCATGGACGCCGTTACATCAAGTCCGATGATTATGGGAAGGGATTCGGGATGATCCTCTGAATCTCTTGCTTCTCTTTTCTGGATATACCTGGGATCGAATCTCTGGTCACATTTCTGACTCTTGAATATTTCCTTCTCATTTTTGGCACTATCAATATTTCTGCTGTTCTTAAGCTTGTTCCAATCAGATGCGTTATAACTTCCTCTTCCCATTTTTCCCTCCAAAGTTTTATACAATGATTATCTGTCAGGTGCTTACTGTTTTATGAGTACATTATCAGCTCAGATCATTTATACCAAGTCCCTTGGCAAAGCGCCTTCCGCCGAATCCCTTATCTATTACATTATCCCATTTTTCAAAATCGGAATAGGCATCCTCAGCCGGCTTTTCATTCAGAAACTCCAGCATTGCTCCGGGAGCTTCATTCTTATGTGTACCGAGTATCCTCTCAGCAGTCCTGCGCAGATCCTTAAGATCCTTAACGTCATCATCCTTTGCTTTGGCAATGCCGCTTCTTACGGCACTCTGCCAGTGCCCCATAAGCACCGCATGATGTATGAAGGGATTGATCCATACAGAGTCTTCTGATATCCCGCCGTGGACAAGCTCGCTGTATTTAAGGACACAGCATATATTCTCAAGCCTCGATACCACCCATGCAGCATGTTCCGGAGTAAGGCTTCCGAACATGGATAAAGGGAATAGATTCTCGGATCTTGAGAAGGTCAGCATGACACCGCCGTCAGCAAGATCATATCTTCCGTTTAATTTCGGAAAACAGTCTGCAAGTCCCTTTACATCCGCAGGCGGAAAAGACAATGTCTTAATACTCCAGAGCACCTTGTCAGCATAGGCTTTTTTATCAGCGCCATACACAAATATCGCATTGCTCCTTGTCAGATATACGCATCCTGCCTCATCCTCATATGAATACAGGTATCTGAGATTTACAGGATCTCCTTCCGATGTCCTGAAGTGCGCCTCCTCGGCGTTTGACCAGAGTGCATCCTCATTATGTCCGCTTTCAGCCTTTTCATCATGAACTCCCTTAAGGAAATCCAGCATCTGCTTTCTGAAGGATCTGTACTGTATAAGATCACTGTCATTAAAGAAGCTGTCAGATCCGCAGTAATCACATACCAGACTGCCGCTTGGATCGATGGACATCTCACCGCCGCAATTCCTGCACTTAAAACTTAACATTCTCTTTCCTCCGAATCAGGCCAAGGGCATGCCCAATGTCACATTCTATTTAAACTTAACCGGTTTGTATTTTTCAATCCCTTCAACTATACCAAGATCGTAGAACTTTCTGACAGCCTTCCGATCCGGCTCCGGCGATTTCTTCCTCAGGTTCATATTCCATTGAATTCCGGGAACTGACACTGAGGGTAACATCCCGTTCAGGCATAACGAATGTGATAACATATCCGCGGCCGCTTTCATAACCTGTTTTTATATCAACATCATTACTGTAGAAGTGATAATCCGTATCTGTAGCTATCAGGTCATAGCAGACGGTAACCTCCTCACCCGGAGCATACACAGTTCTGTCGGTTTGGAAGAAAGCATCTTCAAGTGTAAGTCTGTATTTTCCGCCTTTTGAAACCTCACCATCTTCTGCAAGCCTGCGGCATATCTCCAAAAACGACTCTTCAGCCTGCCGTGAAGCAAAGGAATATTCCTGAATCTTTCCTTTATCACCATTCCAGTACAGATAAGTCCATGGTCCGGAATCTCCGGAAGCGGTACTTACTGTTCTTTTTACAACAGTTCCGTCCTTTATGGTCTCATAGAACTCATTCCAGGTATCATCAGGAATCTCATAGTAACCATACATGATCCGGTCTGCTTCCGCAGCGGGACCATATTCCCCGTCTCTTTTTCTTTTGTCATAGAAAAAATGTTTTTTCCCATCCCGGATGAAGAATCTGTATCTGAGGTAATACGCGTTGAAATTGATGTTTTCTTCGGTATAAAAGAATTCGGTTATATCAGCGGATGTGATATCCTTGCCCACTGTTTTACTGCCGGAATT
>JAEEGG010000593.1_pt1 | contig 112480 bp, 82 predicted proteins | sample 9134161 | NCBI WGS metagenome assembly JAEEGG01 (sample SAMN16246543, study PRJNA631951) | gut metagenome | biome: gut microbiome; feature: rumen; material: CR-attached | host: Bos | place: Iran: Karaj | collected 2018-10
TACCACTTCAAAGGTCTCTTCGTCCAAAGAGTCAATGACGTGGGTCTTGGAGAGGGAGGATCTTACGGCCTCGCGGTCTTTGTACATGGTGCAGAACTCGTCGGTATAGACGGGAAGAACTTCACCTTCTTTCTTTTCGGGATGATCCACATCGATGGCGTCGAAGATGACTTGAGCCATGCTGCGCCATGTGCCGCGGGTCTCCTGCGGGAAGTAAAGGGGATGGTTCATCTTTTCGCGGAGGTCGATGGTTCTCCAGATGGTGTGATAGTACATCACATCGGCATTACGCTGATAGACGTAAGGCACCATTTCTGAGAAATCGCCTACTTCGGTCTGCTCCCAAGACAGTTCAAGGGGCTTGCGCACCGGCTGGTTCATGGTGCTACCAGTGGTGTCTTCCTGCGCAAACGCTGCGGTTGCGAGGCAGAGGGCCAATACAGACAAAACAATCTTTTTCATAACAGTATGTTTTTTAATTATTTGATACGAACCGTGATGTCACGCGGCATGGTACGGGTTCCCAATTCAGGCTGCGAAATCTTGATATTGGAGAACATGAACACGGTACCTACCGGTGCACTGTTGATTCGGTTGATGAGCTCGCCAGAGAATCTGGAGCCGCTGCAGTTGATGGTGCTGATGATACCCTTTTCAATCACATCCACTGAATAGGAAACCACCGTCCACTTGAGGTCGAAAGCGAAGTCATCGCTCATCTTGGCGATCAGCACGGGGTTGGCGGTGAGCTCAGCTTTGGATTTCTTGCCGCCGAAGATGTTAGCACCGATCTGTGCATACGGATCCGGAACTTTCTTCACACGGAAGGTCATCTTGGAGGAGCCTTCAGAGGTGGAGACAGTAGCCTCAACGGTTCTACCGATCATGCTGGTCGGAGGAACAACCTCTCTCTTGGCACCGCTACCCAATACCTGGCAGCCCGGGAAGCTGACGGAGAGCTTGCTCGCGTCGGTACCACCTGCTGCGGTGATGGGGTTCTTCAAACCGGCATAGAGTACGTTCATCTTGTCGGCTGAAATAGTAGCACCACCCTTGGGGATAACTACGAATTCATCTCTGAAGTGGTAGCATTCCACCTTACCGGTGTTCTCGTTGCGAACCTTGATGTAACCAGCGATCTTGTGTGTGCCCACACCGCCGCCAGGGATGTCAATCTCAACGCCAGTGGCAGGACCATCAACGTGGGTGGCGGCGCCTTCGTTGGCTTCGCTCAAGGAGTCAACACCTACCTGGTAATAAACGTCAAGTTTCTGGTTCGGGTCGAAAGCGGCCACGATAACGGTGGTCTTGTAGTTGTCGCCAGAGAAGAGCACCTTGGAGTCGGCCATGGAGTGACCGGCATACTCGGCGAAGGAGAGGTTGGCAGAACCTGCGGAGGCGATGATGTGGTTCAGCACAACAGCTTCTGCGGATTTCACCTCACTGATCATCTTGCTCAGAAGGATCACCTGACCACCGGTAATCAAGTGGTAGAAGTTGTAGAACTCCCACGGCACCTCTTTTTCTTCGTGTTTTGAGAAGACCATGTCGGCAGGCTTTACCGTACTCAACTGTTTCTCCAAGTTGGGATCTCTCTGACCCGCTTCATTCTCAATGAATTTGAGCAATTGGGCATGATAATCAGTCAGTTTTTTCTTCAACTTGACACCGTATTTGTCGGGATCCGGTTTGTCGCCCGAACCCACCATAAAGGTAGTAGGTTTGTCAAAGTCTTCCTTACCATCGATATCGGATACGGGAACACAAGGGATTTCACCTTTCTTAGCCTCTTCTTTAGCTTTCACAACACCTTTTGCATTTTCGCCATCCACATCAACGGTCATTTCCCAGCGGATGGTTTCAATGTAGCGTACCATGGTATCGGTGATGGCTCTCAGCTTCTTGGCTTTCTCTTGAGCGGCCTTGATGGCAACAGTCTGTTCTTCGCCCTCGATGCTGAGCAGGTTGGTATAACGGTCGGTAAGGGCCGTTGTCACGTTCTTATTGGATTGTAACAGAGAATCGTCCACGACGTTGAAGGCTTCGAGAATGTCCTTGGACACGTTCAATGCAAGCATTGCCGTGAGCACCAAGTACATCATGCCGATCATCTGCTGACGTGGTGTTTCTGGACAGTTTTTTGCACCCATTTTCTTACAATTTTAAATTAATACTCCGTGAATAACTACAATATTAATTTATTTCTGTGCAGGGATGCTCATGGCTGCCACCATGTTACCATAGACGTTGCTGAGGCGAGATACGTTCTTGGTGAGCTTGTCGATCTCTTCCTTGTAGGTCTTGGTGTTGGCCAATGAATCGTTGAGGTTCTGTGCGTAAGTGTTGATATTCTGTTCAACCAGCTTGTAGTTCTCCAGCATATCCTTCGAGTTCTTCATCTGAAGCTCGTACATGGAGTTGATGGAGGCGAGGTTCTGGTTGAGTTTCTTCAACTGATCGTTGTAAGCGCCGGTGTCGCCCTGGATAGCCTTGGTAGTGTTCTCGTAGATGGCTGCGAGGTTGGACACAGCGGTAGAAGCCTTCTGTACGTTGGTGAGGTATTCGTCCGACACGGTGGAATCCTTCTGAAGGGCAGCGGCGGTCTTGTCGTACTGGAGGGAGAGGTTGCGGACAGACTCGGCAGCCTTGCTCATGTTAGCGGCGTAAGCGTCGGTAACGGTGGCAGCGTCGGCCAGGCCGGAGATCTTCTTGGCATTGTCAGCGAGGTTGCGCATACCCGTAGCCAAGCTTTCAATCAGTTCGGGTCCCACTTTAGCCTCGGTCAGCATCTTGTCGAGCTGCTGGGTCGGAGTGCCGCTCGGAGCACCTTTCTTCTTGGAGGTCGGGGTTTCGATTTCGTCGCCAGCGGCTAATTCAGGATAAACCAATGCCCAATTGTACTCCACGTGCAGCGGTTCGAAAGCTGACATAAAGAAGATGAGTGCCTCGGTACCCATACCGGCAATCAGCATGATACCAGCACCAGGATAGTGCATAATTTTGAACAATGCACCCAAGATGACGACTGATGCGCCCCATCCGTACAATTTGGCCATAAAGTTCTTATAGCCCTTGCTTCTTACTAATTTGTCTAAACCCATAGTAATAAAAATTTAATTGGTTAATGATTTGATTGTATTGTGTTTTTTTGTTTTCTATATTAGTAAACGTGAGATGCGGAGTTTAGGTTGTCGCCTCTCTGGCGGCCCATGTAGCTCTGCACGCAGCGGAAGCCGACGTATGAGCAGCAGGTGTCCTGATATTCGAAGGTCTTGGCATACACAGTGTTGTAGTAGCTGATATCCTTCCATGAACCACCACGGATCACTTTTCTCTTCTTCTCGGGAGTATCGGTCTTCTTAGCGTAGTAGGTGTATTGCGGGTTGAGGTCGTGGGTGAAGTTGGTAGCCGACTTGTCGAAGGCATCCTCGCACCATTCTGCCACGTTGCCGCTCATGTCGTACAAACCGAAGTCATTCGGATGGTAGTGAGCCACGATGCCGGGGTAGATGTTACCGTCGGCGATATAGTTACCACGCTGCGGCTTGAAGTTGAGGAGGTAGCAACCATTGATGTTCTGGGTGTAGGGACCGCCCCACGGGTACATCTCCATATCGAAGTCGCCTCTGGCTGCCCATTCCCATTCAGCCTCGTTGGGGAGACGGAATTCCTGTTCGCGAGCATAATCGTGAGCGGAGAGCCAGCAGTTGCGCATGTGGGTTCTCCAGTAGCAGAAGGCCTTGGCCTGGCGCCATGAGATGCCCACCACCGGATAGTTGTCAAACTGCGGATGATAGAAGTAGTTGAGGGTCATCGGCTCGTTATAAGAATAGGTGAAGTCGTGTACCCAGCACAAGGTGTCGGGATAGATGTTCACCAGTTCGTTCTTCATGAAGCGCTCGCGACCTTTGTTGAAGCTGCTCGGACGGCTGGCGAAGAGACCACCGAGGTCGTTGCCTTCCTGATCCATCTCCTTGTAGGAGGCGCCGTAGTTCGGGTTGTTAGGATCGCTGGGCTGGCTGGGGTCAATCTGGTTTCTATAGTCGCACCACCAATATTCATAGTTGAGCATGCTGATGTTCAACATCTTGGGGCTATAGTGATAGAAACGGGAGTTGGCGACGAGGAACATCGGGCTCAAGGCAGCCTGGATTTCTTCGTTTTCGGAATCCCACGGAATATCCTCTTTCCAGTTGATGAGCTTGGGTTCAACGAGTTCGCCCTCGTTCTCACCGGACTGATATTTCACAAAGTGGCCGCCATGCTTCTCTTCTTCTTCAATTTCAGCATTGCCGAGGAGGTAGTGGGCCACGGAGTCGCGTACCCAGTACACAAACTGGCGGTATTCGTTGTTGGTGATTTCGGTCTCATCCATGTAGAAGGCCGAAATGGTGACGTTCTTCGACTGGTGGGTGAAGGCGAAGGGGACATCCTGGTCGCCGGATCCCATCAGGTAGTGACCTGCGGGCACATACACCATACCATACGGCATTAAATCCAAAAAGTCGGGACGATCCTTGACGCCCACTAATTGGCCGTCGCCATCGTTCTTACACGAGGTGAGCAGAATGACGGCTACTGCGAATAATAATGCTGACTTTTTCATATCTTTCGATTTTGATTATTTTCTTAAACGAGGTTTTGAACAGAATATTGTTTAATACACGTTCTTGTATATGTTTCTGGTGGAACCATAGCCGGAGAAGACCTCCTCTTTGTAGATGTCGAAGCAGTAACGGAGCATGATTTCAATGTCACCATAGCTGCGGTCAGGCTTGTAACCTAACTTGCTGGTAGTGAAGCTGTATCCGAGTCCCATTTCCAGTCCGCGGAGGTAGTTGTTGGAGGAGTTGAAGAAGGGGCGTGCACCGAACAGCACCGACACAGCATCCTGAATACGATAGGAGAGACCGCCCCAAAGAATTCCGTTGTAGCGGGCCAGCAACATCAGGTCGAACTGTGCGGTGGCCAGGTCGGTCTTGATGAGGGCCTGCGGAATAAGTTCCCAGCTGGGATCCCACGGGAGCACCCAAGTGTAACCGCCATGGAAATAAATGTTGCGAGCCATCTTGTACGACTGCTTGTCGCCCGACAGACGGATTTTTTCAGCAATCTGGGTGACACCGATACCGGCGTTCCAGCGTTCTGCTTTATAATATACACCAGCGCTGAAATCCAAATCCAGCCATGACTCTTTGCCCGACATGCCGTTGAGGAGCGGGTCGTTTTCCTGAGTGGGATGGAAGTGGGTGGCATCAAGCTTCTGGCTCAGCATCTGCACCTGAACACCAATACCGATGCTTCCGGTGGGGATTCTGAACTTGAAGGAGTAGCCCAATTTCACGCCTACATTATTAAAATAACCGATTTTATCTTTGATGAACGTGACGCCAAGACCTCCGTGCAGCTTGCGCAGATAGGACTCCATGCTCAAATAAATCTGCTGCGGAGAGGTGTTGAATTTGGAAGTGTTCCCGTTCTCATCTTTGTAAGTGTCATTCCATCCGGCATATTGCTGTCTGAAGATGCCTGTAAAGCACAAAGTGTTGCTCTGTTCGCCTATCGCTCCTGCATTATAATAGGGAGTCGCCCATTGAAAAAGGGTAAATTGCGCGTCCTGCTGTGCAAAACCACTCATCGTCAAAGCGAGCAAAATAACCGATAAAATGTACCTTTTTCTCATATTTTGAATTTTCTGAGTTTTTATTTTAATAAAACACAAAAAATTGATAATTAGCAAGTTACTTTTTCTGTTCTCTCTATTTTGGACACGATTAATTCCTTATACTGCCCTTGATAGAAAAAGTTACAGAAAAACTTGCCTTTCTCTACTTTTTTGCGGCCCCAAAAGTACAAAAATTTTTTTTTGCATACGCATTTTGTTGAAAAAAAATGAAAATTGGCTGGCGGGTAGATGAGAAGCTGCAATGAAAAGTTGTAAACAGGGGCGTGTTTATTCCCATTGGGCATTGAAAGTCTATGGTAAAATCCAGCAAGGAATGATTTTAGAATAGCGCTTTTAATTGTAGAAAACCTGTGTGTATCAGTCTGTTATCGTTTGTTAGACGACCTTCATACTGTAAATTCAGCTGGAGGTACTCGAACAGTTTGGTCTGATAGGTGGCATTCCAAAGAAAATTGTTGCCAGTGGTCAGTCCCCCTAACATTTCGTAGGCGACGGCACTATTCTCCTGCTGGTTGTAGTTGATGTGGGTATAGCGCAGATTCAGGCTGATGGTGCCTCGCTGTTTCATGCGGAAATCGGCCGTCAGTTCGGCGGTGTACAGGTTGGCGCGGTCGTTGCCGAGACGGTTGTTCTTGTAGGCCATTTCGCAGATGGCGGTTAACGACAACTGGAACGGGAAGTTAAGGGTAATGCTATTGTTGAGGGTGTGGGAGAGAATGTCGAAACTGCGATCATTCAGGTAATCGGAGTTGCTGTTGTGCGTGTTGTTGGTGTATATTGTTTTGATAATCAGGATTTTATGAGGTGAAGAGCGGAGCGTGATCTGATGGTTGATGCTGTGGTTACTTTCCAAACCATAATAAAGGAGGTTTTTAGATTGGGCATTATAATAGGTATAATCTGCTGAAAAATAGGGATTTGGAAGCGAAAATCCTAATGAGTTTTTGAGATTGAGGTTCTGGCTGACGACCACGGAGTCGTCGAGGTTGAACTGGTAGGGATTGATGGAGCGGATGTCGTGCTGCAAAGTGTTTTTCTGGTATGCGCGGAGCGAGGTGCTGTTACTGAACATGGAGAGAAAGCGGCGGAATCCTTTCTTGTTTTTCCACACCGCCCCTGGGCGCAATTGTAGCGTTTGGGTGGTTCCGCAGTTGTGGGTGTTCACAAACTCGTTGGTGGGCAGCCATACCTTCACGTAGTCGGCCTCGCTCTGGAAGGCGGCGGGCTCGAACTCGTCCATCTCCTCAATGCCGTTCTGGTTGTAGTCGTTCCAAACGTGGGTCCCTTGCCCGGCGGCCACTTTCAGAAATGAATAACTTTTCTTCTGTTCCAGTCCACTACCCACCTCGTAATAGATTCCGAGGGTGACCGCCCCTTTCCAGAATTTTCCGTAGTAGTCGATGCTTCCTACGAAGTTGTGTTCGGACTGTGAGCGGTGCAGAGTGTCGCGGTACTGGTCGTTGCGGTAGGTGAAAGTCCCTTTCAAACGGTTGTTTTTCCAGTGCGAGCACTCAAAACTGGTCTGCGCCTCGTGTGCTATAGTATTCAGAGTAAGTGTATTATGCTGTGTGTAATAGTCAATGCGGTTGAGATATTGGAGTTGGAAAGAGTAGGGGAGCGTGTCGCCATTCTTGAGGTAAAGGGCCGCCTCGTTGAAGGCGTAGCTGTTGGCCCTGATGGTGCGGTCGGCAGCCTGGCGGAACAGGTTGTATTCGAGATTGTCGCGGACTCCGATGCTGATTTTGGGGAGGTTGTAGGAGAAGTCGTTGTTGCTTTTGAGGAAGTTGGTGGTTTGCACGCTGTCGGCGGAGAGGAGGTGGGCGGTGTTGGCGTTCCAGCTACAGCCTTTGAAGCGGTGCTGGGAGGTGAGCTGCTGGCGCAGTCCGCTCATCTCGCCGGCGCGGTACAGCCAGTTAGCGGTGTAGGCGGTACTTCCGCAGGTGGGATGTGCAAAGCCGGTGTTCAGTTGGAGCAAGTGTTCATCGGTATTGTTGGTGAAGTCGCTGCTCAGGTTGTAGTTGCGGAAGAACTCCACATCACGGTAACTTTGCAACGGGTTATAGTTGCGATGCACATACTCGTAGTTGAGGTTCAGCAGGTAGCGCCATGCTGTATCTTGGCTTTTACGGGCGCGCAAGGGTTGGTTGAATTCCAGATCGGCTTTGCAGGCGAGGCCGGCATTGTCGCGGTCGTCGTTTTTCGAGAAGAGGTTTTGGTCGAGGTAGCTGAAGGCCACTTCTGCTCCTGCCTTCAGGCGGTTGTTGAACGCGTAGGAAGCGCCCACGGTGGCGAGGTCGTGCATCTTGGGGGTATTGAGCAACGCCACAGGGGCGTAGTCGCCTTGCGGCTGCCCGTTGACTGGGGCCACCCATTGGTACATCTTCCCATTGGCGGTGCTCTGCGCGAGGATGTAGTCTCCTTTTCCCACCCCCACGTAACTGAAGGTGACGCGATACACCGAGTCGTGAGAGTTGCCTGCATACACATAGACGGGTGCGTAGTACTCGCCCTCCACCAAAGTGTCTTTGCGGTGGTAGAGAATTTCATTGCCTGTAAACTCGGTTACAGGGGAAGCAGTCTCGAATAGGGCGAGGTCGTTGCGGTCGCCGATTCCCGACAGGAACATCATCTGTTCGGGGGTGAGTTCGGGGCGGATGGACTGGTTCTTCAAATCCTGTTCATGGAAGAAATTGACATCCAGGGTCAGTTTGCTGTTTTTTTCATGGGTGAAAGTGTTGGATGTGAAGAGATTGTAGCGAGAGTAGTATTGGTCGCTGTACTCAAACGATACGATGATACGGCTGTGTTCGGTGATGAGTCGTTTGGGGGTGAAGGTGATTTCGCCCATGTTGTAGTCGATGACGTAGTCTTCGTCCTGTCCGCGAGTGAGCAGCACGCCGTCAAGATAGACTTGTTCGGAGCCGGAGAGGATGATGATGTTGGTCTCCGATAGTTCGCCGGTGAGGCGGTAGGGACCTTGCACGCCGTTGATGGGAGTGATGCTGTGGCGCATGTATTTTCCTTTGGAGAGGCCGCCGCCGACGGTGTTGCGGAGGTGGTTGGTACTGTCAATGGGAGAGTTGACGGTGGCCTTCATGCCGATGAACTGTCGGTCAACCTGCAGGAAGTGGCTGCCGGCGGGGGAGGTTATCTCGATGTCGCCGGCTTCGATGCGGAGTCGATCCTTGTAGGTGAGTTGGATGAATACTTTGTTGAAATCCTTGAGGTAGCGGGTGTTGCCTTCGGGTTGGATGGGGAGGTTTTCATCGGTGATGTTGGCAAGGATTTCCACGCCGGGTGCAATTGTGCCGGCGAGTTGCAGGTTGAGGTGCGAGTTGAGCACAAAGTTCTGGTTGTTGCCCACGGAGATGCCCCGAGAGATGGAGCCGTTGCCCTGAAGGTCGGAGTCGAAGATGGAGCGGTTAGTGGGAGCGGTGATGGGGGCGAGGTGGCTGCGGGTGGGGTCGTCCACGAAGTGGGGCAAGATAAGGTCGGGTGATTTGTGGCTTACCGGTCGGCTGAGGTCGCGGAGCATGGAGCGGTAGGTGTAGGTGACGGTGCTGCCGACCTTGGCGGGATTTTTCAGGTGCAGGGTGGCGGTGGGATAGTCGATGGTGTAGTCGGCGGTGTCGAGACCAGATAGAGAGAGCGAGCCGGGCATGATGGAGAGGCTGTCGAGCACCACACTGGTGGAGTCAAGTCGGATGGTGCCGAATCGCCGGTTGGAAATATCCTGTGCCGTTAGGTGCGCTGATGTGTGCAGCACTATCCACAAGATGATGATGTAAACCGTACGTTTCGACATAAATCTATTTTAGCATAATGATAATGCAAAAATATTCAAATTATTGTGATGATGGATAATTAAGAGGGCCGACGCAAGTCGGCCCTCTCGTGACAATCTTAACACAAAATTACATCATTTTGTGGCTGTTTTTCAGTCTTTGGCAGACATACACGCACCGTGCGAAAAACAGCGGGCAAAAGTACTAAAAAAATACGAATAACAAAATCGAGGTTATGACAATGCTTGATTGACTCGTTGTGAGCTCTTGAGGATGGCCTCATATTCTTCTGGGGTAATGTCTTGGAAGAAAAAGTGGACCGGATTCACCCGCACGCCATCCTTGATGACCTCGTAGTGGAGGTGGGAGCCAGTGGAAAGTCCGGTGTTGCCCACGTAGCCGATGACCTGTCCGCGGGTGACACGTTCGCCAGGTTTCACTGCTTTCTTGGACAAGTGTGCGTACAGGGTTTGGTAGGAGTAACCGTGGTTGATGACGATGACATTGCCGTAGCCGCCGCCGGGAGTCTGTCGGCTCACCACCCCGTCGGCAGTAGCATACACGGGCGTTCCTTTCTTGGCCGAGATGTCGATGCCGGTGTGCGGACGCAGCACCTTCAGAATCGGATGGTAACGGTATCCAAAGCCAGACGAGATTTCGTAGCAGTTGGGCAATGGTCGGATAGCGGGAATGGATTGTAGCATCTCCTTCTTCTTCCCGATGAGACTGACAATGGTGTCGAACGAGCGCGACTGTGCCGCCATGCTGATGGTCAGCCGATTGGCTTTCTGGTAGATCTCTTCCAGCAGGGCACTGGCATCCGAGGGGTTAGAGGAAGCGGTCTTCTGCGTTCCTAAAAAAGGATAGCGTACAGCAATGGGCATGGGCTCGCTTTCGAAAATGGCGCGATAAATGTTGTCATCGCGCTTCTGAAGGTCGATGGCAACGGTTGCCAATTGGTCGTATCGCTTGTTCAACCGTGACAATTCTTCTTTCAACTGCTCATTTTCCTGTCTGAGCATCAATTCTTTAGGTGAATCAATCAAATAAAATGATATCCAGACAATTACTACGGAAAAAGCCAGTGCGGTAGCCAAAAACCAGAGCACCCGCTTGATGATGTCTTTCCATGAGAAGGCCTTTTTCTCAAACGAGAGTGTCTTGGGATTGAAATAGTAGATGGACCGTCCCATATTATATAATATAGTATAGCGTTATTTCAGTTTGATGATACGTCCTTTTTTCAGTGGGGTGTCGGGGCTGCCGCCGTTGAAATCGCAGAGTTTCTGAAGTCTAATGCCCGTCTTTTGAGCAATATAGCGCAGCGTTTCGGAGTCTTGAACTGTATAGGTGGGCTGTTCTCCTGATTTTGCCTTTTTCTCAATATACACCACTTCGCCAGGTATGGGTTTGGCTGCGCCCGTGAGGTCGTTGAACTTTTTGATTTTCTTTTCGGGAAGTTGCACGTCTCGGGCTATCTTGGCGTAGGTGTCACCCTCTTCAGCAAGGATAAAGAGCGTGTTGTTGTTGACATACACTTCTCGTTCCGTGAAAGGGTAGCCCACGTATGGGGTGAAATCCCCTTTTTTTGCAGTGAACACGGTGGTGGGGTTGGATGGGGTAGGTGTGGAAGTGGGTTGGCTGGCAGGAGTGGTGGGAGTTGCTGTTTGGGGAGCAGTAGGTTGCGTGTTTTGGGAAGTACTGCTGTTCGATGGCTGATGAGCGGGTTTTGGTTCAGGTGTAGTTTTTGTGGATTGTGATGGGGTTGGCTTGTTGGAAGAAGAAGGATCCTTGGCAGTAGCTTTCTGATGGATGATTTTTTTGTGGGTTTTGCTGGAGGTAGAATGCTGGGGGTGTCTTGTTATAGTTGCAGGGTGAAGATCTGGATTTGAAGGAATGCGCATAGCTGGTTTTTCCACAGGTTGCAAGCCGTTGGTGTCAGGCTGTGCATAATACTGCACGTATGAGAAACTTCCCATCTCTTCAGGATGCACGTCAGGGTAATGCTCAAAGTAGCCATTTTGGAGTCTGTACTGATAAATGGTGTCGAGGTAGGCAATATGGAAACGCTCGATGATGCTGATGAGCCGGTCGGCGTACTGCGGATTGGTGGCATAGCCGGCAGCCTTGAGACCGCGTGCCCACCCCGGGTAGTCCATCACATCCAGCGTGAAAAGGTTGGCATAGCGCTGGCGTGTCTTCAAGAACTGCGAATGGTCGTCGTATGACTCTTCCACTCTTTCATATTTTCTGAAACACTCCTGCAACTCGTCATCATCAATCAAAATCGTGTCGCCCGTCCACTCTTTGTGGCACTTGATGCCAAAATGGTTGTTGCCATCCACCGCGAGGTGACTCTTCCCACAGGCGCTCTCGAAAATGCCCTGCGCAATGGTGATGCTGGCAGGAATCTTATATTCATACATCTTATTGATAGCCAATTCTTTATAAGTATCAATATAGGCATAAATATCGTACTCGGTATATTGCCCACGTACAGAAAGTGAGCAGAGGATGACCGTTAAGGCGATGATGCTGTTTCTCAAATGCTTCATGTTGGATGGGATATATTTTTAGCCATGCAAAATTACTTGATAAATTTTGAAAATGATGAATGTCAGCGCATAAGACATCAACACCAAATCGTTGATAATTTAGGGCAAAAAAAGAGGGGATGCTGTGTGGCATCCCCTCTGTAGAAAAGTCGAAACTTTTTAGTATTTGTAGAAACCTTCGCCGGTTTTTCTGCCGAGCAGACCAGCGCGCACCATCTTCCGCAACAGCGGGTGAGGACGGTACTTCGGATCGCCAAATTCTTTGTAAAGAACTTCCATGATGGCGAGGTTCACATCGTTGCCGATAAGGTCAGCCAATGCGAGCGGGCCCATCGGGTGGTTGGCGCCCAGCATCATGCACTTGTCGATGTCCTCAGCGGAGGCGATACCGTCAGCGAGGATGCCGACTGCCTCGTTGATCATGGGGATGAGGATGCGGTTGACGACGAAGCCGGGGGCCTCGTTCACCAGCACGGGAGTCTTGCCGATGGAGGTGGCGAGCTCCACAATCTGGTTGCACACCGCTTCGGAAGTCACCTGACCCTTAATCACTTCCACCAATGCCATACGGTCGGCGGGATTGAAGAAGTGCATGCCGATGAACTGCGTCGGACGGGTGGTGGCAGCAGCGATTTCGGTGATAGAGAGGGAGGAGGAGTTGGTGGCGAAGATGGTTTCGGGCTTGCAGATCTTGTCGAGTTCTGCGAAGACCTCTTTCTTCAGCTGCATATCCTCTACGGCGGCCTCAATTACGAGGTCGGCATCGGCGAAAGTGGCGTAGTCGGTGGTGGTGATGATGTTGGCCATAATGGCGTCAACACCCTCCTGCGTCATTTTGCCTTTTTCCACTAATTTTCCATAACCTTTTGCAAATGAAGCCAATGCTTTGTCCAAGCTGGCTTGGGTTCTACTTTTCATAACCACGGGCATCTTGGCAGCGAAAGCCTTCACGATACCTTTGGCCATGGTTCCGGTTCCAATAACACAAATTTTCATGATTCGTTATTTTTAATGGGTTGATTTTTAAATTATTCGTTTTTGAAGACGGGTTTCGCCTTGGTGAGGAATGCGGTCATACCCTCCTTCTGGTCTTTGGTGGCGAAGCACTGGCCGAACATCTTGTTTTCGTACGCGATGGCAGCATCGGCGTCGAGGTCGTACTCGGCGTTGATGCACTGCTTGGCATAGCGCACGGCAATCGGGGCCATGGCGCAGATCTTGGCGGCCATCGCCTTGGCCTGCTCCATCAGTTCCGCCTGCGGATACACCGCGTTCACCAGACCGATCCGTAGCGCCTCGTCGGCACGGATGGCCTTGCCGGTGTAAATCATCTCCTTGGCGTAGCCCATCCCCACGAGTTTGGCGAGACGGTAGGTGCCGGAAAAGCCGGGAATGATGCCGAGGCCAACCTCGGGCTGTCCGAACTTGGCGTTGTCGGAGCAGATGCGGATGTCGCAGGCCATTGCCAGCTCACAGCCGCCGCCGAGGGCGAACCCGTTGACTGCGGCAATTACCGGAATGTCAAGGATTTCAATCTTGCGGAACACCTGCGCGCCGAGGCGGCCGAAAGTCTCGCCTTCCTCAGCATTCAGGTTCTGCATCTCCGAGATGTCGGCACCCGCCACGAACGACTTCTCGCCGTCACCCGTCACAATCAGCACCCGCACCTCCTTGCTGAGGTTCGTGATGAAATCATCCAGCTCCTTCAGCAGCGCGGAATTCAGCGCATTCAGCGACTTCGGTGCCGAAATCGTCAGCACGCAAATGCCCGATTCGGTATTGATTTTCAGATAGGTATAATCCATTGTTTTGTCGTTTAATTGTTTATTGTAGAGACGCGGTGCACCGCGTCTCTACGGCATGCCACGTCTCTACGTGATTATCCCTTCAATTTTCCGTTTTCAATTTTCAATTCTCAACTTACAGTTGCATCGGTTTGAGGTCGTCGGCGATGATCAGATCGGCCTCGGTGGCGGCCTTCACCTGATCGACCGTGAATTCGGGGTGGATTTCCTTGAGCACGATGCCCTTGGGGGTCACTTCCATCACACCCATTTCGGTGATGATGAGGTTGACTTGGCCTTTAGCGGTGAGGGGTAGGTTGCATTTTTTGAGGATTTTCGGGTTGCCCTTCTGGGTGTGTTCCATCGCGAGGATCACGCGCTTGGCACCGACGATGAGGTCCATTGCGCCGCCCATGCCGGGGGTGAGTTTGCCGGGGATCATCCAGTTGGCGAGGTCGCCGTTCTCGTCCACCTGCATGGCACCGAGGATGGTGGCGTCAACGTGGCCGCCGCGGATGATGCCGAAGGAGGTGGCTGAGCTGAAGGAGGCGGCACCGGGCACTGCGGTGATGTAGCCGCCGCCAGCGTTCACCATTTCAGGATCTTCCTTGCCTGCTTCGGGAGTGGGGCCCATGCCCACCATACCGTTCTCGGTCTGCAACGTCACGGTCACGCCTTCCGGTAAGTAGTTGGGAATCATAGTCGGAATACCGATTCCGAGGTTAACGATGTCTCCATCATGGAGCTCTTTTGCAGCTCTTTTGGCAATCGTTTCGCGAATTTCTGCTTTTTCCATAGTTTTTATATTTAATTGTTTATGATATTTCACAAAAGCGGCTGCAAATTTACAATTTTTTATTGATACGATGAAGATTTTATTTCTCTCTTTTCAGAAATAATTTTGAAAACAATTGAAATTTTCAAAAAAACAATTATTTTTGCAGCACCTTTGTTGAATTTGCGCTAACCAATATGGCGACGTACCCTTTTAATAGTTCAGGATGAGAAAACTATTATTCTTTTTAAGTTTGGTCTTTACCGTCTCTTGCTTTGCGCAAAATTCATCCACGCAGGGCACCGATTTCTGGTTTTCATTCATGACCAACAACTCCACCCCGACGGAAACGGCGCTGATCATTTCCGCCGAACATGCCTGTACCGGTACCGTCACCAATCCCAATACCAATTGGTCAACCTCTTTCTCCGTCCCGGCAAACGGACGTATCGATGTCGTCATTCCCTTGGCCCAAGCCTATATGACCAGCTTTGGCACTGTGGCCAATTTGGGCTGCCATATCGTGGCCACTGATACTATCTCCGTCTTTTCCATGAATTACAGGGATGCCACTTTTGATGGCGCCAATATCCTTCCCACCGACGCCCTGACCAACGAATACGTCGTTCAGACCTACCAGACAAATCTTTACGGCAGTTCTATGATGGTTGTGTGCACCGAACCCAACACCATCGTGAATATAACCCCCTCGGCGGCAACCTCCTCCGGACACGCGGCCCATTCCACTTTCTCGATCACTTTGCAGCCGGGACAATGTTACCAGCTCCAGACGCAGAGCGCTTATGACGATTTCTCGGGTTCCACCATCATCGCCGACGACTGCAAGAAAATAGCCGTTTATGCCGGCAACAAATGTGCGAATGTGCCCGCCGGTTGCTCCTATTGCGACCATATTTACGAACAGATGGTGCCTACCGCTTATTGGGGGACCAAATTCGTTGTGACTTCTTCCTTTGGGCGCACCAAAGACCAGGTCCGTGTGACTGCACTCAACAACAACACCGCCGTGCGGGTTGACGGAAACCTCGTCACCACGCTGGCCGCCGGCGCAACCTACGAGTTTATGCTCACCTCCTCGCAGGTCGCCTCCTATATTGAGACCAGCGGACCGGCAACCACTTTCCTCTATCTGGTCGGCCAGTCGTGCGGTGGCACTGCTGGCGACCCCTCCATGGTCATCATCACACCGATTGAGCAGAGAGTCGGCAAAATTACATTCGGCACCTACGAGTATGGGGGCACCACAACCAACCACTATGTCAATGTGGTCACTCCCACCACCAACGTGGGCTCCGTGACGCTGGACGGAGCAAACATCTCCTCCAATTTCATCGCGTTGCCAAGTAATCCGGCTTATTCCTATGCCCGCATGAACATCACGCACAACACCCATACACTGGAGAGCGACAGCGGTTTCATCGCCCACGTCTATGGCTTGTACGATGTGACCTCCTACGCCTATTCCGTCGGCTCCAGCACGATGGATTTGAATACACAAATGTTTGTGAATGAAGTAAATACGGTTGACATTCCCCTCAATCAACTCTATTGCATGAACCATCCTATCAATTTCTATTTGCAGCTCAATTATGCTTACGACAATATGATTTGGTTCTTTGGCGACGGCGATTCCTTGGCGGGATGCCCGGTTGAGCATACTTATACCAGTCCGGGCAGCTATCCGCTCATGGTGGTGGTGGAACGCGAAGGCAGCAACTGCTACGGCACAAGCTATGACACTCTGTACCGAACCATCAACGTACCTCCGATGGATCCGATTCCGATTTATGTGACCATCTGCGAAGGGGAGAGTTACGATTTCTATGGAACCGAAATCTCCGAAGCTGGCATCTATCTCGACACTTTGTTCAGCGGCTCCGACTGCGATTCGGTGATGGAACTGCATCTGACGGTCGCGCCGCTTTACGACATTCAGCTTGAGGGCGAAGTTTGCACAGGGAACGTTTACAACCAAGACGGCTTTGTCATTAACACCGATACAACCGAGGTAGGGGAGCATGTTTATGTTCATCATGAATTGAGTGTCAATGGATGTGATAGCATGGTAACACTCACATTGACTGTTTTGCCCGTCCAGCATGAGGTGATCAAGGACACGATTTGTCAGGGGACCGGATATAACCAGTACGGATTTGTCGTTTCGGAAGCGGAGAGCAACATCGTGGGGGATTTTGTCTATACGCAGAATCTGACCAATGCGTTCGGTTGTGACAGTATTTCGGAGTTGGATTTGAACATCATCTCTTTGCCGACGGTGGATTTCGTGCCGCAACCTGAAAGAATTTTCCTGTCGGAAGCAACTGATATTCAGTTTGTTAATCTTACTGATATTTCACAGATGCCTGTCAATGATCCGTTCGTTTGGAATTGGGATTTCGGAGATGGAAATACCGAAAGCACCACTGAGTATATAATTTCACATACCTACGGCAGTTGGGGCGAGTTCATCGTGACGCTTTCGTTGGAGTACATGGGCTGTTCGTCCACAATGGAACATACCGTTTATGTGGAGGACGACCTTGTTTTTCCGAATGTGCTGACCCCCAACGGCGACAATATCAACGATGTGTTTGCCATCAAGAATCTGAATCCTGACTTGCACAACAATCTGACCATTTACAACCGGTGGGGCAAAAAAGTGTATGAGCTCAATGATTACAGTACGTACGAGAAAGACGGTGTGATTTACAACGCGGAGCAGGGGTTCAATGCCGCCGGATTGAGCGACGGGGTGTTCTACTTCACCTTCCATTATGAAGGCTTCACCCGTGCTGTGGAGTATCACGGTTCGCTGACAATCATTAGCGAATAGCCAATAATAAAAGTTGCATTTGTGCGTTGATTTTTCTGCATTTAATATCATCTTATATGGATAATCTCAAAGAAATTTTTGTTGAAAAGTGCAATATTCCAGCAGAGTATCAAATCAATCCATTTCCTTTTCATCAGACCAACTATCTCATTAATGGAGAGTTGCGCGAATGGAAGGGAGAGTATAACGAGGTTGTTTCTCCCATCTATGTCAAAGAGGGCAATGGCTATAGCCGTACCATAGGGAGTTATCCTTTGATGGGGGAGAAAGAGTCGATGGAAGCCCTTGAGGCAGCCGTTTGTGCCTACAACCATGGCAACGGAGAATGGCCCTCCATGACGGTGGAGCAGCGTATCGGTTGTATCCGCAAGTTTGTGATGATGATGCAAGAACAACGCGAAATCATCGTCAACCTCTTGATGTGGGAAATCGGCAAGTCGCGTGCCGATTCTGAAAAGGAGTTTGACCGTACGCTGGATTACATCAACGATACCATTGAGGCCCTCAAGCAACTTGACCGCACCTCGTCACGGTTCACTATCTCACAGCATATCATCGCCCAGATCCGTCGGGCACCTCTCGGCGTAGTGCTGTGTATGGGACCATTCAATTATCCTCTGAATGAAACATTTACCACTCTGATTCCTGCTCTCATCATGGGTAACTGTGTGATTTTTAAGCCGCCGAAATTGGGTGTGCTTCTCCATGCCCCATTGCTTAAGGCCTTCCAATGCGCTTTCCCAAAAGGGGTCGTCAACACGATTTATGGGGAAGGTGAAAAGGTGATCACTCCCATCATGCAGAGCGGGAAAATCGATGTTTTCGCTTTCATTGGCACCAGCCGGGTTGCCGACATTTTGAAAAAGCAGCATCCGCATCCCCACCGTATGAAATCTGTGCTGGGGTTAGATGCGAAAAATCCGGCTATCATTCTCAAAGATGCTGATTTGCAAAACGCTGTAAAGGAGTGTGTTTTGGGTGCCCTTTCTTTTAATGGACAGCGTTGTACGGCTATAAAAATTATTTTTGTACACGAAGTTATCGCTGAGACTTTCGCCAACATGATGGCTGAAGCAGTTGAAAAATTGAAAATTGGACTTCCTTGGACCAAAGGGGTCAACCTTACCCCACTGCCGGAAGAGAATAAGGCAGAATTTTTACAAAATCTTATAGATGACGCCGTTTCAAAAGGTGCCAAATTGATGAACCCGAATGGGGGAAAGAGTTACTTTTCGCTGTTTTTCCCCGCCGTGCTCTTCAATGTCAACAAAGAAATGATGCTTTGGAACAAAGAACAGTTTGGCCCCGTCATTCCGATTGCGACTTACAAGTCCATAGAGGAACCGTTGAACTATGTTGTGGAGTCGAACTACGGGCAGCAGGCTGCTATTTTCGGGAAGGACTCTAAGGAGCTGGCGCGTCTTATTGATGTGTTGGTCAATCAGGTTTGTCGGGTCAATGTCAATTCCCAGTGTCAGCGCGGACCGGATGACTTTCCTTTTACTGGCCGTAAAGACAGTGCCGAAGCCACCTTGTCGGTTTCCGACGCTCTGCGAGTTTTCTCCATCCGCACATTGGTCTCCACCAAAGAAAACGACACCAATATCAGCATTATACGTCAGATTCTGAAGGAAGACCAATCCACCTTCCTCAATACGGATTTCATTCTGTAGGGAAACGATTTTTTGTTTTTACATAAAAAAAAGAGACCTGTTCGGTCTCTTTGTGTGGGTCGTACTGGATTTGAACCAGTGACCTCTGCCGTGTGAAAGCAGCGCTCTGAACCAACTGAGCTAACGGCCCATTTAAGTGGCGCAAAAATACAGCTTTTTTTGAAAGAAATGGTAGTTGGTTGAAAATTTTTATAAAATATTGAATACTACATTATTATAACTTAAAAATAAAAATAGAGGTACATTGCTGTACCTCTATTGGATATGAAATTTGGAAATTTTCTATTTGTTGTGACGCTTTTTGCGTTCCAAATCCTGCGGTTCGAGAGCCAGATGCTCGCCACGCAACAAGGAGGCGACACCTTCGGCGTGCGGATGCTGCTGGCATTTCTCGCAGTGGCACTCCTCTTTGTAGTCGGTGGGCTCGGTGTAGGTGGTGATAACACCCTCGAAGTTTCTCAGGATCACCTTGTTGGGGCTTTGTGAGATGACGTAGTTGGGCATTACCGGAGTCTTGCCGCCGCCGCCAGGGGCATCCACCACGAAGGTGGGAACGGCATAGCCGGAGGTATGACCACGCAAGTTCTCGATGATTTCGATACCCTTGGAAACGGGCGTACGGAAATGCTCGAGACCCATGGAAAGGTCGCACTGGTAAATATAGTAAGGACGCACGCGGATCTTGACGAGTCCCTGCACGAGGGTCTTCATCACATGCACGCAGTCGTTCACACCGCGCAACAGCACCGACTGGTTGCCGAGCGGGATACCGGCGTTAGCGAGCTTGGCGCAGGCTTCCGTAGCTTCGGGTGTGATTTCGTTCGGGTGGTTGAAGTGGGTGTTCACCCAGATCGGATGGTATTTCTTCAGCATGTTGCAGAGGTCGTCGGTGATACGCTGGGGGCAGACGACGGGCGTACGGGTGCCGAGACGGATGATTTCAACGTGCGGGATGGCACGCAGCCGCTGGATGATGGACTCCAGCACCTGGTCGTTGACCATGAGGGCGTCGCCGCCGGAGAGGAGCACGTCGCGAACCTGCGGGGTGCGGGCAATGTAGTCGATGGCTTTCTGGATGCGCTCTTGCGGCATCTGGCAGTCGTGCTGGCCGGCGAAACGGCGGCGCGTGCAGTGACGGCAGTACATCGAGCACTGGTCGGTGATGAGCAGCAGCACACGGTCGGGATAACGGTGGGTGAGGCCCGGCACCGGGGAGTCCTCATCCTCGTGGAGCGGATCCAGCAGGTCGGCGGGCGACTGATGCACCTCAGCGGCCGTCGGGATGGCCTGACGGCGAATCGGGCAGTACGGGTCGTTCGGGTCAATCAGACTGAGATAGTACGGGGTGATGGCCATACGGAGGGTCTGGAGGGTCTTGCTCACGCCCTCTGCCTCCTCGGGGGTCAGCTCCACATACTGCTTCAGCTGTTCGAGGTTCTCAATTCTGTGTTGCACTTGCCATTTCCAATCGTTCCATTGCTCATCGGTAACATTCGGAAAGAGTTCTTTTCTTCTACTTGCCATTGTATCAATATTTTATATAATAATTCTGTTGATGTTAAGACGGCTGCAAAGGTACAAAAAAAATTGGGATTCCCGCATCCGGTCCTCCCAATTATTTTCAAATTTCCTGCTTGTGGAAAATCAGTGTTGCTTCTTCTGCGAGTCGGCCAGAATCTGCACGAAGTTGCAGGCGGCCTCCTGTACGTTCACGAAGTTGCTGCCCAACGAGCTGCTGACATCCAGCACGAGGATGATACCAGCGGTCTTGGTCTGTGTCTGCGTGTAGGTTTGTGATTGCGGGTTGAACTCCACATCCTGCGCATAGGTGTTGCCGCCCAAACCCAGCGACTCCTTGAACAGACGTACATCATAGGTAGAAGGCACCTCGTTGTTGGTGGTTCTCAAGTTCTTGAAAGTGAATGAGAAGATGGAGCCGTTGACGTGCTGTCCTGTGATGGTGGCCGCCGAGGAGGAGGTGAGGCCGGTGTATTCGATATCGCTGAGGGTGTTGTTGGCATTCAGCGTTGCTTCGATTTTGCAGGTGGAGAGTGCCGGCGTGGCTGCCCCGTCGAACACGAAGGCGATGCGGTCGGAGCCGCCGCAGGTGAACGAGAAGGTGACATCAGTGACGGTCGTGGTGGAGGAGATGCTGTTGGCAATCTGCTCAAACTCCTGGTTTACTGAGGCGAAGTTGGCCAACACGCGGGCCTTATCGTCGCTGCTGGAGATGTCCTGAATGGTGGAGTTGAACACCACTGGGTCGATAGAGGCGCTCTGTACGCCGACACCGAAGGCCGACATGGAGAGGCCGTGGAAAGTGCCGTTGCGCAAACGGTTTTTCAACGCGGTCTGGTACTCGTTGCGGTTGGCGTAGTGCGTGCCCCACTGACTGTTGGAGAAATAGACGGAGGCATTGTCGATACCGTCGGTGAAGTTGACCATGTGCAGGCTCGAAAGACTTTTCGGGAACTGCGTGCGGTTGAGCGTGTTCAACGAGCTGTCGATGGTGTAGAGCAGCGCGGTGGCATCCTCGTTGTTCTGCAAATTGCGGATCCAGTTCTGGATGAGGTCCGACGATTGGTTGTCAATCAGGGTGTAATCCATCTTCGACACGATGCCGTTGTTGAAGGCATAAATCGAAAGGTAGATGCCGTCCTTGGTCAGCACCTGATCGTAGGGTGAGGGGGTGGGCTCCGGTTCGGGATCCTTACAAGAAGTCATCAAAAAAGCTGCGGATAAGCAGAGGGTGAACATCAAAAAAACAAATCTTTTCATAATGGTTATTTTTAATTATTGAATCTTCAAATCTCTCAAATCTTTCAAATCTCTCAAATTAATAAACGTATTCCGCACTAAATCCGGCTCCATTCTCCAACCTTCCCACACATTCGAGCTTGCGTTCGCTTGCATTAGGCAGCCATACGGCTCTGACGGTGCCTTTGTTGGTGGACAGGATGAGACCGCCGGTGATACGCCAGTAACAGGTGCTGATGCCTTTGGCGTTGACCGCGTAGGTCTGTCCGGTAACGGGCTGTATGGTAATCTCTTCGGGTACAAATTCGCGATAGAAGAAGTCGGTGGTTTTTTCTTGGATGAAATAGAATTTTTCGTTGGGCTGGTTGTTGGCATCCACGTGGGGGGCATGTCCGCATCCAGGGAAGGTGTGCAGTTCCTCGCGATACCCCAGTTTCTTCGCTCGTTCATGGATGGCCTTCGAACCATACATCTTATTGAAAAACAGATTGCTGATGTTCAGTTTGAGATCTTTGAAGGGGACATCGGCGCCGTAGGGCACCACTTTATCGGCATCGCCGTGGAAGGAGATGATGGAGATTTTGGCGTTGTTGATCATGTTGATATCGTGAACGGAGCCCCACATGTTGGCGATACAGCGTATTTTGAAGGTCTCTTTCAGCGAATTGCCGCTCGACTCGATGTTGCCCAAATCTTCGTTGAACAAACCGCCTTCAGCCGATTCGGGACGGTTGGCGTTGCGCATGAAGGCGAGGTTGAGGGTGGTGATGCCTCCTGCGCTGCTGCCCGCCACAAACAGGTAGTTGGGATTGATGCGGTATTTCTCTTTGTTGTGGATGAGAAAACGCATGGCCGCGTGCGCATCCTGTGCCGCACTGTAGCCGCACCGCTCAATGGAGGTCTTCGACGGCTTGAAGCCCATGCGGTAGTTGATGGAGACCGCCACATAGCCCATCTTGGCGTAATGTTGGCACCACAGCACGATGGGATTGTCGCGCTTGTCGCCGATGAAAAAGCCGCCTCCGTGGATGAACATCACCATCGGACGCTGCTTCATTGTATCGTCCTTCGGAAGATAAATGTCCATGTAAAGGTCGAAGTCCTTCTTCGATATTGTTTTGGCAATACCGGAGGTGATGATTTTGCCATAATCATTCGATGTCTCAGGTCGCGATACCCAATAGCCTTTCGCTGTTCCATACTTCACATCGCGAATGGTCTCTATCTCAAAGCATTCTTCCTTATAACGATTCTGCTTTGCGATGGTTTTAAAAGCAGGCTGGACATGTTTTTTGAAGGAAAAACTGCCCCCGTCATACTCCCCTCGAAATTGGTCGGTGTCGCCGTTGAGAACCAGTTTGTGCCACACCATTTTTTTGTTCGGCAAGGTGATAATACATTTCCTTTTTTTCACCTTCCCGTTGATGGTTATCGGTTCAAGGACGGCTTTATCCTCTATTTTATAAAGAATTGCTGTGAAACTTTTTTTAGAGAAACTTTTGAATGTAATGATGCATTCTTTTCCATCCACTTTGCCAATATAGTAGGTGTCGAGTTGAACGATAGAGGGAAGTTCATCTTCGTCAAGATCTTCTAAAACAGATACTTCGCTCTTGTCTCCAGTCGGGGCTTGAGTATGTTGGCAACTGGTGAGACCAACATGGGCGCAAAGCAACATGCCCAAGGTCATCAGGATGCACAGCAAGGAGGCGATAAGTTTTTTGGGATGGTTCATGATCCGTGTGGAATTAGCCTGCAAAGGTACTATTTTTCTGCAAATTAAACGTCAAAAGCTGAATTAAATTGTTTCATTCTGTTTTGACATGATTTTTTTGAAATGGTTTGAAATGCGAAGAGCGTTAAAAATGGTAGAAATATTGAAATATTCGTTGTATTTTTGCATCTGTAATCCAGAGGACTCTCATGAAGCGAAACACCTTTCGTGATCTATTTTTGAAACGGCTGCAGCCGCTGTACGATGCTCGCGAATGTGCCGCGATGTTGCGGTGGTATGTGCAGGATCGATTCGGTATTCCGTATCATCAGTTTTTGTTGGATGGGGATGAAGAAATGTCGGATGATATTGATTATCTATCAGATTTAGAGCGTCTTTCGCAAGGTGAACCCTTGCAATATGTCATCGGCTTCACGGAGTTTTGTGGGCTTCGGTTCCGCACCGACAGCCGCGCCCTCATCCCGCGCCCCGAAACTGAGGAGTTGGTCGCAGCGGTCGTTGACGAGAATGCCAGCTTGTCGGGGCTGAAGGTGCTGGATATCGGTACCGGCACCGGCGCGATATCCGTGTCGTTGGCCGTCCGGCTCGATCATGCCGCTGTGACGGCTTGCGACATTAGTGCCGACGCGCTCGCCCTCGCCGCAGAGAACGCCCGTCTGAACAATGTTCAGGTGCGTTTCGAGCAGTGTGACATTCTCCAGTGTGAAAATCTGTCAGAAAGTTACGACATCATCATTAGCAATCCGCCCTATATTCCTGAAAATGTGCGAAATACGTTACATCGGAATGTAATTGACTATGAGCCGGGTGTCGCTCTTTTTGTGCCGGATGATCAGCCACTTCTTTTTTATGATAAAATCGCTTCGCTGGCTGCGCAATCGTTGTTGCCCAAAGGGAAACTCTACTTTGAAACCTACGAGGACTATCATCCCCAGCTGGTTGAATTGCTGATGAGGAAGGGGTTCGCCGATGTGGAAAGTCGCAAAGATTTTTACGGTCGCCCCCGTTTTGTGAGGGCGACACGATGAGTGCTACAGCACGGTAAGACTTCCGTTGATGATGCGTTTCTCTGCTCCAGTGGTCTTGAGCTCGATACGGTAGTTATATACTCTTCCGCTCAAAATCTTGCCGTTTACGTTGCCATCCCATTCGAAATGAGGATCTTCGGAATGGAAGACCACGCGGCCCCAGCGGTCGAAAATGGAAATTTCAAAGGTGGCGATGTCTTTGGTGCTCGGCAGTTTGAAAACATCGTTGACACCATCGTTGTCGGTGGGGGTGATGCCATTGGGCAGATAGATGTTGAAGGGGCAAACGTCATTGATAGTGATTTCTCCTGAGCTGGTGCAGCCGTTGATAGTGGCGGTAACGCTATAGGTGCCGCCTGTAGAGACGGAGATGCCCTGCGTAGTGGCACCGGTACTCCACTGGTAGTTGCAGTTGGGCGTGGGCACCGACAGAACAGCATCGCCATAATCCTCAAAGCAGTGGTTGAAGGTGCGGCCCAGGCTGGTGTTAGGCAGCGGTTTTACGATAAGGGTGAGGGTGACGACACTGTCGCATCCATATTGGTTAGGAATGACAAGCGTGTAGTTGAATGTGCCGTCGGCCATTTGTGGCGGCAGGTTGAAACCGTGCAGGTTGTAACGGTCGCCTTGGCAAACTGAGTCGGTGAGGGTGCTGGCGGAGGTGGGGCTCACCACCACTTCTTGTTCAATATTCACTTCGCAGCCGTCAGCGGCGATAGAAGTCAGTGTATAAGTAGTTGTAGTAGTAGGAGTTACATAGATGGAGTTTTGTGTACCGATTTCCGTACCATTTTCAAGCCACACATATGAGCTGCCACCGCTGGCGTGCAGGGTGGTACCTTCCCCACCACAGATGTCGAAGTCGCCGGTGATGGCTGGGTAGTTACCCAACAGGTCGATGGTGTAGCGGACGGTGTCTTGGCATTCGTCATTGGCGATGCCGGAGATGAGGGTCACTACGTAGGTGCCAGGGCCAGGGAACTCGTGGGTGGGGCTATATTCGTTGGAGGTGGAGCCGTCGCCGAAGTCCCAGTGGGCGGTCTCGCAGCCTTCGTGCGGCACCAATGGGTTCACACCGTCGGCTGACACGCTGCTGGTGTTGTTCATGGCAAAACTCCATGTGCAACCGTCACGTTCAGGTTCGAAGCTCGCAATCGGATAGCGGGAGGTAATGGAAGTGCGGAGGTCGAAACCGCAAGATGCATTCTCGGTGAACGACACATGGCAGCAGAGTATTTCATCCTGTCCGTTGGGAGCGATGGTAATCGACTGGTCGTGCGAAAGAATATTGTTGGGGGTGTTCTGGTAATACCAAGCATAGTTGAAGCCAGCGGGTGCGGTGTAGGTGTTGGTGAGCATCTCGCCACATGACTCGGCTGTGATGACACGCCGTTTGCAGTTCAGCGTGAAATAGGCGTAGCCGAAGTGGGCTCCCTGGTCGCAGTCGTAGGTGGTAAGGCGCACCTTGACGGTCTGTCCGTGATAAGCCGAGACGTCGAACCCCACGAAAGTCCAGTCTTTCCAGTACAGTGTCTCGCTGTCGTAGGTGGTTTGGTTCCAGCCGCTGGTGGTGGAGCCGGAGATGAAGTTGGCGTAGCCGCAGGTGGCGTCAATCTGGTTGTTGTTCTGGTCAAGAAGCTCGAACACGAAGCGGGGCTGTTCATCAGCGTCGTGACCACTCGGGTTTTGCAGTACGGCGGCATATTTCAGCAGCAGAATGTCGGCATCGGTGGTATCCACGGCAAAATCGTAGGAGATACTTTCACAGCCGTAGTTGCTGTTCCAGTTGCCGAGGCGTACGGAGTAGAGTTCGCAAGGCGGGATGGTAGTAAGCCCATTGCCCGTGCGGGGATCTTGTTCAGGGGTATAGTGGATGGTGTGCTGGCTGGAGGCAGAAGAGGGACCATTGTCCACAACTCCCGTGTTGGTGTAAGGACCGCCGTTGTTGGTGAGTCCCGTAGTGCACGTGATCTGTGGGGCGGTGAGGTCGGTGAAGTCAATGCAAGGCGTGGCGAAGGGAACGCAGAAGTCGAACTGGGCGGGTACTTCATTGGTGATGACTCCGTCGTTGTTGCAGTCGGCCCAGACGTAGTAGGTATATGTGTTGCCCGCAGTGAGTCCACTGAGCGGATAGGGACTGTGTTCGGCGGTGATGGTGGTGCCGTTGCCGGGTGTGAACCCTTCCGGACCATATTCGATAATGTACTGATGGATGCTGGCATCGCCGGTAGCTTCATTCCATACTAACTGGTAGCCGTTGTTGCCGTCAGGCACGACATGCACACCGCTGAGGGGTTGCGAACCGCATTCGCAGGTGCCGGTGCAGACTACGGTGAGGTCGAAGCCGTCGTACAGCACCGAGCCATCGGAGGTGAAGGAGATGGTGATGCTGCCGGTGGTGCTGGTAACATTGATGTTGCCAGAACCTTGGAACTGTCCTAACAACGTGCCGCTTCCTTCTCCATCATAGATGTAGATGTGGTCGCAGCAACTTTCTGTGTTATAAGTACCTGTGACGGTTAATAGGCACCACGGGTTTTCGGCGTAGATGGTGATGCCGCTGTTTTCTGAGTTGCTGTATTGTCCGCTGGGACCGCCGCTGTCGAAAATATGTCCGCCGCACATGGTAATGGTGGTGGTGCCATTAATGGGCAAGTTGATGTTGGTGGAGGGAACGAAGGAAACCATGGTGGGAGTTTCGTTGGTCACCACATGGTCGCCACCGCAGTCGTAATAAACGTAGAAATCGTACTGAGTACCGTTGGTGAGACCAGTGAGCGAGTAGGTGGTACCCGTGGTGTAATCAGTAGTACCGGTACCAGGGGTGAAGCCGTGAGGCCCCCACTCGATGATAAAGCCAGAAATGTCGGCAGAGTTGGGGTTGGTCCATGATACTGTAGCCACACCATTGCCAGTAGTAGCTGTCACACCATAAGGACCTCCGCAGGTACAACTACCCACGCAGGTGATGGAGAGCTCGAAGCCGTCGCGAGTCACCGATCCATCAGAATGGAAATATATTATGAGCGAACCCGATTGGGAGGTCACATCGCAGGTGCCAGTGCCTGTAAAATACCCCAATTGTGTGCCAGAGGTGGTGGTTCCGTCATACACATAGAAATAGTCGAAACTGCTTTCCGTGTTGTATGAGCCAGAAAGATGCACCTTGCACCCGGGAGTTTCAGGGTTGATAACTAAGTAACTGTTTAGGCTGTTGGCATACGTGCTCGTTCCACCGGGGTCAAGCACGGTGCCACCGCAGGCGGTGATGGTGTTGGTGCCGGAGGAGGGCATGGTATAGGTCTGCGCAGAAGCACAAACTACAGCAAAAATGCAAACTATGATGCAAAAGAATTTTTGAAACATCTTCATATAATTACACAATTTATTTCATTTACATAAAATATTGTAAAATGTTGCCTGTTTTCACAAATTTTTTCTCGATTTTTTTACTATTTTTGCCGCTGCAAATTCCAGGTTGCAAACTCCCCATTTAGAGTGAAATTTTAATATTTTTTTATAATGATCAATCCTAAATTATTAAATCCTCAAAGCATCGTCATCGTCGGTGCTTCCAATGATGTCCACAAACCCGGTGGTAAACTCGTAAAAAACTTATTGTCAAGTCCTTTTAAAGGGAAAATCTATGCTGTAAACCCGAAGGAATCGGAGGTGCAGGGCATCCACTGCTATGCCAAAGTGGAAGATTTGCCGGAGGTGGATTGCGCCATTCTGGCCATCGCCGCCAAATACTGTCCCGCCACTGTGGATGTTCTGGCGAAGGAGAAAAACACCCGCGGCTTCATCATCGTCTCCGCAGGTTTTGGCGAAGAGAGCAAGCAGGGCGCAGAGTACGAGAAGCATATCACCGACACCATCAACAGCGTGGGCGGCAGCCTCATCGGTCCCAACTGCACCGGCTTCCTCAACACCAACTACTGCGGGGCTTTCGACACCCCCATCCCGACTCTCGACCCGCACGGCGTGGATTTCGTGACCGGCTCGGGTGCCACCGCCGTCTTCATCAAGGAGTACGGCATTTCCAATGGTCTTACTTTCAACAGTGTATGGGCTGTCGGCAACTCTGCCCAGATGGGTATTGAGGACGTTCTCGAACATCTTGACACTACCTTCGACCCGGAGAAATCCTCCCGCGTCATTATGTTGTATATGGAAAAAATCGGTGATCCGCAGAAACTGCTGAAGCACTCCCGTTCGCTCATCAACAAGGGATGCAAGATAGCGGCCATCAAGTCGGGCGGTTCCGCCGCTGGCAGCCGCGCCGCCTCATCGCATACCGGCGCCCTCGCCACTAACGACGCCGCTGTGGATGCTCTCTTCCGCAAAGCCGGTATCGTGCGCTGCCACAACCGTCAGGAACTCACCACCGTGTGCGCCATCTTCATGCACCCCGAGGTGAAGGGCAAGAACATGGCCGTCATCACCCACGCCGGCGGCCCCGCCGTGATGCTCACCGACGTGCTGTCCGACAACGGGATGGACGTTCCCCACATCGAAGGCCCGAAGGCCGACGAACTTCTCACCAAACTTTTCGGTGGCTCCTCCGTGGGCAACCCCATCGACTTCCTCGCCACCGGCACTGCCGAACAACTCGGCTATATCATTGACGCTTGCGAAAACGACTTCGATAACATCGACTGCATGTGCGTCATCTTCGGTTCACCCGGCTTATTCGCCAACTGGGAGGTCTATGAAGTACTCGACCAGAAGATGAAGACCTGCAAGAAACCTATCTTCCCGATTCTGCCCTCCATCATCAATGTGAAGGACGAAATCGCCGACTTCATCACCAACAAGCACCGCATTAACTTCCCTGAGGAGTGCGTGTTCGGTCAGGCATTGTGCAAGGTGTATAACACTCCGAAGCCGCAGCCCGAAGTAGTGGAGCAGCCCGAAATCGACGTGGCCCGCATTCGCCGTACCATCGACAGATGTCAGGATGGTTATATGGAAATTGCTGATTATAACGAACTTCTCGATGCTGCTGGCATCAGCCGCAAGAAATCTGTGGAGGTCTCTAAGAAAGAAGACGCTCTCGCCTTCGCCAAGGAGGTCGGTTGCAGCAAAGATGTGCCGCTCGTGATGAAGGTGGTGGGACCGCTGCACAAATCCGATGTGGGCGGTGTGACGCTGAATGTCAAGGATTTAGATACCGTGAGCAAAGAGTTTGACCGTCTCATGGCTATCCAAGACACCTACGCAGTGGAGATGTACCCGATGTTGGATGGTACCGACGTGTATATCGGCGCTATCCGCGACGACAAGTTCGGCCATCAGGTATTCTTCGGTTTGGGTGGCATCTTCATCGAGGTGCTGAAGGACGTGCAGAGTGCGTTGGCACCCATCACGGCTGCCGAGGCCAAGGAGATGCTGACAAAGCTGCGTGGCTACAAGATTCTGCAGGGTGTGCGCGGACAAGAACCCGTCAACATCGACCTGTATGCCGACCAGATTGCCCGTGTGAGCGCATTGGTGCAGGCCGCTCCCGAAATCGCGGAGATGGACCTCAACCCGCTGCTCGGCAATCCGCGCTACGTTACCGCTGTGGATGCTCGTATTCGTTTGCAGAAATAACAGTTAATCAAATATTTATAGTGAAAGACCGGCTTTATAGTCGGTCTTTTTTTTATAATTTTTGAAATGACGTTGCAGCGTTTCCATTTTCCATGCGTCTGACTAGACATAAAAACGCTATAAAAAAATTCAACGTCATGATTCGTAAAATTTTTGTATCTGTTATCATTATGTCAATGGGTGTCGCCTCTGTGTGGGCGCAAAACTTTGACGGTTGTCCGAGTGTGTCTCCTTCTGAGTTGGGGACGAACAATACTGAGGTGTATTTGGACTGTTCCAATATCGGTCCGGTCACGTTTGTGGCGAATGCAGTGGCCACGGCGGCGGAGGCCAACGATTATACGGTGGTGTCTATCCCCTATGATCCGCCTTACGGCTATACGGCCGGCACCCGTATTTTTGCCAATGCCACCGATGATACATGGGGGGACGTTTTGAATTTGCCATTCACTTTTTGCTATTATGGAAACACTTACGATCAGGTGGTTCCAGGTGCCAATTCGGTGGCTACTTTCAATACCAGTGTGGCTGGTGGCAGCTGTGCATGGTCGTATTCCGCTTCGATTCCAAGCACCAACCTTTTCCACAACACCATTTTCGCCTGCTATCGCGACATCTACCCCTCCACGAGCGATTATAATGCTACGACGGGCGATGGGGGTATCTTCCAAGGGGTATTGGGTGAATATCCATGCAGAAGTTATGTGTTGAGTTTCAATAATATAAAACTCTATTCTTGCACTTCTATCCGAACTTTTACTTCAATGATTGTGTTGTATGAAGGCACCAATATTATCGATATTTATTTGCGTGATGCGCCGACCTGTACCTCGTGGAACAGTGGTAACGGTGTGATTGGATTGCAGAACAGCACGGGTACAATGGGAATTACGCCTCCGGGGCGCAATACGGGTCCGTGGACGGCTCACGAGGAGGCTTGGCGTTTCATCCCCACCGGCGAGCCCGTGTACACGGTGACTTGGTACTTGGGCACCGACACCTCTGCGGCCACAGGAATTGTTGTGGGTGTGGGAGATACCATCACGGTATGGCCGAGTGAGACAACTTACTATACCGCTCGTTTACAATATGTTGCCTGCAACGGAGACGAGTTTGACATCATCAATCAGGTGCACGTGACGGTGGACACCACTCGTCCCGAATTGGAGGTGACGGCCTCGCAAGACACCATCTGCCCCGAGCAGGAGGTGACCATTACGGCGACCACTGGATATTCTGTTACATACGATTGGAATACGGGACAGACCTCCTCTTCTTTTACCCTTATTCCAGAAAATGAAGTGACGACTTTCGTCTGTACGGTCACAGGTGCCAACCATTGCGAAAGTGTTGACAGTGTGACGGTTTACGCTGCCGCAGTGATTCCACCGCCCACCTTTATCGTTGAGCCAGCGGAGATTTGTTCAGGACAAAACTCGACCATTACCACTGAATTGGAATATCATGCGTATGCGTGGGCTATAGGAGGAACAGGCCGCTCCATCACGGTTTCGCCAGACGTCACCACCAGCTATTCGGTTACCGTTAGCGATGAGCTGGGCTGTACCGCTGAGGCAGAGGCGGAGGTGGTCGTTCATCCCCATCCGGAAGTGGATTTCATTGCCTCGCCAGACCATCTGATGCTTTCTGACAATATTGAGGTTCAGTTCCTGAATCAGACAGATACGTCGGGTTTTATCGGGCTGAATGATACCTATACATGGTATTGGGATTTTGGGGATGGCGAAACGCAGGTGACCGACAATTACAACACCTCACATTTTTATAGCACGTGGGGAGAATTTGTGGTTACGTTGGAGATGGTGACCTCGTTCGATTGCCGCAACTCTGCCAGCCATACGGTCTATGTGGAACCTGATTTGGAGTTTCCTAACGTCATTACTCCCAACGGTGACGGGGTGAACGACGTGTTCGCGGTCAAGAATTTGAATTTGGATGTGCCGAACCGTCTGTCCATATACGACCGTTGGGGGAAGAAAGTCTTCGACATGGAAAATTACAAAACCTGTATCGACAAGAACGGTATTCTTTGTTATCCCGAGTCAGGATTCAGTGCCGAGAAATTGTCAGATGGAGTCTATTACTACGTATTTTATTACGGAGGTCACGTCAAGACCTTTGAATATCATAGTTCGCTGACGGTGGTGAGGGATAGGTGAGAACTTTGAAATCTGCTTACAATAGAACTTGTTACCGAATGATGGTCAGACTGCTGTGGTACTCCACTGCCCGCACAAAACCAACGTAATGGAAGGTGTAGTAATATACCCCGTCGGAGTTGTGTTCCGCTGAAAAACCGGTCTCGGCATTGTACAACACTCCGTCTTTGATGTAGGTGCGATAATTCTTCATCTCGAAAACCTTTTGTCCCCACCGATCGTAGATGGTCAGTACATTGTCGAGTTCGGGATTCAGATTTACGATGGCGAATACATCATTCACACCATCACCGTTGGGCGTGATAATGTTGGGAAATTCTAGGTCGGCATCCACGTACACGTTGTGCGTAACCACACTCTCGCAACCGTACGTTCCTGTTACGGTGAGCGTTACAGGGAAGTTACCCCAGTTGCCGTAGGTGTGTGAAGCGCCATCTACATCGCTGTCACCTTCTTCGCCATCGCCGAAATCCCAGTGCCAGGTAAAAGTCTCTCCCGGATAGATATCCGACAAATCGGTCAGGTTGATGAACTGAACAGGGTTTCCGTCCGACAGCATGATGCGTTCAGGATTCGAGATGAAATCAACTTGAGGCTTGCTATAGATGACCATGTGCAGGGTGACGGTGCTGTCGCAGCCATACACATTTTGCAAGTTTTGCACAAAATCGACGTCACCCGCATGGGCAACTGCTTCATCGCTGAGTGAAAAATTATGCTGCTGATAGGTATCGTGTTGGCAGATGGTGTCGAAAAAAATAGTTTCACTGGTGGGTAAAATGCTGACAATCAATGTAAATGTGCTGTCGCAACCACTGCTGCTGGCTCCCTCATAGATGAAAGTATGCTCACCCAACTCCATCGTGTCAGCCGAAAACAAAAAGTTGTATTGTGAATAGATTTCGTTTCGGCATACATTTTCTGTGACGTGCAGGTCGTAAACCGGGTTGACGGTGAGGTTGAGGTTCTCGGTACTATCGCAACCGTATTGGTTGGTGAAGATCTGCTGCGCTTGATTCAGCCCGATGTTCAGTTCTGTGGCAGCTAACTGGAAGTTGAAGCCATCGAAGTCCTCTCCTTCGCAGATGGCAGTGTCGTGGGTGAAAATCTCGCTGGGAAGTACAGTAAGGTAGAGGGTGACGGAGCTATCGCATTGGTTGATAGATGAATAATCGTTGTGTAAGGTTTGCGTTCCGATGCTGGAAGTCTGTGTGGAAGATGCGGTGAATCCGTAGCCCGAGTAGGGTTCGCGTTGGCAGATGGTGTCGTAGAAGTAGTGGTCGTAGTCGGGGTTGACGGTGATGGTAAAGTTGGCGGTGGCGGAGCAGCCGTTGGTGTCGGTGAAGGTGTAGGCCATGGGGTACACGGCGGCGGAGTCGTGGAAGAAGAAGTTGTGGTTGGCATCCACCCATCCGCCTTCATACACGCCGCCAGCGGGAAGTCCCGACAGCACGATGGAAGAGTCGTGCAAGCACTCGATGTAGTCGGGGTGCGATACGGGTGGCTCGTAGTTTACGATGGTGACTTCGCCCACGGCAGTTTGGTTGTCGGCATCGGTCACGGTGACGTAGTAGGTGCCGGCGCAGAGGCCGAAGGCGGTGTCGGTAATTTGTTGAGAATCATCGCTCCAGAGGTAGGTGTAGGGTGGGGTGCCGCCGCTGGGAGTAGCCACTGCGATGGCGGCGCAGAAGATGACGGGCGGGTCGATACAGACATCGTTGCAGGTGGCATAGGTGGGTGTGCCGCCCGTGCTCTGCCAGTTGCCTCCGTCAGGGATGCGGCGGAAGGAGCTTCCCAGATAGCTCTGGGGGTTCAGCGAGGTGATATAGGTCTTGCGGCTGGCGGGAATCTGGTCGTAGGAGGGGAGAACGCCTAAAAAACCACAGTCGTTGGTGACGGGCGTGCAGGGGTAGCACGACATGCAACTGTTGCTCTGGCTGCACCAGCTGATGGCATCTTGGGGCACGCCGTTGGCATCGTAGAAGGCGAACCACCCGCCGGCATTGGGAAACCATAGGCGGCCGCCGCCGGCATCCAGGCAGTAGCGGTCGTCAATCACCACCTCCACTACGTTGCCACCGTTCTGCACCAGCAAACTGTCGGGCACGGCGGCGGCCCGGTAGCCACGCACCATGCAGAAGCCTTGCGGCGGTATCACCGTGCCGGCAGGCAAAGCAAAACCACCTCCCCAGTTGCCGGTCTGGTTGGTATTGTCGTAGGCATTATTCCCCAAAAAATAACAGGATATATCTACCGAGTCGCATTTGTGAGGATTGTATAATTCAATCCACTCTCCACCACCGCTGGTGTGATACGAACTTCCCACCATCGAACCATCGTACATCGACGGCGACAGCATCACCTCGTTGATGAGAATCGTGGGACCATTGTAATAGCACCCCTGCCCGATACAGTCGGTATTGACCGTTCCCGTGACGCTGACCGAGAGTGACGACTGAGCATGCGCCACCACCCCAATCAACAATACAAGTACAAAGGGAAGGAGTCTTTTCATTAGTTTTTTTCGGGATTTTTTAATTTTGCAAAATTACTGAAAAAAATCAATATTTCGCATAAAATCTCGAAAAAAATTTCCTTACATCTTCATCCAGCGCATCAGCTCCCGCCAAGTGACTTTTTTACCATAGAGAAGCAGTCCAATACGGTAGATTTTGGCGGCGAATTTGACGCAGAGCAAGAAGGTCAGTAGCAGTATTCCTCCCGACAATAAGAGTTCCCAGAGGGGAACACCCGACGGGATGCGATACAGCATCGCGATGGGGGATGTGAACGGGATGAACGACAGCCAGCGTATGAGTTCGTGCTGTGGCGATATGCCGCTGGCAATCACAATCAGCGAGGCGATGAGCGGTATGCTGATGGGAAGTATCAGTTGGTTGGAGTCGGTTTCGTTGTCGGTGGCCGAACCCACGCCTGCAAAAAGAGAAGCGTACATCAGGTAGCCGATAATAAAATAGAACAAGAAGCAGAAGATGAGGGTGCTGAACGGGAAGGTGTAGAAGGCCGAGATGTTGGTGAAGACGTTGCTGTCGGTAGCCACCGTGGCCCCTGCGAATCCGCCTCCGTTTTGGGCAAGCAACTCAGCGGTGGAATTGTCGGCGAACACCTGCGGGGCGATACTCCCCGCAGCGGATAAGATGATGATGATCAGTGTAATCTGTGCTACAAACTGCGTCAGTCCAGTCAAGGCCACACCTACAATTTTGCCCATCATGAAGGGGAAAGGTTTCACCGATGAGACAATCACTTCGATGATTCGGTTGGATTTTTCTTCAATCACACTGCGCATCACTTGGTTGGCGTAGGTGAAGACGAAGAAGTAGATGAGCACGCCGCAGATGATGCCCACAAAGCGGTTCATCTCCACCATCTTCTCTTTTGCCAGCCCGTCTTCATCAATCTGTAAGGTCTGTATGTCGCTGTGTGAGTTCTCTTTGATGGATTTGTAACGTTGTACATCCACGTTGAATTCCTGCTGCATGGCACGGTCGAACATAACCTCGTCCATCTGCTCAGAGATTCCGCTTTTCAGGCTCAGTGGCGGGTCTTTGTAGAAGAAAAGATTGGCACGATGCGATTGTGTGCCGCCCAAAATGTGCAGTACCGCATCACATTCTCCCTTCACGCACCTTTGTTTCATTCCCTCCAGTTCTCCGCTGGGGTATTCGAACTTGATCTTGGCGGTGTTATGGAATTTATTGATGAAATAATTGTTGTCATCCAACACATACACCGTGCAGTTCTTGTCGGTGTGATTGCTCAGATATACGGGAAGCAGAATCAGCACAACCATGATGACAGGCATGAGCAGCGTGGTGATGATAAACGATTTCTTCCTGATTCGGGTGAGGAATTCGCGTGAGATGATGACCAGTATTTTGTTCATGGCTGGTTAATGGTTTTCGTTCTGTTCTTGTATGGTGCGGATAAAAATGTCGTTCATGGAGGGCAGCATTTCACCGAAACTGAGGATGGGATAGTGGGTGATGAAGTGTTGAAGAAGGTCGTTGGCTTGATGACCCTCGGCGAGTTGCAGTTGCAAGGTGGTGGTTTGGCTGTCGGTGTCTTGGCCAATGAGTTTCATCCACTCGGGCAGGTCGCTGATGTCGGGCTGTCCGCTGAAGGTGATGTGGAAACGGTTCTCCCGGAAAGTGCGGCGCACTTCGTTGACCGCCCCATTGATGAGGACTTGTCCTTTGTTGATGAGGGCAATATCATCGCAAATCTCTTCTACCGATGCCATGTTGTGCGTGGAGAGAATGATAGTGGCGCCCTTTTCTTTCAGTTCAAGAATTTCTGATTTCAGTTGCTCCGCATTGATGGGGTCGAAGCCAGAGAAGGGTTCATCGAAGATGAGAAAGTCGGGGCGGTGCACAACGGTCACGATGAACTGCACCTTCTGTTGCATACCTTTCGACAGTTCTTCCACGCGGCGGTCCCACCACGACTCGATACCGAGTTTGTGGAACCACTGCTGGAGCGATTCGGTAGCATCTTTTTTCGACATTCCGCGCAAACGGGCCATATAGATGGCCTGTTCCGATACTTTCATTTTTTTGTAAAGTCCGCGTTCTTCAGGGAGATAGCCAATATTAGAGACGTCGGCGGAGGTGAGCGGATGTCCAAGGAAACGGATGGAGCCGCTGTCTGCCGTGTTGATGCAAGTGAGCAGGCGTATCAGGGTGGTTTTGCCCGCTCCGTTGGGACCGAGTAAACCGAAGATGCGGCCTTGGGCAATGGAGAGCGACAGGCAGTCTAAAGCCTTGTGCTTCCCGAATCTTTTGGTGACGTTTTCTACTTCAATGATGTTCATAAGCTCTCTGCAGCCGTATTCTTGCGTTTTTTCTTGCGTTTTTTCTTCTTCTTCGCCGGAGTTGCCGAGTTGGTGGCGGGCAGTTCGGTGATGGTGTTGAAGACGAAGTCTTTGGGGAGGGTCAGCTTGCCGTCCGATAGCTCATAGAGTTGGTTGATGATGATGGAGTCTTCTACCGTGTCGCGGTTCCAGGTCAGGTAGAGTTTCTTCATCTGGTTGGCGATATCCTTGGTCAGCTGTAGTTTTTCCGGTCCGTCAGGGTAGGTGGTGACCGTCTGGATCATCTGGTCCAGATAACGGCCGTACGAGCGCACCCGGATACCCGTTTTCTTGTATTCGCTTTTGGGTGAGATATGTACGGTTTCTTTTTCCTTCTCCGGTTTTGCGAAAGGGGAGTCAATGTCCAGCTGGTAGTTGGAGATGATGATGAGATGGTCCCACAGTTTCTGCCAGTAGTCCAGCGACTCTTTCTGTTTTTGGAGTTGCGGGTCGGGCTGGGCATTGTTGTTGGCTGGCTGGTTGGTTACCGTGCCAGCAGCCAAAGTCGGCGAGGTCATCGACATGGCTTTGATGATGGCCTTGGCGGCCTCGTTGCGCTTTTGCCGGTCCTCGATGGTGACGGCCTGCTCTATCATTTTTTGGATATTGCGACCGTATTCTCTGATTTCTAATTTGTTACGAGCAGTATTATATTCAGGCATGTTAGAAAAATTTGGTTGCAAAGATACTATTTAATTCGGAACTGACAGGTAGTTGGTGAATTATTCCATCTCTTCGCCCTGTTGGCGCACATCCACGATGGGGACGTTGATGACTTCGGCCAGTGCTTCGCGGAGTTTGTCGGAGTGGAGGGTGTAGCCGCTGGGCGACCACGGGTTAATACTGATAGCCAGCAGTTTGGGCTGGTGTAGCACGGTTATGCGTCCTCCTTTTTGCAGATAGGCTCTTACTGCTTGTGGGGTGGCGAAGACGCGGGTGAAATCCTTAATAATCAGTTCGGTACGATTGGCTTCGGGCTGCATTCGCAGGGTTTCGAGAATCTTGTCGCTCACAGCGCCGCTCACGAAGATTCGGTGGCCGTGTCGGTAAAGTCTTTCTTTCTGTTGTTGTAGCAGAAGGGCGGAAGGGATTTCCAGATCCACGGGCGTGCCATCTTCCGTAATGGCCCAGATGCCCTGCTCGATGCGGGCTAGTTGTGTGGCGTTAGGGATATCGGCGGTGGGCAGTTGTAGCAGGTCGTAAACGAAGCGCGTCTGGCGCACCAACTCCGGCAGGTTGGTCGATAGTGCTGCGCCGGTGGCCAATATCATGGCATCGGTGATGGCGGGTGAGGCGAGGCTCTTGCGCGACAGGGCGCCGTCAACCAGAACGGTACGAGCCCCGAGGGTGTGTAGCTCGGAGATGACATCGCGCAGCAGTCCGGTCGCCACAGGACCGGAGAGGATGACCTTGCCGGTGGTGACAGCCCGCGCGGTCACCAAGCGGCCGAGGGCGGTCTGCCACGCCGTCAGGCTCTCTATCTCAGCGGTGAGCCTGCGGGTGTGATAGAACTTCTCGGAGGTGGAAAAGAGCGTGCCAGCGGTCAGCGTAATCTCGGGTTTGGCGGTGCGGGTCACCTGATCGCAAGTCTCTCCGTCAATGCCGATGGAAGTTACGCCTACCGTATGCCCTATGCGGCTGCATCCTCGCAGCACGTAGTTCAGGCATTCCGTCTTCCCCGTGTTCTTCTCCATTCCTACTACGGCGACAGATTTGTATCGGCTAACTTCTTCTATCAGTGACATATCAACGCTTGTTCTTCAGGCTGCAAAGATAGGATTTTTTTGGCGATAATCGCTTTGTTTTTTGTCGATGGCAAAAAAAATGGCCGCTTGTAGGCGGCCGATAGATATGAATGGGTGTTGTTATTTCATCAGGAAGGGGAACTTGTCGATGTTCTTGAGGGCGATGCCAGTACCGCGGGCAACAGCCTTCAGCGGGTTTTCTGCGATGTGTACGGGCAGGTGCGTCATCTGCGAGATACGCTTGTCGAGACCGCGGAGCAGTGCGCCACCACCGGCAATGTAAATACCATTCTTGTAGATATCTACGCACGATTCTGGCGGTGTGCTTTCCAGCGTGCTCTTGATGGCACTCTCGATTTCCGAAATAGAGTGGTCGAGTGCCTGCGCGATTTCCCTGTAGTTGACTTTCACAGAGATAGGAAGCCCCTGCACGAGGTCACGGCCCTGCACTTCGTAATCTTCTGGCGGATCGTCCAAGTCCTCGATGGCCGAGCCGACTTTGATCTTGATACGTTCGGCAGTAGGCTCTCCGATGGAGAGGTTGTGCTTACGGCGCATGTAGTCGATGATGTTGTCGTTGAACTCGTCGCCAGCGATTTTGCTGGAACGGCAGGTCACGATACCTCCTAAGGCAATGACAGCCACCTCGCTGGTGCCGCCACCGATGTCGATGATCATGTTGCCATTGTCGCTCAGCACGTCCAAACCGATACCGATGGCTGCGGCCATGGGCTCATGGATCAGTCGCACCTCTTTGGCACCGGCCTGTTCAGCCGAGTCGCGAACGGCACGCTTCTCCACCTCGGTGATGCCGGAGGGGATACAGATGACCATCTTCAGTGCCGGTGGGAACAGATGTCCCTTGGTACCGGTCATCTTGATGAACTCCTTGAGCATCATTTCCGTGGCCTGGAAGTTGGCAATCACACCATCTTTTAAAGGACGGATGGTTTGAATCTCTTCGTGGGTCTTGCCATGCATCATCTGTGCCTTCTTGCCCACTGCCTTCACCTGTTTGGTGTTTTTGTCGATGGCAATGATGGAAGGCTCGTCAACTACCAGCTGGTCGTTGAGCAGAATAATGGTATTGGCAGTCCCTAAATCAATTGCGATTTCTTTTGTAAATAAAGAAGATAAACGGCGCATTGTGTTTTTAGATTTGAGATTGCAAAGGTTATATTTTTATTTCAATTATTACGCCCGTTTTCTACTTTTGTTTCAATTTTTTTGAAATATTTTCTGAAACTACTCTTCAGAGGTTGTCTCGGCGCTTGCTGACAGCACTTCGGGGTTCTTCACCTTCACTTCCATGCCGTTGTTCAGCTTGGTCTGTCCCGTGGTAACCACGAAGGCTCCACTCTCCACACCGGAAATCACCTCGTAGCGATCGCCCATGCGGCGTCCCAGGGTGACTTTCTGATAAGAGACCTTACCATCTTGATATACATATACATAGCGGTCGCCAGAGCCCTGCTGTTTGATGATGCACTGGTCGGGAATGACCACGTGGTGGGCAGTGCCATAGTTCATGGTGACATGGGCGTACATGCCTGGACGGATCTTGGCGTTGGCATTGGCCAAGGTGATTTCCACCGGGAAGGTGTGGGTACGCGTGTCAATGGTCGGGTAGAGGAGGGTTACCTTGCCAGTAAATGGTTCATCCTCAAAAACTTCAATCTTGACATCGGCCGTCATGCCCAGCTTCACCTGTTTGTACTGACTCTCCGATACGTTGATGAGAATCTTCACAGGCGTAATCTGCTGTACCTGCAGGATGGGGTTGCCCGCATAGATGTCGCCGCTGTCGTAGTTACGCATCGTCACCACACCATTCAACGGACTGGTCAGGGTGGTGTTGATGATGGTGTTCTGATAGTTGCTGCGGAGTACATCCAACTGTGCTTTCTGCGCATCCCAGTCCGACTTGGAGATGCCACCCGCCTTGTACAGCTCGTCAATACGCTTGAAGGAGGTCTCCATGTTGTCGAGCTGCGTCTTCAGGTTGGCTTCATTGGTGGCATCCATCGACACCAACTTCTGACCTTTCTTCACCATATCACCCACTTCCACGTAGATGGCTTCGATTCTGCCGGCGATGGTGGGGGCGATGTTGTTGGTGGCTTCGGCCTGCACTACGGCTGTATATTCGTACAGCTGGTCCACATCTTCCGTGGTGACCTGTGCCAGCGTCACGGTCTGTATCTTCCTTTTTTCAGTGTTTTGGGTAGTGTTTTCATCTTTCTTGTTGCATCCGGCTGCTATCACAGCAACGAGGGCCAGCAACATAAGATTTTTTGCGATGTTTTTCATATTAATATAATGTCTTGTTTTTCATTAATTTTCTTGTCCCATGAGGGCTTCCAGTTCGGTCTTGGAGGTCAGGAAGTTGTAGATGGATTGATGGTAAAGCAACTGCGACTGGGTGAGGGCGAGTTCGGCAGAGTTGAGATCCAGCCAGGTGGCAAGTCCCACCTCAAACTGCTTCTGCACAATTTCGTATGCGCGCTGTGCCTGCATCATCGTCTCCTTGTTGGAGGTTACATCCTCTAAGGCATTGCGAATGTTCGACAGGTTGTTGTTTACGCTCACCCGCAGGTTGTTCTCCACATATTTGCGCTGTTCTTCAAGGTTGTCGATGGCCAAACGCGTCTCCTTGATTTTGTAGGAAGTGCCAATCCACGAGGTGATGGGCACGTTGAGCGACAAGCCCACCACAGCGTAGGGGAACCAGTTGTAGTTGGCGAAGTCGAAGTCGTTGGCCATGGTCATATATTGTGCGTTCCCGCTGAAAGCCAGCGTGGGACAGGCCGATGCCTTGATGAGTTTTACGCTCATGTCAAGACTGTTTTTCGACAGGTCGAGCTGTTGGAGATCGCTGTTGTTGGCCAACGAAACGTTTTGGGCTTCCGGCACTTTGTAGTTGAGCATTTCATTTTCAAAGTCAGACAATTGACCATCAAAAATGATCGGTTCATTGACATCCACCCCGATGAGCACTTTCAGCATCATGGTGGCGAGCTGTACCGTGTTTTCGGCAGCGGTGAGTTGCGGCTTCTGGTTCTTCAGCTGCACGTCGGCGCGCAGTTTGTCGAAATCGGAGGCCAACCCCTGTTCGTATTTGTTGTTGATGTTCTCTGCTGTGTATTGCACATTTTCGTAATTGACCAACAGCACGCGGTATGAGTCCTTGGCCAACAGCATACCATAGTAGGCTTTCTTCACCTCGTTGACCAACGAAATGCGGGAGGAACGGGCACTCTCCATCGCGGCTTCCACATCCAACTGCGAGAGTTTCAGGTTGTACCAGGTGGGGGCTGCCACCAAAGGTAGAGAGAAGTTGATGCCAGCAGAGTAGTTGTTGCTCGTACCCACCTCGATGGTCATCGGGTTGCCGCCCATCTCCATGGTCATCTTCTGCTTTTTCACCGTGCGCTGGTAACTTCCACTGGCCGCCACAGTCGGAAACAGAGCGGCAATCTGCTCGTCCTTGGAATATTTTTTCGATTCAATATTCCGGTTGGCAATCTTGATGGTGGGATTCTCATTCAGCGCTATCTCAATGGCCTGCTGTAAATTAACATGTACAGAGTCCTGTGCCTGTAGTAGGAAGGGGATGAGAAAACATCCGAGAATCAAAAGGCTGCGTCGTGTCATATTATTCATTAACAAATTTAGTATTAACGTACAAAATTGGATTTTCTTTTATCAGATAACTGAATTTTATGTTTGATTGACTTGATTTTTATGGGAAGACTTATAAATGAGATAGATAAAGCCGATGAGGAAGAGCAGAGCGAGTAGGGAGAAGAGGATGCTGGTATGGGTGAAGTTTTCTTCCGTAATCGTTCCATTGACGATGACAATGTGTTGGATGATAATGGATAAGGCATTGTGCAAAAAATGCGCCAAAATGGGAACCCAGAGCGAACCGCTCCATACTAACAGATAGCCGAGGTAAGCGCCCAACAGCCAGCGCGCCACAAGGCCATCAATTTGCAGATGGATAGCGCTGAAAATGAAGCCCGTCACCCATATCGCGACGTGAGAGTTTTTGAACCAGTGCTGAAGCAACTGCTGTAATGAACCTCTGAAGAAGAACTCCTCGCACACCGCCGGCAGCAAGGCGCATACCAACAGGTTGAGTATCAGTGTGCTGATGTGAGTGTCAGCGGTCATCATCTCCAAAACATGGTCGGCGGAGGCCTGCTGCTCGTGCATCCACTCCTCCATTTTCGCCATGAAGTCGGGCCACGTCACCAACTTGCCCAACTCCACCATCATACCAGCAAGGGGTAAGATGCATACCGCTGCCGCTGCCACGTAGATGAGGGTGGTGCCATTGTTGGGGCGACAATCCGCCTGGTTGTAGCTGAACCACCGCTTTCGCTGCAGGTAGGAGAACAGCAGTGCAGGCACTAAGAAAACGCCTATTGCGTTGAAAACCTGTAAGAAACGATAGTACCCTGCGGTTGGTACCTCCACTTCCATTCCCCAAATGCCATACGAAAGCAAAAGTCCGAGCATGCTAATGACAACGCCGCATCCAAAAATCAACAATACCATATATAATAATTGTATGGCAGGATGTTTGCCTTCCAGAATGGGCTTTTTGATGAGGGATGGGGTGGGGGCGTTATCGTTCATAAATCAAAAATACAGTTCTACGGTTTTTAGCTCTTCCTTCTTCAGTGCTGTTGGTGGCAATGGGTTTGCTTTCGCCATAGCCTTTATAGCGGATTCTATTTTTGGGTATTCCTTTTTCTATCAAATAGTTATAAACCGACTGCGCGCGCTTGTCGGAAAGAATCAGGTTGTCGTTGTCGTTGCCAATGTTGTCGGTATGGCCCTGAATCTCTGCCTTCACGGTGGGGTTGTGCTCCAAGAAGTCGGCGAAGAGGTCGATCAGCCGCTTCGACTCGTCGGTGAGCGTGTAGGAGTTGGTGGCAAAGAAGATGTCGTGCAGGTCGCACACTTTTCCGACCTCAATGCGTTTCACTTCCGCATCGGAGGTGAGCACCGGCGCGGGTTCGGGGTCCACCACCACCAACTTGGTGTCGTAGGCATACCCATCTTGTTTGATGTTGACGATGAGGTTTTGCGGCTTCTCTTGGTTGACCTGCGCGGCCACCGCATACTGACCAGTGTTGGCATTGGCCGTGGTGGTGGCGATGATGTTCGACTCCTCGTCGCGCAGTTCCACCACCGCACTCACCAGCTCGTGGTCGTCGGTGTTCACGGTTCCCTTCACAATCACCATGCTCTTGGGCCGTGCCTCTTCATATAACGAAAATTCGTAGATGTTCCAGTCTTCGGATTCGAGGTTGTTGGAGGAGAAATAGGCGGTTTTGCCGTCCAGACTGACGAAGAAATCCACGTCGTCGTTCTCCGAGTTGATGGGGTAGCCGATGTTGACGGGCTTGCTCCACTTGCCGTTCTCATCGAGTTTGGAGTAGTAGATATCCATGCCGCCGAGGCCGGGTCGTGCATCGGTGACGGATGACGAGAAGTAGAGGGTGCGGCTGTCGGTGTGGAGGAAGGGCGACCGCTCGTTGCCCTTGGTGTTGATGATGGGACCGAGGTTGACAGGCTCTTGCCAGTTGCCGTTGGCATCGCGCTCGCTCATCCAGATGTCGGAGCCGCCGTACCCTCCCGGCCGGTCGGAGGCGAAAAAGAGGATGTTGCCGTCCGAACTCAGCGTCGGCTGCGACTCCCACGAGTTGTCGCGGTTCACCTTGTTGCCCAATGAGCGCGGATCCGACCACTCCAAACCGTTCCACTTCGAGTAGAACAGGTCGTAGTTGGGGTAGATGAAATCTTTGCCTTGCTCGTCCTTACTCCTTGTTTCATGCACCATCGCGAAGATGAGCATGTCGTTGGCCAAGTTGATGGTGGGACTACCCTCGCCGCTCGATTCGTTGAAGGGAGAGGGGAGGGGCTTGCCAGTCTCATACCCGCCGTTGCCGGTCTGCCGGCTGTATGAGAAGAACTCGCGGTCGGACGTCTCGTTGCCGAAGGCGCTCTGCTGCGTATAGGGCTGACGACGTGTGAAATAGAAATACTCCCCGTCGGGCGAGATGGTCGCCAAGTACTCGTCGTATTTGGTCGAGATGCCCGATACCGGCTTCGGATCGAACGGCACTGGGTTGTTGAGCAACTGCGAAAAAACTTTCGATGACTTGATGATTTGCTCGGCATGAACCAGCTGCTCATCGTCTTTCACAAGATCAGGGTTGTCGAGCAGAATCTGCGCATGCTTGATGGCATTGTTGAAGTCCTCAATCAGCCAGGCCACCCGTGCTGCATAGTAATGTATCTCTATCTTATACTCGGGACATACCGCCGCCATACGGTTGGCCGCTTCAATGCCCTTTTTGGCATCTCGTTCACTATCAATATAATATCCGTTGATTTTGATGGGTAAAAAATAGCTCAATGCCAAATAGTAGTTCACCTCCAAGTGTTCGGGATAATCCTCCAAAATCTCATAATAGATGACGTTGGCATCCGACTTCTTCCCCGATTTTTGTAATTCGCGGGCTTTTTGGAACTGCTTGTTGACCGCCTTGGGGTAGCTTTGTACGCAGGGATCGTCGTTGTCGTCGTCCTGAGCATGCAGCGACAAAACTGCCGTGCAGAGCAGCAATCCGATGATGAACTTGAGGTGCCTTTTCATGGTGTTCTTTTTATATTGATAATCAATAAATTATTATTTTGAAGAAGGTGCGCTTTTGGTGAGGGTATGGAACAGTTCTTCGAGGGAGGCGTTCTTCATGCCGCTCTGGGCAGCCTGCTCGTGCAAACTCTCTAACGTGGCATCGGCCACAATCTCGCCCTTGTTGATGATGATGGCTCGGCTGCACATGGCCTCCACCTCCTGCATGATGTGTGTGGAGAGCAGCACGGTCTTAGTCTTGCCGCACTCCTTGATGAGGTTGCGGATGCCGACCAGCTGGTTGGGGTCGAGTCCGGATGTCGGCTCATCCAAAATCAACACCTCGGGGTCGGAGATGAGCGCCTGCGCCAAACCCACACGCTGCTTGTAACCTTTCGACAGCTGGCCGATCTGCTTGTGCATCTCGGGGCCGAGACCGGTCATCTCGATCACTTGGTCCACACGTTGTTTGCGCTGCGACATCGGCACTTTCCGCAGTCCCGCGATGAAGCGCAGGAACTCAGTTACATACATGTCCATATACAGCGGGTTGGCTTCCGACAGGTAGCCGACTTTCTTCCGCAGCTCTAACGAGTCGTTCCAGATGTCGAGTCCGCACACGCTCACGTCGCCGCTGGTGGGCGGCTGGTAGCAGGTGATGATCTTCATCATGGTGGATTTCCCCGCCCCGTTGGGACCGAGAAAACCGACCACTTCTCCCTTGCCGACCTCAAAACTAACCTCTTTTAAGGCCCACTGTTTGCCGAACTGCTTCGATACTTTGTTGACGATGATTGACATGATATTGGATGTTTTTTTATTCTATTTTGGAATGGTGTAAAGTAGGAATCCACTGATACCTAAGTAGATGAGGTTGGGTAGCCAGACTGCCATGGCCGGTGATAGAGACTCAGAAACGGCGAAGACGGTGGATACCTGTTGCAGAAAGATGAAGGTGAACACGAAGAACATGCCGATAAAGATGTGCACTCCGATACCGCGTTGTGTTTTTCGCGCTGCCACGCACAACCCTAACAAGGTCATCACAATGATGGAGGCCGGATTGGCCACCCTTCGGTGCTGCTCAATCTGATAACTCTTCACCAGCGTGGAGCCTTTTTCCTGCTCTTTTTTGATGAATTTTTTGAGCTTGCTATAACTCATGGTGCCCGCCGTCGAGACATCTGGACTGAAGTCGGCGGGGCCAAAGTTGAAGGTGGTGTCCATCTCCATGCCGGCGGTCAGATGCTCGCGCCCCTCAGCGTCGAAGGTGCGGATGCGATAGTTGTACAACTTCCAGTTACTCTTGCAGGTGTCGTACATGATACGGTCGGCGCTGAGTTTGTAGGGGATGTTCTCTTCGCCGAAAATCTCGTAGGTGAACTTGTCGCCCATCAGCGCCTTTTTGCGCCAGTTCTGCACATAGACGTAAGAGTCTTTCGTGTTCTTGAAGTGGAAATTGCGTTGCGTGATGGCACCGACTCCCATGTTGTGGGGTGCGTGGAAGTATTTATCCTTGAAGGTGTTGAGATTGGCGTTGGCAGTGGGTACCACAAAATTCGACAAGAAGAGCGAAAAGATGCCCAACAGGATTGCTCCCACAATGTATGGCACGATGAAGCGGTAAAAACTCACACCTCCGTTGAAGAAGGAGATGATTTCGTTGCGCTCCGACAGCTTCGAGGTGAACCAGATGACCGAGATGAAGGTGAACAACGGGAAGAAAAGTGTGACAAAGTAGGGGATGAAGTTCAGATAGTAGCCCGTGATGACATTCATGGCAGTGGTGTTGTTGAAATACTGCATGTTTTGCGAAATGTCGAAAACAATGATGATAGTCATCAGCAGGGCAATGGCATAGAATACAGAACCGATGTACTTACGTAGAAGGTAAGTATCCATGAGGGTCCATCTCCAAGTGTCTTTTCTGAGTTTCATCGCCGATGGCTCTTTACTCTTTTCTTTTTTTGAAAATAGTTTTGAAATAGTTGATATGCCACAATGCATGGAAAAACGCAATGACTGTCATGGCGATGCCGAACCACACATGCAGCTTCAGTAGGGTAATGTAGCATTCTGGCCGATAGCCGTGGTGGATGAAAATGGCCAGAAGTAGCCCTAACAAGCACGATACCAAGAAGGTGACCGTGAGGGCGACATTCCACACTTTGCGGTGGGTGACCTTCGTCCATTGGTTGGTCTTGACAAGGATGAACGAGATGAGATACGCCAGCAGGGTGCCGCCAAGGATGAGATAGACGTGGTAGGGAGAGGTCGGCTTGGTAGTGGCTTCCTTCTCGGGCTGCTGCGTGATGACCGCCTGATGGGCATCGTACCCGGCATTTTCATCGTCAGTTACTTCCGGCTTTTCGGGAGTGATTTCTTGTGAAACGGGCTGCTCTTGTTCTGTAACTGCTGCCTGGGAAGTCTCCTTTGTCGGAACTGCCACTGTTTTGTGCTCAGGGGCTTTCGGCTGCTCGGCTTTCGGTTCCACCTTGGGCTTCGACAACTGTCCATGGTCGCAGAAGCCGTCGCCGTCGTTGTCGATGAACCGCCCGCAAATACCGGGACAGTCCACCTGAGGACAGTCTTGCTGGGCGGAGATGGCTCCGCAAATCATTATCAGTGATAGGGTTATGAAGATGATTCTTTTCATTTTTAGGAATTAAAAAGAATGACTATTTTTTACTTTTTTTTCAGATATTCATCCAGGAAGCGGAAGAATTCGCGCTGCCAAAGGATGGAGTTTTGCGGTTTGAGCACGAAGTGGCTCTCGTCGGGGAAGAAGAGGAAACGGCTGGGGATGCCTTTCATCTGGGCGATGTCAAAGGCCTGCATGCCTTCCGTGTAGGGGATACGGAAGTCGTTGCCGCCATGGATGACGAGGATGGGGGTGTCCCAGTTGCCCACGAAGCGGTGGGGCGAGAAATTGTAACTGTTGGGAGTGTTGTCCCAGTAGTTGCCCTCAATGTCGTGGTTGGCGAAGAACAACTCTTCGGTGGTGCCGTACCAGCTCTCGAAGTTGAACATGCCGCAGTGGGCGATGAGCGCTTTGAAGCGTTTCTCGTGGTGGCCGGCCAGCCAGTACACTGAGAATCCGCCGAAGCTGGCGCCCACGGCGCCTAAGCGGTTCTCATCCACGTAGGATTCTTTCGCCACATCATCGATGGCGGAGAGGTAGTCCTTCATGCACTGTCCGCCGTAGTCGGTGCTGATCTCGTCGTTCCACTCTGTGCCGAAGCCGGGCAGACCGCGACGGTTGGGAGCCACCACGATATATCCGTGAGCGGCCATGATGGCGAAGTTCCATCGATAGGAGAAGAACTGGCTGACAGGTGATTGCGGACCGCCCTCGCAGTAGAGCAGGGCGGGATATTTCTTGTTGGGGTCGAATTTCGGGGGATAAATCACCCACACGAGCATCTCCTTGCCGTCGGTGGTCTTCACCATGCGTTTCTCCGTCTTGCCCATGTCAATCTTGTCGAGATACTCCTTGTTGGTGAAAGTGAGCTGGGTCTCGGCACCCTTGTTGGATGGGTCAATGGCGTAGATTTCAGCCGGCTGCTGATGGGTGGTCTTGGTGGCGATGAGCTTACCATTAGCCCATGCAAGACTGTTGTAATCGTGGTTGCCATTAGTGAGAATCTTAACCTCTGTGATGGTTTCCTTTTTCTTCTCTGAGCGGGTCTGTGAAACAAAAATCTGGTTGGTGCCCTCGTAACTGCTCAGGAAGTAGATCTTCTTGCCGTCGGGACTCCACACGAAACTTTCAGGATTCAGATTGTCGGCAAACACACGCTTGACGGTGACGTTGTTTTTGAAGTCATGCACCTTCATTACCTTGTGGTCGGACTCGAAGCCTGGCGTTTCCATGCTCCACCACACAAGTTGGCTGCCGTCGGGGCTCCACACGGGGTTCATGTCGTAGCCGAGGTTGCCTTCGGTGAGGTTGGTGGTTTGACCGCTGGCGAGGTCGTAGATGAAAATGTCGGTGTTGGTGCTCACAGCGAACTCTTTACCGCTGGCGCGTTTGCAGCAATAGGCAATCTTCTGTCCGTCAGGGCTCCACACAGCGTCCTCCATGCCTCCAAATGGCGGCACCGGACAGTGGAAACGCTCGCCTTTCAGCAAATCGATGGCTTTGTCAGGCGCATCGTAGGGGGCGACGAACAGGTGGGCGTAAGTGCCATCTGCCCAGCTGTCCCAGTGGCGGTACATCAGGTCGTCGTAGATCATCGCGTTGGCTTTGGGCAGGTCAGGGTAGCGGTCGGTGATAGTGGGGTCGAGCTGCACGTTGCAGGTGTAAAGAATGTGCTTGCCGTCGGGGGAGTAGGAGAATCCGTTGATGCCAAGCTTGGAATGGGTGATTTGTTTGCGTTCGGTGCCGTCGGGATTGCTCTCAAAAATCTGTGTGGTGCCTTCTGCACCGAACAAGAAGGCGATTTTCTTGCCGTCAGGTTTCCATACGGCTTGTGATTCGCTGGCGGAGGTGCGCGTTACCTGTGTGGGAGTGCCGCCGCCGACGGGTATCGTGTACAGGTCGGTATTTCCGCTGTTTTTCTTGTAGTTGTAATAGGTGACCCCATACAGCAGTGTGGCGCCATCGGGAGACACTTCAGGAGCACTCACACGGCCGAAAGTCCACAAAATCTCTTCGGTTAAAATGCCTTTCGAAAAGTCGGGAGTGGGACGAGCCTCTCGAAGGGAAGCGTCTTTTGACGAATTTTTGCTTTTTGAGCTAACGTCTTGTGCACTTACTTGCGCGTTGGGAATGAGTATCATCATACTAATAACGACAAAAAAGAAGATTTTTTTCATAAGATTTTATTATGTAATAATTTGATTTTTAATAATTTAATTAATGAAAAGCGGATTTTGCTTTCAAACGGCAAATTTACATTTTTTCCTCGTATTTTTGCATACTCAAATTTGATTTATGAAAGATATTCAAAATCAGCAGCTTAAATCTTATAATACCTTCATGGTCAGCGCATTGTGCGACCGATTGGTGCAGGTGGAAAATGATGATGAAATTCCTCGTCTGTGGCAGGAAGGAATCTTTAACCAACCGTACCTCGTTTTGGGCGGTGGCAGCAACATCCTTTTTACCGATGATTTTCATGGTACGATTGTGCAGATGTGTACCCATGGAATCGCTGTGATAGAGGAAGATACGGACTCTGCGTTGGTGGAAGTGGCCGCCGGCGTCGATTGGACCGACTTTGTGGATTTCTGCATTCAAAACCATTATTATGGGGTGGAAAATCTGATTGGCATCCCTGGCCGCGTGGGAAGTTCTCCCGTGCAGAATATCGGGGCCTACGGCGTGGAGGTGAAAGATGTGATTGACAGTGTGATAGGTTTTAGAATCTCTTCACAAAAACCATTTGCTCTTCGCAATGAAGAGTGCGCCTTTGGCTACCGTTCCTCCATCTTCAAGACCGAATGGAAAAACGACGTGCTCATCACCCGCGTGCGCTTCCGTCTTTCCAAAATTCTGCATTTTACGCTTACCTATCAAGCATTATCCAAAGAATTGGAAAACAGAAAGTTGGAATTAACTTTGGAAAATGTCGCCGCGCTGGTGAAGTCCATCCGCGATGCCAAGTTGCCCGACATTACGAAGATCGGTTGTGCCGGCAGTTTCTTCAAAAATCCGGTGGTGGATATTGCCGTTCGCGACCGCCTCGCCGAGCAGCTCCCGCAGCTGGTTTCCTATCCGGCAGGGGAGGGGAAGGTGAAGTTGGCCGCCGGACAGCTCATCGACCTCGCCGGCATGAAGGGCGTCCGCGAGGGTGATGCGGGCGTGTATCCGCTTCAGGCATTGGTGATTGTGAATTATGGAAATGCTTCAGGATCAGAAATTTGCACCTTCTATAAAAAGGTGCAAAAGGCCGTCTTCGACCGCTTCGGCATCGCCATCGAACCTGAGGTAAATATTGAATGAAATAAATTTACAAAAAATTGAAAATTCCATCTTGCAGTTCAAAAAATTAATAGTAAATTTGCACCCTCCAAAAAATTAACGATTTGCAAGATGGAAAAACGATGGATTCTCAATGCTGCCCCCGATGAAAGTGAAGTGGAGAGCTTCAGTAAACTTTTGTCTATTGAAAAACCTTTAGCTTCTCTACTCATCAGCAGAGGAATCCGCACGCTGGAGGATGCGGAGTTGTTTTTCAACCCAGATATTTCCAAATTGCACGACCCCTTCTTGATGAAGGATATGGACAAGGCCGTTGACCGCCTCTCCCGCGCCATCATCAATAACGAGAAAATCCTTATCTACGGCGACTACGACGTCGACGGCACTTCTGCGGTCGCACTCGTCTATTCTTTCTTGAAAGAAATTATTGGAGCCGATTATAAGAATTATATCGAATACTATATACCTGACAGATACTTAGAGGGTTACGGTATTTCTGACCAGGGTATCGAATATTGCCACGCCAACGATTTTACGCTGCTGATTTCGCTCGATTGCGGCATCAAGGCCAACGATAAGGTGGCTTTTGCCAATAGCTACGGCATCGACGTCATCATCTGCGACCATCACCTTGAGGGCGACGAACTGCCCGATGCGGTGGCGGTGCTCGACCCCAAACGCAGCGGCTGTCCTTATCCGTACAAGGAACTTTCCGGTTGTGGCGTGGGCTTCAAACTCATCCAGGGCTACTGCAAGAAATTCAACCTGCCCGACCAGCTGTGGCTCTCCAAACTCGATTTGGTGGCCATCTCCATTGCTTCCGACATCGTGGCCATCACCGGCGAAAACCGCATTCTCGCCTATTTCGGCCTCATCATCATCAACCGATTCCCGCGTGTTGGTATCAAGTCCATCATCGAACAGTCGGGCATCAAGATTCACTATCCGCCTACCGAGCAGACCATCTTCAACCGCGTCATCTCCATCACCGACCTCGTGTTTAACGTGGGGCCTCGTATCAACGCTGCCGGACGTATCAACACCGGCCGCGAGTCGGTGAAACTGCTGATTTGCGACGATGAAGACAAGTCGATGGAGATCGGCAAGAACATCAACTCGCACAACGACACCCGCCGCGACCTCGACAAGAAGGCCACCAGCGAGGCCGTCAACGAGATTCTCTCCAACGACGACTACCGCGACCGCAAGAGCATCGTGCTCTACAACCCCACGTGGAACAAGGGTATCATCGGGATTGTGGCCTCCCGCATCGTGGAGGAGTTCTACCGTCCCACCATCATCCTCACTAAGTCCACCGACGGACTCATTACCGGCTCGGCCCGCTCCATCAAGGAGTTCAACATCTATAACGGCATCGACTATTGCGCTGATTTGCTGGAGCATTTCGGCGGTCACAACTACGCCGCGGGCCTCTCGCTGAAAGAGGAGAACCTGCAGGCCTTCATCGACAAGTTCGAGCAGTTCGTCTCCGAACAAATCCAAGATGAGGCCGCCCTCATTCCTGAAATCGACGTGGATATGGAGTTGGATCTCACCGACATCACCTCCCGTTTCATGGAGAACCTCAAGCGGTTCGCCCCGTTCGGTCCCGGCAATATGGCGCCGGTGTTCCTCTCACGCCGCCTCGTGGAGGAGGGCAACGCCCGTATCGTCGGCGAGAAACATATCAAGATGCGCGTTTGCTACCGCAACAAATATTGTCGCCCCATCGACGCCATCGCCTTCAACCAGAAAGAGAATTTCGACAAGGTGATTTCTGGCGAAGACTTCGACATGCTGTATCATGTGGAGGAAAATACTTGGAATAACGTGACCTCCATCCAGCTGAATGTGAAGGATATCAAGTGCAGCGACTAACTGCAAAGAAAAAAGTTGTAACTTTGCATCCGTTTTTCATTGATTATTAAATTTTCGTAACACTATGAATAGTAACGAGATACGTAAGGCATTTTTGGATTATTTTGCTTCAAAAGAACATACGATTGTACCATCAGCTCCGATGGTCATCAAGAACGACCCTACCCTGATGTTCACCAACGCAGGTATGAATCAGTTCAAAGATATCTTTTTGGGCAATGTGCCGCGGAAATTTCCCCGCGCCGCCGACTCGCAGAAGTGTCTTCGTGTTTCTGGTAAACATAATGATTTAGAGGAGGTTGGAAAAGATACCTACCACCACACCATGTTCGAAATGCTCGGCAATTGGTCGTTCGGCGACTACTTCAAGGCCGATGCCATCGCCTACGCTTGGGAGTTCCTCACCGAAGTGGTGAAACTCGATAAAGACCGCCTTTACGCCACCGTCTTTGGCGGCGATGAAAAGGACAAGACCGAAGCCGACGAGGAAGCCAAGCAACTGTGGATGAGATTTTTGCCAGAAGACCGTATCCTTTATGGCAACAAAAAGGACAACTTCTGGGAGATGGGAGACACCGGCCCGTGCGGCCCTTGCTCCGAAATCCACATCGACCTCCGCGATGACGACGAGCGTCAGAAAATCAATGCCGTAGCCCTCATTAACAAGGATAATCCGTTGGTGATTGAAATCTGGAACCTCGTTTTCATGCAATTCAACCGTTTGGCATCCAGTGAGTTGGTGCCGCTTTCCGCCAAACACGTGGATACGGGTATGGGCTTTGAGCGCCTCTGTATGGCCGTTCAAGGTAAGAAGTCGAACTACGACACCGACGTGTTCCAGCCGCTGATTCAGAAACTGGCTCAGCTTTCCAACAAAAAGTACGGTGACGACCACCAGACCGACATTGCGCTCCGCGTAGTGGCTGACCATCTCCGTGCTGTCAGCTTCGCCATCGCCGACGGGCAACTGCCGTCGAATACGGGTGCGGGCTATGTCATTCGCCGCATCCTGCGCCGCGCCATCCGCTACGGCTACACTTTCCTCGGTTTTAACCAGCCTTTTATTAATACATTGGTCAAAGACCTTGTGGCGCAGATGGGCGGTCAATTTCCTGAACTGAAAGCGCAACAGGTTTTGATAGAGAAGGTTATCGCTGAAGAAGAAACATCCTTCCTCAAAACCCTTGAGTCGGGCATCGTCAAGTTTGAGAACTATTGCTCTAAGCTGGCAGCTGGCAAGCCCGTGGCAGGTGACTTTGCTTTCGAGCTCTTCGACACTTACGGCTTCCCGATAGACCTTACCCAACTGCTGGCTTCCGAAAAGGGACTGCTGGTAGATATGGAAGGTTTTCAGAAAGGACTGGCAGAACAGAAGGCCCGCTCGCGTGCCGCCGCCGCTGTGGAGACCGAAGACTGGGTGGAGCTTTCCAGCGACATCCACCCGACCGAATTTGTCGGTTACGATACTCTTTCTTGTGAATGCAAGATTTTGAAATACAGAAAGATCAAGACGAAAGGAAAGAGCCTGTTCCAGATTGTTTTGGATCGTACTCCTTTCTATGCCGAATCGGGCGGTCAGTTGGGCGATAGTGGTATTTTACAGAATATTAATGAGAAAATTAAAATTGATAATACCATCAAGGAGAACAACCTGTGGGTGCATATCTCCACGGCTCTGCCTGAGAATCTGACGGGTACGTTCACCGCCACCGTCAACGAAGATTTGCGGCAGACCACGCAAAACAACCATTCGGCTACCCACCTGATTCACTTTGCGTTGCGCCATGTGTTGGGTACGCATGTGGAGCAGAAGGGCTCGCTCGTCGCTCCCGACCGTTTGCGTTTCGACTTCTCGCATTTTGCCAAGATGAGTGATGAGGAGATTCAGCAGGTGGAGAAGATGGTGAACGACTTGGTACGTAAGAACTTACCGCTGAATGAACGCCGTGCTGTTCCGATTGAGGAGGCTCGCCAATTAGGAGCTATGGCTCTGTTTGGAGAGAAGTATGGCGACAAGGTGCGCGTCATCCAGTTTGGTGACTCCATCGAGTTCTGCGGCGGTACGCATACTTCGGCTACCGGTAATATCGGCTTGGTGAAGATCATTTCTGAAAGCGCCATCGCTGCTGGTGTGCGCCGTATCGAGGCCATCACGGGCAAATATGCTGAGGAGTATGTCAACGGTTTCATTACCATTCATAATAATCTGAAGGCACAACTCAACACCGATAATTTGGAGCAGTCGGTGAGCCGTTTGGCTGCTGAGAATGCTGCCATGAAGAAGACCTTGGAAGCCTTCAAGCAGGAAAAAATTGCTGCTACGGCTACTGCAATGAAAGACAAAGCAGTGGAAATCAACGGTTTCAAGGTGATCTCTGGCGTGTTGGAGATGGATGCCGACAGTCTGAAGCAGATTGCGTATCAGTTGCGCACGGCTGCCGAGAAGTTGTTGGTAGTTTTCGGCACGGTGGAGGGCGGAAAACCGAACCTCACGGTGGCGTTGTCTGACGACCTCGTAGCCAGCGGGTTACAGGCGGGCAAGCTGGTGCGGGAGGCTGCAGCTCTGATACAGGGTGGCGGCGGCGGACAGCCCTCGTTGGCTCAGGCCGGCGGCAAGAACTGCGACGGCATCCGCGCTGCTGTTGACAAGGTTGTGTCTGTGGTGACTGAAGGGTAGTAGATTACTGGGGCAACTCCCCTAATGCTTTGATTTTCTGGTACAATTCAGGGAAACGCTGTTCCAAGGCTACTGGCCGTCCGTTTTCTAAAAAACAGTGCGTGCTGGCGGCTTGGCAGACCAACTTTCCATTCGCTTTCATGGTGTAGGCGAAACTGATCTTCAACGCACTCATCTCCGCAATTTTCACCTCTATGAAAATCACATCCTTGAATTGCGTAGGAGTCTTGTAATGGCAACTGATGGCCACCACGGGAGAAACCACACCTTCAGCCTCCAGTTGGTCGAATCCGTAGCCAATTTGGTCCATCCAATCTACGCGTGCTTCTTCCATAAACCGCACGTAATTAGAGTGATGCACAATTCCCATCTTGTCGCACTCATAGTATTTTACCACGTGTTCGTAAGGTTTCATGTCTCAATTTTTTATAAAATTTGTTTTAGTCATTGATGAGGATGTTGTCATCAATCCATCGGCGCAGGAAGGTTAGTTTATCCTTACGGAAATAACGTCTGAAGATGTATCGGTCAGCGTATTCATTCTGCACAAATTCTGTGTTGTGTACGATAGGGAGAATGGGAAGGGTAGGCCGGTTCAGGCGGCGGAGCTTTCTTTTGCTCTTGGAGGAAAAACCTCTGTTTTCGATGAGGTTGGTGTCGGGAATGATGCTGAAACACTGTTTTTTCCACAAATGAATGAAATACTGATATTCCCAGATGTCGATATCGGGGTATTGGGTGATGAGTTTGAAGCGACGCATCCAGAAGTTGGGCACTTTTCTTTTCACGGTATAGGGGGCAAAGATGTCCGGGAAATCGGAAACGGAGACCTCTTTGGCGTGGATGTCGAAACCTTGCCAGCGGTCGCGCCAGGTGGCAAACCCCCATACAGTAGGATAGGCGGAAAAATAGTAGGATGATTCTACTGACTTCTTTTTCAGAATGTTACATCCTCCAATGTGGCCAACTTTCTGGTTGTCACGGTATTTCTCCAACAGTTCTTCGCAGTAGGGGAAGAAGTCAGGATGGGGGATGGTGTCGTCGAAGAGGATGATGCCCTCACTTTCGTTCTCGAAGAACCAGTTGATGGCGCTCACCACATGTTTCGATTTGCCGAGATGTTTCGCATTGAAATTGGTGTGCAGTTCGCAGGGCCATTCGCAGGCGAAAACGCACTGTACCTCAAGGGTTTTGCGATAGTCCACGCGGTCGTCTGGGGCAGCGCCGTCAACCGAAACATATAGTTTTTCGGGCTGCAGGGCGTGCAGTGTGGTGAAAAGATCGTGGGTGAATTCCACCCGATTGTAAGCGATAACTAAAATGGGCGTTTTGAACATTTTTCTGATTTTAAGTTAGGAAAATGAAGGAGCATTGCGTCTGCGATGACGAGTGATGTCATGGCTTCCACCACAGGCAGTACCCGGGGCACCACCGAACGGTCGTTACGTGAATGTCCTTTGTATAAGGTTGGATTTCCTTGAAAGTCAATGGTGTTTTGGTCAATAGGGAGGGAGGGGATGGGTTTGAAGGCGGCGCGGAAGCGGATGTCCTGTCCGTTGCTGATGCCGGCCTGGATGCCTCCATCGTGGTTAGTGTGGAAGGAGAAGTCAGTGTTTTGCAAATCGTTATATTGCGAGCCGGTCATGTGGACGGCAGCGAAGCCTTCGCCGATTTCAAAGCCTTTGCAGGCGGGGATGGAAAGCATGGCGGCAGCGAGACGGGCATCCAGTCCGCCGTAGGTGGGCTCGCCCCATCCTGCCGGCACATTGCGGATGATGCACTCCACGAGCGCGCCGGCAGTATCGTTATCGCCTGCTTCCGCTATTTCTTTTGTAAATGATTCTATTTCAATATGAAAATGATGAAGTAATAGTTTGGCTATTGCCCCACCCACCACGCGACAGGCAGTCTGACGGGCAGAAAACCGTCCGCCTTGCTCGTTGCAGTGGTGACCGAATTTCTCTTTCAGCACATACGAGGCATGAGAGGGTTTTAGCACAAAATTATTCTCTTCAACAATCTTAACATCTTTATTATCAATCAAAAAAGCAATGGGCGCGCCCGTGGTCTCGCCTTCATACAAACCCGATATAAACTGAACGTGGTCGGGCTCTCGGCGGGTATTGCCATGCCCATCGTTGTAAACGGTCAGCGAGCGTCTGTCTAACTCTTTCTGCACAAAATCCACATCCATAGGAAGTCCGGCAGGACAGCCGTCCACCACCCCACCGATGCAGCTGCCGTGGGTCTCGCCAAAATCTGTCAGTCTGAATCTCTCTCCAAAAGTGTTCATGGTTCTTCTGTGGGGGTATTGTCGGTTGTGGTGGGTCTGATGACGGGGTTGTCAAAAATGCCGCTGATGTCGGCTGGACGGAAGGCACTCATCCACTTGAAGTCTTTGAGACGGCGGTCGTCGTCGGTCAGCTCCTGGTCGGGATGGAGTTTGCCGTCAGGGTCGTTGTAGAAGCGGATGGTTTGTATCTCGTTATCTTTGAAAAAGATGGTCATCTCGCTGGTAATGGTGGAGTTGACGCCGATGAGCGAGCTGTCCTGCTCTTGAATATAGTACAAACATTCGGCATTGCCCACCACATCCACGCGGCTGAGTTGTTTCTCATGGATTCTTCCGGTGATGGTGATTCCTCTTATCTGATTGAACTCTGTTTCATGGAAAAGTGAAGAAGCGATGAATGCAGTGCGACAGAGGTGAACGTCGATGTTGGCCGAGTCGAGGATAACGAACTTGATGGTGTCGGCGGTGAGCTGGTTGGCTTCCGACCATACCACCGGCGAGTAGAACATCAGAATGAGGGAGTCTTCGAGGTGATAGACGAGCGAGTCGCAGGCACCTTGCATGTCGTGGCGGAAGAACTTGGCGTGGTTGTAGGCGAACATGTCGGTCGGGTTCTGGGTGGTGTCGAACAGCACGCGCAGGGTGTCGGCATGCAGAAACAGCGAGTCGTTGCCGTCGATGAGGGTGAGCATGCTGCTGTCGGTGCTGATGGCGTACTGGCAGTCAAGATATTCGAGGTAGTTGCCGTCCACAATGAAGTTCTGTACAGAATCCACTAAATGCACATGGTTCCATCCCTGTCCGTATTTGATGTTGTTGTCGAAATAGAGGCTGTCGCCCGAGATGTGCTGGTTTTGGTTGTGCAGTTCGGCATTGCCCACAAGGCTGACCAATTCTTCTTTCGTGTCGTACCAGCCTTTGTCGGTCCATGCTTCGTTTTCGGTGGAATAGAGGTGGGTACGGGAGGTGAAGTGTAGCACTTCCGTGGCGGTGTTGTAGGCGGCGTTGTCGCAGGTACCCGTATAGGTCTCATTCACAAACAATACACTGTCGCTTACGTAGGCGGTTTTGGTGTCGGTATAATAATAACCTTTCTGGCTGGTGAGCACGTTGGAGTCGCTCACCATACGGCCGCCGCAGAGGTAATATCCCATCTTGGCGTCGAGGTCGTAGGTCATGCTGTCGGTGTAGAGCGTTGTGCTGTTGTCGGTCAGTCGCACATTATAATATATAGTCACCACGCGGCTGTTGCCATCATACAGGATCTCTTTCCCATAGAGGGTTACCGAGTCGTTGACGTGGATTCTGACGGGGTTGCCGTGGGCGTATAGCCGGTTCTCGTTGCGGTAGTTGTCGGCCGACTGGCAGTAGCCGACGGTCTCTCCATGCCGGAAGATGACATTGCCGGTATATTGCTCCACCCCTGGCCGCAGGTCTTCATCATATTGAAGCAGGTCGGCCTGGAAATAGATTTTCTGTTGGGCTAATGTGGGTGTAAGACCAGAAACCAGCAACAGAAGAAGAAGGTAGAGCAGCCGTTGGAGCATAACTATTGGGCTGGAGTTTCTTCGGAAAGGGAGATGGCTACGCCGTCGATGGACACAATACGGTCGTTGTGATAGGTGGTGGTCTTCACCACGTTGCCATGTCCGTCGTATTCAATTTCTTCCCCTTCTTTTTTATTTTTGACATAATTCGTAACTTTGACCACTTCACCGTTTTGGTAGGTGGTCATCTTGCCGGTACCTTGCTGAAAGACAGCATGTCCGACGGGCATCTCATTCTCATCATAATAATTCCATTCGCCGTCCATCATGCCATTTTTGTATGAACCAGTACAACGCAGCGCATTCAATCCGTTGATGGTCTCGGCTTTGCTGTACCATGCGGTGTAGGTCCCTTCAGCCACATCGTTTTTGTAGTGCATCTCCGACACTTTCTTGTTGAGTTTGTCGTAATACGACTGTGTGCCTTCGAGTTTGTCGTTTTCGTAGTAGCACTCCATCTCGCGGCCTCCGGTGATGAAATAGGTGCGCATCCGTCCGTTCTTTTTACCCTCTTTCATCTCAATATCCATGGTGATGACACCTTCTTGGTTAAAATATTCGGCGAGGCCTTCCTCTTTGTCGTTCTTGTAACGCACCAATGAGCGGAGGTGCCCGTTGGGATAATACTCGCGTGCCTCTCCATTTTTCTTCTTCCCTTTATATTCAATGCTTGACTTCATGGCTCCATTGGGATAAAACTCCTCTTTGGTCTTGGCTCGACAAGCTATAAGGGTGAGGATAAGGATGGAAAGAAGGGTCCAGAACATGGTTTTGGGTAAGTTGAAGTTCATAGTCAGAGGTTATTTGGATAGGGTGATGTTCTGTTTTCTCATTTTACGGTTCTGACGCCACTCGCCGAAGCTGGCGAAGCAGCTGTAGAGGATGGGGATGAGAACTAAGGTGACGAGGGTGGATACCGAAAGACCCCACGCAACGGTCATACCCAGCGAGCGCCACATCTCCGCGCCTTCGCCAGTGCCCACGGCCATCGGGATCATACCGAGCACCGTGGTGAGGGTGGTCATCAAGATAGGTCTTAGACGCGACTTGCCGGCGGTTACCACAGCATCGCGGATGGTCATGCCTCTCTCTCGGCAGAGGATCGTGTAGTCAATCAACACGATACCATTCTTCACCACAATACCGATCAACATCAGCAATCCCACCAAGGCCATCACACCCAACGGGGTGTTGGTAAGGGCCAGTCCGATGAACACGCCCGTGAAGGCGAACGGGATGGAGAACATGATGACGAAGGGGTAGGTGAACGACTCGAATTGTGAGGCCATCACGATATACACCAACAGCACGATGAGCACCATCAAGGTCGTCATGTCGGCGAAGGCCTCCTGCTGATCTTCCCACGAACCGCCGATATTGTAGGTCATCTCGCCGGGAATGTCCATCTGGTGAAGCTGCTCTTTAGCGCCATCCACCACCTCGCTGAGCACACCGTCCTTGCCGACCACGCACGACACCTTGATCATACGCTCGCGGTTCTTACGCTCGATGGTCGGCGGGGTGAAGGTCTCCTCGATGGTGGCGAGTTCTTTCAGGCGGATGCCGCTGCCACCGGTGAGGGGGTAGATGAGGATGTTCTCAATATCATCGATGCTCTGACGATGACTTTGCAGGTTGCGGACGCGGATGTTGTACTCGTCGCCCTCTTCACGGTAGTAGGAAGCGATGTTGCCGTTGAAGGTGTTGCGTACGTAGGTGGCCGCCGTGGTCAGGTTGAGGCCATGTTCGGCCAGCTTCTGCCGGTCGAAGCTGATGTGCAGCTCCGGCACATACTCGGTACGGCTGATGTTGACCTCCGAACAGCCTTTCACCTTGCGCATTCTATCGGCCAGCTCGGCCGCCACTTTGTCGGAGGTGGCGAAATCGTAGCAGTAGAGCTCAATATCCACAGAGTTCTGTCCGCCCATGCCGCCGCCACCCACCGTGACGTTGTACTTGTACAGCTCCTCATATTCGTTGAGGTCGGCACGTACTTGGTCGGCAATTTCTGTGATGGAACGTTTACGCTCGGTCTTGTTTTTGAAACGCATGTTGAATTTCACGATGTTGGAGCCCGTCTCCGACATGATGCCGAAGGAGTTGTCATCGTCGGGCTGTCCTACCGAGAAGTTGCACATCAGCAGTTCGGGGTACTCTTTCTTCATGTGCTCAGTAAAGCGGAGGCCGAAGTCGCGGGAATACTCCATACGGGTGCCGACGGGCAGTTTCACCGTGGCCGACAGTCGGCCCATATCCTGTGTGGGGAAGAACTCCGTCGGGATGACTTTCAGCAGAGTTAAGCTGCCGCCAAAGATGGCAAGGGCAACCAGGATGACGATGAAGCGGTGTGACACGCACCAGCCGAGGAAGCGGCTGTACAGCTTGTCAAGACCGTTGAGCGACCATTCGATGGGTTTGTAGATGGCGCCGAACACCTTGCCGCGGCTCGGGTTGCTCTTCAACATGAGGGAGCAGAGCATCGGGGTGAGCGATAGTGCCGCGAGGGTGGACACCGAGCAGACGATGGCCACAATCCAGCCCAACTGTTTGAACAGGATACCGGCTTGGCCTTCGAGGAAGGTGAGCGGTACGAAGACGGCGAGGAGCACGAGCGTGGTGGCGATAACCGACAGCGACACCTCACTGGTGGCGAACACTGCCGCCGACTTGGGCTTGGTGCCTCGCTCAATATGTGTGGTGATGTTCTCCAACACCACAATGGCATCGTCCACCACCATACCGATAGCGATACTTAATGATGATAGTGAGATGATATTCAGTGTGTTACCTGTAAGTCTCAAATAGATAAAGGCGGCCACAAGCGACACCGGGATGACGATAGCCACGATGAAGGTGGCGCGCCAACGGCCGAGGAAGAACAGCACCACGATGACCACTAATATCAAGATGGTGAAAATGGTGCTTTTCAAACTGTCGATAGTGTTGACAATACTTTCGGAAGTGTTGGCGATGATGCCGATTTCAATATCGGAAGGGAGGGTTTCTTGCAGTTCGGGCAGCAGGGCCATCACCTTGTTGGAGATGTCCACCGAATTGGCGCCCGACTGCTTCTGCACGATGATCATGGCGCCGCGGGTGCCGTTGTTATACACCTCTTGCAGGCGTTCCTGCACGGTGTCGATCACCTGGGCCACATCACGCAGATAGACGCTCTTGGTGGTGCCGTCGCCGGCCACCACGATGTCGTTGAGTTGGTCGGCATTGTCGAACTCGCCCTGCACACGCATCGAGTAGGTCTCGGTGCCGATGTCCATCGAACCTAACGGCAGGTTGCGGTTCTCAGCGGCGATTTTCTGGGCGATGCCGGAGATGGTGAGGTTGTATTCGTCGAGTTTGTCGGGGTCGCAGTAGATGGCGATCTCACGCTTCGGGGCACCGGAGATGGAGACTGTACCTACGCCTTTGATACGGCTAATCGGCTGTGACACACGCTCATCGAGAATCTTATAGAGGGCGTTGGTGCTTTCTGCCGACTTCACCGACAGCATCAGGATGGGGATATCCTCCATGCTGAATTTGAAGAGGAAGGGCAGGTTGCAGCCGTCGGGCAGCTGCGAGTTCATCATGTCGAGCTTGTCTCGCACGTCGTTGGTCGCCTTGTCGATGTCGATACCATACTCATATTCGAGGGTGATGATGGAGTAGTTCTCCTTCGACTGGGAGGTCATCTCTTTCAAGTCCTCCACACTGTTGAGCACGTTCTCGATGGGCTTGGTGACGTTGTTTTCAATATCGGCCGCGCTGGCGCCGGCGTACACCGTAAACACCATGATGTGGTTGGAACCCATGTCGGGGAAGAGGTCGATGGGCAGTTTCATGACCGAATAGACACCGAGGATGGCGATGGCCACATAAACGAGGGCGGTCATGATTGGCTTTTTTACAGCAGACTGGTACAGGCTCATATTGTATCTTTTTAGAATTTAATTCACGCATTATCAATACACTACACTTCCAACTCCCCACGTGAATTATGGATTGAAAAGGGCATGATTTTCCCGCTGCAAAGATACAATTTTCTTTGGTTAGTTATTGGCCAATTTTACAAATCTATATACTTCGCATCCACAAACTCGGTGAGCCAAATGCCATTTCTGCTATAAAAGAACGGCACCCCGTCTTTGACCATTTGACCAGTGTTGATAGTGAGAACAGTAGGTTCACCGTGACGTTTTCCTACTTTTACAGCATCTTCGATGGTTTTGGAAAGATGTACGTGAAGTCTTCCGCTTTTCGTAATGCCCTGTTTCATAATCGAATCCACGAGGTTTTTAGCGGTTCCATGATACAAAACAGCTGGTGGTACAGCCTCATCCAGGTCCACATCTACATTAATGCTGTGTCCTTGACGGGCGCGTATCCGCAACTTGTCATCTGAAAATTCAAACCTCTGTTTGTCGTTCTTCGCGACGATTTCGCACAATTCGTCCCATGTATAGCCATGATTTTCAATTAAATCGCGCACCTCACGCCAACCATGAGAGTCGATGTTTTGTTTGTTATGCCGCAGCAGGCGGGAAAGTTTTCTTCCTTTTGAAACTATCTCTTGATTATCCATGGCTATTGATGCTGGTGAATAAAAATCTTGAAAGGTCTATCTCGTTCCTAAATCCAAGCAATGTAATTCTGTAAAACTCTCATTGCCAACCGGGAAATCCCCAATTCTTAAAATATTGGGGTGAGCGGCAGTCATCAGAAATTGGTTAATGGCAACAGCATCATCACGATGTGTAGCAATGTGTTTCAATGTGACTTCCGCAATTTTTAGCCTCTTTTCGTTGTATAATTTATTGGGAATTGCCGACCAAGTGGAAGGTCCGTAACCACTATTGCACAATTGTATGCTACAACGCCATATTCGCCATAAAAAGAACAAGTGAGGCGAATACCTTCCGTCGTCTAACAGATTCTCTATGATACCAATATCCGTATTGTAAAATCCCACATAATACACATAATTCATGGCATAAGCACATTTCTTATTGAAATCCTGCTCTTGTTGGATGCTTTGCAGAATAAATTCTATATCTTTCTGTGCTGCTGAAGTATGGATGTTCTCAGGGGTGATTTCTTGAATGCTAACTTTATCAAACAAATCTTTCGATTGTTCATCAAAATCCACTGCTTGCCAAAACTTTTCTTCGGATAGATGGGTGTAATTATCCACATGAAAATGTGTCTTAAGTGTTGAATCTAAGACGTAAAGACTGTCTGAAAGTTGTCGATAAAGCAAACTGTCTGAATAATCTTGATGTTCGGAAAAAAACTGTTGCCCCAAGGCAAGACAAGCGGAGAATTTCTTTTGAAGATCTTTTGATTTAATCATACTGATATCAGCATATTCGAGAGAAGCCACAGCCTCTTCGGAGCATTCGTATCTTCTCCACTTATCTCGAATGGAATAAAGTCCGTTCAGCAAGACAAATGAATTGTAGGCCTCCACCATATCAGCAAAGAAAGCGTCCTGGGGGAATTGGTCAGCCGACAGGAAATTGCAAAACAAGTCTTCACCTTTGTCAAAATCACAACCAGCTTCACCCATTTCTTCTTCGATAGGTGTCTCTTCAGGAGTTTCTTTTTTCTGTTTGTGGCTGCAGGAAGACAATGGTAAGAGAAAAACGATCACTGCAGCCAACACAATGATTGCCAAATGTTTGAATGACATATTTGTACGCATACGATGGGTTAATGGTTATTGAAAAAAAACGGCTCAAAGATACGAAAAAAATGTAACAATTTCTTTGTCCACTGCTCGTGCTGAGACAATGGTGGGTGGATGCTATCTTATTAGAAAGGTTGCATACACTTCTTGCAAGGCACACGTCTGACACTCTCATTTCCCTTGCGTATCGAAAAATAGGATTTTTCATCTTCAACATCCTTTGGATTGATGAAGATGTCGTATTCGTCGGATTTAAAATAAAGCGTTTCAATATGCATGGAACCTTCAAGAGTCCGTTCTCCTAACAAGACAATAGCCGGTGGGTCAGAGGCGTTTGACCCTTTTTTGAAAACAGCCACTCTATATGTGGGAAAATCCTCGGGATTGTGGTCTGTACTGGCATCCACGCGGGCATAAGAATACTCAAAATCAGGAAATTCTTTTCCGTCAAGTCTATAACAATCGTATGGCTCCCAATTTCCGCGCAGCGACGGGTGAAGACGAGCCATATCCTTCTTTTTCAGATATTCAGCATGGCGTTGTTCCAATGGTGAAGAATAGTTGACGATAATCCACGAGCCGGTATCCCATATTTCTCCATTGAGAATCATCGCTCCTCGCCAGCCGACATAGTCCCATGAGTTGGAGTCTAGTTTTGCTATCTGCTGACGGAACTGTTTGTCAAAAAGTGTGTCGAAATAACGTACCATTTGCTCTTCGTTCTCTATATCCGGCAGAGGATATCGGCGCCATAACGGATAAGAGACCATCTTAGCGAACATCTGCTTGTCTCCATTCGCGATCGCCTCAAGGATCATTTGATGGTACTGTTCATGTGTCAGCGTGTCGGAGAAATGCGACAAACCGGATTCATCATCTTCTTCCACAGCAACGGTCGCAGTTGTTTCCTTTTCGGCGGGAACAACCTTATTTGCGGATTTATGCCCGCACGAGCATAACGCGATGGTAATGAAGAGTGTAAAAATCGGAAATAGTTTCATTTTCACAATAAACAATTGTTTTTTAGCTGCTCAAAAAAAACTCGTGTTATAGTTTTCATACAACTTTCTAACGCAGATAATATTTCAATCATCCATGCATTCATTTTTCGCCGTCGGCATCGTAATCGCACTTGCCAACGTATTCAAAGAAATCTCCTGCCCATTCATATTTCAAGCCGTATCCTGTCGGCCAGTCTTTTTCGTTGACAACTTCGACCGTAATAACAGGATAGTCTCCTTCAAGTTCATCCACATCAATCAGGCTGACCTCTCCGAATAGCAAAGGACACCATCGCTGACCGCCACATTGCAGTTCAATGTGATCATATTGACCATTATTGGTATGGAAAAGTTTCTCTTTAACAAGTTTCCCATTGTTTACAGAAAAGGCACTGATGTTTTCCCAATGAACAATTCCTTGGTGACACACTTCCAATTCTGTCTTTAACAAATAATATGTCTTTCCAGTCTGATTCTTTATTTCGTATAGTCCGATTAGTTCACCTTGAATGTTTTGAAGGGATAGTGTGTCTATGTCACCATTGTCTTTAAATTGTATAATGTTGCGAAAAAACGTCGAATAATTTGTTTCGAGGGGGATGGAGTAAATTCTGATATTCCCACAATCTTTCCATATTAAATAGTAGGGTTCATCTTGAAAGGTGCGATACCCTATGCTTTTGCTATTCGCGGCAAAGTCGGGGTGGGAGACCAAGAATTTATAAACCTCGTCGAAACGGGTGTCCACCTCGTTAGAATTGATGATTTCATCTATGGGGTTGTCAAAAACGAATTCTGTACATTCCTCTTTTGGGGTGGTTTTCAGGGGTGAGGAATTCTCTTTTTTGCTGCACCCCCACAAAACAGAAGTGATCATCATTGCAGCCAACACAATGATTACCAAATGTTTGAATGATTTATTTGTACGCATACGATGGTATAATGGTTATTGAAAAAACGGCTCAAAGATACGAAAAAATATTGTATAATCATTACTGAACTATATGCCTTTGGCAAAAACATTGGTGATATATTGAGGTGCGACAGAAAAGGAAATCCAACTGCCATCGCGAGTGCGGTAAAGTTTGACATTATCTTCCTTCATCTTTTTGGCATCGACCTCCACATACACAGGCGTATCGTCCATGTTTTCCCCTTTTTCGATGGCCTCATTTTTGTTGTCATAAAGTGTCACATAGCCCAAAATCCCTATTTTCAGGATGTAGCGCACCAAAATGTAGGCAATGCCGTGGTATAATCTTTCGGGGGGATCTGCCAGCTCCAATCCCACGCCATTCGCGTGTCTGTGTCGCCGGCGCATTCTGATTTCTGTCAAATCATCCGACATCTCAAACCTTTGCTTCGGGTCGGTGGCCACGATTTCAAAGACCTCCTCCGCAGGAAAGTTATGTATGAACACCAAATTGGAGATTAGCATCCAACCACGCCGTTCCATCAACACATCATCATCGTGCCGGATTAAACGAATCAGCTCCCGCGTGCGCTGTTCGCGATCTTTTCCTATAGTGCGGTTTTCTGCCATGAAGGATGATGTTTTGATAATGCGTTATTTTGTTCCATTGGCAGCATAATCGCATTCCCCTGCGTATTTAAAAAGGTTCCCTTTCCACACGAATTTCTGATACTGATTGGTCATTCGTGTTGAGCAGCCGCACTCATCTGCCTCTTTAGAAGCAGCTATTCGGATATAAACAGCAGATTCTTTGGAATTGAAATAGCAAAGATCCCTAAAATCAATTTCTACCAATTCGTCATACAGCTCGTCATTGTTGCAGATTTCGGTTTCGAGACTTTGTCCATCTTCTGCACCACCATTAATGTCAACAGTTCCTTCAAAAACAGATGCTGGATGAAGTCCGGTTCTATCCAATTCGTATGCACACAATCTGTAGCTATTCCCGCTGCCCGTATAACCAGCATAGCCCCAAACAAGATACAATGTGGATTTTCCCGTATTAAGGGTGAATACAGTATCAGGAGTGAGACAATAGAAGCAATTCTCAGACGGGAATTCCTCCTCTGCAATCCGAACTATACCGCTATTTTTATATTGAACAATCATGTGTGGAATTTGGTGGGCGGCGTCTGGTTTCAGACCAATAAAACGGGCATTGCCATCATCGGAAACGGCAGGCTTAAATATTCCACAAAAATTTTCACTTGACAGGGAGTCGAACGCATAATCCATTGATGAAGGATCCGACAACAGGACTTGTACAAAAGCATCGTAAAAATCGTGATGGGTGACTTTGTGTGCCAGTTTCCATTCCGCCTCCTCCATAGAGGAGAAAGTGATTTCAATGGAGTCTTTTTGATCTTGATGTACCCAAATACTCTTTTGAGCGAATTTCTGCTCAAAGGCAGGCATATCGGGCTCTGTTGAGCTGTTTTTGTTGTTTTTACTGTTGCTGCAACCGATGAGAGTGGTGGCAAGGAGGAATGTGAAGGCGATAAAAAAATGTCTCATAAATGATTGGATTAAAGTTAAAGATTGGAGGCGCAAAGATACTACGAAAACCGTAAAGTTATGCATTTCAGTTTGTAACATGCACTACGACATCAGCATGTGCGCTATGACCTCACATCACTCATGTAAATCAGTACATATTTGTCTTTTCTATTAGTATTTGTAAACCACCTTATAGTTGGCAAACTCTTTTGTCTTTTTCGTTTTAGGATCCGTGTACATAATTCGCAGGTTTGGGAATTCGTCATTATAGATATACTCATAATCGCCATTCTTGAAATAGTACTCGCGCTTTACCTCATGATACCAACCTTGAGTGATGACCAAATCTGGCGCTGCTGAAAACATCTTATCCTTTTTCCAGGCAATATAGCGGTATGAACCATCTATAACTTTTTCAATTCTCACAATTGATTCTCCCAGTTCAAACTCTTCAAACAACTGTCCATCGCCATCCAGAAATTTTTCCAGTTTAGGATTGTAGGTCGGATAAGTAATACGATTGAAATGTTCTCCATCCCATTCATAATGGATATAGTAGTCATGCCATGCATCATACTCATACAGTTCTGAATACTTGAAAAAATGGGGCAGGTAGATCTCATTCCCTGTCATACTAAAGAAATAATCTTCAGACCATCCTCCTTTACAAAATGCAGATGGTGGAATTGAAAAGTAGGAGACCTCAATGCTGGCATTATCATCATAATCACTTGAAGCATAGATATCTTCGGAAGGAGACTCAAAAACATTTGCTGGTATTAATCTTCCTTTTTTATTCACTTTAAACGCATCTATTCCGAATGTGTAATATGTACTGTATTCCAGGTGACTAAATAGTACGAGATAGACCGGGCCGTTTGAAGATTCAACCTGATAAATTGCAATGGGAAATTGCTCATAATTTTCCAAAAGTCCTGCTTGGAACTTGTTGTTGCAAGCAGTCTGATAAAGGCTATTGTGAATGACCACGCTTCCGCCTTCTCCATTCCACCAGGTATAAATTTTCAATTTACCGTCTGGTGATGTAAGAAGCGTTATGTCGAGTCCATCCAATTGCGCCGACAAATCCGCATCGAAAGTGGTTTTGTCATGCAACAGTTTCTCAACAAAACCGGTCAGTTTTTGGGCGTATGCAACAGTTTCATGGCTGGAGCTTTCATCCACATAGAAATATCTGACGTTTGGTGTGCTGGCGCTATTTTTTTGTCTCTGTGGGTGCAGGAGGGGAGGGAAAAGGCGAGGAGAATGAGAAAAAGGCTGATGCTCTTTGAGAATATTTGGCGGAAAAAAACAGAGGAGCGAGCTCCTGTTGATTCTTCAGATGTCCACTGATGTTCGGTTGTTTGGAGGATCATGACTTGTTGATTGTAATGGAATAATTAAACGGCTATCACTTATTATAAAGGTTGCATACCCTTCTTACAAGGAACGTATTGACAAGTTTCATCATGGCATATCGTAAAATAGGGCTTCCCATCTTCAACATCCTTTGGATCAATTATGACGGTATAATCATCGGTGTGCATTGAGCCTTCAATAATTCTTTCTCCCAATAAAACAACAGCTGGAGCGTCGGATGCTTTGGCTCCTTTTTTGAAGACAGCCACGCGAAATGAGGGTTACTCGTCGGGAGCGTGGTCTGTGCTGACATCCACTCGGGCAAAAGAATATTCAAAATTCGGATAGGCAGCGCCGTCAAGTTGACAAGCATAATAAGGCTCCCAATTCCCGCGCAACGACGGGTGCAGACGAGATATATCCTTCTTGCTCAGATATTCAGAATAATGCTGTTCCAAGGGTGAAGAATAATTGACACAAATGCGCGTGCCAACATCCCATATTCCCCCATCAAGAATCAGAAACCCTCGCCAGCCAATCAACTCCTATGAGTTGGAATCAAGTTTTGCCAACTCTTGACGAAAGTTTTTATCAAATAGTGTGTCGAAATAGCACACCATCTGCCTTCGTTCTCTATATCCGGAAGAGGGTATTGTCGGCATAACGGATGAGAGACCATCTTAGCGAACATTTGCCTGTCTCCATTCGCGATAGCCTCAAGAATCATTTGATGATACTGGTTGTCGGTCAGAGTGTCGGAGAAATGCGACAAACCGGATTCTTCATCTTCTTCCACGACAACGTTTGCAGTAGTTCCCGTTTCGGTGAGAACAATTTTGTTTGGGGATTTATGCCCACAGGAGCAGAGGGTGAAGGCAAGTGCGAGTGCGAAAATAGGCAATAGTTTGGTTTTCATAATGAATAATTGTTTTTGAGGAGCTCACAAACCTATATATTTATTTTTATACGACATTCAAATGCAGATAATGTTTCAAAATCGTCTATCTGTTATTCTTCCCTGTTGGCATCATAATCACATTTTCACACGTAATCAAAAAAGTCCCATCCCATACTTATTTCAGACCATAGTCTGTTCGGGAACTATAAAAAGGGAATCTTATCGAAGTAGAATAACATTTCCTTTTCTATAATCAACTATGCTAGGAATAAAAGACTCTTCTTTTTGAATCTGAGTCAAACCGTCTAAAATACCTTGTCTTGTCGCTTCTTCACTAACGGACAATCCAAATTCACTTTTACGGTTTTTATCCTCAAGCTGTTCCAACATTTTGTTCAAAGACGGCATAACTAAGTTAAAAATGTCCTTGTCGTTTTTCCAATAAAAAATTATTTTATTCCTGATCCTGTAGTATCTTTCGTGAAAACTATCAACTTCTGCAAGATATCCACCTTCATTAAATGTGAACGCAGTAGGGCAACAGGCACATTTAAAACCTTCTTTTCGAGCTCTGTATGCAAGATCCATACTTTCCCAATACAATTCATATCGAGTGTCAAGTAAACCACATTTTAGGAATAAATCCTTTTTTATTAATGTCGATGAAATAGAACAGCTTTTGAGATCATCTAGTTCCGATAAATCATCGGGTAATTCCTTAATAGTTCTGCAATTGTAATCTTCGTCAATATAATGGCCACACGAATAAATCAATGATGGATTTTGTAATTTTCTGACAACAGGCTGAACCATTCCTGCCGATGGGTGTTTTTTGATATAATTCACAAGTTGGCAATAAGCATTTATATCGCACGGATTGTCAGAATCAACTAGAATGTAATAATTTGGATTATATCGATGATATATATACTGTAATCCGTAATTGACGGCTCGGCAATACATGTAATTACGAGGTGACAACAAAATGTCAATGTCGTAATATCTGTCAATCAAGTACGTAATTGCACCATCACGGGAATAATTGTCTAAAAAAACCAATTTTGCATCATTCAATAGATTTGTTGCTTTCTTAATTGATTCAAAATAGCCCCGGTCAATAAATGGTTTAGAACGATAGCCCAACACAAAAAAACAACGGGCTCCATTTACTTGTAATAATTTAAGAGTGTTTCACATATATAATAGATTTCATCATCTCTCAAGTCTGGAGACACATGCAATGACAGTACATGTTGATTATGCCATTCTGTATTTGGTAATGGGATAGGAGATGGTGCAAATTGTTTGAAGCGATGCAAATCATTCCTATAGTGAACTTGTGCAAAAATTCCTTTTGTCTTCAAGTATGACGCCAGGCCATCCCTATCGTCAACAAAGATACAGAAAACATAAGGCACAACATCATCGCGGATTAATTGTCGCAAATAAGGTATATGGTTTTTTAAGCAATCCGCATATATTTTCGCGATTTGTTTTCTCCTTATTGCATACTGCTCAAAATGGTTCAGAACCACACTAAGGAGTGCCGCTTGTAAGGAATCCATTTGTGCATGAATGGCGTACTCATTGAATGAACCATTTAGTGGATCTTTTGAGAAGTACACCAAACTCCTCACTTTCTCAGCATTATCCTCATTATTTGTCACCACGACACCTGAATCGCCAAACGCTCCTAAGTTTTTGGTGGGATATAGACTAAAACACGCATAGTCAGAATCTGAACCGATGTATTGATTATGGTATTTAGAGCCAAAGGCATGGGAAGCGTCTTCAATGAGTTGCAATTGATATTTTTCACAGATTGTTTTTAGTCTATCTAAATCACAAGGAATTCCATAGAGGTGAACGGGCAGAATTGCTTTAGTACGAGATGTTATCAGCGGCTCAATCTGGTTAACATCTATTAAAGAATCGTTTAACGAAATGTCACAAAACACAGGTTTGGCACCTACTTCTTTAATAGCCCAGATAGTCGCATAATAGGTGTTTCCTACCGAAATCACTTCATCACCCGGTCCAACCCCCGCCGCTTTCAGAGCAAGTACAAGGGAGTGAGTTCCACTCTTACACCCCACACAAGCGGTTGCACCAAGATACCAAGCCACCTTCGTTTCAAATTCCGTTGAATACCTCCCCCCAATGTATTGTCCGTTTTGAACATATTCCTTAAATTGCAATAGCAATTCATCAATAATGGGAGCATACACTTTTGATAATGATGTCTTTATCATAAAAACGTTTTTTGCATATTTGTTATCGAAGTATTTTGTGTTATTATATCATCAATAGAATAATCTTTAAGTAGAAATTCATTTTGTTCGTGATATGTACAACGCAAACTGCAGGGTTGACTAAGAAGTTCTTTATGCCTTTCACCAAACCAAACCTGCTCAACTGTTTCCTTATATGGATCACCAAGCCGATATTCTTTTCTACAATGATGAGGCGTACATAAATAATAACCCGATGGACTTATCACCAATCTAAATTTTGAAACTATACAACGCCTAGGGGTGTTCAATGTAGTCATGAGGGATTGAGAAGGGGCTTCTAAAAAGTTTGACAGTTGATTATTCAAGACTATAGAAAAAGACGTGTTCGCAAGCGATTGACAACGTTTGATTTGTGAAATAATATAATCCTTTTTTGAATACATATACTCGCCGACCGAATAATCGTCTTGATATGCGGGTTTGAATTCAATGAATCTCACCCCAAGATCTCTACTAATTTGAGTAGCCATATACATTTCATCAATATTATCTTCAATTATTAAAAATGAAACACCTACTTTTCTATTGATTTCCGAGGCTTTTTGTATAAAACTTAGCGTTTTAGAAAACTGTTGTTCGTCTCGAATTCCATGTACATATTGATAGGTATTGCTAGTCCCAGCATTCAAAGAAACTCGCACAAACTCAAAATTTTTTAATTGTCGTAAAATGGAATCGTCATAACAGCTCCCATTTGTGTAGATTCCAAGACTACATCCATTATTGTATAATCGAGAAGCAACTTCAACGAAATGGGGATTTAGCATAGGCTCCCCCCCCTCACCGCATAAAAGCACAGAATCCACCCCCATAGTTTTAAGATCATCAGCAATTCGAAATAGCACGTCCCTGGGAAATGTCTGTGGTATTAAATCATAAAATTTACTATCACAAAACACGCAATCAAAATTGCATTGTTTTGTTGATAAGTCTAAAAAGACTGTGGATAGAGAACGCCCAATCTCATTTGAAAGAGCTATTTGAAGTTTCTCTGGATAATATGACAGTTTTTTTACAAAATCAAACATAGTCTAAACATATTTTCAAACAATGTAACACAATAGCCCATTATATTGTTATATCTATATTCTTTTTCTCAATTAGTTTTATGATAATCTTAAATGTTTCCTCGGCGGTTGTGAATAGAACTGCGTGAAACCCAGCTTCGACATAAGATTTCACATTTTCTTCCAAGTCGTCAATAAGAATTTCGTCGTTTTTGCCCGTAACATATTTGAGATTTCCGCAATTGTCGATCTTGACATTTCTCAAATCAATTATCGAACAGTTTTTTTTCACCCAATCATATTTACCTATTTTACCACACAATAAATCCACAGCGGAATGAATACCAATTTCAATATCTTTGTGTGTTTTTCTGTAGTCTAATACAAGGTTATATAACTTTTTGCCTTCTGACAGCCACGGCATAGCGGACCAAAAAGAAGAACCTATCGTTGCAACTTTTGTCCAGTTAATACTATTATCTTCATTTATCACGTGATTATACTTACTCCAATATGCAAAATCACATAAAACACCATCCATATCAAACATGATTTTCATAGGACTCATTATTTTTCGCATAAAACAGAGACATTTCTTCTTGCTCTATCAAATGCATTGTTAATTTCAGAGAGCGCTATTTTATCGCCTTCAGCATATCGTTTTATAACATAAGATTGCTTTTTTTCAAGAGCAGCATATATGTTCTGCAAAGTTAAGGATTCTAAGTTCAAATAGTCGCTGCATTTATCTGCTATATCAAGAACTGCGCACATACAATCATTCATACTGCTTGATGCATTCAACTCCGGCACCCCTTTTTGTAGCATTTTAATTGCAGTATAAGAGCCTCCTATTTGTTTGAACAGTCTTTCCCTAACCAACTCATCATTTGGTGAATATGGTCGATCCCAGGAAATTAAATCAACAAAGGACCTCTCTTCCTCAGAAATAAAAGACAGTAGTTCTTCCCAAGAGAACTTCTCGCCTCGTTGTAGTTGAGATTTTAAACCCAACAATTCCAAATCTGAATACGAGCTCCAATCCATGTTTGTTTTAAACAGTCCGGAAGCCACTCGTTGTAACGCTGCCAGTCGAACACTAATTACTTTTCCAGCATCATGAAGATAACTTAGACTTTCACAAAGGCTCTCTATTTCACCGTTCATTTTTTTTCCACTCCATGTCCAAATTTTTTTCATGCACGAATGCACTTCATCGATATGTCCAAAGAAGTTAAGCTCTGAGTATCTTAAATATTCCCCATACTGAATCAAACAACTATAATAAACTGGGACCTGCAAAACTCGACTATACACATCGTGCTCTTGCAAATACTGTTTCAATCTCAGAAAACCGTCTTCAAGAATATTATCCGCAATAGCATAGGAGATTCTTACCCAGCAGTCACTGTCAATACCAGAACAACTGCCTGGAAAAACTGCCACCTTTTTGTCATTCAACAAAGACAGAAAGAACCGATAACTGTCATCATTTTGAGCTATACAAATCGACATGTTTACGCCTGTTTCAGGCACAATGTATTTCGAAACAAGATGTTTAGGAATAGTCGACACTTGATTCGTCAGCCAAGCCCTTTTTTTATATACTTTATTTGAATATTGTTTATAAACATACCGATAATCATCGTAAAGAAGTTGTAGAAACGAAAGATTCAGCATATAATTCTCCCCAAACAATGCCAAATGGGACGAATCCAAGTTCGACAATCCCATACACATAAACTGACGGAATCTAGCATGGAATTCTTGGAAAAGATATAATAAAGATGCCGGACTACCATAAGTAGAAGAAGCTTCACAATAAAAACGCTCAACAAACTCAGCAGAAGAAACTAAAAAACCCGTTTTCAACCCAGGGACACCCAAACTTTTGGAATCGCTATTTAGAAGAACAAGGTGTTTTGTATAGACTAGCGAGCTATAGTCATATTCCGGGAACACTGCCCCTGCATCATCAAAAACAAGCCAAATTCCCCGTTGTTCACATTCGAGAATGATGCTGTTAAGCATGGGGATTGGGATCATCTGTCCTAGAGGATTTAAGTCTCCAAGAAGAACAATAACTCGAGTATCTGAATTAATGGCATCCAGTATGATTTTCTCATCAAATACTCCTTCCTTAAATATCACGCAATCTGTGGGAGCTGTTTCTTCACAAGTTGTCAAAAAAGGGCTATATGTAGGGAGGTGTGTCAATATTCTAAAAGGATGTTGGATCATTTTGCTTAGGGTCTTCAAAACCGTATTCAACCCATTCGTAACCCCATTGATAAGCGAAACATTGTTCACTTTCACAGTATAGGCTTTCATGCGAACATCCATCAATTCAGCAATAGCCTTTCTTGCCGTAAAATGGCCCAAACTATTGGAATAACCATACCAGTTTTGTTCCATCGAGAATGCTATCGGATAGCGTAACGCTTGGCATAACGGAAACTCGTCTGCATTAAGGGCCCCGCTACTTAAAACCAGATTACCTTCTGATTGAAACCGGCCATACAGATCATCCTTAAAAAAAGCATTAAACCTATTACGCAACGTCTCTGGCACACTCTTTGAGCGACTGTTCAGTCTGAAGGGAAGGGTCTCTTCTTTTTCAAAAGAATAATTATTCTCGGCACTTGAATCAACCATCTGTCCAAGCTTCATTTCTTCCCGAAGCAGCTCAACGTAGTGTCGTTGGAGAGCACGAATAGTATCGACATCCTTATTATTCATCTCATTCATGTTTAAGAACAATAATCTTGGATTTGTCAAAATCAAAAAGCGATGGTGCCATTGCTTTCAATTGTTCAGGTTGATTCCTATTGCAACACTGCAAACCATCCTCTATCCCTTTCCGAGCACTCTCCTTGACACAATCCACGCAAAAGTCGTTTTTGTTAAACTCATCGTTCAAAGTCACCAATTGGTCAATCAGACTGTTCTTCATAATTTGAAATTTCTCTTGATCGTGCATATACCAAAACACCAAGCCATTGCGCAAACGATAATATGCTTCATGGTAGTTACCTGTTGGAGTAACCATTGTTCCCTCATTATAGCACAAAGATTCTGGGCAACAAGCACAAAGATACCCCTCTTTTCTAATTCTAAAACACCAGTCGCTACTTTCGTAATACATTCGGAAAACTTCGTTTAACAATCCTATTCTCCTAATAATATCCATACGCACTATTGTTGAACATATCGAACAACTTTCCATGTTGAGAAGATCGGCTTTAGATCTTGGAAGGACTCGTCTGGGTTTACAAAAAACACCATCTTCATAAAGATGTCCACATGAATATACATGTGATGGATCTTTTTTTGATACAACCAATGGCTGAGCAATGCCGACCTGGTGGTTATTATCCATGAAATCCACCAACTTTCGATACGCCGACAATTCACAGTAATTATCCGCATCAACAAGTATCACATATTTTGGATGATACATTTTTTCAATATATTGCAATCCGCTGTTGACGCCTCCCGTATACATCAGGTTTTCCCTACTAAGCAAAACATCTACCATAGGAGTTCCACAAGCAATCTCAACAGAACCATCTTGCGAATAATTATCTTGAAAAACAATCCGAACATCATAATTTTCAACCTGTTTTGAAGCAGAAAGAATCTGATCTAAGGACTGATTCTTTAAATAATCAAACGCCCTATATCCTAACACATGAACAACTATAGTATCCATAATAACGCCTCATTGTTTTATAGATGAAGTAACTTCTTCTCCAACAACAAAAACTCTTGGTCAATCGTGTAATGAGAAGTGTCTGTTTTATATCGGATTTCTATTTCCCGGAAAGCGATTAGGAATTCATACAAATCCACCAACTCTTCATCGGTTTCATAAAAACCTTGCACCCAATTTAAGAACCAATCATCTCGATGGAACCAATGGTCACGACACCAACGTATGTCTGCCAACAAGAATAAGAAATCACCAAAAATTGGATCTTCGACATCGATAATTCCAACAATGTTTCCATTCATGTCAAAAAAGAAATTCATCAAATTGGTATCCATTGTGATAAACACCGGATTTGGATTTTCCGGAGCTAAGGAGTCTATCAATTCATTAATCCTGTTTGATGAAATACTCAATGCGGGACATGCAACACGAGCAAGGGGGTGATTTTCGTGCAATGTTTTTAGAAAAGCACGCCAAGAGTATGCTTTAGATGCCCTTGGTGAAATGGGACCATAATAATCTCCTGATATGCTTTGAGCGAGTTCAATTAGCATATTAAAGACTTTTTCCTCCAGTTCAATCGGCATCTCTCCATCACGAAATTGTTTGCCTTCTATCCAACTTTCTTTCAATGTCCACTTATGATTAAAAGATTCACTCGGTGACAAAATTTCACACTCTCTTGGAACACAAAAGCCTTTTACCCGCATTATATCCATGGCAAAACACTCAGTCTCAAAATGATTGCGACAGTTCTCTTCCTCAAAGGCATCTTTTACTGTTTTATAAGCATAGTTTCCACGACGGAAAATATCGTGTTTATAACCAGATGCGTAATATTGATAGTCAATTTCACTCATCTCAGGTTCAGGTTATATATCGCAAGAATCTGTTCCTTAGGGATGCCTCGTATAAGCAGTTTATTGCGCATTTCTTCAAAATGCGAGTCCGCCAGAATCACCCCTGATTCATTCTTACTATGCATAAAAAAATCTTCGGTATCTTTATAGTGCTTCCAAGTCAGGCCCCCCCCCCAAAAAAAATGAACGAAACTCTCATAGATGAAATCTCCACCGATAACATCCATTTCCCCTTGAGTTAATATCTGTCGAATTGAATCAATCCATTCCTCTTTTTGGTAAGACGGAAAATTGTTTATAGCATACCCCACGCCTTGAGTATAGCATCGACGGCTAAGATTGGATGAACAACGTGGTTTATGTCCGTCATCGAATTCAAGAAGGTTCCCCAATGAATAATAGTCAGCCGAATCGTGCCTTGTTGCCATGCAACAATTCATTATATTTAAGTGCTCATCCATAACAAGATCTGTTGTTAATGGACAAATCCACCCGTCTGGCATATTCTTCGCATAAGTATGAAACATCCGAGATGAAAGCAAATCTCTATTTACAGTCTCCGTAAAGCCAGTTTCAGCACAACCGTCAAACCAATCCACTTGTGCTCGCAAGTCTCCAATAATTGCATGAATAGGAGTAAAGACCATCCCGTTTTCAATGGCATAGCAGCGCGCTTGCTCAACTTCATCCAAATTGTGAGTATACACATGAAACTTTAGAGAAGCCGTCCCCTTCCATCCAAAGCTTCTCAACATTTTAATGAAACAAACAATGTTTTCTTTTACGTGCGAAAAAGACAACACACTGATTTTATCAAAACTGGACTGACTGAAACCACACATGGAAAACTTTAGCGTTTTCATGTTGCGCATATAAGGAATCACATCAGTATCCGGAATAATTGAACCATTGGTGCTTAATTCAAAGGCATAACCTTGAGCATCCATCATTTGCAAGATTTCCAGTAATTGTGGATGCATCAATGGTTCCCCATAATTATACAGGCAAAAATAAGTGTCAGAAGAAACCAATCCCTTGTCGCGCAGATAAACAAGTGCTTTTGAAAAGTCATCAAGGGTGATATAGTCGCCATCATAAATTGCCACTCTGTTTCTATTGACTTGCCCTGTATAACAATATTTGCATTTGGCATTACACTTACCACAAATTTCTATCGCAACATTTCTATAAATCATTTCACAAAAGCCACCTCCCCTCTTTCTTTTATTTGTTTTAGTTTCATCAATGCCTCAGCGGGAGACTTTAGCTGTAATTCCAATAAACCATATCTCTCAATGTTTTTCGGAAGCGACCCGCCACAATTAATAAAGGTTTGAGCACATAACCTAAGCGTTTCTTCATTCATGACCACCGAACCACGAAGCATCAAATAATGAATGTAATAAAACAAATAAACAATGAGTAATTCATTAAATTTATCTCCCCAAATACTCATGTCAACTTTTTCTTTGAACTCATTTGCCAACAACTCCACAACTTCAATAATTCGACAATGCTGGTCTGTATTAGCCTTAGTTGTAATTTCATTGGGATGTTTTCTATGTTGATACAAAGGACGCGGAATATAAGCGATTTTTCGGCTTTTCGCAAAAGGAATGTGTATAGCTAAATCATCATAAATTGTTTTTTCAAAAAAATAAAAACCAATCTTATCAAGTAATGAACGACGAAAAATAGCATTCCACGAGTAACTTTCGTTTTTAAACATGTCCTCTGTATCAATGGGCCTATATACACCTTCTTGCATTAGGGCCACCTTCCTATGAATCGTTTTATTACCATCAATAAAACATTCATTATAGTCACAAATAACCATATCCACTTCACCATCTTTAAAATATGGCATCATTTGGTCATATGCATCAAAAGCAAGCCAATCATCGCCATCTACAAAGGTTATAAAATCTCCTTTTGCCAATGAAAGACCTCTATTGCGCGCCCCACCTGGTAACAAATCAGAATCGGTCACATCCATTGAAATAATATCTTGATGTTGTAGATAATAATTTGACATAATTTCACATGCAGGATCCTTTGTTAAGTCATTCACTAATACAATCTCCATGTTTTTACATTTTTGCTTCAACACACTATCAATACATTGTGATAAATAATCTTTCATGTTTCTACAAAGCACGATCACACTCAGTTTACAATTCTTCATAACTATAATCTTTTTTTGTCACTCATTCATAAGTAGCGCTATTTTTTCATCTTCATGAAACCAGCTATTGCTCATCTCAACATTACTCTTAACTACTTTTGCAGGATTTCCCATCAACAGAAAATGATTGCCCTCCTCTGAAAAATCTCCTCTCACCTTAGAACAACACGAAATCACACAACCATTGGGAATTATTGTTCCTTTAGCAATCGTACAACGATTTCCAACAAAAACATTGCTTCCAATAATAATGGGCTTTACCCTCGAATAATACTTGCCATTCTCTAGATTATGTAAAAAATGGAAGTCTGTATCAAAAATCTGGTTCTCCCACGAGCAACGGACATCATCACCAAAAGAAATACTTTTATAACATATAATTCGACTTCTACAACCAATCCTAACTCTATTCCCAAAGCTTACTACCGCGCCTTCTTTAATAAATAATTTACACCCCCAATTCAGCCGTGTTTGCCCGATAATATTTATAACACCATAATTACTAATCACAGTGTAATCAACGTTTTTTTCCCAAGCATCAATAACATGTACGCCAATAGAAAGCATTCCAAAAAAACAATTATCTTTATCTGGTAAATTAATTATCCCAAACTTCCTAATTTTTGTCTTTGTGCCTATTAATATTGGGAATTTTATTGCTTTTTGAAAAGGAAGATACCGAAAATTATAATAGAGTGATTTGATAATTGAAATCTTAGTAATATCCTCTACTAAAAAATTCGGTTGTTTGGATGAACAACACTTTGATTTTCTTTTTCTCTTAAACATATCCACTCTTTCTACCCTCAGAATAATACTTTCATCATTTTCACCAAGAAGAAACCTTCGACTTCGCATTCCAAATATGATGTGCTGTCGGAGGTTTTCACAATATGCTCTTCAAGATTAATAGGTTCAACACTAAGTATGACCTTATCATTCATTCCTTCACTCTCAGATTTACCTTCAACGTACCCGTTTCATCAGAATCTTCAAATAGGTATTCGTTTAAAGAACCATATGTCACGGACAAAGCCAATGTCTGTTCCTTTATCCAAGACTCGTGTTTCTTGAATGCACGAAGCCAGTCGCCATCAGCTTCTACTTCTAAATAGATGCGTGCGCCGTATTGGAGTTTCTGTTGTTTTCTTAAATCCTGAATAGCGCGATTAATGTCACGAGCCAATCCCTCTAAATACAGATCATCGTTGATTTCCATCGTCAAGGCTACCAATATTTCTCGGTTTTGAGTGACTGCATCATCAGCATTGAGCGGGACCCTCTGAATCTGAAAATCTTCAGGGGAGACGGTGATACCGTCGGCTACCAACTCGCCAGACTCTAAAAGTTTAAAGTTATTGGCCAAAACAGCACTCTTTACCCTCATAAAATCTTTCTTCAATTTAGGTGGTAAGGTCTTGCCAAGAGCAATCGTAACCGAAGAAATCTCATCTGGATTATCAATGATAACCAATTCCTTGACATTGGTTTGTTCCTTTATCAAATCTTGATATGCATTAAGCAGATCTTCTGACACTCCACATACTCGGGCTGTCTGCAACGGTTGTCTAACTTTGATACGCTTTGTCTCTCTAATTCTTCTAATACATTCAATGACATTCCTGATCTTCTCTACATCCGACCTCAGATTGTCATTTTCCCGTTCCTTAATTGCAGTTGGCCAATCTTCCAAATGGACGGATTTGCCAGTGAGATACTTATAGATATATTCAGCCGTAAAAGGCATGAATGGTGCAATAATCACACTCAATTCTTTAACAACGGTGTATAACGTATCAAACGCAGAAGACGAGTCCTCGTCAATTTCGCTAGCCCAAAAACGCGACCTGTTGTTCCTAATGTACCATTTCGATAATGTCTCAATAAAGGTAAGAATAACTGAATACGATTTTGGGAAATCATAGGCTTCAATGGCGGACACTACCTCAGCTTTTGTTGATTCTAACTCTGCCAAAATATATTGGTCACTCAAATTGTTTGATGTAATGATGTCTTTGGGTTCGTATCCTTTTGACAATTCAAGATATGTTGTCAAAAAGCTGAATGAGTTCCATAAAGGAATGATGTATCTTCTCAAAGAATCACGCACTATATCTTCAGTAAAAGAAATATCTAAACCTTTGACTACAGGCGATGATAGCAGCGAGATACGCAAAGCATCGCTTCCGTACTTATTAACAACTTCCATAGGATCAGGGTAGTTTCTGAGTCTTTTCGACATTTTTCTGCCATCCGCAGCCAAAACCACTCCATGACAAATAGAATTTTTAAAGGGTGGCTTGTTGAACAACCCAGCTGATTCTGCCAACATTGTGTAAAACCAGCCTCTTGTTTGTGCCACATATTCTACAACAAACGATGCCGGGAAATTATCATTAAACCATTCCTTATTTTCAAAAGGATAGTGTACTTGTGCATACGGCATTGCACCAGACTCAAACCAGCAATCTAATACTTCTGGTACTCGCTTGAAGTTACCTTTACAATCTTCCTTATGACATTTCCACGTTATGTTGTCAATAGCAGGACGGTGCAAATCATCTACTTTCATATTGGATTCTTTCTCCAATGACTTAATAGAGTCGGGAACAAATACTTCGCCGCAACAATCACATTTCCATACAGGGACAGGAGAACCCCAATAGCGATTTCTACTAATAGACCAATCCCTTGCTCCTTCAAGCCATTTTCCAAATCTTCCGTCTTTAACGTGTTTTGGCATCCAAGAGATAAGTTGGTTGTTTTGTATCATCTGCTCTTTAAAATCAGTTACTCTCACATACCAACTACTAATAGCCCTGTAAATCAAAGGACTGTCACATCTCCAGCAGTGCGGATAATTGTGTTTATAATTCTCCCTATAAAAGAATGCCCCCTTCTCTTTTAGTTTATTAATAATAATATTGTTCGCCTCAAAAACATCGATTCCTTCTAAATCGGGCGTTAAGGATGTGAATTTCCCATCCAAGCCCACGGGATCAAAGCCAACAATATTCTCTTTAGCACAAACACGTGCATCATCTTCACCATATGTGGGTGCCAAATGAACAAATCCGGTACCAGTATCAACTTCGACATAATCCCCGCCGATGATTCTGAATCCATTTTTGTTAAGAGTATTATACTCAAAGACAGGCAAATACTTGCGTCCGATTAATTCTGTGCCCTTAACACACTTGACAACCTCAAAAGATTCAAGCTGTTTATATCTTTGAACACAATCTTTGGCAATCCATAACTTTTCACCTAATTCATTCACAAGAAGGTAATAATCTATATCTTCGCCAACAGCAACTGCAACATTGCTTGGCAATGTCCACGGTGTGGTGGTCCAAATAAGAATATTTTCTCCGGAATTGTCCGCAAGCACTAATTTAACTGTGATGGCTGGGTCTGTTTTTTCTCGGAAAGAATCATCGAGACCAGTCTCAAAATTAGACAGCGGAGTTTGACATCTGTTACAATACTGAATAACACGGGGACTTTCATAAATAAGACCTCTTTTGTAGAACTCACTAAAAACCCACATAACACTTTCCATGTATGATAAATCCATGGTTCGGTATTGTCTATCAAAATCCACCCAACGTCCTAGCCTATCTATAATGTCTTTCCATTCATCAGCATATTTAAAAATGATGCTCTTGCAAGCCGCGTTAAAACGGTCTATGCCATAATCCTCAATATCCTTCTTGCCTGATACATTCAATTCTTTCTCAATCTCATATTCAATAGGAAGACCATGGCAATCCCACCCCCAACGTCTATCGACGTACATACCTCTCATTGTATAATATCTTGGAATAGTGTCCTTAATATAAGATGTCAGGATATGCCCATAGTGAGGCAAACCTGTAGCAAATGGTGGACCATCATAAAAAACAAAGTGCCTCTTCCCTTTGTTTCGCTCCAATGACTTTTTAAATGTGCCATCATCTTTCCAGAATTTCAGCACTTCTTGCTCTATCTCAGCAAAATTCACATTGTTGTTGACTGCTTTTATTGCCATAGTAAATTATGAATATGTTTAATTATAACTTAACTCTGATATCTTGCATCTCTTCCATTTCTAACAAAATCCATTTGTCAAATCATAAAAGAATGACGATGCAAAAATACTGATTTTTTTTGGTTTGATAAGTGGCTTCCTTGAAAAAAATACCCCCACACTTTGTCATGTGGGCATCGCCTTTTTGTGTCCCTCCCTAAACTTATTATATCTGTCTATCTATTTTACCGTCTGCACCTCCGTAACCCTGTACTCGCCATTCTCTATCTCTACAGTTACGGCAAACTTGAGCGTTATTTTGGGAGTTTTCGTCCCGTAGAGTTCTGTGACAAAGTCGTGTTTGAGGATCTTGGAGATACGTTTCAGTTTTGGCAGATCGATGTCCTGCCGCTTGAAGATGTCATACACATTCTGCCGGTGGCAGTTCAGCTGGCGGGCGAACTCGCTAACGCTCATCCCGGATGCTTTCAGATACTCTTTTACTTTTTCGCCTGCGTGTGGGGTCATAGCTTAATTAAAATATTGCTTTGAAAATCATACAAGTATAATTCCAGAAATCGCTGCCGAAGTTTACGAATGCTTTAAAAAAATTGACAGAGGGAAGATATGCGGTGAGAATGAGACTGATGTCAAAAATAAGTAGTGAGGCGATGAACGAGTAGCTAAGCCAGATTGGATAGTTTTTTATATCAGTTTGATGAGTTCCTGTTTGCTCTTTAAAACATACAAAATGCACTCCAATGGAAATACCAATGAGTATGTCTATGATAAGATAGTATTCAGGAATGACGATGCACCTGAACATCATCAATGGGAAGGTGTATATGGGAAAACAATAGGGGGCTAAAATCATAAAGAAGGTCAATTTGCTATCGTGGGTAGCTCGTATATTGGCTTTCTCAGGATCAACATGAAATTCGGAAACTCGTTGGAATAGCATGATAGCCACGACAGCATGGGTCAATTCATGCGTGAACTTTTTAATCATTTTCATATTGTCCTTCAGTTTGATTGCGTATCGGTTGATGAGGGGAAAAACTACACTGCCGAGGGCAACCCAGAAGTACCATGGATAATAAGGGGAGTGATGATCACGCCACCACGTGGACAATAAGCCGAAGTGATGAAAGAGTGCTACCCCAATTTCAACCAAGAAGAAAGTTGAGAAAAGAAGTAATGGGAGAATGGCAAGTTTTTTCATATTAGTTTAGTGAATTGATTATCGATTCGGTCTATCTAGTCTTTGTTGTCCAAAATGTGTTTTTGTCAACCAATAGAATTCTTTCAATCTCTGCGAGTCTTTTGAGAAAAAGTCCCGTGCATGGTATGACCATAGACCGTTTTCTTTATCTTTTTTTGTGGTTATTCTTGTGATACGTATAACACACATGATTCCATCTCTTGCTCCCTCAGTACTTTCACCCTTCACAAAGTTATATGCACCTCTGGTCATCAGCCCCATACAATAAAGTCCAACATCATATCGGAGTTTGGTATTTCTGATAGTTAAATATTCCTGCCAGTCGTAATTCTCAGGTGTACCTGTCTTTGAGAAAAGCATTAGTCTTTCATCACCTGTGCGGTGCATCTCATTATTTAGGTTTTGTACTGCATTAAACATTGGGGTTAGTAAATCCGCACTTATGCTTTGGGCGGCATATAGTTTATCAAGGAACATATTCCATAAAGCGTCTCGGTTAATGTTTCTTTCTGTGGGGATAATAATAACCTCTGGTTCAGTGTTTTTTAGGGTAGTTATACATGCCTTGATTTTCCGTTTTGTGAGCATCCGACTCCATGCCTCTGCTAATTTTAGACAACTCCATGTGTTACTGCCTTGTCCTAACACCCATGGTCTGATATTAGAACTTACTGTATATGGGGGCTCATCGAACGATTCGTAATGCATAACTGTCAAATCGGGACTTACAATATCCACAGCATGGGTTTGGTCTTCGTTGAGAAGGTCCCATCCCGGAATATTACGCCAGATGTATCGTTCCATCCTGTACCGATCATCATCTTCATTTTCATTTTCCGAATATGAATTAATGTCGTATAGTTTTGATAAAATTTTCATCAATTCAAGATTATTCCAGTGAAAACGTCCGATTTCACGTTCACTATAATATCCGAGGTAGCCATTATCACCTCGTGCTGTAAAAATTTCAGAATTTTCATTATGTCTTGGCGGCCGATTCCCATTCAGCGCCAGTACAGTCATGGCGACAGGATATACATCGCAAGATGCAGCAAGAAAGTTTTCGATAGAACTACGACCATTCCAATGAGATTGGGATCCCCAATATTTGACAGGGAAACCAAACATTTCAGCGCCATCCCCGTTCAAGCCATATATACGATTGCTGACGGTGTTTAAGTTGATTAGTTCTGGTTCGGCTTGAATTGCGGCTAAAGTAAGTAATGGCTTGAAAGTTGAGCCAATATACCGCCTTGTGAGTGCAGGGTTTTTACGGCTTAATGCCACCTCAAAAGGAAGTTTTTCATCCTCATTCCGATAGAAAGGCATTGCAATAATTCCACCTGTACGCAGATCAACTACGGTTACCGACATTTCCCACCGGTCATCAGTGTTACCAATACGTTGATTTGTAAAAGAGCTTCTTAAGGAATCTACATATTGTTTGATTTCCTCTTCAAGCCATTTTGAAAGATATGGATCAAGACTTAGCTGCATAGTGCTGTCTATTTCGTTATCAGCAAGCATATTGGATGCTCCTCTTACCACCTGCTGTGTGAATTTGTCTGTTAAACTAGCATCTATTGTATATCGAGCGAATCCCTGATTATTGCGTATAGGACACGACATTGTATAAATTGGATTTTTATGCAAAAGCATCATTTCCGCTACCTTTTTGTTCGTCCTGTCGTAAAATGCGATTTTCAAATCTCTTGAAAAATTGACCGTGTCATAATTACTGCCGGCAGAAGTCGGATTGATGTATGAGGGACCTCCCCCTATTGCATAAAAGACACACCTTAACTGGTTATCGGTTTTCACGAGTAAAGTCGTACTGTCAATATATTTTAATGTGACAGTCCCTATACGTTCTTGATTGTCATCAATGAAAAGTCCAATTTCTCGTATGGAGGAATTATAGTCATTCATTGAAAGATCAACCATACTTAACGGAGTAGTGTTACTCTTAAAAAACTCATGTCGTGATAAATCTGCGGTAAAATACCTAGTTCTGCCAGACTCAGTGCATTGTTTTATAGGCAGAATATTCTGCCCCCAGGAAAGGAAGCAGAACTCATTTTCAGGGAAAAGACCATAATCTGTTGCCACGATAGAACCCTGCCATTTATTTTTATCCAAATGAACTTGGAAAAGAGAAGTTATAAGTTTTATGTCTCGTATTCTAATCTGCCCGTCTTCTTTTTTGAATCTGATTCTGAAGAAATTAATACCGTTGTCACTTTTTTGCTTTTCCAGTAATGACTGAAGATTACTATTATAAAAATGGTCTCTATCCTTCTCGTCTGTTATCATTGAAGGATCAATGTCTGTGAGTCTAATGTCGGAGGTGTGGACAAACGAAGAAGAACCAAACTCAATATCATCTGCAAAAGGCAAATCAAAAGTAAGAGCTTTATATCGCCTATTAAGGTCATTGACGTTTCTTATTTCTCTCACGGTAGAATCTTCAATCAACAACAAATCCGCCAATAATTTATTTGTTTTTTTAACCCCCTCTGAATCCTTTGACAATGTGTATGTTTCTTTCTTGGCTTCTTTCCCCGAGGAACTTTGAAATAACCATAAAAAACCAGCCGATACAACCATTATAACAATTAAAACAAGCAATAATGTAGTGTATTTATAGTTTTTACCAATTTTGCCTGAAAAATTCTGCATAATTCTGTCTGTTTTTTATTTTGAAGTATGTTTTTTAATCCTGTACATCTGCTGAACAAACCAAAGGTAGTAGTCGGTTCTGCCCAAAGTCCGCAAGGTTCCATTTCGTTGCCTGAAGTCTTCATTATCAATAATTACTTCGTTACAGCTAACAACATTACAACCTTGTAATGTATCGTTCGATAAAACCTGTCGTATAAGAGGGTTTTTATAGTTGACTGTGACATGAATGGTGTCACTTGGTCGTTTGCCATCGACGCATTTTAAGTGCATTGAACACGTATCCAAAGACTTTTCATGCGCTTTGTCTAGCACAATATCATAATACTCCAACATTGGCAACAACCGTGATATGAACCAGATGCTGTCAGAACCTATTTGCAGACGGAAAACAGAGTCATAATTATTCGAGACTCGCATTTCAACATAGGCAGAAACAGGGTGTATATACAGTGAGTCTAAAAACTTGTTGGCAAACAATAGCATAGGGTGTGTTGAATGTAATGGAATGCTCTCCCATTCCATAGAGTTGGCCATGGTATCGCTTAACAGCATTTTGTAATACAACGTGTCTGCTGCATGAGTAGTGTCATTTACATACGGAGATGCGTCGTGCCTTTTCTTTTTATTATCACCTCCATGTGCTAAAAGAACTACAGCTATAACAATGCCTATTATAATGGCAAATAATATAATGCCTCCTATCATTAACTTCTTTCCACCAAGATTTCTTATTTTTTTTGCGAAGTCTGTAGTGAACGATTTCGGAAGCACTGACTTCAGTGCCAGGGCCGCTTCTCTGTTGTTGGCTTTTTGAAGAATTCCAATCAGATTTCTCGTGGATTTTTTTACGAATAGCTTTGCCTTTTTTGAGACATTACTATTTTGTTCGTTACCACAATTATTGGTATAATAATCAATGTATTTTTTACACAACTTTTCCCTATCGTCGCTGTTGAGTTCTGAAATACGATTGACCACAATCTCAAACCATTTGGAAACAGTATTTTGTGGTTCTGAAAGAAGACGCCAAAAAGATTTTGTTGCCAAGGGTGTTTCCGCCAACAATTCTTTGTGAATATATCTATCGGCCAAACCTGATAATATCAGGTTGCACGTTCCAACGAGCCGTTTGCTCTTTATACTGTATAAATCGTTTAGATAGTTAACTAGTTGATTGTCATTTATTTGATTGTCTGAATTTAGTATTTTGTATATTCTTTCGTTAGTTATCTCTTTTAATAGAAAATCAGAACAATCGTTTTTAAGTGTTGCAATCAGGTTGTTTAGCCCTTCAGTTTTATGAGCGAGGTATTTATTCTTGATAGCTTCACCAATTTCCTTCGATTCAGGAGAAGTGAGCAAAGTCTTAACATCTTTCTCAAATCTGTCATCATCTATTGTGGGCAGTGCATTTTCAATATCGTCTTTTATAAACGGGTAAAATTTGCCACCATAGTTACAGGCAATTGCGGCATAGTCATTCAAAGTCGCTTTTGAGGGGGCGACTTTGTCATATAGTTTTTTATAGTCATCCTTACTTAGCTGGTTTTGTATTTTTTTGAACAATTCAGCAGGAATCACATCAGGCCAGCTGATTTGGAAAGGAAGTTTGTTGATGTCTCGGCGATTTGCCATTTTGTTATATAGCCGATGATAGTCCACCCAACTCTTCAAGATGAACGAATTCTCCAATGAGAGACCGAAATAGGGTTTATCCAAACGGGCAATTTTCTCATCGTCCGGCCACCGGTTGACTATTTCTTTAATGCTGTCCTGCATATAAATAGACAACGGGTTTTTAGAATTGTCGGCACATGCATCTGTCAAATTCCTATTTTCTATTATTCTGCTCTCGATAGCAGAACAAACACCTTTCACATCTCTATTGGCATCAAAAAGGTCCGACAACTTTTTGAAGTCGCAGGTCTGTTTTACGCATTCCTTTATGATTGAGATGTAATCGGAGTCGCCCTTCAATTCTGGATATTTACCCAAGATTGACTTGCTTTCGACATTAGACCTGCCCAATGCCGAAAGCCACAGCAACCTAAGCGCAATATCTCTGTGTCTATACGCCTGCGCACCAGATTTATACCACTTCTCGATAGAGGCGACCTCCGAAGTTGGAAGGGTTTTAACTCCATCCAACTTCAAGGCTGGATATCTGTTGACTTTTTCCCAAACCGAGCCGAAATGACTTGTAAAATCTTGCGTCGTTTTAGAATCTTCGCTACCATTACAAAAGTAATCAACAACCGCAAGCTTTTGTTCGTCAACCGATTCGAATACTCCTGTTGGCAATGAACCTGTCCAATCTATCACAATAGCATCAGCCGCCCACTCACCCCAATTGGAAACTTTATCAAAAACAGCAAAAACAGTTATCTCGGGTGCGATTCGACCAAAAACACGGGCGTGGTTTTCAACACCGTATGCTACAGACACCTGTTTTCTCCAAGATTCAGGCAAAAGTGCCACGGCTTCGAGAAGGAGATTCAGTTTGGGTGATTTACGAATGGCATCCCCTTTAACTTTGTCGTCATTGCCAAGTTGAACAAACACCTTCTTGTTGTTTAGCACACCTTGAACAATGGCATTTTTAAGCGTTTGAGCATATTTATCGGAATCGGATGCACCGTTTTTTGCCACAGCCACTTCCAACTCGTTGGACACCCCATAGTGTCTGGTTGTATATTCTCCGAATTTATCCAATGCCGGCAACAGGTTGCAGAAAGAATAATTGATTTTTCCAAATTCAGATGGGGCAAGCTCGTATATTGCACGTTCGTCGTACCAACGGCTGTGTTCGGGAAAGGCTGTGAATTTGGCCTGATAGTGTATAATTGTGTAGAGCTCTGTAGCCGGATATCTGAAAAACAATATCGAAGCATGGTCTTCGGGCGCCGAAGATGATGAATCTAAAAACTCCGACAACAATATCGATCCTCGCTCGGAGATACCCCCCGTAACGGAAAGCACGCCGTCGCCCCTGTCGTTTACAGGGGCACCCAAAACCCTGTGTTCAACGCTCAGTTTCATATAAACTATATTTTAGTTACTGTCAGTACCTCTAATAAATTTCAAAAACTCTCCAGTGGCTTCGTAGCTTTCACAAAGCTTTTTGTCCCGTTCTTTCATAATATCTTCGATGAGTTGCAATGAACCAAAATAACACCTGTGGTCCGGATTTTTAGACCTTCCTCTGATACCTTCTTTCTGGAACTCATTTATCTCATATTTGTTATCAATTGGGGATGCAATAAAATATGTGTGTCTGGGAACATTAAACGATACATCTGCACCCACAATACCTTTAAAAATGTCAATAGCATCCGAAACAGCTTGTTTGGCATTATTATCCATTTTAACAATACCAACTGGACATGGCGTACTTGATAGTGAATTATTATTTGGGGCAATTATATCGGGCTGTATGGGGTTTGAATCGCCAGTCAGATATTTTCCTACAGAAACCGCAGCAGCCGAATACATAATATTATGGACGGCGTTGCTTTGATTCAATAATTTGTAATAGTTTTCAAATTTGGATTTATCAAAAAAAGTATCGGCACCTTTTATCCCTAGATAAAAGCGGATTTCAGGATTGTCTTGTTTCAATCCCTTAAGATACATAGAATTATTGAACCATGTTGCATCTTCCTCATCATCTTTTTTACCATTTATCACTTTTGATAAAAGAACAACATCCGTGGCTTGAAACAAAAAACAATAGAAATAAAAATTATAAGCAACATGCTCTTTATAGATGTCCTGCGTGATTCCCAAATCAATTTTTAAATTAGGCAAATATGGAAACAGGTCAACAAGTGCGTTGTATGCCGAATCAGAATCATAGTCGTAATAATTTTCAATAAACTCTTTTCCGCTTATTGCTTTTTGTTTAAAACCTTTGAATTTTTCTTTCATCCATGCAAAAACGTCTTCCTTTTCAGCATAACTCTCTGACCGAACAGTATTTATTGATTGTGTTGTGTAGGAATTATTATTCTCATCATATTTGGGGATTACAAAATCTTTACCATCATCATATTCAACAGTTTTCATCTTATTCCCCTTGTCATCAGTCCAAGTCTTCTCAATAAATATTTTAGTTTTCGTACTTTTAATTCCATCAAACAACTGTTTGCACAATGAATAACGCTTTAGCTGGCTTCTTACACCATTAACTTCAGACTCTTCATCTTTAATAACCTCACCTGGGATATCCAAAAAGCTAAATCTGAATTTTTTATTGCTTTTATTAACCAAAAATGAGCTATAGTGGTTTTTGTGCCGACATGCATACTTCGGTGTTGCTGAAGTTAATTTATAGCCTGGTGAAGTCGCATCTCCAATAAAATTCCCAAAAGGTCTAAACGAATCTTTTGTATCTGTCGTTGTCAAATCCAACCTATCTCTTCTTGATAACAGATGGACAACGTCTTCCAAAAAATAGGTTTTACCTGCGGCAGTCACACCCACCACGGCAAGTCGTATTTCTTTGCCTTCAATTCCAAGTAGTTTATTAAAACTTTTCATTACTAAATATTTATTAAATAAATTATTCCCAATCATGCTGATTCTCATACCTCTCTCTCTAGTCACTCGATTGATCATATCAGCCAATACAATTTCGTATGCTGAGGCACATTCCAAATCGCACACTAAATTTACGGGCATGGCGAAATAGTTCCCCGTGTCATGATTCATATATCTGCAACTTGCCTCGCCATAAAGTGGCAATAAGAATGTGGGTTCTTTTAATTTGGTTTTGTTGCTGTATGGGTAATCAGTTAATGCAGAATATATGGCAACAGCCTTCTCAATGTCACTGCGATATTCACCAACGCATTCCATCATATCTTCAACACGAGTCAGAAATAAAATGCTGTCGTTTTTTCGATTCTTTTCATGCATTAAGTTGCGTATCTGCAAAATGTCAATATGATTGTCCCAATATTCAGGGGCTGGGCAAACCATAATAATCAACCCGTATTTCGCCCCCCATTCTCGGAATGCGCCCAAGTCGTTATAGTTTCCCTCATACCGCTCATTCAAAAATTCTATAGAAAACGTTTGCTCTTTTTTATGTACACTTATCACATTGTCTGTCCTCTCCACTGTAAAACCACAGCTTTTCTTTGCCCACGCATTCGTATAAACATCCATCAGCCTCGATACAAAGTTTTCTGTGTCGCGGTTGGGAACATTCCCGAAAAACAAGATGTTTACGGTCAGACTCATTGCAACTCTTTTTTTCTTCTGGTGAATGAAACAAAAATACTCAAGAGCATGGGCAACAGGTCTATGGTTATACTTTGCATGATGCTCAGGACAATCAAACGATTTTCAAACGCGATATCATATTTAATAAAAGCATTATTTTCGTTCCTCTCTGTCATAGTCGTATCTATGCTTTGTCTGGGAAAAATCAGATTGCTACCTGCTTTCAGCAACTTGTTGATACTCGCGAATCTGTCATCGCGGGTCTTTTTCAATCGTTTCATCGCCCACACGATAGTGTCATTATTGTTGTCGAAAGTGTAACCTTTGAGAATGCAGAGAGAATCCCTATTTATGTATGAGATTTTTTCGTCTATATTGGTGATTTTGGTTTTTAAGTCTGTCAAATGATCTTGTTCGAAACATTCCTTATCAGTGTTGTAGAAAGTGCATAATTTTTCGATTTGCAATTGCGCGACATACATACTGTCAACAATAGGACATAATCGACGTAGTGTCCCAAGATCACGCTTATCCTGTTGTATTTTTATCTCATTTTTCCTGATACTATTGTTCAGCATTCGAGCATTTTTCACATTGTTGGCTCTTGCTATGTAATTCTCTTCAAGCTGGTTTTGACGAGCAAGTCTTTCGTAGTTCTTTGCCTTTTCATTATCTGCCTTTATGTCAGATTCTGTGCTGCTAATGACTCTTGACAAACTTAATGTGTCATTCGTCACCGATTCCCGAATGCGGCTAATCACCGGCCGTTGCTGATTAATGTACATTTCACACGCTTGAACGTCACGGTCCATATTTTGTGTGGCGCTAATATTGTCGTAAAAATGTATAAAATTATAGCTGAAAGCTGTTGCAAGGTCAAACAGAATATAGAAAATGCAATAACCCACAACATTCTTTCCCATAGAAATCATTATGGTAAAGAATAACAGCACAAGGCATATTATCGTGGTAAATAGTATAAGGAACCAATTTGCCGTTCCAACAAACAAGAGGTCTAACCCCCTCAAAGTCGCCCAAAAGGTAAGACTCAAGAACCCTACTACCAATATCCAATGAATATACTCCCACCATGGCATTGTTTTAATGGAGCCTACATTCAACTCTTCAGCGTCAATTCTTACAATGTCAATGTCATTTTTCTTTTTCTGCCATTTTTTATAGATGCTCCCTGTAATAGCACCTATTAATAACAATATGAAAAGGACAATAATCGCATGAAGTTGTGGCTTATTCAGTAGCAGATAAACCGTCAGAAACACAGAAGGCAATATCCAGAACAAGTTTGGAATAGCCCATGAAATTAAAAATTTAAAGAATTTGTTCATTGAGTTGCTAGTAATATTTGTCAAAGAAACATTTTATAGAATCAAGTAGTCTGTGTGGTGATTTAATCATTTTCATGCTTTTCTCTATAAGGGTTGGCAGCTAACATAAAAGCCATCAGAATAGAAGTCTCGAGCGCTTCACCAACAGAATCCACACCAAATCCCGGATTAAGTCGTCCCGTGAAGGGCAACACTCCCATATATGACAAGAAGAGATATAATGATGTGCCCACCCACATGAACATGGCAAGCGCACGCCAATATACCCATCGTCCTATGATGCCGCTGCCCCATTTAGTATTAGCAATAACTAACCAACAAAGAAGAGCTAGCAAAACAAAATATATAAAATACGTTATCTTGCCATAGGTGCCAAAGAAGCAGCTCTGAATGGATACATCGTTTAGTACCACTGGAGCTTGACCTGAGGATATTGATGGGTGAAGAATGTGATCGTCATTTGAAAGAGGATCGGCAGAGGCGAACTCTTTGCAGAACATATAATGCTTCATGACACGTGTGAATTCTGCATCACTCTCTGCAAATCGGTAACCAGAATTCGCGTAACTATTCCAATTCACTGCCATATTGACACGTCTATGTCCTCGGCTAAAATCAGGGTCAGAATGGTTTGCCCAAACATACATGCCTCCCCAAAAAATTCCACAAACTAATATAAAACCCAAGACAATGCTCGAAAACTCTTTAATCTTTGGCGGTTCATAGCTTTTCTCTGTAATAATATACACAAAGAACATAAACATAAGGAATCCAATGGCATTAGTGATATAGCCAAAATCGTGACCTGCCCATATGGCAACTGCCATAAAAACTGCAGTTACAATAAAATAGGAGCCCATTGCCTTTAAGAAACTCATGTTTTTCCCAAGTTGAACTCTTTGAAACGCTGAACTCATAAAAACAACAATCAAAAATGTTATGATTGCCGTGGCAAAATTGCCTGGAAGAAACCAAACAAAACTGATAACCACACATGCGGGGATCAATCGAATTAAGAAAGTTAAGAAAATGAAACCAAATCGTTTGATTTTAGATTCAGATTTGCATTTTTCAACAAAACAATCATGCTTTTTCCGAATATATGATATCGGTTTGTCTGTCAGTTGCTTAATTCTATTTTTGAATATTAAATTATAAAGTATTAGAATAAGTGTCATCACCAACAAAGTAATGTTGACAAGGAGTAAAGTATAGGGAATGTTAAAGAAAAGGTCAGTCATACCAGTCATGTCATTCCAGTTCCAAAAATTCCAGTTTGAGACTGAAAGAATATTGTCGTTTACTTCTCCCGGTAAATAGGACTGTAGCACTGAATAAAAATGAGCATCATTCATTTTACTGAATGTAATACAACATATTGCTATGCCAATGAAATGAAATAGCGGAAACATGAACGGCCAAAACTTCGTCAATTTGTTTCTTTTAGCTACAATGAATTTTATGTTTATTAGTCCAGAGAGTCCATATACCAGCATCAACATAAAACATACCGAGGCCACGTTAACTCCAAATATATTTTCAAAAAATGGAAATGTGTAACCCAATTTAACTGCAATCATAATTCGGCACACAATGTAAGCAAAAAGTATAAGAAAAACTGCCATTAAATAGGATGGCAAATTCTCAGCCGAACGTCCCTTGGTTTCTTCCCGTGTAGAATCCTCCCTGATTTTGCATAATTTTAGAAAAAGAATGTATGAGATTATGCAAAAAACAAGGATGACAATGGGCATACATAGACAAGACCAAAAATAGTTTTTATCCATAATGCCTATACGAATGCCAATCTCGTTGTTCACCCCAGCTTTCATTTTTATGAGAGTGGGAATACAATGCCTTTCAGAAGTGATGCCTTTATCATCACACAAAATGCTATCTTCAGAAAAACGCAAGCTACAGAGATCCATTGAGGCTTGGCTGGAAAATTCGGGAATTGTAAGCACACTGCCTGTGGGGAAACCGTTATCTGCTTGGTGATATGTGAGCATGCCAGAACTTTGGGTAGAAGCCTTTTTTAATTCGTCAATACGTTCAATATACGTTACTGGTTTGGAAAAATAGCATTCCAATTTGTTGTCTTCCTCACTGCGTTTTAAAAGAATATGGCCCGCTCCCCATCCAGTAGTAACCAACACCGGTTTTGCAACATAGTTAATATCCTTTATAGCAAAATGTTCCTTGTTAACTTCGGATTCTCTATAAGCGGCGGGGGATATTTTGTAAAATTGGATTTTGGCTTTGCCGCCATACTCGGAACTTGTTCCCGACATTGCATAACCAATTTCTTCATTTTCATGGTATAATTTGGTTCTATTGTCAAGGATAACGAGTTGACATTCCCCCATTTTATTTAAAATCTTTGATTTTTTGCGATAGATAAATGATTTTATTCCCCTATCTTGCGTGAAATCGTGGCCGGCGAGAAATGAGGTGTCAAACTCTATCTGTTTTTTGCCAAATATGTTGCGCAGCATCACATATTCGTTCTTAACATCTTTAAGCATTTCGGATACTTCTTTCACACTCATTTCCGCTACACCATTCCCCGTTGATACCGTAATGCGATCGCTTGGGCTTAAAGGGTGTATGTTGGGATTCACATTGTTTATCTTGAAGTAACACAAGCTATCTGTATTTCTGTACCTTTCGTTCACATTCCATCGTATGGAGTCCTTTCCCACAAACACCTCCAAATAGTCATGTGGGATTTTGTCAAAACAGACATCTGACCCATTCCCAATCGTTATGGGTGACGATGCGCTTCTGGACATTTCAAAGTTGTCAACGTGTACTACTGCCCTATTGTCAATTCTCAAAAATAAAAATATGCATATTATAATTACAATTACTGTAATTCCACTAATCAACAGATTAAGTAATTTTTTATTCATTTATGTATTATTTATGTATAAAAATGCAGTCGCAAAAATAGTGAAAAATTTCGTTTCTTCCAACAGGGGAAAACGAAATTTCTGCTATTTTTTCCTTTCTACCGAGAAGCCAAATTTGCCGATGATTTTTCCTAAATTGTAATAATGACCGTTGGAGTAACTCACGAGGTTGGCACGCTCCAGGTGCATCGCCCCCGTCTTCTTGTCAAAGAGACTCTCGTCGGCGTGCACCGCCACAATTTCGGACATGAACATGTCGTGCGTGCCCAACGGAATTACCTGCTTCACCACACACTCAATGTTCACCGGAGCCTCGTGTATCATCGGGGCCTTTACCACACTGCCGCGCACGGGCGTGAGCCCTGTCTCGATGAACTTGTTGTATTTGGCGCCAGAACGCACACCACACCAGTCGGTACGCTCTGTCAACTCATTGGAAACGAGATTAATAACAAATTCTTGGCGCTCCTTCAGGATGGGGTAGGAGTGACGGTTGGGGCGCACGGAAATATAGCACATCGGCGGGTCGCTGCACAATGTGCCGCACCATGCAATGGTGATGATGTTGTATTCGTCGGGTGTTTCGCCGCAGCTCACCATCACTACAGGGGTGGGATTAAGCATGTTGCCGGGCTTCAGCTGGCGTTTGGTGTTCCTTTTATTCATGGTTGGAGAAATTTCGTTTGTCGAGGCCCCACAGCAACTTCTCGCGAATCACCGAGTAGAATCCCGCGTTGGGGAGACGGATGGTGGGAATGGTGTATGGTGCGCGACTGATGGTGAGCGTCAGGTCATCGTCCATGGTCAGCCGGTGCGAGTCCACAGAGAGGATGAAGCGGTGCGTGCGACTTTCCACCTTGATTTTCAGTTCGTTGTCGGTGGGCAGCACGATAGGACGCACGGTAAGACTGTGCGAGGCGATGGGGGTGAGCACCATCACGTTGGCGGAGGGTACCAGTATGGGACCGCCGCAACTGAGCGAGTAGGCAGTAGAACCGGTGGGGGTGGCGATGATGAGACCGTCGCCCCAGTAGGTGTTGAGTTGCTCTCCGTTGGCCTCCACATGTACGGCGTTGATCGACTCGCCGTGTGGGTGGATGGAGATGTCGTTCAGGGCGAACTGCGCCGGTAAAGCTTCCTCTTTGTCGCTACGGATTTGCAAAAGACTTCTTTTTTCAATCTGATAATCAGAATTTTGCAGAAAGTCGAAAGCCTCTTTGTAGTTGCTGCGGTTGACGTTGGTGAGGAAGCCGATTCGGCCGGTGTTGATGCCCAAGATGGGGATGCCGCTGTCGCCCACGAGGTTGGCGGCATCAATGAAGGTGCCGTCGCCGCCGATGGAGAAAAGGAAGTCGGGCCGGAAGGCAGAAAGTTCCTGACGGTCGGTGGGGGTTCCTGTCACTTCGTGGGTGGTGACACCCTTCTCTTTCAGAAAGCAGATGACCTCGGCGATGAACGCCTTTCCTTCGGGGGTGGGGGACTTGCTATAAAGCGCGATTTTCATGAGGGATGAGGGGCTAGTTAAAAAAAGGAGAATGGGCTTTGTCGGCGCCATTCTCCCATGTTATCGTATGAGGTTATGCTATTCGTAATCCTTCACCTCTACGCTGCCGTCGAGGATCATGCGGGCGTTCATGGCCATAGAAGCCATTTCGTCTTCGCCCGGATAAACGGCAACAGGGGCAATCCACTCCACGTGGCGTTTGATGTGGCCGACGATGGGCTTGCCGTAAGCGATACCGCCAGTGAGCAGGATGGCATCCACCTTGCCTTCGAGTACGGCGGCGTTGCCAGCAATCTGCTTGCCAATCTGGTAGGCCATGGCACGCTCGATAAGGTCGGCGTATTTGTCGCCGGCAAGGGCGCGTTTCTCCACCTCGTAGGCATCGTTGGTGCCGAGGTAGGATACGAGACCGCCTTTGCCCACGATGACCTTGCGCATCTCTTCGTAGGTGTATTTGCCACTGTAGCAAGCCTTGATGACCTGGTCCATCGGGAGGGTTCCGGAACGCTCGGGTGAGAAAGGACCTTCACCTTCGAGAGCCTGGTTCACGTCGATGACACGGCCTTTGCGGTGTGCGCCCACGCTGATACCGCCGCCCATGTGCGCCACAATCAGGTTCAGCTCCTCGTACTTCTTGCCGATGGATTTGGCATACGTGCGGGCGATGGCTTTCTGGTTCAACGCATGGAAAATGGAGAGACGCTCAAAGTCTTTGTGTCCCGAAATGCGGGCGATGTCTTCCATCTCATCCACGATGACGGGGTCAGCGATGTAGGCCTCTTTCAAACCAATCATCTTGGCCACGCTGTCGGCAATCAGACCGCCAAGGTTGCAGGCGTGAACACCATTGTAGCCTTCCAGCAAGTGTTTCTTCATCAGGTCATTGACGCGATATACACCCGAGGTGAGCGGTTTGATGAGACCGCCACGACCCATCACGATGGCGATTTCGTCCAAGTTGATGTTCTGGTTTTTCAATTCTTCCAGAACGAAATTCTTGCGGTAGTCGTACTGGTCGGCAAGAACTGCGAATTTCGACAGCTCATCGACAGAGTGCTTGATATTGGTGGTGAAAATGTTCTTTTCGCCTTCGAAAACAGCGATTTTAGTGGAGGTGGCTCCAGGATTGATGGCAAGAATCTTGTTTCTCATTACAAATATTTTAGATTTAATGGTGATTATTCTGCGGTTGATTCGTGGGTGGGAATGATTTTGACCTCGCTATAGCCGGTGCCGGCGTTGGTGCAGACGTATGCGCGCACGTAATACACGGTGTCGAGCATGGCGCCGTTGTAAGTGAGGTTGAAGGTCGTGCTCTTCCCGTCATGCTCCTCCATAGCGATGGTGGTCACGCCATCAGCTTTGTAGGTGGGTTCGGGGGTGAGACTGAACAGGAAGCCCACCTCGTTGAAGTATTTGCATCCACCATTTTCGGTAATGGTGCCTTTGCAGTCCATGATGCAGGTGCCCGGATAAAGGATGGGGGTGACAGAAGCGTCAACGGTGGCAGGTTCAAATTTCGTGCATCCCGAAATTAAAACTAACAGGATGCCCACAAATAACGTGATGAAATATTTTTTCATAATAATAAGGAATTTATTGTTTTTCTTTGAAAGCGCAAAAATAATAATTTTTTTCGGATTTCAGCACATTTTGCTCAATTTTAAATTTATTGCTGATGCTTTGTGTATTGGCGCAGATTTTTGTATCTTTGCAGCGAATTTCTAAAATTGTGTTTATGGGATTTTTCTCTATTTTTTCTAAAGAAAAGAAAGAAGAACTGAATAAAGGACTTGAAAAGTCGAAGGAGAGTTTTTTCGCCAAATTGGCCAAAACGGTCGTGGGCAAGTCGAAGGTTGATGATGAGGTTCTGGACAATCTGGAGGAGGTTTTGGTGACTTCGGATGTGGGTGTGGAAACCACGCTGACCATCATTGAGCGGATTGAATCTCGCGTGTCTCGCGACAAGTATCTGGGAACTGGTCAGTTGCAAATGATTCTGCGTGAGGAGATTGCTGCTTTGCTCATGGAGAACAATCAGGAAGACCAGACCGACTTTTCCATCCCGGCCAACCTGGGCCGTCCGTATGTCATCATGGTAGTGGGCGTGAACGGCGCTGGCAAAACCACTACCATCGGCAAGTTGGCCTACCAGTTCAAGAATAAGGGCTATTCGGTCATGCTCGGGGCTGCCGACACTTTCCGTGCCGCCGCCGTTGATCAGCTTGAGGTGTGGGCCGAACGCGCTGGCGTGCCTATTGTGGTACAGCCTATGGGCGCCGATCCCGCCGCCGTGGCCTACGACACTGTCAAGTCGGCCATCGCCAAAAAGTGCGATGTCGTCATCATCGACACCGCAGGCCGCCTTCACAACAAGTCCAACCTGATGCGCGAGCTCTCCAAGATCAAGAACGTGATCGGCAAACTGCTGCCCAACACCCCCGACGAGGTGCTGCTCGTGCTCGACGGCTCTACCGGCCAGAATGCTATCGAACAGGCCAAGCAGTTCACCGCCGCCACCGAGGTCAACGCCCTCGCCATCACCAAACTCGACGGAACCGCTAAGGGTGGTGTGGTCATCGGCATCTCCCATCAGTTCAAGATTCCGGTCAAGTATATTGGGGTGGGCGAAAAAATCGACCAGCTGCAGGTCTTCAACCGCAGCGAGTTTGTGGACTCCTTCTTCCCAGAAGCCTAACTACTTGTCGCGCGTGCCGTGACAGTCGCAGGTGGAGGTGTACCCGATCTTGGTCTCGGGCAACAGTTTCTCCATCGCCTCTAACTCTTCATCCCTCAGTTCCACCTGGTGGAGGTCGATTTCCTTCAGCACACCGCGCAGGGCGGCAATGCTTTCGGGCAACACATACAGCGGGTTGCTCCAAGCATCAATGTATTCCAAACTCTCCATCATGCCGATGCCATCCGGCAGCGCGGCGATGATGTTGCGGTTGATAATCAACTCTTTGAGGTTTTTCAGCCGACACAGACTTTCTGGCAAAGCCACCAAATGGTTGGCCGACACATCCAACCGCTGCAACTGCGTGAGTTCGCCAATCCGAGTGTTGAGCGTGCTCAGCTTGCATCTCGCCACCACCAACTCCTGCAAATTAGTGAACTGGAACAACTCGTCGGGCAAAGAGTCGGCCTTGATTTTCAACTTCATCCTATAGACCTCCTGCGGTGATTTTGCCGCCTCTTCTATCGAGGTGAATACGGGCTTCTTCTTCAACTCCGCATCGCTCAACAACTGACCATGTGCCATCGTTGTGCAAAAAATCAGCAAAAGAATCGGAAGAATGGTGTGGCGCAGCATGGTTTATCGGTATTCTAATTTATTGATAAAGAATACAAACCGTTTGGCTTTGGTGGCTTTGTCGCGGTTGCGAAGATATTGGTATCCGCTCACCAAAAAGTTGTCGCCATACCAGCGCTGCATCTCTGTGCCTTGGTTGTATTCCACCACATCGCGGGTGCTCATGGTCTCGATATTCATGGAGGTGAGTTTCTCTAATGTCTCATATCCATTGATTAAGGTACTGAAAATTCTATTGTTACGAGCGTAATAGATGAGCGCGTCCTCTTCGGTGTAGGAGAGGCTTACAACAGGTCCCAGTTGCATGTTGCTGATGGAGGTGAGCGGGAAATAATGGTCCCACAGCAGATGCCCCGTCTGGTCGAAAGTGGTGATGTAGGCGTTTACAAACTGGTAGCCGAGGAAGACGGTGGTGGGTGCCGAACTGTAGTAGTTGTAATCGTTGTAATGATTGTTGTAGGTGTAACTGTAGTCGGGATAATAGACTTCCGACACGATGCTGTATTGCTCTGATGTACAAGTGGATGCGCCGAGTTGCAGTTGCAGGTTGAGGTTGGCATTGGGCGTGTTGGCGGCGCTGCCGCTCTTGAGACTGGTGAAGTTGTAGGTTTGAAGGGTGTCGAACTGGTGATGGCTGAAAAGCACCGAGTAAACGCCCGAGTGCAGGTTGACCGAATGCCGGTCGGAGAGGTTGTTGTAGGTGCCGAGCAGCAGGACGGTGTCGGCGTTGAGAGGGAAGGCGCGGGCGGTCTGACACAGCACGTTGGTGTGGTCGGGCAACTGCTGCGGGAAGCGGGTGAGGTTCGCGCTCCCATCGCCCCAGTTGTACTCGTACAGGAACAGGTCGTCCTGTGCGCTGGTGACTTGGTGCAGCCCGATGAGCCACCGGCGAGCGGCCGTGTCTGCCGTGCAGAATTCCACTTGGTAACTGAAGATGTCGCTGAGTGTGGTCAGCTTGTGTGACGATGGTTGGTAGAAATACACGAGGTCGGATTTGGAGCCCGTGGCCAGCAGCAACAACTGTCCGTCCGTCGCGTAAATTCCCGACAGGTCGTTGGCCTGTATCCCGTCAATCTCCGACACTTCAAAAGTGCGTTTTTCTGGTGTGATGGCTACGATGAAAGTGCGCGGCGGCGACTTTTTGGGCATTCTTTTTTGCAAAAGAAGATAGAGAATACCATCGCAGTAATCCGATGCGACAAAATCGGTCAGCGGCGGAAATTTGATGTTGGAAGTGTTGATTTTCACAAGGTTAGTGTCGTAATGCAGGAAAATCCAACGGTTGGTATCCGCACTGATGCTGCCGGCATCGTAGAAGACGAACAGCCCCATCGTGTCGGCAACGGCCATGTTGTAGTCGTGCTGGTCTTTGGCGGCGGGAAACTCCACGCGCAAAGGCGCATCCGACTGCGCCACCAGCATCCCCGGCAGCAACAGCCACCCGAAAAGTATCGTAAGGTAGGGGAGAAGTCGGCGTTTCATGGCGGGGATTAAAATTCGGTTAACCGTTCACCAGGTGCGGACAGTGCAGCACGCATTGGTCGCAGATGGTCAGTTCGCCATTCAGACGTTTGCGAATCATCACCAAGTAGCGGTCGCGCAGCGAGTCGATCTTGATGTTGTTGGCAATCTCATTCGCGAAAGCGAACATCAGCAGCATACGGGCGTTGCGCTCGCAGATGCCGCGGGTGCGGAGGTAGAACATCGCGTCGTCATCCAGCTGTCCCACTGTGGTGCCGTGGTTGCATTTCACATCATCGGCATAGATTTCCAAGAACGGCCGCGAGGTGACGTGCGCCGTGTCGGTGAGGGTGATATTGCGGTTGGTCTGGTCGGCCAGCGTGCGCTGCGCATCCGGACGTACCACCACATGTCCCAAGAAATTGGCCTTTGCCGAGTCATCCACAATGCCCTTGTACAGCTGGTGACTCTCGCAGTCGGGCACCTGGTGGTCCACAAACACCTGTGTGTCAACATGCTGCTGGCGATCCACCAAATACAGACCGTGCATCGTGGCGGAGGCAAACGGCTCGGTGAGCAGCACGTTGATGCGGCTTCTCAAATAACCCGTATTGAAGGTCATCGCGTTGGAATAGAACTGCGAATGCGCCTTCTGCTCCACATCCACCTCATTGAACAGCATCGACTCGGGATTCTTGTTTTCCATTTTATAATAGGAAAGACGAGCATCCTCCGCCAGATGAATCTGGGTGACATTGTTGATGAAACTCTTTTTGAACTGGATGGAGTCGTCGCATTGCACGAACGACAATTCCGCATTTTTCTCCAAAACGATGAGATGGCGGTTGTTGATCATCAGTTCGTCGGGCGAGTCGGTGAGGGAGATGAGCTGGATGGGCTTTTCAACGGTCACATTTTCAGGCACATATACAAAAAGTCCATCGTTGTAACGCTGACGGTTGAGCACCGAGAGGTCATCTTCTTTGGGAAGCGATTTTTGGTTGAGGTAGGGGAGTACTTTTTCGGGAAAGCGTTGTGCCGCTTCCGTCAGAGAGCCTACAATCACTCCTTCCGGTGAAATGGTCAGCGGCATATTGTCATGCACGTACCAGCCGTTCAGGAAGATGCACATCTGCGTGTCGATGTCCTTGACTTTGCAGTGGAAGTACTCCTCCACCGGGCGGTACGGGGCGGGCTGGTCCTGTACTTTCCATTGGGAGAGGTCGGCCATACACTGGTCGATGATAAGCTTTTCTTCTTTTGTCATCTTATTGTTTGTTAGCCGATTCGTATTCCTGTTTGATCCATTCATAGCCGCGGTGCTCCAGCTCGAGGGCGAGCTCCTTGCTGCCGCTCTTCACGATTTTCCCGTCGAAAAGCACATGCACGAAGTCGGGCACGATGTAGTCGAGCAGTCTCTGGTAGTGGGTGATGACGATGGTGGAATTTTCGGGTGACTTGAGCTGGGTGACGCCGTTGGCCACGATGCGCAGGGCGTCGATGTCCAGTCCAGAGTCGGTCTCATCGAGGATGGAGAGTTTCGGCTCCAGCATGGCCATCTGGAAAATCTCGTTGCGTTTCTTCTCACCGCCCGAGAACCCCTCGTTCACCGAACGGGTGCTCAGCTTCTCGGTCAGTTCCACCACCTTGGCTTTCTCTTTCATCATCTTGCGGAATTCCAGCTCGGTGAGCGGCTCCTGTCCGTGGTAGCGGCGCTTCTCGTCGATGGCCGTACGCATGAAGTTGGCAATGCTCACGCCGGGGATCTCCACCGGATACTGGAAACCGATGAAGATGCCCTCACGGGCGCGTTCCTCAATGCTCATCTCCATCAGGTTCTTCCCCTCGTAGGTGATGCTGCCTTCGGTGACTTCGAAAATGTCCTTGCCGGCAATCACCGACGCGAGGGTGCTCTTGCCCGTGCCGTTCGGTCCCATGATGGCATGCACTTCGCCTTTGTTGATTTCAAGGTTCACTCCTTTGAGAATTTCCTTCCCATGGATGGATACGTGTAGGTTTTCTATCTTTAACATTCGTTGAATTGTTGATGCGTTTATTCGTTGATGCGTTTATTCGTTGAATGTAGAGACGTAGCGCGCTACGTCTCTACATTTTCCATTTTCATTTTCCCATTTTCAATTTCCCAATCAGTTCCTCCGTCTTGTCGTGCAGCTGCTGGCGGTAGGGATTTTCAATCATCTTCTTTTTCAGTCGCACAGGCTTTTTTCTGGCAAAACATTTTCCCGTGCAGGTCACATCGGGCGAGAGCGCCAGATGAATCATGGTGCTGGCACCCTTTGCGGGCTTGTAGATGATGGGCCGGAAGAACCAGTCGCACATCTTGTCCACCACGATGTTGCCCTGCCGTATGATGTTGGTGCTCACGATGCCCGGATCGGCGCAGTTCACCAGAATATTCTTATCCTTCAGCTCCTCGGCCAAGTCTAGCGTGAAATACAGCAACGCCAACTTGGAGTCGGAATAGGCGGTGAAACGGTTGAACTTTTGGGCCGGAACGGGGGTGAAGATGTCGTGATCGACCTTGCCGTAGCGGATGGTGAGCGACACCATGTTCACGATGCGGCTGCCATCGGGGATGAGCGGCAGCAGCAGACGGGTCAGCAGATAATGGCCGAGGTAGTTCACCCCGACGGTCATCTCCACACCGTCAGCGGTCACCTCCAGCTGGTGGCATAGCCTGCCCGCATTGTTGAGCAGCAGGTCCACATGCGTATATTGCTGGCGGATCTCCTCCACAAAAGCGTAGATGCTGGCAAACGAGGCAAGGTCGAGTTTCATGACACGGATGTTCGTGTTATGGGTCTTCGCGATGAGCTCCTTGCAGATGGGCCATGCCTTCTGCGGGTTGCGACATGCCATCACGACTTCGTAGCCGGCCTTGCTGACCGCCTTCACATGCTCCTGCCCCATGCCGCCATCGGCACCGGTGATGATTGCGACTTTCGACATACTATTTCCCTTTTGTCGGAACGGTCGTTACAATTATTTCTTTCTGGCAGGAAGTCCAAGAATCACTCTCGCCTCGTCGGAGGTGGCCACCTCGCGGCCGAGCTCCTTGGCCAAGCGTACCACTTTGGCCACCAGTTCGCCGTTCGATTTGGCCGGAACGCCCTTCGCCAGGTTCAGGTTGTCCTCGAAGCCCACGCGCACGTTGCCGCCCATGGCGATAGCCGCAGCAGCCATCGGGAAAGCATGACGGCCAATGCCGGTCACCGTCCAGGTGCTGCCTGCCGGAATGGCATTCACCAGCCAGCAGAGGTTCGCCACCGTGGCCGGCGTACAGCCGGGAACGCCCAACACAAAGTTGAACTGCATCGGAGCGCCGGGAACCTGACCTTTGCGGGCCATCGTCAAAATGGTGTCCAAATGACCCATCTCAAAGCACTCGTATTCGGGCTTGATGCCACGCTCGATCATACGCTTGCCAAAAGCACGCATCGTCGGCATCGTGTTGTCGAAAATCTCGTCGCCGAAGTTGCAGGTACCACAGTCCAAAGTGGCCATCTCCGGAATCGGAGTGGTGTCGGTCGATTGCAAACGCTCGTCGGGAGTCATGCCCACAGCACCGCCGGTGGAGGGGATCAGAATCACGTCGGGACATACCTTGTAGATAGCCTCCTCGCACTCCTGGAAACGCTCGCGGCTCTGGGTGGGCGTGCCATCGTCAAAACGCACATGCAAATGCACAATCGCGGCACCGGCATCCACCGCCGACTTGGCCTCGCGAACGATCTCTTCTACAGTATAAGGTACAGCAGGGTTCTGCTCTTTCGTGACTTCTGCTCCGCAAATAGCGGCTGTGATGATTAATTTTTCCATATTATTTTTTTGATTTTTAATTATTTATAATATTCTATTTCACCTTTTAAAAAGTGGGCAAAGTTACATTTTTTTTATGGATTATCAAAAATATTTCTCATTAACTTTTATTAAGAAATCTATTATATTGAAAATTAGAATAATAGATGTAAATTTTGAAAATTTTCTCTTGGATTGATTTTTTTGTTGTACTTTTGCCGCTCCATTTTTGAGACGAATCTAATATATTGTAAATGATGAAAAAGGTAAGTTTATTAATACTTTTGGTGATGATCGGTTGCGTTGCTTTTGCGCAACAAATCCTCTATGTTGCTCCACAGGGCGATGATGCTGCCGATGGTAGTGCCACCGCGCCCCTCCGCACCATCGCCCGCGCACTGGCCCTCGCCGACGACAACGGCACCGTCATCCGTGTCGCTTCCGGCACCTATGCCGAAAGCCAGACGCTCGACCTGCGCAGCAACCTCACCATCGAGGGCGGCCTCGATGCCACCACGTGGCAGCCCGACGGCCTCGCCACCACCATCACGGTGGATGCCCTCCAGTCGGTGCTCGACTACAACCAGAAGATCGCTTTCCGCTCGATGGGCGCCAACCACTGGACGCTCATCCGGCTGCGGATGGCTGTGGCTTCGGCCACCGCCGCCGACCGCGCCTATTCCGGCAAGGGGGCTTCTACCTACGTGTTGTTGATTAACGGCGATGCTGACGATAACCAGCTGATTGATTGTGAGCTGCTTTGTGGTAATGGCGGTGATGGTATCTCTGGCACCACGGGTGCTGCGGGGGCTTCTGGCAACAACGGCTCCAGCGGCGGCGACGGTGGCCTCTCTGAGTGGACCAACGACGGCGATGACGAAGGTATCGGCGGCTCGGCAGTCGGTTCGGGCGTGCGTACCGGCGGACGTGGCGGCAACGGCGGCGAAGGCTCCGTTACCCACAGCCAGGGCGGCTACTCCGGCGTTACGGGCACTACCGGCGGTAATGGTTCCGGCGGCACGGGCGGCTACGGCGGTTCGGGTGGTTCGGCAGGCCATACCGGTTCGGTGGGCGGCACGGGCAGCAACGGTGCCAACGGCGTTACTCCCACTACCCCAGTGAATTATACATGGGGTTATTACTTCATTCCCGCAGCCCAGGGCCTCTCTGGCACTGATGGTGCCGGCGGTGGCGGTGGTGGCGGCGGCGGTGGCGGCGGTGGTGCCACCAACTACATCATCGGCATACCCGGTCAGTACTGTGGCGGTGCCGGTGGGGGCGGTGGCTCCGGCGGCGAAGGTGGCGCAGGAGGTACCGGTGGTACTTCCGGTGGCGGCACTTTCGGCATCTACTGCTACGAATCATCCACCCCCGCTATGCTGAACTGCACGATCGCACAGGGACTTGCCGGTCACGGCGGACCTGGCGGTAGTGGCGGTGTTGGTGGTTATGGCGGCAGCGGTGGCAGCGGCGGTGGCTGCTCCAGCACGGGCACGGCAGGGTCTGGCGCACGTGGCGGCAGCGGCGGCCGTGGCGGCAACGGCGGCACAGGTCAGACCGGCACCGACGGAGCTGCTCTGCAAATTGCTTTCGTGACAGGTACCGACCTGATGTCCAGCGATATATCGCGTGCCATCACCCATGATGCGGAGTTCTGTCCCAACGACAATGTCATCCTCACCGCTGTTCCGGGCTTCAATGCCAACACTTGCCGTTGGTATGCCTCGGCGACCGACACAGTGGTACTCGCCACCGACACGGTATTTTCACCTGTTGTTGCTTCTGCTACCACCTTCTACGTGGCCTCCTACAATACACTGAGCGGCATCGAAAGCCCCGAGCGGGTGCCGGTGACCGTGGAGCTGCAGCAGGGACTCTACCGAGAGGAGTTTGTGGATGTATGTACCGAAGATATGCCCTACCAGTGGAACAACCAGACCTATTATGAGTCGGGCACTTTTACGCAGGTTATTCCTGTGGTCAATGGTTGTGACAGTACATTTATTTTGCATCTTGCTGTACATCAAAGATATAATTTGGGCGATTATGCCGAAATTTGTGAGAATGAACTGCCCTATACCTGGAATGGCGTGACCTTCCAGTCGGCAGGTGTTGAAACGGTAACGCTTCCCTCGGCGTATGGCTGCGACAGCGTGGTGACCATGCGACTTGTGGTGCTGCATTCCGCTGACGTTCAGGAAGAACGAACCATCTGCTCCGCTGAACTGCCTTACTGGTGGAACGGGGTCGAGTTTGAAGGTGCCGGCGTGCAGGTGGCCACTTTCCCCATCCCTGGCGGTTGCGACAGTACGGTCACCATGGTGCTGACGGTCAACCCGTCGTATAGTGTTGAGGATACGATGGAACTGTCAGTCAATGATTTGCCGTACGAGTGGAATGGCATTGTGTTCACAGAGTCTGGGGTACAGACCGTGACTTTGACCACTGCGGAGGGTTGCGACAGTGTGGTGGTGATGCATCTGCTTACTCCCGATGCCGTTAGCGATTTTGCTGCAGCCGACTTCGTACGGGTGTGGCCCAACCCCTCCGAGGGTGTGTTCCATTTCAGCACCAACCTCGTTCAGGGACAGGTTGTGGTGTATGATGTTTATGGTAAGATTTTGATAGTTAATGAGATAATTGATAATACTTTTGATCTTAATTTGAGTGGCTATGCCGATGGTATGTATTTGCTGAAGGTGATGGACGGTCAGTCGGTGATACGCACGCTGAAGCTATTGAAACAGTAGGCTTGTGGAATTTGTTGCGGTAGGGATTGGAGCGGACACGAGCGCAGCGAGTAGAGTGGAAAGCCCGACGGCGACCGAAGGGAGCCGGACCGCCCTAAAAAATCGTTTCAAAGCAAATTTTTGAAATGACGCGCAAAATCTCCCGAAATTCGCCCTCTCGGATTTGTGCCGAGGGGGTATCGGAAAGAAATTTTTTCTCCGTTAAATCAAAAATAAATGGTTTGTATTGAATTTTTTTGTATCTTTGCAAGCTATTATTATTTTAGTAAATAATTGATAATCATTAACTTATAATAAAATTTTTGGTAAAAATGTCAGACGGAGAAAGAATTATTCAGGTTAACATTGAAAACCAGATGAAAACGGCCTACATCGACTACTCTATGTCGGTGATTGTGGCCCGTGCTTTGCCGGATGCCCGCGACGGCATGAAACCGGTACATAGAAGAATATTGTACGCCATGTGGGATCAGGGAATTCTCGCCGGTCGGCCGCACAAAAAGTCAGCGCGTATCGTCGGTGAGGTGCTCGGTAAGTACCACCCGCACGGCGACACTGCCGTATATGATGCCATGGTGCGTATGGCCCAAGACTGGTCGATGCGCCTGCCTTACGTGGACGGCCAGGGTAACTTCGGCTCTGTGGACGGTGACGGTGCGGCTGCTATGCGTTACACCGAGGCCCGCCTTCGCAAGTGCGCAGAGGAGTTGCTCAACGACATTGAGAAAGATACGGTGGATATGCGGAAGAACTTCTCCGAGGAGTTCGA